>Ga0164243_10001980_pt1 | contig 34380 bp, 27 predicted proteins | sample OricompcompostOP_FD_108781 | JGI IMG/M metagenome (GOLD analysis project Ga0164243, IMG submission 108781) | Organic Plus compost microbial communities from Emeryville, California, USA - Original compost - Organic plus compost (OP) | ecosystem: Engineered > Solid waste > Mixed feedstock >...
CGAAGACCGCGACCGCGCCGGTGACGGCGATCCTGGCGGCCGACACCGACTTCCACGAAGAGCTGCCGAAGGTCTTCCCGCACGCCGGCATCGCCTACCGCGACTCGCTCGCCCAGAACGAGGATGCCCGGACCGCCATGGCCAGGCTCAGCGCCGGCCTGCAGATCGGCTATTTCATCATCGGTGTTCGCGCTGCCGGCCTGGCCGCCGGTCCGATGACCGGATTCGACGCTCCCGCCGTGAGCAAGGAGTTCTTCCCCGACGGTCGACACGAGGCCCTCGTCGTGGTCAACATCGGCAAGCCGGGCGAGAACCCGTGGTTCGGCCGCAATCCGCGACTGGCCTTCGACGACGTCGCCAGCGTCCTCTGACCCGACGCCCCTGGATCTGATCCACACCTCTACGGATCATCACCGCAGAACGCTCCCCGACCACCCGGCCGGGGAGCGTTCGCCGTCCCCGCCCAGGATTACGCCCGCAGGTCCTAGTGGGCAGCGGCCCGGGTCAGCTGAGGACGGAGCCGTCGGGGATGGTGTGTGGCCGGCCGTCGTCGTCCAGTCGGGCCGCGCCCTCCACCCGTACGTCCGCGCCGAACGTCCAGTCGCCCTTCACGGTCAGGCTCTCGGCGTTGACCAGCGACGGCGGCCCGGACGGAAAATGCGCATCGAAGTCGGCGATCTTCTTGAAGTACCGCGAGTCCAGGTCGATCAGCGGGGTCGTCACGGCGGCCTTGACCACGGTGCCGTCGTCTTCGACGGTATAGCTGTCGGACCGCAGCAGCAGCAGATCGTTGGTGGTCTTGACCGGCAGGAACCGGTCACGTTCGACGACGATGGCGGTGGCCCCGTCGAAGACCTCGATCGCCGCGCCCATCGCGCTCTCCACCTGGATCACCTCCGGGGTGGAGGAGTCTGTCGGGTCGACGGTCTTGATGTTCTTGATCAGTGGCAGGCCCAGCACGCCCTTGCGGTCCAGCAGTGTCCGGTGGAGCACCCGGAGATCGAACCACAGGTTGTTGGTGTGGAAGAACGGGTGTCGGTCCTGGTCGGTGAAGTAGTCCATCTCGTCCGGCGGGGTCTGCGCGGTGTCGCGCAGGATGAGCCGACCGTCGGATTTCCGGACCGCCAGGTGGCCGCCCTTCAGGTCGGCCTTGGTCCGGCGGCACAGTTCTGCCGCGTACGGCGCCCCGGACGCCGCGAACCAGCCGGCGATCGCGGCGTTCGGTGCCGCGCCGAGGTTGTCGGAGTTCGACACGGATGCGTACCGGTAGCCCGCGTCGAGGAGAGCTTTCAGCACACCGGACGCCAGCAGCGCGGTGTACAGGTCCCCGTGGCCGGGCGGACACCACTCCAGGCCGGGGTCCGCCGGCCATTCGACCGGCGTCAGGTCGGAGGCCAGCAACTTCGGCTCGCGATTCTGCAGGAAGTCCAGCGGCAGCTTGTCGACCGCCAGGTCGCCGTACGGCTGCAGCGCGGCCAGGGTGTCGTCCCGGGTGCGGAAGCTGTTCATGAACAGCAACGGCAGGTCGACGCCGTAAGCCCGACGTGCGGCCAGCACCTGACTGACGATGAGATCAAGGAAGGTGCGTTCTCCGCGGACCGGCAGCAGGGACTTGGCCTTCTCCATCCCCATCGAGGTGCCCAGTCCGCCGTTCAACTTGATGATGACGGTCCGGGCCAGCGCCGCCTGTTGGTCGGCGTCGCTGATCTCCACATCCGCCAGCCGATCCGGGTCGGTCAGCGGGGAGATGGTGTCCTCCGGGATCAGCCCGGTCGCTCCAGACTCCAGTTGGGCGTAGTAGTGGCTGAAAACCTCGATGGCTTCCGGCGCCACTCCTGCCTCGGTCATCTTCTGCCGTGCCAGATCCAGTCCGCTCATATCTCCCAGATCGTATTGGACGCGCGATGACATGAGATATTGAGGCACTCGACGGTAGGTCACCATCACTGGAGTGGCGAATGAGCGGCGGTAGGTCCTTCGATCGCCGTGCCCTGCTCGCCGCCGGCCTGGCCGGACTGACGCTGCCGACGATCATCGGCTGCGGCTCCGACGGTTCTCCGACACCGGAGATCACCGCCGAGCAGGTGCAGGCGCTCCAGGACCGCTATGCCCACCGGCTGTTCGAGGCGACGCGGACCCGGAACCGGGATCTGCTGCGCACCATCGAAGCCGGGCCGCTGTTGGACCGGGACCTGGCCACCATCGACCTGGGCGACCGGCTCAAGGCGCCGAAGACCGCCGAGGAGTACACCCTGCCCAACTCGGTCGGTTACCCGGTCAGGTCGACAACCGGCAATGATCAACAGCAGTTGGTCACCGTCGCCGACTACAGCAGCACCCGGCGGGGGTGGCGCGATCTTGCGCTCTACCAGCGCAGCGGCCCGGCCGCCGACTGGCTCCGGGTGTACGGGGCGGGACTGCACTCCTCCGACGTCCCGGCCTTCGACCATGATCATCCGCTCAGCCCGGTAGCGCCCGACGTCGCCGGCTATCCCGCCGTCCCCAACGCTGTCCCGTCCTTGGTCGCGAAGGCACTGGGTGATCCGACCTCTGCCCAGGGCCGGATGTTCGCCGACACCGATGTCCGGCAGCGGTACGCCACGACCTTGGCCGCGATCCGCAAGCAGGCTGCCCCGGTCGGTACGGTGACCCGCAGCTATCGGCCCGGCCCGTTGGTGATCGCGATCGCGATCACCGAGGGCTATCTGGCACTGGGCTGCTTCGACTACGACGAGACACTGATCGCGCGGCACGGGCGGCACATCACCTTCGCCCGGAAATCACCGCAGCACAAGGCGTACCCGGGCAAGTACCGGACGACGACCGCGACCTACGGCGCAATGTTCGCTGCTGTCGTGCCCAAGCAGGGCAGGCTCAGACTGGTCTCCGGCGAACAGCGGCAGACCGACCTGACGGTCGGATAGCTCCGAACAGACCGAGGGCCGGTTCACATCAGCGACGTGAACCGGCCCTCGGCTCGAAGAGTTGCAGCCTGCCTCAGGACTTGAAGCCGACCTGCGTCCAGTCGGTGGTCTCGAACTGGACCTCACCGTAGTTGACCAACTTCGGGTTGGAGACGCCGATGTTGGGGGTTGCGGTGAAGGTCACGATGACCGCTTCCTCGTAGATCGCCTTGTCGATCTGGTTGATGATGTCCAGCCGCTTCTGGGTGTCGAGCGTCTGCGACGCCTGCTTGAACAGCTTGCCCAGCTCCGGGGTGGAGATGCCGAAGTAGTTCTGCCCCGAGTTCGCCGGGGTGTAGATCGACTTCGCACCGGACAGCGGGGTCGGCGTACCGACCCACGAGAACGACGTCAGCTCGAAGTTCTTGTTCTTGCCGGTCACGACGTAATCGGCGAAGTACTTGTCGAGCGGGACGTTGTTGATGTTGACCTTGATGCCGACCTGGCCAAGGTAGTTCTGGATCAGCTGGCACCGCTGGTTGTTGGTCGGCGTGTTGGCCGGGGTGACGATGCTCAGCGTCAGCTGCTTCCCGTCCTTCATGGCCTTGCCGTTCTCGATGGTGTACCCGGCGGCCTTCAGGCTTTCCTGCGCCTTCTCCTTGCTGTACGGGTACATCTGGTCCTCGACATTGTGGTACCCGGCCTGACCAGGCAGCAGCACGCCGCTGCCGACGGTGACCGGCGGAACGCCGAGACCCTTCTGGGTGATGGACGCGAACTGCTGCCGGTTGATCGCGTAGAAGATCGCCTTACGGACGTTGATGTCGGTCAGCGGCGGCTCTTCGGCGTTCATGGTCAGGTGGGTGTAGGTGACACCACCGGAACGCTGCACGACTGCGCCGGACCGCGACTCCGCCTGCTTCAGCACGTCGACGGAGGCGCCGGTGTCGATCCAGTCGATCTCACCGTTGGCGAAGGCCTGACCGGTCTGGGCCTGGTCGATGGCCCGGAAAACGATCTTGTCGAGCTTCGGCTTGCGACCCCACCACTTGGGGTTCGGGACCTCGGTGACCACGCCGCCGTTCTGGTCGACCTTGCTGATCACGTACGGACCGTTGGTCGGGTACAGGTGGCTCTTGAACTCGTTGTTGAACGCGTCCGGGGTGTCGCCGACCTGGTGCGGGAAGAACGGGTAGACGTAGCTCCACCACTCCGCGTACGGGCCGTCGAAGGTGACGGTGTAGTGGAACTGGTCGCCGCCGACCTCCTTGATCTCGGTGATGTCCTCGAAACCAGTGGTCGCCGCCGGGCTGTACTTGGTGTTCTTGCCGTTCAGCGCCTTCCAGGTCGCGACCATGTCCTTGTAGGTGATCGGCGAACCGTCGCTCCAGACGGCCTTCGGGTTCAGCTTGACGTCGATGACCGTCGGGCTGTCCTTGACGACCTTGATCGACTCCGCGTAGTTCGGGTCGACCTTGAAGGAGCCGTCGGCGGCCCAGGTGGAACCGCTGCCCAGCAACGGACCCTCGATGGTCGAGGTGTCGGCCAGCGCACCGTCGGCGGTGTTGTTGTTCCAGTTGGTCGGCAACTGGCTGACCGCAAGCGTCAGGGTCCCGCCCTGCTTGACCTGGTCGTACGGCAGCTTGGTGTAGTCGGTGGTCGGCAGACCAGCCGATGCGGTGCTGCCGACGGACGGCTGGTTGGACGCCTTTTGGTCGCCCGGACTTGCCGTACCGCTGCAGGCCGCGGCAGACAGCGCCAACAGTGCAGCGGTAGCTGCGAGCGTTGCCTTTCGTGCTTTCATAGAATTTCCCTTTCTGATGGTGGCCCGCCTCGCGGTCGAACCGAAATCGTGGGTAGCCATCGCGATCAACCGGTGACCAGCTGGTGTTGATCGGTGTGATGACAAGCGACCGATGAGCCGCCTGCGTCGTGCAGATGGGGGTCCTCTGAACGACACTGCTTCTGCCGGTCCTCGTCGACCAGCTGATAGAGCGGGCACCGGCCCGCGAACCGACACCCGGTGAAATCCTCCACCGGGCTCGGAAGATCACCTTCCAACAGGATCCGCCGGCGGTTCCGCTCGACCTCCGGGTCGGGAATCGGCACCGCCGACATCAGGGCCTTGGTGTACGGATGCTTCGGTTCGGCGAAGATGTTCGCAGCCTCGCCGTACTCGACGATCCGGCCCAGGTACATCACGGCCAACTTGTCGGCGACCTGACGCACCACGGCCAGGTCGTGGGCGACGAAGAGGTACGACAGCGACAACCGTTCCCGAAGGTCCTCCAGCAGGTTGATCACACCTGCCTGGATGGACACGTCGAGCGCCGAGACCGGCTCGTCCAAGACCAGGATCTTCGGGTCGGTGGTCAGCGCCCGGGCGATCTCGATCCGCTGCCGCTGACCGCCGGAGAACTCGTGCGGATACCGCGATGCCGTCGCCGGGTCGAGGCCGACCAGCTCAAGCATCTCGGCGACCTTCTTCTCCTTGTCCCGCTCGGGCACCTTGTGCACCCGCATCGGCTCCGCGACGATGTCGTAGACGGTGAACCGCGGGTCGATGGCCGCCATCGGATCCTGGAAGACGACCTGGATCTCCTTGCGCATCGAGGTCTTGCCCGCGCGGGACAACTCGCCGACGTCGGTCCCGTTGATCAGGATCCGCCCGGACTGCGGCTTGGCGAGCTCGAGCACCTCCATCACCGTGGTCGACTTGCCACAGCCGGATTCGCCGACCAGGCCGAGCACCTCGCCGGGCGCGAGTTCGAAGCTGACGCCGTCGACGGCCTTGACCGTGCCGACCCGGCGCCGGAACACCGCGCCCTTGGTCAGCGGGAAGTGCCGGACCAGGTTCTCCACCCGGATCACCTGTTCGGCACCGCGGGAGCGCTTGATCTCCTGCGCCTCGGGCCGGGGGAAGATCTCCGAGATCAGCAACCGGCCGGAGGCGATCTCGTCGGACCGGATGCAGGCGGCCAGTTGCTCGTCGGCCCGGCCACCGGGGACCGGCGCCAACTCGGGCTCGATCTCGCGGCACCGGTCGATCGCGGCCGGGCACCGCGGCTCGAACGGGCAACCCGGCGGCAGGTTGGCCAGCGACGGCGGGTTGCCCTCCAGCGGAACCAGCCGCTGGTTGCCGGCCGTCTGCATGTTGGGCACCGAGCGCAACAGCCCGGCCGTGTACGGCATCGCCGGCCGGTAGAAGATGTCGTCGATGGTGCCGGTCTCGACCAGTTTGCCTGCGTACATCACCGCAACCCGGTCGGCGTTGCCGGCGACCACGCCCAGGTCGTGGGTGATCAAAACCACCGCGGCACCGGTGATCTCGCGGGCCTTCTGCAGCACCTCGAGGATCTGTGCCTGGATGGTGACGTCCAACGCCGTGGTCGGCTCGTCGGCGATGATCAGGTTCGGATCGTTGGCGATCGCGATGGCGATCATCACGCGTTGCCGCATGCCGCCGGAGAACTCGTGCGGGAAGGACAGCATCCGCCGTTCCGGCGACGGGATGCCGACGATCCTCAGCAATTCGACCGCCCGGGCGTTCGCCGCACGGTCGGTGAGGCCACGGTCATGCAGTTTGAGGCCCTCGGTCAGCTGCCAGCCGATGTTGTAGACCGGGGTCAGCGCCGACAGCGGATCCTGGAAGATCATCGCGATCTCCCGTCCGCGCAGTCGGGACATGGCGTCGTCGTCCTTGGCGAGCAGGTCGTGACCGCGGAACCGGATGCTTCCCGAGATCCTGGCCGACGACGGCAGCAGGCCGATGACCGCCATCGATGACACGGACTTGCCGGAGCCGGACTCGCCGACGATGCTGAGGAATTCGCCCTGGCGCACCTGGTAGTTGATGCCGCGGACCGCGTGCACCACGCCGCCGGGTTGGTTCGGTGCCGGGAAGTCGACCGACAGGTTCTCGACCTCGAGCAGCGGTGCGCCGGCAGCCGGATCGGCCTGATCGCGCAGGGTGCCCGCCGCGATCGATGTGCTGAGGTCAGTCACGAGCAGCTCCGGAAGTCGGATCGATGGCGTCGCGGAAGGCCTCACCGACCAGACTCACGCCGAACAGGAGAACGACCAGGACCACGGCAGGCGACAGGAACATCCACGGCTGCGTGGTGGCTGCCTGGGTGTTGTTGGCCAGCAGCGTGCCGATCGAGGTGGCCGGCGGCTGGATGCCGAAGCCGAAGTAGGACAGCGCGGTCTCGCTCATCACCGCGGCGACCACGCCGAGGGTGGCATCGATGATCAGCAGCGAGGCCATGTTGGGGATGATGTGCCGGCGGATGATCTCGGGTGTGCTGATCCCCATGTAGCGGGCGGCCCGGACGAAGTCGCGTTGCCGCAGCGAGCGGGCCTGACCGCGGACCACCTGGCCCATCACCATCCAGCCGAAGGCTGCGATGCCGATGATCAGTCCGACGGTGACGAAGTGCTTCAGCGCCGGGGTGACCATGATCAGGATGAAGAACGACGGGATCACCAACAGCAGGTTGATCAGCCAGCTGATCACCGCGTCCACCCGGCCGCCGAGATAGCCGGCGAACGATCCGACGATCGCGGCGATCAGCGTCGCTGCCGGGCCGGCGGTGAGGCCGATGACCAACGAGGTACGCAGACCGGCCATCACCAGTGCGTACATGTCGTTGCCGACCGCGTCGGTGCCCAGCCAGTGCAACGCAGTGGGCGGCGAAGCGGTGTTGAACAGATCCTGCTGGTTGGCCTTCCATGGATAGAGGAAGGGGCCGAACACGGCCCAGAGGATCAACAGGCCGACGACCGTGCTGCCGATCCAGAACCGCGGGCTGCGGCGCATCCGCAACCAGATCAGCAGGCCGCGGCTGGCCCGCCGCCGTCGTTCGGCCGGGATCTCCTCCGGTGCGGTCAGGTCAAGGCCGACGTCATCAATCGGTTGGCTCGTCATCTCACACCCTCACCCTCGGATCGAGAGCCGCGTACAGGATCTCCGACAGCGTCGAGGCCAGCAGCACCAGGATCGCCACATAACAGACCGATCCGGCGGCGCCGTTGATGTCGTGCTGGGTGATCGAGGTCAGCGCGAGTTCACCCATACCGTGCCAGCTGAACACGGTCTCCAGGAAGGTCGAACCGGTGACCAGCAGGCCGAAGTTGTAGGCGAAGAACGTCGACATCGGGATCAACGCCACCCGAACGCCGTGCCGGATCATCGCCGAGCCCCGGCGGCGGCCCTTGGACCGGGCGGTGCGGATGAAGTCGCTCGCCAGCACGTCCAGCATCACGCTGCGCTGGTAGCGGGAGTAGCTTGCCGCGCCGGTCATCACCAGAGCGATGGTCGGCAGCACCAGGTGACTGATCCGGTCCAACACCACCGGGCCGACACCACTGATGCCGGGCGTGTATTGGCCGGTGAAACTGATCACCTGGTGTCCGACCGCGGCGTTGAACCGGGTCGCCACGATCATCAGCAACACGCCCAACACGAAGACGGGGGTGGACAGCACCAGGAAGGACAGCGTGGTGACCACCTGGTCGCTGAGCCGATATTGCCGAACGGCGCCCCAGACACCGAACACAACGCCGAGGAAAGCGCCGAGGAATGTGCCCACCAGGAGCAATTGCAGGCTGATTCCGGAACGAGTGATGATCGAATTCACCACGGGCTGATTGTTGTACAGCATTCCGAAATCGCCGTGCAGGATGATATTCCCGAACCAGGTGATCGCCCGCTTCACCACCGGCACATTCGGGTCCTGGCCGAGGGCTGCGAGGATGTTGTGGATCGAGTTGGGGCTCATCGGTGGGTTCCGGCCCTGATACCGAGCCTCGGGATTCAAGGTGTAGCTGGCAAGGACGTATGTCAGCAGTGTCGCGATGACGGTCAGGATGATGTAGTTGATGACCCGCCGGACGAGATATGCGATCACGCTGGAAGCTCAGCCTTCCGAGCTGTCGCCGGCGTCCGAGCACGGCAAATCCACCTGGCGATCATTCGACGTACTATCCTCTCAATTCCCGACACCCGTGTCATTCCCGAAGCGACACTGGGCCACAGTGAGCGAATCCGTTGGACCCCAGACTCCGCCCACAATCCGACGTACCCTACCTCGCGAACCCGGAACCCGACCACTTGTTACCCAACTGCAACTCTGGCCAGGATCAGTACTACCAGAAGAGCAACGGGCAGCCAGTTCCAGGTCCTGCGGGCAACCGTTTCCTCGCCGTGGGGATGGGCCCGCTGCCACTCCCGCTCGCGGTGTTCGACCGCCAGCTCGGTCACCGATCTGAGGTCGGCATTGGCCATCCCGGCCGTACCGGGTGTTGGGATCGGACCCCGGTTGCGACCCATCACCGCCGACAATGCCGGGCGCTGCCTCCGTACGCCCGGAGCACCCCAGGAGGTCGCCTTCTGGATCCGGTCGCCCTCCAGCCGGAATTCGGCCTGCATCGTCCCGCCGACCTTCCAGCTCTGCAGGCTGCCGAACGGGATGTGGTAGGTACGGACGAGATTGATCATGGTCAGGCCCTCGTCGGCGACGATCAGCCGGGGCCGGAAGAACACGATCCAGCCGGCCAACGACACCGCTGCGACGACCAGGGTGACGTGCACGATGTAACCGGGCGTCCCCCGCAGGATCCCGTCGACCAGGGCCACCGCACAGAACAGCCAGACGGCGATCGCGACGACGACATTGCCGCCGCTGCGTACGGTCACCGATCCAGGCATACCGAGAAATGTAGCCTCCGGATCCCGGCAGACCCACATCCGCGAGCGGGGCTCTCTCGGTGGCGACAGCGGCCTTTCAGCGATGTGACAAGATAGGCCGCGCCTGGCCCTGGTGGTTCGGGCCCTCGTAGCTCAGGGGATAGAGCAACCGCCTCCTAAGCGGTAGGTCGTGCGTTCGAATCGCACCGAGGGCGCTCGCGATCCCAAACCCGCTCTCCGCACCCGCCGGAGGCGAAAAGAAAGGGACCGGTCGGTCGACCGGTCCCTTTTCTTCACTGCCTTTCTTCACTGCGGCGTGCGCCTCAGCTGGCGGCCTCGTCCTGCTCGGCCTTCATCTTGGCAACCTGCGCGTGGACCTCTTCCATGTCGAGATTCTTCACCGCGCTGACGACCTCTTCCAGCGAGTTCGCGGGCAGTGCACCGGCCTGGTTGAAGACCAGCACGCCCTCGCGGAATGCCATCAGTGTCGGGATGCCCTGGATGCCGAGTGCACCGGCCAGCTGCTGGTTGGCGTCCGTGTCCAGCTTCGCGTGGACGACGTCGCCGTGCTTCTCCGACGACTTGTCGAACACCGGAGCGAACATCTTGCACGGACCGCACCAGTCCGCCCAGAAATCGACGAGGACGATGTCGTTCTCGGCGATCGTCTTCTCGAAGGTGTCGGCGGTGATCTCGACCGTTGCCATATCAGCTCCTCATCACGTTCTGTCTGACGTCTCGTGTGACGCCGTCGGTTGGTCAACGCCGGCGGCGACGAGTTCTATTCCTGTACCCGCACGCCGACTCCTCACGCCTCGGTACGGCCGACCGGCTACTTGATGGCGACGACCCGGCGCATCGGGATCGCCAACTCGACTGGGCCGCGTACGGCGATCCTGTCCTCGAGATGTTCGATCGCCGATTCCACCCGCGACCAGCGGGTGTCGGGCAGGTAGAGCGCCTTCATCACCGTCTCCGCGTCGACGCGCGAAGTCACCCAGAAGCCGTACCGTTCCCGGGCGTCCTCCACCCGCCGGAGCCCGACCTGTTCCAGGCTCCGCCGGAAGCCGGCGATCTCCACCGCGCCGGGGAACTGCGGCTTGGCCCGCAGCCGTGCGGTGATCCGTCCCAGCACCCGCAGATCCCGGGGTGCGATACCCCGCAGTGCGGGCGCGATGGCAGCCAGTACCCCACCGGGCTTGAGCACCCGGGCGACCTCGGACAACACCTCCGACAGTTCCGGGACGACGACCAGGCCGAGGGAAGCGGTGACGGCGTCCACCGACGCGTCCTTGAACGGCAACCGGCGGATGTCACCCCGAACCCAGGGGCCGGGGCCGCGTTCGGCGGCCATCGCGAGTTCGGCTGCCGACAGGTCGATACCGACGACGGTACGGTCCCGAGCGGCGAGTTCGCGGGACACGGCACCGGACCCGCAGGCCAGATCCAGCACCGTACGCACCCGGGACGGGATCGCCCTGGCCAGCCACCGGTAGGGCGTGGTGTCGCCGGCCGCGGCCTGGGACAACACCGCCTCGACCGCACCCGGCCGCTTCTCGTGGAACTCGGCCAAGTAGGCAGACCAGCCGGCCGCATCGTCGTCGAGGCGGGATCGGTTCGCTGACTGGTTCACGGTGGCGGACGGATGATCAGATCTTGCTGACGAACAGATGGACGGCGGCCGTCCGATCGAGATCGCAACGGGTGCCGTTGTCCAGGTTGAGTCGTACCCCCAGACCGCCGGGTCCTGCCTCGACCTCGCAACCCGGTGTCATGCCGGCGGCGCGCAGGTCGGCCATCAGTTCGACGTCCTTCTGCAACTCCTCACCGATCCGCACCAGCCTCACCCGGACGTTGCCGGTCGCCGAGTCGATCACGTCGACCAGCGGCTCGTTCCCGGTCCGGAAGCCGTCGATCTCCTGATCCACGCCCAGCTCGGACAGCCCGGGGATCGGATTACCGTACGGCGAGTCGGTCGGCGCCTGCAGCAGCTTCACCAGATGCTCCTCGACCTCCTCGGAGATCACGTGTTCCCAGCGACAGGCCTCGTCGTGCACCAGCTCCCACTCCAGCCCGATCACGTCGGTGAGCAGTCGCTCGGCCAGCCGATGCTTCCGCATCACCCGGGTCGCCCGCTGCCGGCCGAGTTCGCTCAGCTCCAGGTGCCGGTCGCCCTCGACGTGCAGCAACCCGTCGCGCTCCATCCGGGCCACGGTCTGGGAGACCGTGGGGCCGCTGTGATGCAGCCGCTCGGCGATCCGCGCCCGCAGCGGCACGATGCCTTCTTCCTCAAGCTCGTAGATCGTCTTGAGGTACATCTCGGTGGTGTCGATCAGATCCCGCACGTCGTCTCCCCTACCTCCGCAGTTCTCGTCCGACCCCGACGGACCACACGAGAGCCCGGAATCTGGAACGATGCAAGATTAGTCGATCAAGCGGGTGGTCAGCACCCCCAACAGCCGGGCAACCTCGGCAGCCACCGCGTCCCGGGCGGGTCCGAGATACTTGCGGCTGTCGGCGAGTCCGGGGTCGGCGGTCAGCAGGTCACGGACGACACCGGTGAACACGACGTTGAGATGGGTGGCGATGTTGACCTTGGTCATCCCGGCGGCGATCGCCCGGGCGATCTCCTCGTCCGGTACGCCGGACGATCCGTGCAGCACCAGGGGCACCCCCACCGTCTCGCGCAGCGCGGTGATCAACTCGAGATCGAGTTTCGCGGTCCGGGTTGTCATCGCATGGGAGGAGCCGACCGCGACGGCGAGTGCGTCGACACCGGTGGCCGCCACGAAGCGGGCGGCGTCGCCCGGGTCGGTCCGGGCGCCGGGTGCGTGCACGCCGTCCTTGCCGCCGACCTCGCCCAGTTCGGCCTCGACGTCGATCCCGGCGGCGTGGCATCGGCTCACCACTGCTGCTGTCGCGGCGACGTTGGCGTCGTAGTCCAGCCGGGACGCGTCGTACATCACTGATCCGAAACCGAGTTCCATCGCCTGGTCGACCAGATCGTCGTCGGTCGCATGATCAAGGTGGACGACCACCGGAACGGCGGCCGATCGGGCGATCGAGAGGGTGGCCAGGGCGATCGGTTCCAGTCCTCGGTGATACTTGACCGCGTTCTCCGAGATCTGCAGCACAACCGGAGCCGCAGCCTGTTCGGCGCCGGCGACATGGGCCTCGGCATGTTCGATGCTGAACACGTTGAAGGCGCCCACACCGTGCCGCTGCTCGACGGCCGGGGTGAGCAGATCGGTCAGTCGGGCGAGGGTCACGCATCCTCCCGGTTCACGGCAAGCTGATCACGGCCGTGCTGATCACGGTCGTGCTGATCACGGTCGTGCTGATCACCGTCGTGCTGATCACCGTCGTGCTGCCACTGGCCGGCGTACATCAGCCGCCGGAGGTTGCCCTGTTCGTCGACGACGGCGATGTCGGCCCGCCGGCCGGGCGCGATGGCGCCGACGTCCTTCAGTCCGTGCCGCCGCGCAGGGCTGGTCGCCGCCATCGCCGCGACATCGGGCACCGGCAGGCCGACCTGTTGCACGCAGAAGGCGAAGGCGCCGGCCATGGTCAGGGTTGATCCGGCGATGGATCCCTGGCTGCCGTCTGAGGTCTGCAACCTGGCCACTCCGGCGGCCACCGAGACCTGCAGTCCGCCGAGGCGGTAGTCACCGTCGGCCATTCCGGTGGCGATCATCGCGTCGGTGATCAGCGCCACCCGGTCGGTGCCGGCGGCATCGACCGCCATCCTGATCACATCGGGATGCAAGTGGACGCCGTCGCAGATCAGTTCGACCAGCACGCGATCATCGGTGAGCAGCACCGGCACCGGACCCGGCTGGCGGTGGTGGATCGGCGGCATGCCGTTGAAGAGGTGGGTGGCGACCCGGGCGCCGGCGTCCAGCGCGGCGCGGGTCGAACGTTCATCGCCTTCGGTGTGTCCGACGGCGACGGCGACGCCGGCCTGGGTGAACCGAGCGATCGCGTCGAGCGCTCCGGGCAGTTCCGGGGCGATGGTGATCATGGACAGTCCGCCCTCTGCCGCTGTCAGCAGTCGGTCGACAGCTGCCGGATCGGGATCACGCAGCAGTTCGGGATCGTGGGCGCCCCGTTTTCCGTACGAGAGAAAGGGTCCCTCGAGGTGGATGCCGGCGAGTTCGCCGCTGTCCACCAGCGGCGCCAGGCAGCGAAGTTGATCTTCCAGGACATCCAGCGGCGCGGTGACCAGGCTGGCGAACAGGCTGGTGGTCCCGGTCCAGCGGGCGAAGTCGATCACCGACCTGGCGGTGTCGACCTCGGTGGTTGCCAGATCGGCTCCACCGCCGCCGTGGGTGTGGGTGTCGACGAAGCCCGGCACGACCCAACCGTCGATCACCTCGATCGGGGCGTGTTCGGCGAGTGCGAACTGATCTTCCGGATCGAAGGACCGGACCGCAGTGATCCGCTCGGAGTCGATGATCACCATCGCATCCCGGAGCACACCGCTCGGGGTGACGAGATGACTGCATCTCAGCCGTCGGGTGGACATCGGCGTTCCTTTCGTTCTCCCGGGATGACGATGATCATGGCGTCACGCGCCGTGACGGTCACTGTCGCTCGGCTGCGACGCTACGCCAACCGAGCAGGCCGGCGCCGACCAGACCGGCATGGCTGCCGAAGGACGAGGTGATCAACCGGGGACGTCGCTGGAAGGTGAGTCGGCGGTCGAATTCGGCCTCGATGATCGGCAGCAGTAGATCGGCGGCGCCGGACAGGCCACCGCCGATCACGATCGCCTCGGGACCGAGCAGGGTGAGGGCGATGACGAACGCCTCCGACAGCGCCGTACCGGCGATCTCGAAAGCGCCGAGGGCCTCCGGACCCCCGGCCCGGGCCTCCTCGGCGATCTGTTCGGCGCTGACCGCTTCGGTCGTCGGCCCGGCCAACCGCTGGTAGTTGCGTACCACGCCGGCGGCTCCTGCGACAATCTCCAGGCAGCCGATCTGTCCGCAGGCGCACTGTTGATCACCCGCGGACGGGACCCGGATGTGTCCCAGTTCACCGGCATATCCGTCGGTCTCCAGCAGGCGGCCGTCGACCACCACCGCGGCGGCGATGCCGGTACCCAGTGGGACGAACAGCAGGTTGTTCAGCCCGCGGCCGGCGCCCAGCCGCCACTCGGCCAGTCCACCGGTCCGTACGTCGTGACCGATGCCTCCGGGTAGTCCGAGCCGGGCCGCCAACGGGCCGGCCAGCTCGATGTTGGCCCAGCCGATGTTGGCCGCGGAGACGACCACCCCGGCCTCCGCGTCGACGATGCCTGGGACGACGACCCCGAAGCCGACCGTACGGACTCCGATGGCCTCGGCCTCGGCCGCGGCGAAAGCGCTGATCTCCTCGCCCAGCCAGTCGACGGTCCCGGCGCCGCCGTCACCGTCGGTCAGGGCGGTCAGCCGGGTCGGCACCCTGGTTTCGGCGCGAACCGTGCCGTCCGGGGCGATCAGTCCGAGTTTGGTGAAGGTCCCGCCGAGATCGACGGCCGCCACCAACTCCTGGGGGTCGGATTCCACGTCGGGTCCTGTTTCCCTGGTCACCTGTTCGCTGCTGTTCCGCTCAGGACAACACGACCGAGCGGGTGAGGTTCCGCGGCTGATCGGGGTTTCCGCCGAGCTGCAGGGCACGCGCCACGGCGACCCGTTGGGCCAGGACCAGGTCGACCATCGGATCAAGATCATGATCGACGAAGCCGGCGCCGGTCTCGGCGACCTGCTCGGCCAGCCCTTCGGGGGCGTCGCCGAACATCCAGGTCAGCCGGCCCGGCTGGGCGATGCTGATCGGACCGTGCCGGTATTCCATCGCCGAGTACGACTCGGCCCAACTGGAGGACGTCTCGCGGAACTTCAGGGCAGCCTCGTTGGCGACCCCGATCGTCCAGCCCGTGCCGAGGAAGCTGATCTGCTCCGCGCCGACGTGTTCGGCGGGCAGGTCCGCCGTGGTCGCCCCCCGGCAGGCCTGCAGAATGCCGGCCGGCACCAAGCCGTACGCCTGCCGGAACAGCATCATCGCCGTGGTGGCGAACCGGGTCTGGACGACCGACTGTTCGTCGGCGAAGGACAGGTCGATCAGGTCGTCCGACGCATCGGCGACCGGGCTGCTCGGCACCGCGGTCAGGGTGACGGTGGGGATCTTTCCGCTCACTGCGTTGAGCAGATCGATCACCTCCGTTGTCGTGCCGGATCGGGTGATCGCCACGATCCGGTCGTACGGCCGATGGATCGGCGTTTCGGTGGCGGTGAACGCGTCGGATTCACCGAGGCCGGCGGATTCCCGCCAGGCGGCGATCACCTGGCTGACGAACCAGGAGGTGCCGCAGCCGACGAATGCGACCCGCTCGCCTGGTTTGGGCAGTTGGTCGGCAACCTGCCCGGCCAGGTCGATGCCCTGGGACCAGACGTCGGGCTGGGACGCGATTTCTGCGGTGACGAACGATCCGGGCGCCGACTGGGGAGAGGTGGCCACTACATCCTCCGTTGTCTGAATTGTGCTTGTTTGATAGCCAAACAAGCAGATATGAACATATCATGCTGAAAACGTGTGGGCGAGAGTAGGCGCGATGACGAGAGCCGAACGCTTGACTGCCCTGCTCGAACGCCTCGTGGAGCAGGGTCGGATCGACGTCGAGCAGTCTGCGGAGTTCTTCGGGGTCTCCGCGGCCACCATCCGCCGGGACCTCGACCATCTTGCTGAGCAGCAGTTGCTGTCGCGGACCCATGGCGGCGCCGTACCGAACTCCACCAGTTATGACCTGCCGTTGCGCTACAAGTCCAGCAATCGGGCAGAGGCGAAGACCCGGATCGCCGAGCGGGCCGTGCAGATGCTCTGGCCCGGTTGCACCGTGGCGATGAACGGTGGCACCACCACCGTCGAGATCGCCCGGGCGATCCCCACGTCCGCGCCGTTGCACAACGGGGTCACCATCGTCACCAATGCGCTCAACATCGCGACCGAGCTGACCGTCCGCCCGTTCATCAAGATCGTGGTGTGCGGCGGGGTTGCGCGCCCGCAGAGCTATGAGCTGGTGGGATCGCTGGCCTCGGAGACGCTCAGTCAGCTGACGCCCGACATCTGCTTCCTCGGTGCGACCGGGATCGAGGCCGAGGCCGGGGTGACCACCGACGACGAGGACGAGTCGGCGATCAACCGGATCATGGTCACCCGGGCGAAGAAGGCGATCGTGGTCGCCGACGCCTCGAAGTTCGGCGAGGTGGGCTTCTCCCGGATCTGTCATCTCTCCGAGGTCACCACGGTGTTGACCGACGCCGACGCCGATCCGGAACAGGTCGCCCGGCTCCGCGATCGCGGCGTGGACGTCGTCGTCTGCTGACCTCCCGGTCGTCGTCCGGGTGCGTCCTTCCCGCGCCAGCCGCTCGAAGGCGTACCGGTTGCTCCGGCCCGCGGGCGTTCCCGCACCAGTTCGTCGACGCCGCACCACTTTCTCGTCCGCGCACCAGTTGCAACCGGTGCGCCGGCGACCAATTGGTGCGGGGCCGAGCAAGTGGTGCGCCGGCGACCAACTGGTGCGGCGAGCGGCCCGACCAGACCGCCGCTCGGTCGCGCACCCCCGGACCGTACGCAGCGCTCACCCAAGCCGCGGGCCGGCGCCTTCCCGCACCAGTTCGTCGATCCCGCTACACCTACACGTCCGCGCACCAGTTGCAACCGGTGCGCCGACGACCAACTGGTGCGGGGCCGAGCAAATGGTGCGGGGCCGAGCAAATGGTGCGGGGCCGAGGAGTGATGTGGAAGACACCGACACGGAGTGGGAAACGTCGTGAAATCCGTTGACCGTCTTTGAGTCACCGACCTACTGTGGGCAGCACACGGAAAGGAGGTGGTCCGAGGAATGAATGACTTACGGACTTGTGAGGTGACGGCTAGCTAGCCGCCCTGGACTTGATTCAGCTGGTCTGGATCACTGGCCGTCAGCGGCCGGCTAATCCAAAGCCAACACCCGAACCCGCGAGTGCCGGACTTGTCCCCCGGCCTTCGGATCTCTCCACCTCCCCGCGAGGACCCGCTCTCCTGAAGTGAGCGGTTGAGACCGTTGCCAGCTCGCGGGTTCGCCCATTCCCGCTCGGCTCACCCGTTCCCGGTTCGCGTTCCGCTCGCGGGTTGCCCGTTCCCTGAGCGGATTCTGCTGATCGGCCCGCCGAATCCCTACGGAGGTCGCGCGGGCGACCCCGCAGCCACCATCGGCGAGAGGACCGGAGTGAGCGAACCGGCGAGCCGCAGGATCGTGATCGCCAGACACCGTCTGCCACGCTGGATCACCGGCTTCGCGGACCGGCACGGCAGGCCCGAGGCCGCCCTCGACGAAACCTCGTGCACGCTGCTGGCACCCGACGGTGCGACGGCTCGGATCCTCATACCGTTCGGACCACTCGACGCCGATGATCATGCTGCCGGCTCGATCGTCGACCGGCTCGTTGATCATGTGTTGACCGACCGGCGGGTCGGTGCCCTGCTGATCCGCCGCGGCGGATTCGCCGTCGGCGTCTTCGACGGTACGCGGTTGATCGACTCCAAGGTCGGCTCGTCCTATGTGCAGAGCCGCACCAAGGCCGGCGGCTGGTCGCAGCAGCGGTACGCCAGACGCCGGGGCAACCAGGCGCGCCAGCTGTACGAGCGGGCCGCCGACGCAATCGCCTCAGTGCTGCTACCGGTCGCCGATGATCTTGCGGCCGTCGCCGGCGGAGGCGACCGGGCCGGCGTCGACGCCGCGCTGGACGATCCCCGCCTTCAGATGATCAAGAAGCTTTTGTTGCCGCGGATCTTTCCCACCGAGGATCCCAGACTCCGTGTCCTGGAAGCGTTTCCACAGACCTTCCTGGCGATCACCATCGAGCTGAACGAGCTGGCCTGATGATCACAACAACTGGTCGGCGGACGAGTCACCGACGAGTGACGGACGAGCTCGGATGATCATGGCGCCAGCCGGCCGAGTGTCCAGCCGTCCCCGGTTCGGCGATACCGCAGCCGATCATGCATCCGGCTCGGCTGCCCCTGCCAGAATTCGATCATGTCCGGAGTGATCCGATAGCCGCCCCAATGATCGGGCCGGGGAACGTCGACACCCTCGAAACGCCGCTCCACCTCGGCGTAGGCCTGCTGCAGCTCGGCCAACGACCCGACGTCGGAGGACTGGGCCGAAGCCCAGGCACCCAACTGTGATCCGCGCGGCCTGGTGGCGAAGTAGGCGTCGGACTCCTCGGCCGGAACCTTCGCAGCGGTCCCCTCGATACGTATCTGGCGCTGCAGCGGATACCAACCAAGGAGCAGAGCCGCCGCCGGGTTGCCGGCCAGATCACGACCCTTCTGCGAGTCGTAGTTGGTGAAGATGGTGAACCCGCCGTCGACGATGCCCTTGAGCAGCACCGTACGCGAACTCGGCCGGCCCTCGGCCGATACGGTCGACAGCACGACCGCGGTCGGTTCCGGCAGCGCCCCACGGGATTGCGCAGCGAAGGCGTCCTCCAGCCAGGCGTTGAAGAGTTCGTACGGATCGGCCGGTGCTGTCTCCTCCAGCAGGTGATCGCCGGAGTAGTCCATCCGTTCGGCGGCGAGGTCGTGGCTCATGACGACAGTCTCCCAGCCGGGTGGAACAATCTTCGCGTGACTGCCGACCTTGTCATCCCCGCCGACCTGCTGCCCGTCGACGGCCGCTTCGGATCCGGCCCGTCGAAGATCCGGCCGGAGAGCCTCGACGCGCTGGCCGCAGCCGGTCGTACGCTGCTGGGCACCTCGCATCGGCAGTCGCCGGTGAAGAACCTGGTTGGTCGGGTCCGGGCCGGTCTGCGTGAGCTGTACGACCTTCCTGACGACTATCAGGTCATCCTGGGCAACGGCGGGTCGAGCACCTTCTGGGACATCGCGGTCTGCTCCTTGATCACCCGCCGCAGCGCGCACGGCAGTTTCGGTGAGTTCTCGGCCAAGTTCGCCGCCGCGGCCAAGGCCGCACCACACCTGTCCGATCCGGTGTTGACCACCGCGCCGATGGGTTCGGTCGCCGTCCCGAGCCCGGTCGACGGCGTCGATCTGTACGCCTGGGCGCACAACGAGACGTCGACCGGTGCCATTGCGCCGGTGCGCCGGGTGGAGGCCGACGGGCTGACGGTGATCGATGCAACCTCCGCGGCCGGAGGCGTACCCGTCGACATCACCCAGACCGACGTCTACTACTTCGCGCCGCAGAAGAACTTCGGTTCCGACGGCGGCCTGTGGATCGCACTGCTGTCGCCCGCGGCGGTGGAACGGGTCGAGCAGATCGCCGCCACCGACCGTTGGATCCCGCCGACGCTGAGCCTCGCCACGGCGATGGCCAACTCGGCGAAGGACCAGACCTACAACACCCCGGCCGTTGCCACCCTGGTGCTGCTGACCGATCAGATCGACTGGCTGAACTCCTCGGGCGGCCTGCCCTTCGCCGGCGCCCGCACCGCCGAGTCGTCGAAGCGGCTGTACGCTTGGGCCGAGGCGACCGAGGGCGCCACCCCGTTCGTCGCGGACCCCTCGCTGCGGTCGCCGGTGATCGGCACCATCGACTTCGCCGACGACATCGACGCCGGCTGGTTGTCGACGACGCTGCGGGCCAACGGTGTCGTGGACACCGACCCGTACCGCAGTCTGGGGCGCAACCAGTTGCGGATCGGCATGTTCGTCAATGTGGATCCCGACGACATCACCGCTCTGACCCGCTGCCTGGACTACCTGCTCGAGCGTCGCCCGCGGGCGAAATAGACACCTGCCCCGGCGGCGACGGCCACCGCGGCCGCGACCAACAGCGCCGCGACCGTCCCGCTCCGGCCGGTGCCCTGGGTGTCGTCGACGTCGGTCTCCTCGTCGGCAGCGCTGTCGCCGCCCGGGTCGGCAGCGGCGGAGGACTTCGAACCGTCCGGCGAGGTCGTCGATCGCTTCGTCGGCGGGGATGCGCCGGGTGAGGGTGCGGCTGCCATGCCGTCCGGTACGGGCATCGAGAAGACCGCGGAATTCTTGCCCTCGCTGCCCACCAGCAGCCGGGTGCCGTCAAGATTCCGGGTCAGTGACTCACCCTGCGGCTGGAACGGTGTCGCCGACCTGGCCACGACCCGGTATCCCTGGTCCGGATCGAGGATCGACACATCGACGTAGCTGCGTACCGCGATCCGACCGTCGTCCAGGAACTGTCCGTCGGTCACGAAGGGCGGTGCGTCGCCCACCCGGGTCAGCGTGTTCAGCTGGCTGTGCGAGAGATCCGCGGGTGCCTGGTAGATCCCGCCGTTCGCGCCCTTGGTGACCAGGTAGAGCTGTCCGGTGTCGGAGACCAGCAGCGTCTCGGCGTCGTGCGGCCCGTCGGGGTAGGCCAGGTCGACCGACCGGTACAGCGTCCTCCGGTTGTTCGGCTGCGGGTCGGAGATCAGGTAGACGGTGACGAACGACCGATCGGCGTTGTTGTCGCCGATGTCGGCGACGTAGAGGGTGTTGTCGGCGTACTGCACCGCTTCCACATCGACGGGGTCGGCGCGGAACCTGACCGTGCCGACCACCTTGCCGGCCTGGTCGAGGGCGAAGACCCGGCCGGAGTCCCCGGAGTCGTTCACCGTCCAGTAGAGGCCGGCGTCGGTGTCCCGGGTCAGTCCACTGGACTCGGTGATCCGATCATCGGTGATCGTGAAGGCGACGGTGTCGTCGGCTGCGGCGCGACCGGCCGAACCGAATGACAAGGACACGACCAGCAGCGCCAGGAACATCAGTGACGGGACGCCCCGGCCGACACCCGCGCGGTGCGCTACGCCGGTGGCCCGTCGGCTCATCAACCCGCTTCCCCTCACCCGGTGGTCGCCTCCAGCACGGCCGGAACCCGACTCCGGCATGCTGAGGTCGCAGCGTACAGGCAGCCGCTTCAGAGCAGGCGCAACACTGCCGCACCGATGACCACGAGAAGCATCAGCACCAACAGGCCGGACACGATCAGGCGTCGTGTCCGGGTGTTCATACCGCGAGCCTATAGCCGACCCCTGGTCGCTGAAGTTACCGTGGATGCATGGGTGAACTCCGGCTGTACGCCATCGGGATCGACGAGGTCCGCGACATGTTCGGGGCGCCCGCCGACCGTGCGGAACGGCTGCGCAGCCAGGCGGCTGCGGCCTTGACGCCCGCCCAGAACCCGACCGAGCACCAGGGCCTGCTGTCCCGACTCGGCCCGATCTTCCGCCGGGTCCCCGGCACGCCCGTCCTCGACCCCGACGACCCGACGCCCGAGGACCTGGAACGGATCCTCACGGGCGCCTACGTCCCGAGGGAACGCAATGTCGCGACCTGGCGGGTGCTGGAGATGTTGATCAAGGAGAACAGCTGGGGTGCGACCGGGGTGATGCTGTCGGGCGAGGAGTTGGACACCTTCGACTTCGCCCTGGCCCGCGGCGGAGTGCACGCCGCGGGCGGTCTGCGTCATGTGTTGAACACCCCGACCGAGCTGCCGCTGCGCCTGCCGCCGGGCCTGTCGGTCGGGTATCACACCGGTGATCAGGCGATCTGGATGGCCGAGTCGTACCGGCAGGCGTTGGCCGAGATCGAGGAACGCGACCAACGTGATCTTGCCTACGGTCTGGCCAACTGGTTGGACGGGTTCGCGCCCTGGGCGCGGCTGGCAGCCTCCCAGGGGCGGCCGGCACCTGATCTGGTCGGCTTCTGGAGCGCCCCCTGAGCAGCGTGCCCGAGGCGTACCGGCGACTGTCGGCCGTCGCCTCCCGACTGTGTCATGATGCCGAGCCCGGCACCGAACCGCCGCCCGGCGCCGTCCTCGGGCTCGCCGTCGGTGATCAGCAATGGATCGTTCCGTACGGCGACGCGGTGCGGACAGCAGTCCGCACCGAGCCGTTCCGCCCCGACACCCGCACCGACGCCGGATCAGTGACCAAGATCATCGGCACCACTGCCGCGCTGCTGCGACTGGTCGACACCGGCCGGGTCGGGCTCGGTGATCCGGTGGCCGCGATCATCGACCGGCCGATGAAGACCGACATAACCGTCGGCGATCTGCTGGAACACCAGGCAGGTCTGTGGGAATGGTGGCCGCTCTATCTGCGAGCCGCCGATCGTGATCAAGCCCTGCAGCTGATCAGTACGCTGCCACGCCGTTACCCGCGCCGGTCCGGCCGGCACTACTCCGATCTCGGTTTCCTGCTGCTCGGCGAGGTCGTCGAACAGACCACCGGGTTGCCCCTGGACCGGGCCTGTTCGTCGCTGGTCTTCGCCCCCTTCGGACTGACCGCGACGAGCTATGCCCTTCCGGCCCCGGGTGCGGGTGTCGCGGCGAGTTCGCCCGGCGACCGGATCGAACAGACCATGATCACCACCGGCATCCCCTACCCGGTCGACGGCTCGGTGGACTCCTTCAGCCGATGGCGGCGACACCTGTTGATCGGCGAGGTCAACGACGGCAACAGCTTCCACGCCTTCGGGTCGATCGCAGGTCATGCCGGGATCTTCACCACAGCGGGAGATCTGTTGACCTTCGGCCGTGCACTGCTGGATTCGCTGGCCGGTCACGGCCCGGTCCGGGCATCGACGGTCACCCGGTTCTGCACCCCGGGTGACGACCCGGGGCAGGCGCTGGGTTTCCGGGTCTGGCCGCTCCCGACCGGCCCCGCGATCGGACACACCGGATTTCCCGGTGTCGGCTTCGCGATCCTTCCGGGACAGGACGCCGTGGTGGTGATGATCACCAACCGGTTGCACGTCACCGGTGCCCCGCGCAACCTCGAACGGCTGTGGACGACGGTGCTCGATGCCGTGTTGTCAGCGCTGCCGTCCGCGCCGATCCACGGTCAGGGCGACGGCGGGTCCGAACGTTCGGCAGATCCGGAGTCCGCGGTTCCGGGTACGTCGGGACCCGGCGCGGGCTGACCGTCGTCGGCCGACCGGCCGTCGGACGACTCATCCACCGGGACCAACGGCAGGCTGCCGGTGACCGACATCGGCTCGTCCGCCTTGGGCTCGGGCCGTGTCGACCGGAGGGTGACGCCGACGCCGACCGCCCGGCGCAGACCGGGGGCACCCTCCACCCGCAGCAGCCGGCCGAGCCAACCCGCGCCGAGCCGGAGCGGCGAGCTGAGGAACTCGCCCATCACCACGCCGCTGCCCAGCGCCAGAGCGATCGCCGTCGCCGCGAGCATCTGCCCCAGACCTTCGTTGAACCGCGACTCGACCGCTGCGAACACGGCGCGGAAGACCGCGAGACCGGGCAGCAGCGGGGTGATCCCGGCCATCACGGTGACGATCGCCGGGGCCCGCCGCCGGACCGAAAGCAGGGTCGCCGCCAGGCCGACGGCGACAGCGGCCAGGCCGCTGGATGCCACCTGACCGAAGCCGATCAGACCGAAGATCACGATCAGCAGCTGGGCCAGCCCGGACGCGAGTCCGGAGGCCGGCAGGAAGCGCATCGGCGCATAGCAGGCCACCATCAGGCACAACCCGGCCAACGCCGCCCCGAACACCGAGCCGAAGATCGACAACGGCGTGTCCGGCGTGTGGTAGGGCGTCGGCGCGGCGACGTCGACGGTGATGTCGTTGCCCAGCAGCGCGGAGAGTTCCAGCACCATGACGATGCCGACGACGATGCCCGCGGTCATGAAGATCACGTCGCCCAGCCGCGCCGCTGCGGTGACCATGTATCCGGTCAGCGCGTCCTGGACGGCGCCGACCAGGGTCAGCCCGGACAGCAGGACGACGATGCCGGTCGCGATCAACGTCTCGGGCAGTTGCCCGGTGAACTTCGAGGCCACCACGGCGACCGCGGTCGCGATCGCCGCCCCCGCGGCCTGCAGGAAGAAGAACGGCAGCCGGACCCGGTTGAGCAGCCGGCCGACCCGGTCGATCACCGCTGTGGTGGCGGCGGCAAGGACGCAGGTGATCCAACTGCCGCCGAGCAGCATGGCGACGCCGAGTGCGAACCCGGCCCAGCCGAGCGTGGCCAGCCAGCGTGGGTACGGATGCGGCCTTTCGGTCAGCTGGTCCATCGCCTGGTGCGCCTCGTCCGGTGTCACCCCGCCGGCGGTGATCCGGCGGACCAGGTCGTCCAACTCGGTGAGTCGGGTGTAGTCGGTCGACCGATTGCGTACCGCGCGGACCAGGGTGACCGGATCGGCGTCGGGCTCGGGTTGGGCCGAGACGATGATCGTGGTGAAGGTGATGTCGACGACACAGTCGGTCAGCTGGTAGGCCTGGGCGACGTCCTGGGCGGTGGCGACCACGTCGGCGGTGCCGGAACCGGACGACAACATGACCTCGGCCAGCCGGATGGTGAGGTCGAGCACCTGCCGGGTGTATCGGTCCGAGAGTCCGGGATGGGAACGGCGGCGCCGCTGCCCCGCGGTGCTGGCCGGTTCCCGGGGGCCACGCAATCCCATCCGGAGCCCGCGGCGCAGGCTCGGGCTGATCCGGCGGCGGTTGTCTGCCATGGCCTGGCCAGAATAGTGCGATGAGCATCCGGATCGCCGGAATGATGAGCGGCACTTCGTACGACGCGGTGGACGTCGCCGTCGCCGAGTTCGAGCAGGACGGCGCGGTCCTGCGGTGCCGGCCGGTCGGGATGATCGGCACGCCGTTGGATCAGCCGACCCGGTCCGCCATCGCCGCGCTGTTGCCGCCGAACAGCACCGACATCGGCACGGTGTGCCGGCTGGACACCGAGCTCGGCCGACTCTTCGGTCGGGCGGCGGCCAGGGCGATCAGCGAATTCGGCCCGGTGGACCTCGTGGTCTCCCACGGACAGACGGTCTTCCATTGGGTGGAGAACCGCGAGGCCCTGGGCACCCTGCAACTCGGCTCCCCCGCCTGGATCGCCGAGGCCACCGGCGCACCGGTGTTGTCCGATCTGCGGACCCGGGACATCGCCCGCGGCGGGCAGGGCGCACCACTGGCGGCGATGTTCGACGCGATGCTGGTGTTGTCCGATCGGGTGGCGCGCGGCTCGCTCAACCTGGGCGGCATCGCCAACATCACCGTCGCCGACCCGGAGGTGATCGCCTACGACCTCGGGCCGGCGAGTGCACTGATGGATCTGGCGGTCAGTCGGGCCACCGGCGGCGCCGAGCGGATGGACACCGACGGTCGCCGGGCGTCCCGCGGCGCGGTTGATCACCAGCTGCTGGACCGGCTGCTGGCCGAGCCGTACTACCGGTTGCCGCCGCCCAAGTCGACCGGCAAGGAACTCTTCGACGCCGACTATCTGGACCGGATGGTCGGCAACAAGCCGATCGATCTCGATGATCTTGTCGCCACCGTGACCGAGTTGACCGCAGAGCTGGTCGCGCGGGCGTGCCGGCAGCACCGGTTGGCCGAGCTGGTGGTCGCCGGCGGCGGGGTCCGGAACCCGACGCTGATGGCCCGCATCGCCGAACTCGTCGGAGTGCCGGTGCGATCGATCGCCGAGTTCGGCATGCCGGCGCAGGCCAAGGAGGCCTACCTGATGGCCCTGATCGGCTATCTGAGTTGGTTCGGTCTGCCCGGAACACTTGCCTCGGCGACCGGCGCGTCGTCGCTGCTCGGGTCGTTCACACCGGGTCCTGGCCCGCTGTCACTGCCGGATCCGCGCACTGTGGCCCCGGAGCGCCTGGTGATCGTTTCCTGATGATCATCTCTGATGATCATCGGGCGGTCAGGGCACCATCGCCTTGGCGATCACGATCGACATGGTGATCCACTCGTCTTCGGCGGGCGTGCCGCGGTGCAGGGCGTACATCACGTTGCTGAGTTCGCGGACGATCACCCAGTTGCGGACCCGGTCCTCGTCGAGACCGGCGGTGTCCACCACGGTGAACAACCGGTCGAGAATGGCCTGGCGAAGATCATGGGTGGCCACCGCCTCGGACCAGCGGTTCCACAGCAACGGCGCCACCTCGTAACAGGGATCACCGGACAGCGGCTTCGGGTCGATCACCAACCACGGTTCCCGATCGGAGGCCAGCACGTTGTCGAAATGCAGGTCGGTGTGGATCAGCCGGCCATCGGTGTCGGGATCGTCGGCGAAGCTGCGAGACAGCGAACGCGCATGGTCGACCAGCCGGCGCGGCACATCCGGATGATCACGGAGACCGACCAGCCCATCGGCGACCTCGCCGGCGACCTCCGAAAGCCTGCGCAGCTGAGGAATGGCCGGCCGGTGCAACCGCGGATAGAACCCGGCCACGATCTCGCAGGCTTCGGTGATGTCGATACTGTTCAGGTCCCGGCTGTGGTCGGCGCGTTCCAGCAGCAGTGCCCAGCGGTGCGGGTCGGCGCGATAGAGCCGGACCACACCGTCGCCGTTCCATGCCCGCAGAGCCAGGTGTTCGTGTTCGGCCTCCGGGTGCGGGGCGGTGATCTTGAGTGCTGCCGGGCGCCGGTCGCCGTCCCGGACCGGCAACACGTACGCAGCCGCACCGGCCATCGGTTCGCCGTCGGCCGTCAGCCGCCACTCGTTGATCAGGTCCCTGGTCATCCCGGGCAGTTGCGCCAGCCAGTCGTCCCAGCTCGGCTGCGTACCGGCCCTGGCAAGCAGCCGGTCGGGAATCCTCACGCCAGCAACTCGATCTCGGCCAGTGCGGCTCCGCTGGCGGCAACTATGCCGGCCAACCGGTAGTGGACGGCCGGACGGGGATCGCTGATCGCGAACGGTCGGGTCTGCCGACGCCACTCGAACGCCTGCCCGCTGCGCTCGTCGAGGACGAACCATTGGTGTCCGTCCAGCGAACCCTCCAACCGCCACCCGGACGGATCGACCGGTCCGGCACCGGAGGTCAGCGTGTAGAACGCCGGTTCCGCCGGTTCGGGCAACGACCAGGTCACCGGCTCCCCGGTCAGCGCGAACTCGCTGCGTGAGTCGTCGTCGAAGAGGGCGGCGGCCGGCCCGTCCTGGGCGGGACACAGGTCGAGCAGCGGGACCGGCTGCTCGCCGGGTCGGGTGAGCGACGGGACGGGTTCCGCGGTCCCCCAGTCCGACGGTTCGGGCCCCAGCTCGAAATGCAGGCGACCGCCGACAAGATCGCGATGGCCGATCGACGGTGTGGCGAGCGGGCGATCGTTGATCGTCGCCGACCGGACGTAGACGTTGTGCGGGCCGGTGTTGTTCGCGGTGATCACGAACGGCTGGCCGCCCGCGGGGGTGACCCGGGCGTTTGGGAACAACGGTGACCCGATGGCGTACTCCGCCGCACCCACCCGCAACGGGTAGATGCCGAGTGCGCTGAACAGGTACCAGGCCGACATCTCTCCGTTGTCCTCGTCGCCGGGGTAGCCCTGGCCGATCTGCTCGCCGATGAACAGCCGCTGCACCACCTCACGGACCACGGCCTGGGTCTTGTGGGGCGCTCCGGCGGCGTTGTACAGGTACGCGATGTGGTGCGCCGGCTGGTTGCTGAAACCGTACTGCCCCATCCGGATCGCCCGCGCTTCGAGCATCTCGTGGATCACGGTGGAGTAGGTGCCCTTCTTGTCCGCCCGTTCTGGGGTGCTGAAGAACGCGTCGAGTTTCTGTTCCAGGCCCCGCGGTCCGCCGTACAGGGCGGCAAGTCCGGCACCGTCGTGCGGGACGTGGAAGGCGAAGTTCCAGCCGTCGGTCTCGGTGAAGTCGCCACCCCATTCGCACGGATCGAACTCGTCGGCCGTCTTGGCGAAGGAACCGTCCGCCCGACGGCCCTGGAAGAACTCGATCGCGGGATCGAAGAGCAGCAGATAATTGCGGCTGCGCCGCGAGAGGTATTCCGCCTCCTCGGCAAGTCGTTGCCGAAGATCATCCGGAGTCCCGGGTGCGGCCGCCAATGCTGCCGCCTGGTTGGCCAGTCCGAAGTCGTTGAGGTAACCCTCAAGAGCCCAGGAGACGCTTTCCCCGACCGCGGTGCTGACGTAGCCGCGGAAGATGCCGTCGGCCAGACCCTTGCGGCCGACGGCCGGGTCGTCCGGCGTCACCGTTGCGTTGCGGAGGCCGGCGAGGTAGGTGCCCACCGGGTCGGGCAGCGGAACATCCTTGAGGTAGGCGTCGGCGAAGGCGACATCGGAGCTGGTGCCGGTCATCAGGTCCGCGTATCCCGGCGATGACCAGCGGGCGACCCACCCGCCGTCCCGGTACTGCTGGACGAAGCCGTCGACCAGTTCGGCGGCCAGTGTCGGATAGAACAACGCGTACGCGGGCCACGCGGTGCGGTAGGTGTCCCAGAATCCGTTGTTGACATAGATCTTCCCGGACTTGATCACCGCATTGGTGTGATCGTCGTCGGCCGCACCTTCGGCGGGGAGCACCGGGCACGCGTAGCGGTGGTCGGGGCGCACGGCCGTTCCGCCATTCTCGAACTGCTAGTTCGAGTACAGGATGGGCCGATAGAGGCAACCGTACAGAGTCCGCAGCCGGGCAGGCGTGGCGCCGTCGACGGTGATCACCGACAGCCGCTCGTTCCAGCACCGGTTGGCCCGATCGCGGATCTCGGCGAATCCATGATCCGCAAGCTCGAGCTGCAGATTGTGCCTGGCCTGGTCGGTGCCGATGAAAGAGGTCGCCAGCCGCAGCACGACCTGGGTTGTGCCCTGGTCGAAAGTGACGGCCCGCGCGTTCCCGCGGCCACCAACGGTCGGCCCGAATCCGGCCGGTTCCACGTCGAAGGTGCCGTAGCAGTACATCCGGGTCCGGCCGAACGGCGAACCGTTGTCGACCCAGCCGGTGACCGCACCGTCGGCGTAGCGGAAGCTGCCGTTCTCGTCGATGGTGTCGATGATCACGTGCCGCCCGGGAGATTCGGGCGGGAACCCGAAGCTGAAGATCGCGCCGTGGTCGGTCGGCGCCACCTCCACGTGCAGCCCGTCGGCCAGCCGCACTCGGTAGACGTCGGGCCGGGCGATCTCGTCGTCGTGGCTGAACGCGACGGCCCGTTCGGCCGGATCGCCGAGTGGTTCGGCCGCGCCGACCGGCATGATGATCAACTGGTCGCGGTCGCCCATCCACGGGCTGGGTTGGTGGGAGAACGCGATGCCCTGCAACTCCGGACGGTTGTCGGCGTTGTTGGCGCGGTGGTATTCGTACGGCCAGCGGTGGGTGGTGGCGTCGGTCACCGGCGTCAGGAAGTTGAACCCGTTCGGCCAGGCCGTGATCGGCAGGTTGTTGCCCCGGGAGAATCCGCCGCTGGCATTGGTTCCGCGCCGGGTGTCGACATAGGCGCAGCGGTCGCTGCCGTCGGGTTCGGCCGGCGCCGGGCCCAGCTCGAGTACGTCGACCCAACCGCGATATTCGTTGTGCTGTGCCGATTCCGGCGGGTCGACGGTGATCAACACCTGCTCGACGGTGCGGCCCGCAGCAGCGTCCAGCCCGACCTGCACGTCGTTCCACTGGTCGGCGTAACTGATCTTGGAACGGCCCCGGCCGGCGGCGGCGGCAGGCATCCCGTACTGGTCGGTGACGTCCAGGTCGGAGAGTCTGCTGCCGTCGGTGAAGCGCAGGTCGACCGCCGCACAGGTCGCGGTGTAGGTCAGCTCGGGGTCGAGTTCGGGATAGATCGCGTAGCGCAGCCGGTCACCGTGGGCGATGGTGCGTCCGATGACATCGTCGACCGGGATCGGCGCGGATGCGCTGCCCGCACCTCGGTAGCCGAATGCCGTCGGGTGGATGAACCCCGCACCGTCCTTACTTGTTGCCCCGCCAATCGGTCCACCGACGTCGATGATCACCCGCGACAGTCTTCCGTACCCGTCGGTCGGCACGAGCCTGTGGGGTCGGCGTGTGGCGGATCGGAGCTGAACGATTGACAGGAGACGGCGTTTCGGAGCAGGTTTAGTGCCGACATCGGTCCGGACAAACCTGAGGAAATTGTGCAATGACGCCTGCTGAATCCCCCGCCCGTTCCCCCGAACCCGCCACTCCGGTCCGCGGCATCAGCCGCCGGGCTGTGCTCGCCGGCGGCCTGGGCGCCGCCGCTGCACTCGGCAGCGGTGTCGCCGCCCCCGCCCTGGCGCGTGCCGCCACGGGCCCTGCCGAATTCGCGCGTCGCGCGAAGACCAGCTATCTGGCCATGCAGCAGAACTTCTTCGACCCGCAGACCGGGTTCTACCTGGAGCAGTTCCCGCGGGACGGCGGCAATCCGTACTCCTATGTGTGGCCGTTCTCCCAGGCGATGGTGGCCACGCAGGTGATGGCGGGCATCCCGGTGCTCGGGCAGGCCTACCGTTCCGACGTGACTGATCGGTTCCGGGCGTTGGAGGCGTACTGGAACTCCACCACCGACCCGGTCGGTTACGACTCCTACCTGCGGCCGCCGTACGGGGGTGGCGGTGACAAGTTCTACGACGACAACGAATGGATCGGGTTGTCGTTCCTGCTGCGGAACAACCAGGCAGGCGGGCGCGACACCGCCGCCGTGCAGAAGGCGGAGAAGATCTTCGACCTTCTCGTGCACGGCTGGGACACCGACCCGAGTCACCCCTGCCCCGGCGGCGTCTTCTGGACCCAGGCGACCTGGAGCAACGACCGGAACACCGTCTCCAATGCGCCGGGAGCGGAGATCGGCGCCCGGCTCTACCTGCTCTCCGGGGACCGGGGCCGGCTGGACTGGGCGACGCGGATGTATGAGTGGGTGCGCAGCTACATGCTGGCGCCCAACGGGCTCTACTGGGATCACGTTGATCTTGCCGGGACCATCGAGAAGACCCAGTGGTCCTACAACCAGGGCGTGATGATCGGCGCGGGCACCCTGTTGTACCAGGCCACCGGGCAGCGCCGCTATCTCGATCAGGCGTACGACACCGCGAAGACCGCGTTGGACTTCTACGCCGCCGACGACCGGTACTTCACCCAGCCGGCCGAGTTCCACGCGATCTTCTTCGCCAACCTGCTGCGGTTGTCCACCGTGCGACACGATCCCGCGTTCAAGAAGGCGGCAGCCGACTACGCCGACGAGGCGCGGCGGCGGTATCAGGACCCGGACACCGGCCTTTACCACTTCGACGCCAATCCGATCCCGCTGCTGCACCAGGCGGCGATGATCCGCATCGAAGGGATGCTGGCCTGGGTGCCGAGCAGCTATGGTCAGTTGACCTGATCCTTCGGGCACCCTCCCCCGGAAGGAGTGACGATGGTTGTCACCCGATCCGTTCCCCGGCTCGCTGTCGGCGTGATCACCGCGGTGGCGGTGATCACCGCCGCGGCGCCCACGGCGACCGCCTCACCGGACGACCCCGGTCTGCGGAGCAAGATCAGATCCGTGCTGCAGGACGGCCGGGTGGCCGATGCCCGGTCGGGTGCGATCGTGCTCGATGCGGGCGACGGACGAGAACTCGTCAAACGGCACCCGGGCCGGGGGATCATTCCGGCGTCCAACACCAAGATCGCCACCGCGGTGACCGCGATGCACATCCTCGGGCCGGGTTATCGCTTCAAGACCGAGGTGATCCGGCGCGGCAAGGTGAGTGGCGGCACTTTGTCGGGGAACCTCTACCTCAAGGGATACGGGGATCCCACCCTGCGGCGTTCGGATCTGGAGCGGCTGGCCCGGCGGGTTCGTCACGCCGGCATCCGGACCGTGACCGGAAAGTTGATCGCCGACGCCTCGTTCTTCGACAACGTCGGCTACAACCGCACCTGGAACACCGACTACGCCGACGACTATTACGCCGCCACGGTGTCCGCGCTGACGCTGGCTCCGGATGCGGACTTCGACGCCGGGACCGTACGGATCAACTACGGCCCGGGAAAGGTGGCGGGCAAGCCCGCCAGGATCAGCTTCACGCCCAAGGCGGCCAGGACCTATCTGAGGGTGTCGAACAAGGCGACGACCGGGAAACGGGGAGCCCGCATGACGTTCTCGGCCTCCCGCCGGTACGGCTCGGCGACGATCAAGCTTCGCGGCAAGGTGCCGCGGGGACGATCGACCGGGCACACCTTGATCACGGTCGCCCGACCCGACCTGTACGCGGCCGGCGTCTTCCGCGCCGAGTTGGCCCGCGCCGGGGTCGTGGTCCGGGGCAGGACCAAGGCGGTCTCCACGCCGGCAGGCCACCGTACGGTGATCGCCCGCGACACCTCGATGACCTTGTCCAAGCTCTTGGTGCCGTTCTTGAAGCTGTCCAACAACACCCACGCCGAGGCGTTGACCAAGACGATGGGCACCTTGAAGGGACGGCCCGGGAACTGGGCGGACGGTCTGTCCTACACCAGGGCGTACCTGAAACAGCTCGGTGCTCCGATGAAACATGTCCGGCTGCACGACGGATCCGGGCTCAGCCGGGGCAACCGGCTGACCGCCCGTGGGCTGGCGCGGGTGCTGTACAAGGTGCAGCGGGCACCGTGGTTCAAGTCGTTCTATGCCGCGCTGCCGGTGGCGGGCAACACCAAGCGGATGGTGGGCGGCACGCTGCGCCACCGGATGAACGGCACGCGGGCGGCGAACAACGCCCGCGCCAAGACCGGCACGCTGACCGGGGTGACCGCACTCAGCGGTTATGTCCGCGGCCGGGACGGGCGGCGGTACGTGTTCTCGATGCTGAGCAACTACTCCGGGGCCTCACCGCGACCGGTCGAGGACGAGTTCGTGCGAGCGCTGGCCGCTCGGCGGCGCTGAGCCGACCGCCCCACGTGGCGGGCGACAGGAATCACGTCCTCGTCGGCCAGATCGGCCGGATCACGCCCCGTATCGCGATCGGGGACGTGATTCCTATCGGACGGCCACCGGTCAGCCGATCACCAGGACCAGATCGCCGCCCTCCACCTGCTGCACCGGCCCGATGGCCAGCCGTTTGACGGTTCCGGCGCGGGGTGCGGTGATCGCCGCCTCCATCTTCATCGCCTCGATGGTCGCAACGGTGGCACCGGCGTCAACGGTGTCACCCTCGACGACACGGAGACTGACCACTCCGGAGAACGGGGCTGCCACCTGGCCCGCATCGGTGGGATCGGCCTTCTCCGCTGCCTTGATGTCGACCTTGATCGAATTGTCCCGGACCCGGATCGGTCGGAGCTGGCCGTTGAGCGTGCACATCACCGTGCGCATGCCCTTCTCGTCGGCCTCGCCGATCGCCTCCAGCCCGAGGATGACGCTGACGCCACGGCCGATCCGGGCGACATGCTCGGTCTCCGGCTGCAGCCCGTACAGGAAGTCCGCGGTGTCCAGCCGGGCGACGTCGCCGTAGGTGTCCCGGGCGGCCAGGAAGTCCTTCGTCGGTCCCGGGAACAGCAACCGGTTCAGGGTTTCCTGGGCGGTTCGGCCCCCCTTGTCCAGCGCCTCCTCGTCCTCGGCGCTGAGCGTCTCCTCGCGGATCGGGATGGTCCGTCCGGCCAGCGCCTTGGTGCGGAACGGCTCCGGCCAACCGGCCGACGGCGTGCCCAGCTCCCCGGCCAGGAATCCGATCACCGAATCGGGGATGTCGTACTTGTGCGGGTTCTCCTCGAAATCCTTCGGATCGGCGCCGACCGCGACCAGATGCAGAGCAAGATCACCGACCACCTTCGACGACGGGGTGACCTTGGTCGGGCGGCCGACGATCTTGTCCGCCGCGGCGTACATCGCCTCGATCTGCTCGAACTTCTCACCCAGGCCGAGAGCGATGGCCTGCTGGCGCAGGTTGGACAGTTGACCGCCGGGGATCTCATGCGTGTAAACCCTCCCGGTCGGTGCGGGCAGCCCGGATTCGAATGGCGCATAGAGGCGTCTGGTGGCTTCCCAATAGGGTTCGAGGTCATTGACGGCCGCAATGTCGAGGCCGGTCGTCCGGTCGCTGAAGTCGGTCGCGGCGACGAGCGCGGACAGGGGCGGCTGACTC
>Ga0164243_10001981_pt1 | contig 34344 bp, 35 predicted proteins | sample OricompcompostOP_FD_108781 | JGI IMG/M metagenome (GOLD analysis project Ga0164243, IMG submission 108781) | Organic Plus compost microbial communities from Emeryville, California, USA - Original compost - Organic plus compost (OP) | ecosystem: Engineered > Solid waste > Mixed feedstock >...
CCATGGTTCTCCCGAGAAGGTCCGGCGGTGAACGGTTGCGCACCCGGCGCGGCGGGGGAGTCCGCTCCGCGGCGGAATCCGCACGTCGATGCTACCGGCGGCGCGTGCTCGGGCGGTTACGCGTGAGCAACGCCGATGCGCGATCCGGGAGAACCTCACCAGCACGGCCGGTGCCGGGCAACCGGAGATCCGCGGGACCACCGGTGCGGGGGGGTGCGGACACACGACCGCCGCCGACCCGAACTCGGCCGGCGGCGGTGGGCACGCCGGGGCGGACCCGGCTTCCGCAGGCGCGGGGACGCGGTCGCGTCCGGCGCCTCGCTCGTCTTACTTGCCCAACTTGCGACGCTGGACGCGCGTCCGACGCAGCAGCTTGCGGTGCTTCTTCTTGGACATGCGCTTGCGGCGCTTCTTGATGACCGAGCCCATGCGGAATCCTTCGCTTGTCGGCGGGAACGTCAACTCGTGCCGGTGCTGCGCGGAACGCACCGCCGGTGCGCGGCGGCACCAGGCACGACCGACCCCGGAGCCTACCCGCCCACCTGGACCGCCCTGACGGAGTGGTCCCACCAGAGCGGTCCCGGCGGTGCTGCGCAGGCCGCGCGTCCCGCCGCGGACCGCGCGCCGGGCGGGTCGCCCGCGCGCTCGGCCCGGGGCTCAGCCCGCGTTGTAGTAGGCGTTCTCCAGGTAGTTGTGCACGTCGTTCTCGGCCACGCGGAACGATCGCCCGACCCGCGCGGCGGGCAGCTCACCGGCGTGCACCAGCCGGTAGACGGTCATCTTGGACACCCGCATCATCCGGGCCACCTCGGCCACGGTGAGGAACTGCACCTGGCCGACCTGCGGAGGTTGCCGGCTCGGTTCCGAATTCGCAGACATGCTTCACCGCATCCTTCGGCACGCCACGCGCCGTCGGCTTCCCCTCCGACGGACTTCCACACGGGGTGCTCGCGGTCGAGAGTAGCGGGACGCCTGGGGTCCCTGCGATGCGCGAACGTCCCGGTTCCGGGTGTTTGTGCTCGTCAGCGGCGGGGAAGGGTGCGGTGCCGGGGCTCAGTCGTGCGCCCGGCCGAGCTCCACCGAGCGCCGGTGCGCGGCCTCCACCGCGTCCGCGACCGCGGCGCGCACGCCGTGCCGGTCGAGCTCGCGGATGCCGGCGACCGTGGTGCCGCCCGGCGAGCTGACCGCCTCCCGCAGCAGGGCCGGGTGCTTCTCCTCGCCGTCGCGCAGCATCGTCGCCGCGCCCATCGCGGCCTGCACCACCAGGTCGGCGGCGGTGTGCCGGGGCACGCCGAGCAGCACGCCCGCGTCGATCATGGACTCGACCAGGTAGAAGAAGTAGGCCGGGCCGGAGCCGGACAGCGCGGTCACCGCGTCCTGCTGCTTCTCCGGCACCTGCACCGCGCGGCCGACGCTGCCCAGCAGCTCCTGCACCGCGTTCACGTGCGCCTCGGTGGCGTGCGTGCCGCCGGAGATCGCGCTCATCGCCTCGCCGACCAGCATCGGCGTGTTCGGCATGACCCGGACGACCGGGGTGCCCGGCGCGAGCCGCTGCTCGAACAGCTTGGTCGGCAGGCCCGCGCACATCGACACCACCAGCCGGTCCGCACCGGCCACCGGCGCGACCTCGTCCAGCAGCGGGTCGATGTCCTGCGGTTTGACCGCCAGCACCAGCACGTCGGCCCGCTCGGCGGCGGTGGCCACGTCGACGCACTCGATGCCGTACCGGGCGGTGAGCTCGGCGGCCCGCTGCTCGAACCGCTCGGTGAACAGCAGCTCGGCCGGGGACCGACCACTGTCCAGGAGCCCCGCCAGCAGGGACTCGCCGATCTTGCCCGCTCCGAGTACGGCGATGGTCTTCATGCGGCACAGGGTGCCAGACCGCTGCTCGCGGACCCTCCCCAGGCGGCGGGTGCGCGGTTAGTGTGTGCCCGACCACGGCACTGGTGAGCGCCGCGCGCGGCGGACGAGGAGGTCCGAACCGATGTTCAGCACCATGCAGGACGGCCCGCTGTCGATCTCGCGGATCCTGGCCCAGGGGTCCGGACCGCACGGCTCCTCGGAGGTGGTGACCTGGACCGGCGCGGAACCCCGCCGGCGCAGCTACGCCGAGGTCGGCCGGCGGACCGCGCAGCTGGCGCACGCGCTGCGGGAGCTCGGCGTCACCGGCGACCAGCGGGTCGCCACGTTCATGTGGAACAACGCCGAGCACCTCGAGGTGTACCTGGCCGCGCCGTCGATGGGCGCGGTGCTGCACACCCTCAACATCCGGCTGTTCCCGGACCAGATCAGCTACATCGCCGACCACGCCGAGGACCACGTGGTCGTCGTGGACGGCAGCCTGCTGCCGCTGTTCCAGAAGATCCTGCCGACGCTGAGCACGGTGCGGCACGTGATCGTCGCCAACGGCGACGCCAAGGCCCTGCAGGCGCCCGACGGGGTGCAGGTGCACGACTACGAGGAGCTGCTGCGCGGCAAGCCCGACGTGTTCGACTGGCCCGACGTGGACGAACGCTCCGCGGCCGCCATGTGCTACACGTCCGGCACCACCGGAAACCCCAAGGGCGTCGTCTACTCGCACCGCTCGATCTGGCTGCACTCCATGCAGGTGTGCATGTCCGACGGGATGGCCCTGGCCCAGTCCGACCGCGGCCTGGCCGTGGTGCCGATGTTCCACGCCATGTCGTGGGGCCTGCCGTACGCGGCGCTGATGGTGGGCGCCTCGCTGGTCATGCCGGACCGGTTCCTGCAGCCGGAGCCGCTGGTGCGGATGCTCAGCGAGCTGCGGCCCACGATGGCCGCGGCGGTGCCGACGATCTGGCAGGGCGTGCTGCAGCAGCTGGACGCGGAGCCGAAGGACATCTCCGCGCTGCGCGAGGTCGTCGTCGGCGGCTCGGCCTGCCCGCCCTCGCTGATGCGGACCTTCCAGGAGCGCTACGGGGTTCCGGTGCTGCACGCCTGGGGCATGACCGAGACCTCCCCGCTGGGCAGCGTCGCCCGCCCGCCGGCCGAGGCCACCGGCGAGGACCAGTGGCCCTACCGCGAATCCCAGGGCCGGCTGTCGGCGGCCGTGGCCGCGCGGCTGATCGGCGACGGCGGCGACGAGCAGCCGTGGGACGGCAAGAGCGTCGGCGAGCTGGAGGTCCGCGGCCCGTGGGTGACCGGCTCCTACCACCTCGACGACGACCCGGAGAAGTTCCACGACGGGTGGCTGCGCACCGGCGACGTCGGCACGATCTCGCCGGACGGGTTCCTGCGGCTGACCGACCGGGCCAAGGACGTGATCAAGTCCGGCGGCGAGTGGATCTCCTCGGTGGAGCTGGAGAACCACATCGTCGGCCACCCCGCCGTCGCCGAGGCCATGGTCGTCGGGGTGCCGGACGAGAAGTGGGACGAGCGGCCGCTGGCGGCCGTGGTGCTGCGCGAGGGCGCCTCGGCCGATGCCGCCGAGCTGCGCGAATTCCTCACCGGGCGGGTCGCCAAGTGGCAGGTGCCGGAGTACTGGACGTTCCTCGACGAGGCGCCCAAGACCAGCGTCGGCAAGTACGACAAGAAGAAGCTGCGCCAGCAGCACGCCGAGGGCGCCCTGGACGTCAAGCGCCTCTGACCGCCCCGGCAGCAGCGCGCCCGCGGTCCGAGCAGGACCGCGGGCGCGTTCGCGTTCAGGCCGGGCGGATCACTCCGCGGCTTCCTCCGCGGCCTCCTCCTCCGGAGTCGGGTCGGTGACCGACTGCTCCTTCTTGCGCTCCGCGGCGGAGAAGGTGCTCTGCAGGTCGGCGAGGTGCTCGCGCACCAGGTGCGTCAGGTGCAGCGCCCGGTCGTACTTGGCGCCCTGCACGGTCGGCTGCGTCGCGGCGGTCCACTGCTCCTGGGCACCGCAGACGGTGCAGTACTGGGCGCCGCCCGAGTGCTTGTACTGCTGCTGGAGCGGGTGGAGTCGAACGGTGGCCACGGATGATCCCCCTCGTCGTCGACGTAGTGGGTCACCTTAACCCGCGCGCGGCGGCATCCCGGGCCGCCGCGCGGATCAGTTCCGCTGCCGCAGCGGGGACAGCGCCAGCTGCCGCGCCTGGCACACCAGCCGCCCGGTCGAGTCGATCACCAGGGTGTCCTCGTCGAACCACGGCCCGTGCACCGCCTTCGACTCCACCACCAGCCGCAGCCACCCGTTCGCCGGGCGGGCCCGCAGCAGGCCGGTCAGCTGCACCGTCGGCGCCCAGCCGAACCGGCCCAGGTTGAACGTCACCGGCATCGTCAGGTCCCCGGCGATGAGCGCGAACAGCAGGTCCGGCTGCACGTCGTGCGGGCGCGCCCACAGCCGCAGCCGCAGCGGCTCGTCCGTGCTGCCGCGCAGGAACCCCGCTCCGCGCGGGTCGAGCCGCATCTCGCAGGCGCGGGACAGCCCTCCGGGCCCGTTGTCGTCGCCCTTGCTGAGGTCGACCGCCTCCGGCGGCGGGTTCACCGGCATGTCCGACGGCAGGTCCGCGTAGGCGGGGTCCTCGTCCGGCAGCTCGGCGAGCGTGATCGTGGCGTCCACGCAGGCCTGGCCGCTCTGCTCCAGCACCGCGCGCACGGCGGTGACCGTCCGACCGGCCTTGAGCTGCTCGGTGCGCAGTAGCACCGGGCCCACCTTCGGCGGTCTCAGGAACTGCGCGCTCACCGCGGTCGGCTCCAGCGCGTCGTCGTGCATCGCCGCGCGCGTGAGCAGGGCCAGCAGGTAACCGCCGTGCGGCCGGTCGGCGACCGCCCAGTCCGGGTGCAGGTCGGCGGCGAAGGTGCCGTCTCCCAGCGGCCGAACGGCGAGCGTGTCGAGGAAGGCGGTGCCGTTCACGCGCGGCCCGCGCAGCGCCGGCGTCGCCCGTCCGCGGGCGAGACGAGCATGTCCATCATGGGACGGATTCTACGGAGATCTCTCCGGAAGTTGATCACCGGCCGGTGCGGGAGGAGTCCTGCCTGGGCCGACCCGGCGCCTGCAGGTGCAGCCGGCAGAACACCAGCGCCTCGGCCAGCAGCGCGGCCCGCTCCTGCTGGTTGCGCGCCTTGCGGGTGTTGACCTCCAGCACCACCGAGCCGCGGTACTCGTCGGCGGCCAGCGCCTCGCACAGCTCCGCGCACGGCTGGCTCCCGTGCCCCGGCACGAGATGTTCGTCACGAGGAGCGCCCGTGCCGTCAGCCAGGTGCACGTGCGCGAGCCGGTCCTGCATCCGCTTGTACAGCTGCATCACGTCGTCGTGCGCGGCCGCCGCGTGCGAGAGGTCTAACGTGTAGCTGCGGTAGCCGACGTCGGTCGGATCCGGCGAGGGCGTGAACGCCGACAGGCCGCCGCTGCGGCCGCCGCGCAGCCGGTTGAGCCGGTTCGGCGGGCGGATCGGGAACATGTTCTCCACCGCGACCCGGATGCCGCTGGTCTCCTCCAGCTCGCCGACGAGGTCGCCGAATCGCTCCGCGTACCGCCGCTGCCAGCGGAACGGCGGGTGCACCACCACCGTCGAGGCACCCAGGTCGCTGGCGGCCACCACCGCCTTGCGCAGCCGCTCCTCCGGCTCCGGCGACCACACCCGCTGGGTGATCAGCAGGCAGGGCGCGTGCACCGACAGGATCGGCACCCCGTGCTCGCGGGACAGCCGGCGCAGCGCCGCGACGTCCTGGCTGACCGCGTCCGCCCACACCATCACCTCGACCCCGTCGAAGCCGAGGTCGGCGGCCATCTCGAACGCGGCCCGCGCGGGCTGCGGCCACACCGAGGCGCTGGATAGGCCGACGGGGATCTCCGGGTGCACGTGGTCGAACGGAGCCACTCGAGGCTGTGGCGTCATCTCCATTCCCACCGTTCCGCGTACCCGCCGACCAGCAACGATCGCCGTCGCGCCGCTCGGACCACCGGTGCCGACCGCCGCGGGGGCCGGGCGCGGCCGGACCCGCGCCGCGCGGCCGGCCTCACTGGCCGATCAGCAGCAGCGCGGCGGGCGACACGGTGCAGATCAAACCGACCAGCACCGCGAGCAGGATCGTCTGCAAGTCGTCCGTGCGCAAGAACTTCCGGGCGATGAACACCAACGCACCGGTGATCACCAGGGCGGCGACCAGCGCGGCGATCGGGATCGCGGTCCACAGCCAGCGGAAGGCGAACCAGACCACACCGCCGGCGATCAGCCCGCCGCCGCCCTGCACGGCCAGCAGGAGCCATTCCTTCCCGGTGGTCCGCTCCGGTTCGTCCTCCTCCACCGCGGAGGCGGAGCCGGGCCGGTAGTCGTCGGCGTCCATCCCGGCGGGCAGCGCGGTGTCGTAGTCGTCGGCGTCGTACGGGTCGCTGTAGCCGACCGCGTCCCGGCCCGGGTAGTCGTCCTCCGGCGGGCCGCCCGCCGGGTAGTCGCCGTACCCGCCGGGCGGGTACGCGGCGTCCTGCCCGTAGCCGGGGTCCTGCCCGTAGCCGTAGTCGTCGTAGCCGTACGGATCGGAGGCCGGGGCCTCCGGGTACGGCATCATCGCCGTCCCGCTGCTGGAGTTGCGGGCCTCGGCCTCCACGCGCGGCAGCTGCTCGGTGGCGCCTTCGGCCGGCGGGGCGGCCGGGGGCTGCTGCGGGCCGGGCGGGGCCTGCCAGGGGCCGGTGGGCACGGCGGGGTGCTGCAGCGTCGCTTCGTTGTCGACGCCGTCGGTGGGCGGGTCCTCGGCGGGCGCACCGCCGGTGCGCGGTGGCGCCCCGGCGGCGGTGAAGCGCTGGGTCCAGTAGTCGGCACCGCTCTGCTCGGCCGCAGCGTCCTCGGCGGGCGCGGCCGGTCCGGCGGGGCCCTGCGGGGCCTGGTTCGGCGGTGTCTGCGGAGCGGGCGGCTGCGGAGGCCCGGGCGGAACACCGCGCTGCGGACCGGTGCCGGGGCCGTACTGCTGCGGCCCGGCGGGCGGCGCCTGCGGCGGCTGGGCCGGGGCCTGGGGCTGCGCGGGCTGGCCAGGGGCGGACTGGGCCGGGGCCGGTGCGGCCGCGTTCGGACCGGCGGGCTGCGGCGGCTGCGCCGGGGGCTGGGCGGGACCGGCCGGGGCGGGCCCCTGCTGAGCCGGGCCCTGCGGACCGGGACCGGGCTGACCGGGGGCGGGTTGGCCCGGAGCCGGCTGGGGAGTGGGCTGCCCACCAGCGGGCTGCCCACCAGCGGGCTGTGCGGAGCCGGGTTCGTCCTCCTCCGGCCGGACCGGGCGCATCTTGCCGCTGTCCGACAGCACCCGCTCGATGATGGCCTGGGGCGCGGTTTCGCTCGGGTCCTCGGCCCGCCGCCGGCGGCGGTTGCTGTTGCCGTCGCGCTTCGAGCTGCCGCCGTACTCGGCGAGCAGCTCCGCGACGGTGCGCTGGCTCGGGTGCTCGGACCCGCTTTCCCGACTCATCGATTCCACCGTGCCGTGTGCTGGGCGCGCCGTCCAGTTCCCGGTTCCGCGTGTGGTTCCTCCGCGGGGGTCGACCCGATCGGCGTACGCATCGCAGTGTGGTCCTCTCCGTTGGCGTGGTCGAGCCGCCGGAGGATGACTCCTTCCCGCAGCGCCCACGGGCAGATGTCCAGCTCCTCGATCCCCAGCGCGCGCATCACCGCCTCGGCGACCAGCGCGCCCGCCACCAGCTGGTGCGCGCGGGCGCTGCTGACCCCGTCCAGCCCGGCCAGGTCGGCCGAGGACATCCGGGTGATGAACGCCAGCAGCTGGCGCAGCCCGGTGTCGGTGAGCCGCCGCGGCACCCGCGGGCCCGCGGAGGCCGGAGCCGCCCCGGTCAGCCGGGCCAGCGAGCGGAACGTCTTCGAGGTCGCCACCGCCCGGTCCGGCGCGCCGATCTTGCGGATCCGCTTGGCCGTGGGCGCCAGCTGCTCGTCCAGCCAGTCCCGCAGCTCGGCGACCTGGTGCCGGGTCGGCGGGTCCTGCGGCAGCCGGGTCCGGGTCAACCGGCCGGCGCCCAGCGGCAGCGAGGCCGCCAGGTCCGGCTGCTCGTCGATGCCGGTCGCCAGCTCCAGCGAGCCACCGCCGATGTCCAGCAGCAGCAGCTGCCCGGCCGACCAGCCGTACCAGCGGCGGGCGGCCAGGAACGTCAGCCGGGCCTCCTGCTCACCGGACAGCACCCGCAGCTCCACGCCGGTCTCGGCGCGCACCCGGTCGAGCACGTCGGCGGAGTTGTCGGCGTCCCGGATCGCGGAGGTCGCGAAGCCCATCAGCTCCTCGCAGCCCGCCTGCTCGGCGGCCTGCTGCAGCTCGCGCACCGTGCCCACCAGCTCGTCCGCGTCGGCCTGGTGCAGCTTGCGGTCCGCGCCGATCCGCTCGGCCAGCCGCAGCACGGTCTTCTCCGATGTCATGGGCGTCGGGTGGGCACCACGGTGCGCGTCCACCACGAGCAGGTGGACGGTGTTGGACCCGACGTCGAGCACCCCGAGGCGCATGTCCACCAACGTTACCGGCAGCAATCGCCCACCCGGCCCGGGTGGGGGCGCGGAACCGGGAGAACCGGACCTCCCGGGGCGATCAGACCTCGAACTTGTAGCCCAGGCCACGCACGGTGACCAGGTACTGCGGCTCGGCCGGGTCCGGTTCGAGCTTCGAGCGCAGCCGCTTGACGTGCACGTCCAGCGTCTTGGTGTCCCCGACGTAGTCGGCGCCCCACACGCGGTCGATCAGCTGCGCGCGGGTGAGCACCCGGCCGACGTTGCGCAGCAGGTACTCCAGCAGGTCGAACTCCTTCAGCGGGAGGCTGATCTCCTCGCCGCCGACGGTGACCACGTGCCGCTCCACGTCCATCCGCACCGGCCCGGCCTCGAGCACCTGCGGCACCATGTCCTCGGCCTCGCCGCCGCGGCGCAGCACCGCGCGCACCCGCGCGATCAGCTCCCGCGCCGAGTAGGGCTTGGTCACGTAGTCGTCGGCGCCGAGCTCCAGCCCGACCACCTTGTCGATCTCGCTGTCCCGGGCGGTGACCATGATCACCGGCACCGCGGAGCGCTGCCGCAGCTGCTTGCACACGTCCGTGCCGCTCATGCCCGGCAGCATCAGGTCCAGCAGCACGATGTCGGCGCCGTTGCGGTCGAACTCGTCCAGCGCGTCCTGGCCGTTGGTCGCGACCGCCGCGGTGAACCCCTCCTTGCGCAGCATGAACGCCAGCGGGTCGGCGAAGGACTCCTCGTCCTCCACGATCAGCACCCTGGTCACCGGACTCCTCCCGTTTCGACGGATGTGCTCCCGTCCGAACTTTCGCCCGCGGCGTCGCCGGCGGACCGCTGCGGCCGCGCCTGCCCGTCGTCCGCGCCGGACTCCGCGTCCGCCCCGGCCTCCGGGTCCGCCTCGGATTCCGAGCCCGCGTTGTGCCGCGGCACCCGGAGGGTGAACGTGGACCCGGTCCCGAGCCGGCTCCACAGCTTCACCTCGCCGCCGTGGTTGGCGGCGACGTGCTTGACGATCGCCAGGCCCAGCCCGGTGCCCCCGGTGGCCCGCGAGCGCGCCGGGTCGACCCGGAAGAACCGCTCGAAGACCCGCTGCTGGTGCTGCGGCTCGATCCCGATGCCCCGGTCGGTCACCGCGATCTCGACGAACTCGCCGGACAACCGGCGGCTGATGGAGACCGGGGAGCCGGGCGGCGAGTACGAGACGGCGTTGTCGATCAGGTTGCTCAGCGCGGTGACCAGCAGCGTGCGGTCGCCGTCGAGCAGCAGGCCGCTGGGTTCGTCGAGGGCGATCTCGATGCCCGCGGACTCGGCGGCGATCTTGGAGCGGCCGAGGGCCTCCTCGACGACCGAGTCGACCTCGACGGTGGTCAGCTCCGGCAGCCGCTCGGCGCCCTGCAGCCGGGACAGCGCGATCAGCTCGGAGACCAGCGTTCCCAGCCGGGTCGACTCGTGCAGGATCTTGGTGGAGAACCGGCGGACCTCGTCGGGGTCGTCGGCGGCGTCCAGCACCGCCTCGGCCAGCAGCGCCAGCGCGCCGACCGGGGTCTTGAGCTCGTGCGAGACGTTGGCGACGAAGTCCCGCCGGGTCGCCTCCAGCCGGACCGCGTCGGACTCGTCGCCGGCGTCGACCACGGTGAACCCGTCGCCGAGCGGGCGGACCTCGCCGAGCACCGCCGCCGGCCCGCGCCCGCGGAGCTTGTTGCGGTTGAGCGGGGACAGGTCCACCGCCACCGGCTCGCCCGATTCCAGCGCCTGCTCGGCGGCTTTGCGGGCGCGGGCGTCGGCCTGGTTGTCGCGGACGAAGCCGAGTTCGTCGGCGCGCGGGTTGTGCAGCACCACGTCGCCGAAGCGGTTGAGCACGACGATGCCGTTGTTGGTCTCGTGCACGAGCCGTTGCAGCAGTTCGGCGACGGTCGGCCCGGCGGGCCGACCGCGATCGCGGTGACGCTTCGCCCGCGCGGCCAGGTAGCCGGCCGCCACACCGATCGCCAGCACGGCGATGATCAGGGCGGTATAGCCCAATGCGGTCACGCCAGCATCGTAAGCAGCTGACGGCGGTGCCGGACCAGCCCGCGAGCTCGATCCGTGATGCCCGTGACACGAATCAGCGAGTTCTTCACCGCCGATTCACCCGGCGGCCCGAGAACGTTCAGGACGGGTGGCGGCTCGGCTTTCGGAAATGAACACCGCGGAGCCGGAAAGCGGTCCCGGCATTCATCGGGGTGTCGCCCAGAATAACTACAGCCGGTACCGGACGCGCCACCGGGAGCGAGCGCTCCCGGTGGCGTCCGGCCCGGCTGCAACAGGTCCGCGGCACCCGCCGCGGGCGGATCAGCGGCCCTGGCTGGCGACCGCGGCCGCGGCGTCGGCGGCGGCCTCCGGGTCCAGGTAGGTGCCGCCGGGGTTGGTCGGCTTCAGCTGCTCGTCGAGGTCGTAGCGCAGCGGGATGCCGGTCGGGATGTTCAGCCCCGCGATCTCCTCGTCGGAGATGCCGTCGAGGTGCTTGACCAGCGCCCGCAGCGAGTTGCCGTGCGCGGCGACCAGCACGGTGCGGCCCGCGCGCAGGTCCGGGACCACGGAGTTCTCCCAGTACGGCAGCAGCCGGGCCACCACGTCCTTGAGGCACTCGGTGCGCGGCATCTCGGTGCCGAGGTCGGCGTAGCGCGGGTCGCCTTCCTGGCTGTGCTCGTCGGCCGGGTCGATCTCCGGCGGCGGGGTGTCGTAGGAGCGGCGCCAGAGCATGAACTGCTCCTCGCCGTAGGTCTCCATCGTCTGCTTCTTGTTCTTGCCCTGCAGCGCCCCGTAGTGCCGCTCGTTGAGCCGCCAGTCCCGGCGCACCGGGATCCAGTGCCGGTCGGCGGCGTCCAGCGCGATGTTGGCGGTGGTGATCGCCCGGCGCAGCAGCGAGGTGTGCAGCACCTCGGGCAGCACGCCGGCCTCGCGGAGCAGTTCGCCGCCGCGCTGCGCCTCGGCCTTGCCCTTCTCCGACAGCGGAACGTCGACCCAACCCGTGAACAGGTTCTCGGCGTTCCAGGTGCTTTCCCCGTGCCGCAGCAGTACCAGAGTCCCGACAGTCATGGGTTCAGGCTAGGCCAGCGCTCCGGCGGCCCGGCTCCCGGACGTTGCCGGGCGGGCGGCGCGCGCAAAAATGATCACCGAGAGCAGCTCGCCACCGATCCGAGTGATGATCTTCGAGTGAGCGGTGCGGGTGCGGCGAGCGGCGGATTCGGTTGCAGTCGTCACCTTACGGTTATCGATTCACCGTATCGCCGTGACCGGTGCCGTGGTCGGCATCACACGTCCGAACAAGATCGGCTCTGATTGCTCCCTCTGTGTTACGACCGGTGATAAAGATCACTCCGACGGAGTAATGCGTCGGACTTGTGGCGGGTGCGTGACTCTGCGAAGTTGACAATGCTCTCGCTGATCGGCTCCCACGCACTCCCCGATCTCCGCGAGAGCGAACGAGCGCGGTTCGTCTCCCCCGTCGTGCCGCGCCCCGCCGGGCCTGGGGTGCCCCCCGCCCACTTGGCCCGCAGCGGGACCCCCACGCGGGGCGGTTCGAGCTCGCGACTCCCCCTCTCTCCCGAGCCGCCCCGCGCGGTCCGCTCGTTCGTACGCGGACCGATTCGCCGATCCGGCGAAAGCCGCCGATCCCGCCCGGATTTCCCGGGCGGGTCGGGGAACGGATCAGATCAGCGGGATTCGCCGAGCGGGCTTTGCGGAGCGGCGCCACCTTCCGGCGGAAGCGCCCCGTCGCGGCGCACCAACTGCTCGAACGGGCGCAGGTTCGCCAACGATTCCCCGCGGGACTCCCGCCAGCCCCACTCGCGCCGGATCGCGGTGCGGAACCCGATTTCCAGCAGGGTGTTGAAATCGCCGTCGGCGGCCTCCAGCACCTGCCCCAGCACCCGGTCCAGCTCGTCGGCGGTCACCGCGTGCAGGCCGATCCGGCCCACCAGGTAGATGTCGCCGGTGCTGTCGATGCTGTAGTGCACCCCGTACAACCGGCCGTTGCGGCGCAGCAGGTACCGGTAGACCTCCTCGTGCGCCTCGTCCGGCTGCCGGCACACGAAGGCCTCGACCACCAGCGCGTGCTCGGCGACGATCAGCCAGCAGTTCGTCTGCAGCTTCTTCGTCCCCGGCAGCGTCACGAAGAACCGGCCCGCCGCCTCGTGCCGGTACTCCAGCTCGGCTGCGTCGAGCGCGGACTTGACGGTGGCGTCGACGGTCACGCGGTCACCTCCCGAAGGCTGAACTGCGAGTGGAACGCCCGCCTCGCACGGGCGTAAGTCTCCAGCAACGACTCGGTGGTGCGCTCCCACGAGAAGCGCTCGGCGTGCCCGACCGTCCCGGCGGCCAACCGCCGCCGCAGCACCGGATCGGCCGCCGAACCCAGCGCGTCCGCCCACTGCCCGGTCTCGTGCCCCGGCACCAGCAGGCCGGAGCGGCCGTCGGCCACCGCGACCGGCAGCCCGCCGACCGCCGCGGCCACCACCGGCGTCCCGCACGCCTGCGCCTCCAGCGCCACCAAGCCGAACGACTCGTTGTAGCTCGGCACCACCACCGCGTCCGCGGCCCGGTAGACGTCGGCCAGCGCGTCCCCGCTCTGCGGCGGCAGGAACCGCACGACATCGGTGATGCCCAGCTCGGCGGCCAGCTCGTGCAGCGACTCCGGCCGGTCCAGCCCGCTGCCGGACGGGCCGCCGACCACCAGCACGGTCAGCTCGGAGCGCAGGTCCGGGCGGCGGCGCAGCAGCTCGGCGGTGGCGCGCAGCAGCACGTCCGGGGCCTTCAACGGCTGGATGCGGCCGATGAACGCGAACACCAGCGACGACCCGCCGAGGCCCAGCCGAGCCCGGGCCGCCGCGGAATCACCCGGGGTGAACCGGCGCAGGTCCACGCCCGGCGGGATGGTCGCCACCGCCTCCGGGTCGGCGCCGTAGAGCCGCACCAGGTCCGCGGCCTCCACCTCGGTGTTGGCGACCAGCCGGTCGGCCTCGGAGACCACCTGCTCCTCGCCGAGCACCCGCACCCGCGGCTCCGGGGTGTCGCCCTCGGCCAGCGCCGCGTTCTTGACCTTCGCCAGGGTGTGCGCGGTGTGCACCAGCGGCACGCCCCAGCGCTCCCGGGCCAGCCAGCCGACCTGCCCGGACAGCCAGTAGTGCGAGTGCACGATGTCGTAGAAGCCCGGCTCGTGCCGCGCCTCCACGCGCAGCGCCCCGGCGGCGAACGCGCACATCTGCGCGGGCAGCTCGTTCTTGTCCAAGCCCTCGAACGGCCCGGCCACCACGTGCCGCACCGTCACCCCGGGCGCCAGCTCGGCCACCGGCGGGATCTCCGAGGAGGTGGCGCGGGTGAAGATCTCCACCTCGGTGCCCTGCTCGGCCAGCCGCGTCGCGGTCTGCGCGATGTAGACGTTCATGCCGCCCGCGTCGCCGGTCCCGGGCTGCTCCAGCGGCGAGGTGTGCAGGGAGAAGACAGCGGCGCGGCGCGGCCGCAACCGGGCGGTGTTCGAAGTCATCGGGGCCCATCGCAAACCAGTCGAGTGCGCCCGTGCGGACGGGGAGGTCCGTCCGCGGGCGGGGCGTCCGGCCTTGCCCGGGCGCCCTGAGTCCCGACACCCCTTCGGGGGAAAACATTCCTGGGCGGCGGGACGCGGCCCGCAGACGCTACTCCTCGCCCCCGCGCGACCAGAGGGCTCCGGCGGCCGCGGTGACGCTGTTCACAGCACGCGGGCCCCGCACCGGCGCGCGGTGCGGGGCCCGGTCGGTCCGGCTCAGCGGGTCACAGCGCGGACTTCTGCTTCCACTGCTCCCAGTCGATCAGCCAGTCGAACACGTCGTAGCGCGGCTGCATCGCGCTGACCCCGCCGGTGACCTCGATCGGATCGCCGACCATGGCGCTGTCGAAGTAGGCCTTCGCGTCCGCCTCGGTCAGGTTGATGCAGCCGTGCGAGGTGTTGACCTTGCCGATGTTGGCCCGGTTCTCCTCGTTCTCGTGCACGAACTCGCCGTGGTTGGACATCCGGATGGCCCACTTCTTCTCCACGTCGGTGTAGCCGTAGCGCGGGTTGTCCATGATCTCGACGGGGTTCTTCTGCATGACCATGTAGGTGCCGTTCGGCGTGTTCAGCTCCGGGTCGTTGTCCTTGCCGTAGCTGGCCGGGTAGCTGGCGACCTGCCTGCCGTCGCGCAGGACGACCATCTGGTGCGTGCGGGCGTCGGCCTTGACGACCTGCGCGCGGCCGACGGTGAAGCGGGTGGTCAGGTCGGAGCGGCCGTACTCGCCCTTGCCGTAGTGCACGCCGTAGAGCTTCGCGTCCACCTCGACCTGCGTGTTCGCCGGCCAGTACTCCTTCGGCCGCCAGTCCACCTGGGTGCTCGACAGCCAGGCCCACGCGCCCTCGACCGGCACCGAGGTGCGCACCGACAGCGCGCGCTCGGCGGCGGCGCGGTCGGTGACCGGCTTGTCGAACTTGACGCTGATCGGCATCGCGATGCCGACCTCGGCGTGATCGGTGGGGTTGATCGTGGCGCGCACCGTCTTCGCCGGCGACAGCGTGCTGAACGAGCCCTGCACCGGGGTGGTGCGGCCGTCGTCGCCGGTGGCCTCGCCGGACCAGGTGTAGGTCTTGCCGTAGCCGAGCGCCTCGGCGGCGGTCCAGGTGCGGCCGTCCGGCGACAGCCGGCCCTCGACCTCCTCGCCGTCCTCGTTGCTGAGCTTGACCTCGCCCAGCCGGCCCTTGTCCACGGTCGCCTTCACCGGCGCGGCCGGGTTGATGTCGGCGCCGCCGCCCGGGGTGAGGTGCACGCGCGCCACCGGCGCGTCCGGTCGGCCGCCGCCCCCGCTGGAAGCGGGTTGCGCGCCGCAACCCGATATCAGCAGCACGGCCGCCAGCGCACTCGCCAGCGCAGCCCACAGCAGCCGTCCCCGCGACCGACTCACCCTGCTCAGCACTCCTCGACCCCGATCCGTTCTGACATCGCTTTCACTGGGAAGACGTACGGCGAACGCGAAGGATGACGCCGATCACCAGTGTGTCGGGTCACATCGGATGCGCTGCGGCGGGGCCTCACCCGGCCCGGTCACGCCGCAAGCGCGGAAGATGACGCTCCGTTCGCCCGTGACCAGCGTAGACGTCGGCCTCACACGGTGATCAACCGGGCGCGCACCGTTCTCGTCGGCCGAGGTGAACGGCCATCGCAATGCGACGAAGCCGCAGAATTCACCGGATCAGACGCGCAGGTGCTGGTGCTGCACGCACAGCTCCACGTCCAGCTCGGCGAGCACGTCGACGATCGGGCTGGCGAACCCCGTCGCGCCGTCCCGGGTTCCGGCGAACAGCAGCCCCACGATCCGCCCGTCGTCGTTGACCACCGCGCTGCCGGCGTCTCCCGGCCGCGCGAAGACCTCCTCGGCGTCCACCCGGATCTGCTCGCGCAGCACCCGCACCCCGAGCGCCGCGCCGTGATCCACCCGCAACGTCGCGTCCACCGAGGTCACCGACCCCGCCGTGAGCCCGCTGCCGTGCCCGCACTTGCGCACCCGCTCGCCCGGGTAGGCCGCGCACTGGCCGGTCACCGGGCCGATGTGCGGGATCACCGGGGAATGGTCGACCCCGCAGCCCAACGTCAGCGCCGCCGCGTCCACCCGCCCGGACAGCGCGCCGCGGGACAGGTCCGCGAACACGTGCCCCGTCGTCGGATCCACCATCCGGTCGCCGACCGCCCAGCCGTCGTCCAGGCACGCCACGTCGAACGTCGTCAGCCCCATCGTCCCGGCCGCCGGAGGGTGCCCGACCACCAGCGCGCCGAGGGTGCCGGTGCGGCGGTAGCGCCCGGCGTTGCGCACCTCCGGCGGAACCAGCTCCACCGAGCGGCACGGCGCCACCGCCGCACCACCCGTCACCGCGCCGTCGTGGTCGAACCCCCGGCCGCGCAGCGCGACCGAGTCCTCCGCGGCGCGGTGGGCGTGCTGCAGCACCGGGCGCTGCTCGATCACGTCGGTCGGGATGCCGAGCACGTCGGAGGGGATGTGCGTGCCCGGCCAGACCCGGTCCGGGGAGCGCTTGCGGGCGACGCCGACGACGATGCACTGCGCCCCGACGCCCCGGCCGCCGACCTGCTTCTCCCCGATGTCGACCGCGGTGACTCCCGGGAGGTCCAGCAGCTGGTCCTCCACCGCGCGCTTGATCGGTCTGATGACCGCTCTGTCCCGAAGTTCCCTGATGCTGAGCATGGCGGCCCCCTCCAGCTACCATTTAACACTCAGTGTTAAGCGATAGTCACGAAGAGTCACCCTGTCGGCCGGTCGTCGCGCGTGGACTCCGCACGCGGCGCGTCCGCACCGGACGCTCGGTGCCCACCCGCGACCCGGCGGTGTGCACCGGCTCGCCGGCGGGGCTCAGAGGGAACAGTCCACCAGCACCGGTTCGGGAGCCAGCGACACGCCGAACGCCGCGCGCACCCCTTCGCGCACTTCGCGCGCCAGCTCCAGCAGGTCCGCCGTGCTCGCCGAACCGCGGTTGGTCAGCGCCAGCGTGTGCTTGCTCGACAGCGCGACGCGGGCGCCGTCGCCGGGGTGGCCCTTGCCGAAACCGGCGCGCTCGATCAGCCACGCCGCGGACAGCTTCGTGCGGCCCTGCTCGGCCGGGTACTGCGGGATCCGCTCGTCCGGGCCGACCTTCGCGGTGATCAGCTCCAGCACGCCCGGCAGGTCCTCCGGCTCCACCAGCGGGTTGGTGAAGAACGACCCGGCGCTCCAGGTGTCGTGGTCGGCCGGGTCCAGCACCATGCCCTTCGCCCGGCGCAGCTCCAGCACCGCCTGCCGGGCGCTGTCGACGTCCACCCGGTCACCGGGCTGCACGTCCAGCGCGCGGGCCAGCTCGGCGTAGCGGATCGGCGCCGACTCGCCGCCGTCGCGCAGCAGGTAGCGGGCGCGCAGCACCACCGCCTCGTCGCTGTGCTTGAGCACGCTGCCCCGGTAGACCAGCCCGAGGTCCTCGGCCAGCACCGTGCGGATGCGGCCGGTGCGCCGGTCCAGCAGGTCCACCGAGACCAGCATCTCGGAGATCTCCACGCCGTAGGCGCCGACGTTCTGCACCGGCGTCGCCCCGGTGCGGCCCGGGATGCCGGACAGGCACTCCAGGTTGCCCAGGCCCTGGTGGACCGTGTCCGCGACGACGTCGTCCCAGTCCTCGCCGGCCTCCACGGTCAACTGCACGAAACCGTCCACGATGTCGTAGCGGCGGCCGGTGGTGGCCACGTGCACCACCCGGCCGTCGAAGCCGGAGTCGGCGACGACCACGTTGGACCCGCCGCCCAGCACCAGCAGCCGCTGCCCGGCCGCGTCGGATTCGCGGACCGCCTCGGTCAGCTGGTCGGGGTGCTCGGCGACGACGAACTCCGCGGCCGGACCGCCCAGCCGCAGCGTCGTGTGGTCGGCCAGCGGGTGTTCACCGGGCGTTCGGGCACCGGACGGCGGCGGCGCACCGCGGGTTCCTCCGGCACCGGACATCGAGGGGGTCACGACTGCCAAAGGTAACCTTCCGCCCATGGCACGCCGCATCGAGCACCGCAGCACCTCCGAGTGGCCGGCGTCCGAGGTGCACGCGGCGCTCATCGACCTCGAATACCTGCGCGGACGGCTCGCCGAGCTCGGCGGCACCCGGCCGGAGCTGCTGGCGCACGACGTCTCCGGCAGCACCGCGCGCTTCCAGCTCCGGCAGGGCGTGAGCACCGACTCGCTGCCGCCGGTGGCGCGCACCGTCGTCGGCGCCGGCGACCTGGTGATCGACCGCACCGAATCCTGGCGGCGCGCCGAGGACGGGCACTACACCGGCGAGATCGCCGCCGAGGTCGCCGGGGTGCCGTGCGAGATCACCGGCTCGATGTGGCTGCGCGACCTGGCCGAGCCGGTCGGCGACCAGGTCAGCGAGTTCCTGGTGGACGGGTCGGTGAAGGTCGGCCTGCCGTTCGTCGGCGGCAAGCTGGAGGACCTGGTCGCCGACCAGGTGCAGAAGCTGCTGGCCCGCGAGGAGCGGTTCACCGCCGACTGGCTGGCGCAGCGCTCCTGAGCTCCCCCGATGCCACCCGCTCCACCCGCGCGGACCCGCGCGTGAACCGCCCCCGCAAGCGCAACCCGCGGCTGGCCGCCGGTCGCGCCCGCGCGCTCGGCGCCCCGACCCGCGGCACCACGAACCCGAACCGGCTGCGCCGCGTCGACCGGTGGATCACCGGCACCCCGCAGGTGGCGCGGCTGCTGGCGGGCGCGGCCGATCCGGTCGTGGTCGACCTCGGCTACGGCGCGACCCCGGTGACCACGATGGAGCTGTCCGCGCGGCTGCGGCCGGTGCGGCCGGACGCCCGCGTGTTCGGGCTGGAGATCGACCCGGACCGGGTGGCGGCGGGCAAGCAGGTGGCCACCCCGCCGCGGCTGGAGTTCCGGCAGGGCGGGTTCGAGCTGGCCGGGCTGGCCGCGGGCGTGCGCGGCGCGGACGGGCCGGTGCTGGTGCGCGCGTTCAACGTGCTGCGCCAGTACACCGAGGCGGAGGCCTGGAAGGCGTGGGAGGAGCTGTGCGCGCGGCTCGCCCCGGACGGGCTGCTGATCGAGGGCACCTGCGACGAGATCGGGCGGCGCTGCTGCTGGGTCGCGCTGGACCGGGCAGGTCCGCGCACGCTCACCCTCTCCTGCCTGCCCGCCGACCTGGACCGCCCGTCCGACCTGGCCGAACGGCTGCCGAAGACGCTGATCCACCGCAACGTGCCCGGCGAGCGGGTGCACGCGCTGCTGTCCGAAATGGACTCCTGCTGGGCGGTGGCGGCCCCGCAGGCGCCGTTCGGGCCGCGCGCCCGCTGGACCGAGACCACCCGGCTGCTGGCCGCGCGGGGCTGGCCGGTGCGCAACCGGCCGCGGCGCTGGCGGCTCGGGGAGCTCACGCTGGACTGGGCCGCGGTCGCGCCCTGAAGACCCTTCGATCGAGCGCGCCGAGCACCTAGACTCCGCGGCATGTTCGGCGAGATGCACCACCAGGCGTTGAAGGAGCAGTCCGCGGCGTTCCGCGCGGCCGCGGTCGCCGCCGGCCCCGACGCACCGGTGCTGGACTGCCCCGGCTGGGACGTGCGGAAGCTGGTGCGGCACCTGGCGCGGGTGTACTCGATGGCGCGGATGTTCCTGGAGCTGGAACCCGGCGCCGACCGGCCCCGCCCGCCGGCGCCCCCGGAGGAGTTCGACGCGGCCCTGGCGGCCTTCGACGAGCGGCTCGCCGAGCTCACCACCGATCTGTCCACATCGGACCCGAACCGGCCGGTGGGGGCGTTCTTCCCGGGCGGCACGCCCGCCTCCTGGGCCCGCCGGATGGCGCACGAGACCGCGATCCACCGGCTCGACGCCGCCCGCGCCGCGGGCGAGGCGCACGAGCTGATCTTCGCCCCGGACCTGGCCGCCGACGGCATCGACGAGATGCTCACCGTCATCGCCCCGCTCGGCGACTGGTCCGCGACCGGCCACGACGGGCGCGTGCTGTACCACGCCGCCGACGCCGGCCGGGCCTGGCTGGTGCGGCTGCACCCCGGCAGCGCCCCGGAAGCCGGGCCGCCCGCGGACGCCGCGCTCGGCCCGGACGAGGTCGACGCGACCGTCGCCGGCACCGCCGACGCGCTCTACCGGCGCGTCTGGGGCCGCCCCAGCAGCGCCGTGGTCACCGGCGACACCGGACTCGCCGAGGTCATCGCCGGTCGCTGACCCGCCGGGGTGCGAGAATCCCGGGCCGTGTCGCACCGTTTCGTGATCAGCCTCGGCTGCCCCGACCGCACCGGGATCGTCGCCCGCATCGCCAGCTTCCTCGCCGAGCACGGCGGGCTGATCGTCGAGGCCGGGTACCACACCGACCAGGACACCGGCTGGTTCTTCACCCGCCAGGAGGTCCGCGCGGACTCGCTGCCGTTCGGCGTGACCGAGCTGCGCGAGCGGTTCGCCGAGGTGGCCCGCGAACTCGGCACCGACGCCTGGCGGATCTCGGACACCGAGCAGCGGCGGCGGGTCGTGATCCTGGTGTCCAAGGAGGGGCACTGCCTGCACGACCTGCTCGGCCGCATCGGCTCCGGCGAGCTGGACGTGGACCTGCGCGCGGTGATCGGCAACCACCCGCGGCTCGGCCCGATCACCGAGGCGCACGGGGTGCCGTTCCACCACGTGCCGTTCCCCGCCGACCCGGACGGCAAGACCGCCGCGTTCGAGGAGATCAACGCGCTGGTCGGCGGCCACGACCCGCACGCGGTGGTGCTCGCCCGGTTCATGCAGGTGGTGCCGCCGTGGCTGTGCGAGCAGTGGGCAGGGCGGGCGCTGAACATCCACCACAGCTTCCTGCCGTCGTTCGCCGGGGCCCGGCCGTACCACCAGGCCTACGAGCGCGGGGTCAAGCTGGTCGGCGCGACCTGCCACTACGTGACGCCGGAGCTGGACGCCGGGCCGATCATCGAGCAGGACGTGACGCGGGTCGACCACACCGACTCGGTCGCCGACATGGTCCGGCAGGGCCGGGACATCGAGAAGGTCGTGCTGGCCCGCGGGCTGCGCGCGCACCTGGAGGACCGGGTGCTGGTGCACGGCAAGCGCACCGTGGTGTTCTGACCGGCCGGTGCGCCGCCGCGTGCCCGGGCAGCCCTAGACCTCCCGGCCGAGCCCGTCGAGGACCTCGGCACCCGGCAGCTGGGCCGGCACCTCGCCCGGCGTGAGGATCTTGCTGCCGCGCAGGCCGCTGCCGACCACGACCGCCGGGGCCTGCGCGACCGCCGCGTCCACCAGCACCGGCCAGTCCGCGGGCAGCCCGAACGGGGTGATCCCGCCGTAGGCCATGCCGGTCAGCTCGACCGCCTCGTCCATCGCCGCGAACGACGCCTTGCGGACGTCCAGCCGCCGCTTGACCACGCCGTTGACGTCCGCGCGCGTGGTCGCCAGCACCAGGCAGACCGCGTGCCGCACCTCGCCGCCGCGCTTGCCGGTGACCACGACGCAGTTCGCCGACAGCTCCAGCGGGGAGCCGTAGTGCGCGCAGAACCGGGCGGTGTCGGCCAGCTCCGGGTCGATCTCGGCGACGCCGACGCGGGCGGCCTCCGGCTCCGGCAGCGCCGCGACCGCCGCGCGGACCGGCTCGGCCAGCAGCTCCGGGTGCTCGCTCGCGGGCGCGACCTGGAGGTTCCCGGCGGCGAGGGACCAGTCAACAGCCATGCGCCGACAATACGAGCGCGGCTCAGCCGGGCAGGAATCCGGTCAGCAGCTCCCGCACCTCACGGCGGTGGGTGATCAGCGGTGCCGCCGAGGGCAGCAGCTCCAGCCGGGCGCCGGGGAAGGCCTCGGCGGTGCGGCGGGCGACCGCGGCCGGGTGCTGCGGGTCCTCGGTGCCGCTGAGGACCAGGACCTCGGAGCGGACCTCGGCCAGCGGGGCCGCGTCGGCGAGCACGCGCTCCTCGGCCAGCGCGCGCAGCGCCGGCTCCAGGCGCCGCAGCGCGGCCGTGCGCTGCTCGATGTGCTGGGTGGGCCGGGCGTCCGGCGGGAACTCGGCGGCGACCAGCTCGCGCAGCGCCGCCCCGTCGTCATCGGAGGCCTTCGCGACCGCGTCGGCCAGCCGCTCCCGTCCCCACGCCACCGAGACCTCCCGCGGCCGGTCCAGCGCGGCGGGCAGCAGCAGCGCCAGCCGCTCGAAGCGGTCCGGGTGCGCGGCCGCGATCCGGGTCAGCGCCCCGGTGCCGAGCGAGACCCCGACCGCCCGGGTGGCGCCGACCTCGTCGGCGATCGCCAGCACGTCGGCGGCGATCGCCGCGTAGTCCCAGTAGCCCTCCGGCGCGTCCGGCGCGCTGCCGTGCCCGGGCAGCGTGAGCACCACGCGCGTGCCCGGCAGGCCGGAGGCGGGGATGCGGGCCTCGCCCTCGGTCGCGCCGAGACCGTGCGCGACCAGCGTGATCGGCTCCCCGCGGCCGTGCGCGGTCCAGCGGGCCCCGGAGGGCAACTCGCCGGAGCGCTCGGCCGCGCCCGCGGTTACCAGGAGCTGCCCTTCTGCACCTCGGTGACCTTCGGACGCACGTCGACCAGGTACACCAGCACCGCGACCAGCGCGATGATCCAGATGATCGTCAGCGGGCCGGTGGTCAGCACCGCCAGCAGCACCACGCCGGCGCCGGTGATGCCCAGCCACGCCGGCTTGGACAGCTTGCCGACCGCGGTGAAGGCGTCGGCGCGCTGCAGCAGCGCGTGCACGAACGCGTACAGCCCGGTCGGGATGCCCGCCAACCAGATGATCTTGCAGACCCAGATCTGCAGCAGCAGCTCCGGCGGCCCGAGGAATGACAACTCCACGACTCCACCCTACGTGTGCCGGGGACCCCGGAGAACCACTCCGGGGTCCCGCGACGTGCGGTGCTCCTCCGCGGACGGGGGGTTCCGCTCAGCTGTCGGACTTCGGCTTCGACTCCTTGGCCGCGGTCGACTTCGGAGCCTGCTTGGCCGCGCCGCCGGACTTGGCCGCGGAGGTCTTGTTCGCGGTCTTGCGGGCGGTGCTGCGGGTGGCGGTGGCCGCCTCGGAACCGGCGTCCTCGACCTGCTCGGCCACGTCGTCGGCGGTCTCGCGGACCGTCTCGGCGGCCGAGGCGGTGGCCTGCTCGGTGCTCTGCGCGGCCTTCTCGCCGAACGAACGGGTCGCGGTGGTGACCTTGCCGAGCACGTCGTCGGCCAGCACCCGCACGTCGGCCACGGCGGTGCCGAACCGGTCCTGGGCCTGCTCGACCTGGCTCCAGACGTTCTTGACCTGCGGCTGGGACTGCAGGCGCTCGACCGTGGTCTCGCCGCGCTGGGCGAGGTGGTCGTAGAGCTCCTGGGCGGAGCGCTGGTAGTTCTCCAGCAGCTTGCGCAGCTCCGCCGGGTCGAGCTTCTCGCGCAGGTCCTTGGGCAGTTCGCCGACGCCGTTGCGGGCGGACTCGGCGCTCTCGTTCAGCCGGGTGCGCAGCTTGCCGAGGGCGTCGGCGATCGACTGCGCGGCGAGGTCACCGGCGCCGAGCGCGGCCAGCAGCGGGGTGCGGGCCTGCTCGACGGCGTCGCCGATCGGCTTCTTGGTGGTCTCCGAGCTGTTCTCGGTGTGCGTCGCCATCGCGGTTCACTCCTGTTCGGAAGTCTCGGTGCCGTCCGGCTCGGCCGCGTCGGCGGGACCGGAACCGTCGTGCTCGCGCCGGAACGAGGCGTAGATGTCGAGCAGGACCTGCTTCTGGCGCTCGGACAGCTCCTCGTCGGCGAGGACCGCGTCCACCACCGGGCCGCCTTCGCGCTGCTCCAGGATCCCGGCCTGCACGTACAGCGCCTCCGCCGAGATCCGCAGCCCCTTGGCGATCTGCTGCAGGATCTCCGCGCTCGGCTTGCGCAGGCCGCGCTCGACCTGGCTCAGGTACGGGTTGGACACGCCCGCGGTCTTGGCGAGCTGGCGCAGCGAGATCTGGGCGTTGCTGCGCTGCGTTCTGATGTACGCGCCGAGGTCGCTGACCGCCTGGTTCACCGCCTTGCCGGCTTTGTCGACGGTCTTGTCCACCCGTTCCATCCGCCCTGTCGCTCCTTCCGACGCCGTCCACGGTAGCCCCGAGTGCTAACTCTTGCAAGCACCGTGCTTGCACCCTTCAGGTGAGTCCGCGAGGACCGAGCCGATCATGCCTCGGCGCACATGCAGAACGGGTGGCCGTGCGGGTCGGCGTAGACCCGGAAAAGCGCGTCCAGCTGATCGGACGGCTGCTGCAACTGACGCGCACCCGCGGCGATCGCGCGCTCGTGCCCCTCGTCGAGCGTCGCCACGCGCACGTCGACGTGCATCATCTGCGGACGGTCGTGACCAGGCCAGATCGGCGGCTGGAAATCCGGGTCCAGCTGGAAGGCGAGGGCCGGGCCGCCGGACGGATCGGCCAGCTCGACCCAGTCGGACCGCGAGGCGGACTCGTCGACCTCCCAGCCGAGCAGGCGGCCGTAGAACTCGGCCAGCGCCCGCGGATCCGGGGTGTCGATCGCGACGGCGGTCAGGCGCAGCGGGGTGGAAGTCATGGCATCTCCTCGTCGACGTGCGGGCAGCACGCATTCGACGCCGCGGCACCCGGCGGCGCACGTCGTCGTGGCGCGACCTGCGGTGAACCGCCTCGGACGGGGTCGACCGAGCCGCGTGAACCAGCTAATTCTTGTTGGCAGTTACTAACTTTCGTATGGAGTATGGGGGTTATCTCCGCAAGCTGCAACCGGCTAATCACCTACGATGGTGTTCGTGAACAGCAGAGCCGTCGCCGATCGAGTCCCTGCGCAGGCTTCCGCGGACCTGGACGTCGAACGCGATGTCGAGCTGGTGCTGGCTTTCCTGAACACCTGCGACGCCGAAACCGGAACCGAACTGCTGGACGCGGGCGAGTCCTGGCGCCAGTGGTGCACCGGCCGCGGGCTCGGCGAAGCGGGCGGGCACGAGCAAGCACGCGACATCCGCGACGCAATGCGCCGCGCCGTCTCCGGCGGAGAACCCGCCCGCACAGCACCGGCGGACGACCCGATCAGCTGGGCCGTCCCGGTCGTGCTGCGGGACGGGATCCCGGTGCTCGGAGGCGCGGACGCGCTCGGGCGGGTGCTGGCCGCAGCGGTCCACCTGGTGCACACCGGGCACTGGGACCGCATCAAGATCTGCCCGGCGGACAACTGCCGCTGGGCGTTCTACGACCGCTCCCGCAACAAGTCGCGCACCTGGTGCTCCATGCGGGTGTGCGGCAACCGCGAGAAGGCCCGCTCCTGGCGGGAACGGCACACCGCGGTCAACTGACCGAAGCGGCCGGAGCCGCGCGGAGGAACTCGCCCCGCGGGGCGGTGGCCTGCGGGCCGCCGCCCCGCCCGATCGATGCTGGGCTGGTCGGCCGGTGGTGAGCTGGGTGGTGCTGGTGGCGCTGGTGAGCTGACCGAAGACGGCTGAGCGCTCGGCGCTGCGTTTGCGGCTGATGCCGGGTGATCGGTGTTGTCCGGCTGGGCTTCAGTGCCGAACCCGGAGCGGTCCGCTCCCTGAGCAGCCGCCTGGTCATTGTTGCCGGGCCGGTCGGTGCTGCCGGGCCGGTCCGGGCTGCCGAGCTGGTCGGGGCTGTTCAGCGGCTCAGCGCCGGCGCGGCGGTCAGACGACCAGCTGGGTCAGGACGTAGATCGCCAGCCCGGCCAAGGCGCCGACGACCGTGCCGTTGATCCGGATGAACTGCAGGTCCCGGCCGACCTGCAGCTCGATCTTGCGCGAGGTCTCCTCGGCGTCCCAGCGCTCCACGGTGTCGGTGATCAGCGTGGTGATCTCGCCGCGGTAGTGCGAGACCACGTACACCGCGGCCCCCTCCAGCCAACCGTCCACCTTGGACCGCAGCGCCGGTTCGCCGACCAGCCGGCGGCCGAGCCCGCGCAACCCGTCGCGCACCCGCACCCGCAGCTCGCTGGACGGGTCCTCGGCCGCGTCCAGCAGCATCCGCTTCGCCGTGCCCCAGGCCGAGGCCACGACGTTCTGCACCTCCGGGTGCGCCAGCACCTGCTGCTTGATCTGCTCGGCCTTGTCGATCGTGCGCGGGTCGTGCTGCAGGTCGTGCGCGAAGTCGACCAGGAACCGGTCCACCGCCTTGCGCATGTGGTGGTCCGGGTCGGTCTTGACCGCCCACGCGAACGACAGCACCTCGGTGTAGATCTTGTCCGCGACCACGCCGTCGAGGAACCGCGGCGACCAGGACGGCGCGCGCTGGCTGACCACCCGCAGCACGGTCTCGTGGTTGTCCCGCACCCAGTCGTAGGCCCGGTCGCAGACCAGGTCCACCAGCCGGTGGTGCGAGCCGTCCGCGAACACCTGCCCGAGGACGCGGCCCAGCGGCGGGCCCCACTGCTGGGCCAGCACCTTGCGCACCACCGCCTGCTCCAGCACCGCCTGCACATCGTCGTCGCGCAGCACCTGCACGGCGCCGCGCACCGCGGTGGCCAGCTCCGAGGTCACGCGCTCGGCGTGCTCGTCGTCGTCCAGCCACGTGCCGAGGCGGTGGGCGATCCCGGCGCGGGCGAGCTTGTCCCGCACCACCTGCTCGGACAGGAAGTTCGAGCCCACGAAGTCGCCGAGGTTGCGGCCCAAGGCGTCCTTGCGGGTCGGGATGATCGCGGTGTGCGGGATCGGCAACCCGAGCGGATGGCGGAACAGGGCCGTCACCGCGAACCAGTCCGCCAGCGCGCCGACCATGCCGGCCTCCGCCGCCGCCCGGACGTAGCCCGCCCACGCCGCACCGGACTGCTCCTGCCAGCGCGCGAGCACGTAGATCACGGCGACCGCGAGCAGCAGCCCGCCCGCGACGTTCTTCATCCGCCGCAGCGCCCGGCGCTTGACCTCGTCCGCATCGGTCACCGCTGTCAATCGCACACCTCGATTGTTACAGGACGAACCGCCCCGGCCGGTGGCATCGAGCTGGACAGCACGTTTCGGTCCGCGAGATCGCCCGCACCGGACGGTGCTGCTCGGCGGTGTTGTCGACTAGGCTGCGCTGCCGTGCGTTCTCCAGCCCTCACCTCCCGGTTGCAGCCGTTCACCTCGACGATCTTCGCCGAGATCACCGAACTGGCCCGGCGGACCGGCGCGGTGAACCTGGGACAGGGCTTCCCGGACACCGACGGTCCCGCAGGGATGCTGCGCGCGGCGCAGCAGGCCATCGCCGACGGCGTGAACCAGTACCCGCCCGGCGCCGGCGAACCCGAGCTGCGCGCGGCGATCTCCGAGCACCGCCGGGCGCGCTACGGCGTCGAGCACGATCCCGAAGGCGAAGTGCTGGTCACCGTCGGTGCCACCGAAGCGCTCACCGCCGCGATGATGGCGCTGGTCGAGCCCGGTGACGAGGTCGTGCTCATCGAGCCGTACTACGACTCCTACCCGGTCGCGGTCGCGATGGCCGGGGGCGTGCGGCAGCCCGTCGGGCTGCGGCAGGGCCCGGACCACCGCTTCGAGCTGGACCTCGACGCGCTGCGCACCGCGGTCGGGCCGAAGACCCGCGCGCTGGTGCTGAACTCGCCGCACAACCCGACCGGCACGGTGTTCACCGACGCCGAGCTGGAGGCGATCGCCGCGGTGTGCCGCGAGCACGACCTCATCGCGATCACCGACGAGGTCTACGAGCACCTGCTCTACGACGGGCGCGCGCACAAGCCGCTGGCCACGCTGCCCGGCATGGCCGAGCGCACGGTGTCGATCTCCAGCGTGGGCAAGAGCTTCAGCGCCACCGGCTGGAAGATCGGCTGGGCGTGCGGGCCCGCGGAGCTGATCGCCGCGGTGCGGGCGGCCAAGCAGTTCCTCACCTTCGTCGGCGGGGCGCCGTTCCAGCCGGCCGTGGCGCACGCGCTGCGCAACGAGCTGGAGTGGGTGGCCGAGCTGCGGGACGATCTGCAGCGCAAGCGGGACCGGCTCGCCAACGGGCTCACCGAGGCCGGGCTGGACGTGCTCGCCAGCGAAGGCACCTACTTCATCTGCGCGGACGTGCGGCCCCTCGGGTTCACCGACGGGGCCGAGCTGTGCCGCGCGCTGCCGGAGAAGGTCGGCGTGGCCGCGATCCCGGTGCAGGTGTTCTGCGACAACCCGGAGGACACCCGGCACCTGGTGCGCTTCGCGTTCTGCAAGCGCGACGAGGTGCTGGACGAGGGCATCCGGCGGCTGCACAAGCTGGCCGGCTGAGGCCGGTCCGGTCGGCCGGCGCGGGCTGTTCCGGGGCATGATCAACCTCCGTACCCGAAGCAGAGGAAGCCGGCCTCGCCGTGCTCGGCCTGCGCCACGGCCAGGGCCGCCGACGGCTGCACGCCGCGGCGCAGCTCGGCGTGCAGCCTGAGCATCACCTTCTCGGTGCGCTCGTCCGGCACCGGCACCACGCTGGCGATCACCGTCGCCGTCCCGCGCCCGAGCAATGCCGAGGCGAGCCCGGTCAGCTGATCGGCGCGGCCCACGACCGACTTGCCCGCCTCGCAGGCCGACAGCACCACCGTGCGCGGCCCGCGGTGCAGCCGGTCGAGGTCGTAGCCGTACAGCGGGCCGTCCGCCAGGTCCAGGCAGGAGAACAGCGGCTGGTCCGCGCGGAACCACCCGTGCGCGGCGATGTGCGCGATCCCGGCTCCGTCCACAGCGGACAGAACTCGTTCGGCGCAGGCCCGTTCGCCGGTGATGAGGCGCCCGCCACCGGCCCGGTGCAGGGCGCGCACCTCGCTCTCGGCGTGCTCCAGCCGCGGACCGGCGACCCAGACGGCGTTCGCGTTCGCCTCGGTGCGCCGGGCGTCCTCGCGTCCGCGCATCCAGCAGCGCAGCGAGGGCACGACCGTGACCCCACGGCCGCGGCAGCCCGGTAGCGCCGCCCAGGGGATCGCGTGCAGCCGTGCTGTCGGCACGATCACCAGTGGCCGATTTCCGCTCAACGCGGCGGAAACGGGTTCCAGCAGTCGGCGCTGCAACGCCTCCGCCGTCGCGTCGGCACCGGCGAGGTAAGCCGCGCAGGCCCGCTCGCCGTCGGTCTCCGCGGCCCGGGCGAGCAGGTGGCGCAGGCGCTGCGCCTCCATCGCCGCGTCGTCCTCCGAACCGAGGTCGTGCACCTCCACCGATCCGTCCACAACGGACAGTCCGTGCAGCCTCCCCGCGTGCGCGAACAACGTCAGCAGCACCGCCGACCCCGCCGACAGCGCGGTCACGACCTCATCGATGCCGAACGCGCCCGTGGCCGGCCGAGTACCGCCGGAGGCCAGCAGCGCGCGGTTGCGGACCTGCTGCTCCAGCTCGCCGACCTCGGCCATCGCCACCCGCACCCGGGCGTCCTGCGTCGCGCGCAGCCGGGACACCGCCGAGCGCAACCGCACCAGCGAGGTGCGCAGCTGCGGATCCGACGGCGGCCGGACCGCCCGGCGGTGCAGCGCGCTGACCCGTCCGCGCTCGGTCCAGCGCAGCAGCACCCGCGGATCGCCGGAGCGGAACGCGGCGCCCACCGCGACGCGGCCCAGCTCCTCGGCCAGGCCGAGCGTCTCGATCCGCAGCTCCAGCGCGGCCATCCGCGCCGCCCGGCTCTCGACCGCGCGCAGACCGTTGCGGCACGCCTCGAAAACCCGCGCCAGATCCCCGGATTCCTCCGCCAGCAGCGCCTCGGCCAGCCACCCGATCGCCAACAGCCGGGCGTTGCCCGGCACCGGGCCGCGGGTGGCGCCGGCCAGGTCGAACAGCGAGCGCGCGATCCCGCTCCAGCCGCGGGCGAGCGCGGTCCGGCCCGCGATCAGCCACAGCTCGGCCGCGGTGACCGCCCAGCCGTGCTCGGCGCACGCCGCGGCCGCCCGCCGCGCCGAGCCGAGGTCCAGCCGCGAGGCGTGCCCGGCGAGCACCTTGCCCTGCCACTTCGTCGCCACCGCCAGCGCGGTCCACGCGGGGCGGTGCTGGGCGCGGAACAGCCGAGCGGCCTCCCCGGCCTCCTCGATGGCCGCCTCCGGATCGTCGGCGCGCAGCGCGCAGCCGGCCAGCGCCAGCCGCGTCTCGGCCAGCCGCACCTCGCGGCCCAGCGCGCCCAACCGGTCGGCGGCCTGCAGCAGCTCGGCGCGGGCGGCGCTGCGCATCCCGGCGCCCATCAGCGCCTCCGCCCGGTCCACCCGGACCTCCGGGCACCGGTCCGGATCGGCCCCGCGCTCCCGCGCCTGGTCGAACAGCCGCAGCGCGCTGGGGAGATCACCGGCCCGCAGCGCCACGCAGCCCCGGTTGTGCCGGCACAGCGCCGCCCGGACCGCGCGCCCGTGCGCGGCGAACGTCCGCTCGGCCACGGCGAGGTCGTCCTCGGCCTCCTCCAGCCGGTTCCGCTGCATGTGCGCGAGGCCGCGGCCCACCAGGGCGTTGGCGATCCACTGGTGGTCGGCCCGCTCGCGCAGCAGCGCCAGCGCCGCGGTCAGGTCGCGCACCGCGTCGTCGCAGCGGTCCTGCTGGCAGCGCAACAACCCGCGCAGGCAGCGGGCACGGCCCACGTCCCCGCCGGTGAGGTGCGGCTCGGCTCCCAGCAGGTGCTGCCACGCGGTTTCCAGCTGCCCGCGGTCCAGCTCGATCCACGCCAGCGTCAACCGGATCTGCGCGGCCCGCTCCCACAGCCGCTCGCGCAGCGCCCCGGCCAGCGCCAGCCGCACCTGCTCCCGCGCGTCCTGCGAACGACCCTGCTCCACGGCGACCAGACCGGCGATGTGCCGGGCCAGCACCAGCACCTCCGGATCGCGGGAGGTCTCCAGCAGCTCCGCGGCCACCCGGCCGGCTCCCGCGGCGTCGGCGCCGACCCGGTCCCGCCACCACAGCGCAGCGGAGATCGGGTTCGACACCGGCGCCGGAGCGACCCCGGCGCTCAACAGACCAGCCAATCCGCGACCGCGGGACGCTGCTCGCCCGCGGGGTGGAACACCACGCTCAACGGCCCGGCCTGCACCTCCGCGGTGCCGAACCGGCCGTCCGCGTCGAGCTCGGCGGCGTGCTGCTCGGCCGCCGTGCGCAGCAGGACCTCGCCCCGCGCGGGGCCGCCGCGCACCTCGTCGAGCACGATGCCCGAGGCCTCGAACAACCCCTCGCGCAGCGGAACCAGGTCGACCTCGACGATCCGGCCCGGCATCAGGTACGTCAGCACCCGCACGTCCGGCTCCGCCCCGCCCGACCGGGTGCGGGTGAGGTCCTCGGCGGAATCCCCGATCAGCTCCAGGCCGGAGCCGTGGTCGATCCCGCGCCGCCGCCCGGCCGCGTAGGCCAGGTCCCGCATCCGGTCCGGCACCGGGTCGCCGCGCTGGAACATCTCGCCCAGCACGCGCAGTTCAGCAGGCATCCGCGGCCTCATCCGGCGACCTCCTCGCCCTGCTCGTCGTCGGCCAGGCGTTCGCGCAGCGCAGCGAGACATCGCCCCTTCTTCGGCCCGATGCTGCCCTTGGGCATCCCGAGCGCCTTGCTGACCTGCTCGTAGCTCGCATCGGGCGCGACGGCCACCACCCGCAGCAGCTCCTGGCAGCGCGCGGACAGCTCGCCGAACGCCTGCCACATCCGCGAGGCGGTGATCGCGTGCAGCGCGCTGTTCTCCGTGCCCTCCCCGGGATCGGCGCGGTCGAACCAGCCGCTGTCGTAGCCGACCGGGGACTCCCGGTGCCGGGCCTTCGACAGCCGCACGCCCTCCCGGCGGGCGGTGGTCGCCAGCCATCCGGGCAGCGCCTCCGGGTCGCGGAGCTTGCCGAGGTTCTCGGCCAGCAGCAGCCAGGTCGCCTGGAACACGTCCTCGGCGTCGGCCGCGTTGAACGAGTACACGCGCGCGGCCGCCCAGACCACGGCGCTCGTGCGGTCCACCAGTTCCCGCCACGCGAGCTGGTCGCCGTCGGCGGCCCGCCGCACGAGTTCCCCGAGCCCGACCGGCTCGGCTTGCACGGAACGCATCCCGGCCTCCTCCCTCTTGATCACCGGTCGTGCCGGATAAGAGGGCCGAGACCCCGGATCAGATTCACGTCACCGCGATTACCCCTCGAACGGGTAACGATCAACGGCGCTGCGCACGGCCTCGCCGACCCCGCACCCGCGCGCGATCGCCGTCGCGATCTCCGCCGCTACCTGCGGAGTTGCGAACGAGGTCCCGCTCCATCGCGCGAACCCGTACTCCCGCTCGCCGGAACCCGGCCGCAGCCGCACGAAACTGCTCACCACGTCCACCCCGGGAGCGCAGGCGTCGACCCAGTCGCCGGTGTTGGAGAACTCGGCCACCGACCCGTCCCGATCGCCCGCGGCGACCGCCACGACCTGCGGCATCGCCGCGGGCCAGAACGGGCGCGCGGAGCCGTGGTTGCCGGCCGCGGCCACCAGCACCGACTCGGCCTGCTCCACCTCGGCCTGCAACAGCGGCGGGCAGCGGTCGTCGGCGGTGTGGCAGCCGGAGGTCAGCGCGATCACGTCGAGCCGCGCACCGCGCCGACTCGCCTCCGCGCGCAGTTCGCGCAGTCCCGCGGCCACCGCCACGTCGTCGGTGAAACCCAACGAGGACAACGCCTTCCGCACCCGGATCTCGGCGCCCGGCGCGTTGCGCAGCACGATGCCGGAGACGAACGTGCCGTGCCCGGCCTGGCGGTCCTGGTCGAGGTCGTCATCGGCGTCGAGGACCTCCGGCACCGGCGAGAACCACGGGCGGCCGGCGAACCACGGGTGCGGATCGCAGCCGGTGTCCAGCACGCCGACGGTCACGCCCCAGTCCTGCGCCGGGGGCTCCGCGACCGGTGCGGCGGCCTCCGCGTCCGCACCCGTCCCGAACATCACCGGAGTGCCGAACATGACCGAGGAGCCGAGGTGCACGTGGTTCGCGCCGGCCCCGGGCACCTCACCGGCGATCTGCACGCACCGGTCGCGCTCGTTCGGCCGCAGCCGCACCCGGCACAGCTCCAGCCGGTCGTCGTGGCGGACCTCGTCGACCCAGCGGCGCACCCTCTCCAGCACGGGGTCGATCTCGGCGCGCGGAACGATCAGCTCACCACGCCGCACCAGGCATTCGGCGGGCCCGTCGGGGTCGTGCACCAGGAGGTCGTGCCCGTAGCGCGCCCACGCCGCGCCGAGCTCGCCCGCGGTGAACCGGCCAGTCGCATCGTCCACAGCGGACACACTGCGATCGATCACCCGAACCGTCCACTCGGGACACTCGGACGGGGCACAGCGGCGCGATCTCGTGGCCGCGCGCACTGGGATCTTCCCGCAACCGGTCGCCGGAGACCGCCTGTCCGGGTGGTTGAAACGGGCACGGAGTCGCCACCATCCTATGTCGGGGGACCATTGATCTCCCTTTGTCCCGGGCGAACGGCCCGCGGGAGCGGAAATCCGACCGACAGGCGGTGGTGGCGGTGACCGGTAGCTGCGCTCGGCGCGGTCGCTGGTCCCGGCTGCGCGCGTTCGCCGGCCGGGCGGCCGCGATCGGCGGTGTCGCCGCGGGTGCCTGGCTGGTCGGCGCCGGGCTCGCGGACGCCGCTACCGGGCCTGCCGCGGAGGTGCCCGCTCGGGTCGCGATGGCGCACGCGAGCGCCTTCGGCGAGGAATCCGCGAGCGAGCAGGATTCCCCCGCCGACACCGCGGAACCCGCAGAGCCGACCGGCCAGGACTCCCAGGGCGACACCCGGGAACCGAGCGCGCCCAGCTCTCCGGCGAGCACCGCGGGACCGACCGCGCACGCATCCGCCTCCGCCGCCGTCCACGCGGAGGCCGCTGACCAGGCCCGGCCCGCCGATCGCACGCCGACCTCGGTCGCCGAGGTCGACCGGCCGGGGTCCGAGGACATCGACGTGCGCCCGGTCCACGTGCAGCGGCCGCAGCTGACCAGCCCGGTGCTCGCCCAGCACGCCGACGACGCCGACGCCTCCGAATCCGAGGAAGCCGCACCCACCGACGAGGCGTCGGCCGGCGCACCACCGGCCGCTCCCGCGCCTCCCGCCGCGATCACCGCACCCGGCGAGACCCCGGAGCCTCCCGCGGCCGTTCCGCAGCCGGACGAGCAGCGGGCCGCCGCGCACGCCGCGCCCGCGGTCTCGCGGAGCACCGCGCCCACCGCCCGGACCAGCACCGATCAGGCCGAACCACCGGCCGGCGACGCCGCCGACCAGCAGGACCTCCCGCCCGCCTCGCACGACGAGGAACCCGCACCGATTCCCGCCGCCCCACCACCCCCGCCTCCGACGGCGAGCGCGGCGGCGGCTCCGGGACCGGGGCAGGTGCTGCGCGCCCTGCACGCGGTCGTGCCCGAGCAACCGCGGTTGTCCGGAACCATCCGCATCGCAGGCGGACATGTCGAAACAGTCGCGCTGAACGGCATCACGCCGGTCGAACCTTCCGCGTCTCCCGACTGAGACGTCCCCTCCCGCGCGCCCGCACGTCCGGGCGCGCCCACGC
>Ga0164243_10001982_pt1 | contig 34342 bp, 29 predicted proteins | sample OricompcompostOP_FD_108781 | JGI IMG/M metagenome (GOLD analysis project Ga0164243, IMG submission 108781) | Organic Plus compost microbial communities from Emeryville, California, USA - Original compost - Organic plus compost (OP) | ecosystem: Engineered > Solid waste > Mixed feedstock >...
GGAGCTGGTCGGTGGTGCCGAGCACGCCGGGCAGGCGCATCCCGGAGAACGCCTCGACGAGGGCGGCGTCGGTGACGGCGAGGATCAGGTGGTTGACCCCGGTCGGCACGATCTCCCGGTTGAGCTTGGCGGCGCACTCCTGCGGCGTGCCGGCCACGGACAGCTTCTCGGCCAGCTCGGGCGGGGTGAGCTCGTAGGCGCGCCGCAGATCGCCCGCGCCGACCGCGGCGATGATGTCGGTCAGCGAGTCCGGGTCGACGTCGTTGCGCCGCAGCTGCTCGGCCGGCATGGACGAGGCGTACAGCCCGACCATCGCGCGGGCGGCCTGCTTGGCGGCCTCGCCGTCGTGCCCGGTCGCGAACACCACCCACGCGCCGATGTCCAGGTCGCGCCAGTCCCGCCCGGCCCGCTCGGCGCCGATCCGGACGTTGTCCACCAGGTACTCGTAGGCGTTCCGGGTGTAGCTGAGCGCGTGGTGCACGCCGTCGGAGAGCTCCCCGGCGGCCTGGAACGACTTCGGCCCGCGCATTGCCCCGAGCTTGAGCGGTAATCGCCGCTGCACCGGCCGGGCGAAGGTGAACAACCCGTTGTACGAGTAGAACTCGCCGTCGTGCGTGATCGCGCCGTCGTCGAGGAACGTGCGCATCACCTGGTGGGCCTCCTTGACCCGGGACAGCGGCTTGGTGCGGGCCCAGTCGATGCCGTACTGGGCCAGCAGCCCGAAGTTGCCGCTGGAGATCACGCACTCGGCGCGCCCGCCGGTGAGCTCGTCGAGCGTGGCCGCGGCCTGGCAGATCAGCGTCGGCTCGCGCAGCGTGATCGGGGACAGGTTGGGGCCGAACCGGATGTTCTCGGTCTGCCCCGCGGCCGCGGCGAACAGCAGCCACAGGTCCTTGTGCCAGGTCTCGTCGGCGGCGTAGGCGGCGTGGAAGCCGAGCCGGTCGGCGAGCCGGATCGCCTCCAGGGACTCGGACAGCGGGTGGTCGGGCAGCATCACGTAGCTGAGGCGCATGGATCCCTCCGGTTCAGGTGTCGAGACTGCTCACGACCGAGAACGTAGTGCGGATCACTCGCAGCTGTCCGGAAGAGGAAACCGAGCAGGTTCGCCGACGCGGTGATCAGCGATGACCGGCAACCGCAATGCTTTCGAAGCAGTGGGCGGTTCCACGAGCCGCGAGAGGGCGTCGTGGAGGAACGGCGGATCAGCGTGGCGCAGCGAGCCACAGCGAGATTCGGCCGCAATGCTGATCGCGTCCGAGAAGGCGGAAGACGCGGTCCTGTCCGAAGTGCCCAGTCGCGCTGGAAACTCCACGAACCGCGGTTCGGCGAGGTAGGGAGCCGCGGCTTTCGAAGCCACAGCTGAAGTTCCGGGCGGAATGCCTCACAGGGCGAGGCTCGCGCGGCGCGACCGAATGGTGACGCTTGCCGGAGCCTCCCCGTCGTGGTCACTGCCCTTCCGGTCGCAGCGCGCGATCCGCCGCGCATACTCCGGTGCCGGAGCTTCCGAGACGGGCCGCCGGGTGCAGCCGGTGCGAGCAGCGTTGTAGCAGCGCCGTCGCGCCGGACCGCGTCAGTCCTTCGGGCCGCGGGTGTCGAGGGCGGCGGCCTCCTCCGGGGTGGGGGCGGTGCCGCCGAGGTGGGCCGGCAGCCACCAGCGGTCGTCCTCCCCGGCCGGCTGCTCGGGGTAGTTCGCCTGCAGGTCGTCGAGGATCGCCTGCATCCGGGTGCGCAGGTCCTTCGTGAGCGCTTCCGGATCGTCCCCGGTGGTCGGCCGCAGCGGCTCGCCCGCGTGGATGTGGATGGGCACGTGCCGCTTGGTCAGCGTGCGCGGGCGGCCCTTGGTCCACAGCCGGTGCGTGCCCCACAGCGCCATCGGCACCAGCGGCACTCCCGCGTCCGCGGCCATCCGCACCGCACCCGACTTGATCGGCTTCACCGTGAACGAGCGGCTGATCGTCGCCTCCGGGAACACCCCGACGACCTCGCCGGCCCGCAGCCGGTCCACCGCCTCGTCGTAGGAGCCCTTGCCTGCGTCCCGGTCCACCGGGATGTGGTGCATCCCGCGCATCAGCGGCCCGGCGATCCGGTTGGCGAAGATCTCCTTCTTGGCCATGAACCGCACCAGCCGCTTCGCCGGGTGCGCCCCCAGGCCGCAGAAGATGAAGTCCAGGTAGCTCACGTGGTTGCAGGCGATGACCGCGCCCCCGGTGCGCGGAACGTGCTCGGTGCCGGTCACGCGCAGCCGGTTGTCCAGCACGCGGAACATGGTCTTGGCCGCCAGGATGACGGGCGGGTAGACGATCTCTGCCACGGCGTCAGGCTACGCAACCGTAGGTTTCCCGCGCGTGCACCTGCGGCTGGGGTCACATTCGCCGGGTTCGCCCGGTGTCCGCGCGATCACCGCGGGCGGTCACGGCACGCGGTAGCCGCGGAACCGCGCGGGCCCGCGGGTGCGGAAGCCGAGCCGCTCGTACAGCGCGATCGCCCCGGTGTTGGAGTCGATCACGTGCAGGAACGGCCGCTCCCCGCGGGCGGTGATGCGCGCGACCAGCGCGGTGACCAGGCGGGCGGCGTGCCCGCGCCCGCGGGCCTCCGGGGCGGTGCACACGGCGCTGATCTCCGTCCAGCCCGGCGGGCGGAACCGCTCACCGGCCATCGCCACCAGCGCGCCGCCCTCCCGCACGCCCAGGTAGGTGCCGAGTTCGCGGGTGCGCGGCCGGAACGGGCCGGGCTCGGCGCGCTCGGCGAGGTCGAGCATGTCGGGCACGTCGGCCGGGCCGAGCTCCAGCACGCCGCCGGGGTGCTCGACGGCGTGCTCGGGCCCGAGCATCTGGCGGCCTTCCAAGGTGAAGACGGGGTCCCAGCCCGGCGGCTCGGCCGGGGAGCTGAACATGTCGGCCAGCCCGCCGCTGCCGAGCAGCCGCGCCAGGTCGTCCCACCCGCCCTGCTCGACCGCGCAGAACGTGCCGACCTCGGGCGGGTAGGTGGCCGCGCGGCCGACCCGGCGGGCGAGGTGCGCGTGGTGGCCGCGCAGCGACTCGCCGACCGGATCGTCGAGCACGGCGGTGTCCCGGATCACCGGGCCTCCGCGGGGCTGAGCACCGCCACGAGGAAATCGGAATCCGGCCCCAGCGGGCGCAGGTCCCACGTGGACAGTCGCAGGTCGGTGCGCAGCCCGGCCGCCTCGGCATCGGCGGAGAACTCGTCGAACCCGTAGCCGCGGCCCGCGCCGAACCCGGCCGCGACCCGGCCGGACGGCGCCAGGTGGGCGCGGAACCGGCGCAGCACCTCGCGCCGGGTGCTCGGGGCCAGGAACGGCAGCACGTTCCCGGCGCAGGCGATCACGTCGAACGCCGCGCCGTCGAGGTCGAGCTCGGCGAGGTCGCCGACGATCCAGCGCGGCCCCGAGTGGTCCTGCTCGGCCGCGGCGATCAGCTCCGGGTCGACGTCCACCCCGACGACCTCGTGCCCGGCGGCGGCCAGCGCGGCGGCCACCCGGCCGGGCCCGCAGCCGGCGTCGAGGATCCGGGCGCCGCGCGGGGCCATCGCGTCGACCAGCCGCGCCTCCCCGGCGAGGTCCTGCCCGGCGCGGGCCAGGCTGCGCATCCGGTCGACGTACCAGGCGGAGTGCCCGGGATCTGCGGCGACCTTCTGCATCCAGATGCTCTGCTCGACCATGCCGCCATTGTCCGCGGCCCGGCGCACCGGCCGGTCAGCGGGCGCGGCGCAGCTCGCCCGGCAGGCCGCAGTAGGCGACGCCGAACAGCAGGGCCTGGAACAGGGCCGCCCCGGCGAGGCCGAGCCACAGCAGCGGGCCGGAGGCGGACACGAACATCACCGAGGTCGGGGCCGCCACCAGGAAGCCCCACATCCCGGCCAGGCTCGCGTCGGCCCGGTCGACCAGCAGCGAGTCCGCCGCCACCCACGTCCACACCGCCAGCACGACCGCCAGGTAGCCCAGCACCGCCGGGTTGAGCAGGTAGCGGCGCAGCTCCGGGCGCGGCGGGCGGGGCATGGGGTTCCTCCTGGCGGGACGACGACCTGATCGGCTCCCACTATCCGATCGCACCGGGCCCGCCCGCATGAGCACTTCTACGCAGCCGGGCACGTGCCGTCGGACACAGCCCGCTCCGTCCACTCCGGACGGTCAGTGCCCGGGTGCGGGCGGCGACGATCCGGCGCCGCCGCCGAGACCCGCGTCACCTCCGCCCCGGAAAACCCGTCCGCCACCGGGAAACCGGGCTCGCGGCCGCCCCGGCCACGTCGTGCGGAGGCGCTCACGTACCGCCACGCGCAGCAGTCACTCGCGTTCTCGGTCCGGGTTGACTCTCCTGCCGGGTTGCGCCAGCTTTGGGGAGTTTTGTTCGGCTAACGAGAGCGGGGAGCGGTGGCGGAGACGACGGCGGCGCAGGAATCCGGCGACCGGCTGCCGGTGGAGATCTGGATCCTGGTGACCGGCAGCTTCATCGTCGCGGTCGGGATGGGCATCGTGTCGCCGGCGCTGCCGGCCTTCGCCACCTCCTTCGACGTGGGCGTGACCGCGACCTCGTTCATCGTGAGCGCCTTCGCGTTCATGCGGCTGGCGTTCGCGCCGGTCAGCGGGCGGCTGGTGGCCTGGTTCGGGGAGCGCCCGATCTACGTGTGGGGCATCTCGATCGTCGGGGTCAGCAGCGCGGCCTGCGCCTTCGCCGGGTCGTACTGGCAGCTGCTGGTGTTCCGGGCGCTGGGCGGCACCGGCTCGACCATGTTCACCGTGTCCGTGGTGGCGCTGCTGGTGCGGCTGGCGCCGCCGCACCTGCGGGGGCGCGCGTCCGGGCTGTGGGCGACGAGCTTCCTGCTGGGCAACGTGTCCGGGCCGATCATCGGCGGGCTCATGGTCGACCACTCGCTGCGGCTGCCGTTCCTGAGCTACGGGGCGGCGCTGTTCCTGGCCGCGTTCGTGGGCTGGCTGCTGCTGCGGCGCTCGACGCTGGCCGCGCCGGTCACCGGCGACGTGCCGGCGATGAGCGTGCGCGCGGCGGTGCGGCTGCCCAGCTACCGGGCGGCGCTGCTGTCGAACTTCAGCACCGGCTGGGCGGTGTTCGGGGTGCGGATCGCGCTGATCCCGCTGTTCGTGGTGGAGGTGCTGCGCTCGACGCAGTCCATGGCCGGGGTGGCGCTGTCGGTGTTCGCCGTGGGCAACGCGGCGGTGATCATGCTCTCCGGGCGGCTCTCGGACCGGCGCGGGCGCAAGCCGATGGTGCTGCTCGGGCTGGGCATCTCGGCGGTCGGCAGCGCCGCGCTCGGGGTGAGCGGCTCGGTGCCGGTGTTCCTGGTGGCCTCGCTGGTCGCCGGGATCGGGGCGGGGCTGCTCAACCCGGCGCAGAACGCCGCGGTGGCCGACCTGGTCGGCGCCCAGGGCAAGGGCGGGCCGGTGCTGGCGGCGTTCCAGATGGCCGCCGACGTGGGCGCGATCCTCGGGCCGGTGGTGACCGGGGTGCTCGCCGACGCGCTGTCGTACCAGGTGGCGTTCGGGGTGACCGGGCTGACCGCGGTGCTGGCGCTGACCGCGTGGGTGTTCGCGCCGGAGACGCGCGGCAGCTCCGGCGGGCTCGTCGAGTCCGGCGGCAGCGGAGCCGGCGAGGAGGCCGGCAGCGCGGCGAAGTAGTTGACGTGATCGCCCGCGCACCTAGGGTGAGTGCCGTGCACCTGCTCGTGGCCAACCGCGGCGAGATCGCGGTCCGCATCGTCCGCGCCGCCCGCGAGCTGGGCGTCCGCACCACCGCCGTGCACGCCGCCGACGACGCCGGGGCGCTGCACACCGAGCTCGCCGACGACGCGGTCGCGCTGCCCGGCGAGGGCCCGCCGGCCTACCTGGACCAGGCGGCGGTGCTGGCCGCCGCGCACCGCAGCGGGGCCGCGGCGGTGCACCCCGGCTACGGATTCCTCAGCGAGAGCGCGGAATTCGCGCAGCGCTGCGCCGACGAGGGGATCGCGTTCGTCGGCCCGTCCCCGGAGGTGCTGCGGACCTTCGGCGACAAGCAGGCCGCCCGGGAGGCCGCCCGCGCCGCGGGTGTTCCGGTGCTGCCCGCGACCTCGGGCGCGAGCGAGCTCGCCGAGGTGGCCGCGTTCTTCGCCGAGCAGCCCGGCGGCATCATGCTCAAAGCCCAAGCCGGTGGCGGCGGCCGCGGGATGCGCGCGGTGCGCGACCGGCGGGAGCTCGACGAGGCCTACCGGCGCTGCGCCGCGGAGGCCGCCGCCGGCTTCGGCAGCTCCGCGGTGTTCGCCGAACGGCTGCTGCCCGGCGCGCGGCACGTGGAAGTGCAGGTCCTCGGCGACGGCCGGGACGTGGTGGCGCTCGGCGACCGGGATTGCAGCGTGCAGCGGCGGCACCAGAAGCTCGTCGAGATCGCCCCGGCCCCGCTGCTCGATCAGCCGGTGCGCGAAGCCCTGGCCTCCGCCGCGGTCTCGTTGGCCCGCGGCGCCGGCTACCGCGGCCTGGGCACGGTCGAATTCCTGGTGCGCGGCGAGGAGTTCTGCTTCCTGGAGGTCAACCCGCGCATCCAGGTCGAGCACACCGTCACCGAGGAGGTCACCGGCCTCGACCTGGTCGCCCTGCAACTCCGGCTGGCCGAGGGCGCGGCGCTGGCCGACCTCGACCTTCCCGCGCAGATCCCCGCCCGCGGCACCGCGATCCAGGCCCGCGTCAACCTCGAACGCATCGGCCCCGGAGGCGAGGCCGTCCCCGCCGAAGGCACCATCACCGCGTTCAGCCCGCCCACCGGCGCAGGCGTGCGCGTGGAGACCGCGGGCCGCGCGGGGATGCGCACGACCGCCCGCTACGACTCGCTGCTGGCCAAGGTCGTGGTGCACAGCCGCGCGGGCTTCGCCGCGGCCGCGGACAAGGCGCGGCGCGCGCTGGCCGAGTTCACCGTCAGCGGGGTGGCGACCAACCGGGAGCTGCTGCTGGCCGTGCTGGGAGACCCCGAGTTCACCGCGGGCGGCGCGGACACCGACTACCTCGCCCGCAACGCCGAGCGGTTCGCGCCCGAGCCCGCGCCCGCCGACGACCACGTCGTCACCTCCCCGCTCACCGGCCAGGTCGTGGAGATCTGCGAGCCGGGCCGGGAATGCGCCCGCGGCGCCCCGGTCGCGGTGGTCGAGGCGATGAAGATGCAGCACACCATCCCGGCCCCGCGGGACCTGCGGGCCGCGGACGTGCTGGTCGCGCCGGGGGAGGCGGTCGCCGCCGAGCAGCCGCTGCTGACCTTCACCGCCGCCGAGGCCTCGGCCGCCGCCGACCGCGCCGAGCAGCCGGACCCGGACGCGATCCGCCCCGACCTCGCCGAGGTCCGCGAGCGCCACGCCATCGGACTCGACGCGGCCCGGCCCGCCGCGGTCGGCAAGCGGCACGCGCGCGGGCGCCGCACCGCGCGGGAGAACATCGCCGACCTCGTCGACGAGGGCGGTTTCGTCGAGTACGGGCCGCTGGTGGTCGCCGCCCAGCGCGGCCGCCGCAGCGAGCAGGACCTGCGGGAGAACACCCCGGGCGACGGGTTGGTCGCCGGAATCGGCCGCATCGGCGGGGACCGCTTCGAGCGCTCCGACGCGGTCGTGCTGTCCTACGACTACACCGTGCTCGCCGGGACCCAGGGCGTGCGCAACCACGCCAAGACCGATCGGCTGCTGGATCTGGCGCGGCGCAAGGGACTTCCGGTGTTCTTCTTCCCGGAAGGCGGCGGTGGCCGGCCCGGGGACGTGGACTCCACCTCGGTGTCGGGCCTGGACGTGGAGACCTTCCACGCGTTCGGCGCGTTGAGCGGGCGGGTGCCGTTGATCGGGATCGTGTCCGGGCGCTGCTTCGCGGGCAACGCGGCGATCCTCGGGATGTGCGACGTCATCATCGCCACCCCGGACGCCAACATCGGCATGGGTGGCCCGGCGATGGTCGAAGGCGGCGGGCTGGGCAGCTTCGCGCCGGAGGAGATCGGCCCCGTCGCGGTGCAGCGGCGCAACGGTGTCGTGGACCTCGTGGCCGAGGACGAGGCGGATGCGGTGCGGCTGGCCAAGCAGTGCTTCGCGTTCTACCAGGGCGCGGTGGACGACTGGGAGGGCCCGGACCCGAGGCTCGCGCGTTGTGCGGTGCCGGAGAACAGGATGCGGGCCTACGACGTGCGCACCGCCGTCCGCGCTGTGTCCGATGTGGACTCGGTGGTGGAGCTGCGCCCGGACCACGCGCCCGGGATGGTGACCTGCCTGGTCCGGGTGGAAGGCCGCCCGTGCGGACTGATCGCCAACGATCCGCAGCACCTCGGCGGGGCGATCGACGTGGCAGGCGCCCGCAAGCTCGAAGGTTTCCTCGCGTTGTGCGAGTCCTGGCGACTGCCGGTGGTGTCCTTCTGCGACACACCGGGGTTCATGGTGGGCCCGGAGTCCGAAGAGGAGGGTGCGGCGCGGGCCTTCTCCCGGCTGTTCGTCGCCGGAGCCGGTCTCACCGTGCCGTTCGGCACCGTCGTGCTGCGCAAGGGGTACGGGCTGGGCGCGCAGGCGATGGCGGCCGGCTCGTTCCGCGCCCCGGAGTTCGTCGTGGCCTGGCCGACCGGCGAGATCGGCGCCATGGGCCTGGAAGGCGCGGTGCGGCTCGGCTACCGCAAGGAGCTGGAGGCCATCGACGACCCGCAGCAGCGCCGCGAAGCCTTCGACGCCTACGTCGCCGCCGCCTACGCCGACGGCAAGGCCACCCACGCCGCCACCGTCGGCGAACTCGACGACGTCATCGACCCCGCCGACACCCGCCGCTGGATCACCACCCTCTGGAGCCGGGCCTAGCCCCGCGAACCGCCTCGGGACCCGGGATCACCTGGCGCGGGTTTCGGGCTGATGCGGTCGGTACGGGGCCACGATTTCGTGCCGTTCGGAGTGTGCCGGCGGGGTCGCGGTGCGGGTGGTCAGGTCGTGGTGCAGCGGACGTCGGAGAGGACTCGGGTCCCGCGTTCGGTGGTGGTGGATTCGGCGAGCAGGACGCCGCCGGGTTCGCGCCACAGGTGGGTGCGGATGGTCTCGCCGGGGTGGACGACTCCGGTGAAGCGGGCGGCGAACGACGCGATGCGCGCGGGATCGCCGGACAGGGCGTGGTCGGCGATGGCCTTGCACACCACGCCGTAGGTGCACAGGCCGTGCAGGATCGGCTGCGAATAGCCCGCGGCCGCGGCGAATTCCGGGTCCGCGTGCAGCGGATTGCGATCACCGCACAGCCGGTAGAGCAGCGCCTGCTGCGGCTGGGTGGGGGAGTCGACGACGAGGTCGGGCTCCCGGCCGGGCATCTCGACGCGCTGGGAAGGCCCGCGGTGGCCGCCGAACCCGCCCTCGCCGTGGGCGAAGATGGACGAGCGCATCGTGCACAGTGGACCGTCGTCGTCGGTCAGGATGCTCTCCTGCACGATCACCGCGGCCTTGCCCTTGTCCTGCACGTCGGCGATGCGGGTGGTGCAGCGGCCGGTGCCGCTGACGGGGATCGGGCGGTGCACCGCGATCTCCTGGCCGCCGTGCAGCACCTTCGCCAGGTCGACCTCCACGCCGGGCATGGACACCGCCGGCGGTTCGGCGCGCCGCAGGTTCGGGGCCACCACGGCGAAGGTGGGCAGCACGTGCAGGTCCCGCTCGTAGGCGTAGCGCAGCTCGCCGGGGTCGGTCGGCGGGTTCCCGGCGCCGAGCGCGAGGTGGTACAGCAGCACGTCGGAGGCGGTCCACGCGACGTCCTGGGCGGCGAGCTCGGCTCCGGTGGCGAGGTCCGGGTCGATGGGCATGGTGCGTCCTCACTCGTAGCTGACGTGCACTTCGTCGGTGACGGGCAGCGCCTGGCAGGCCAGCACGATGCCCTCGTCGAGGTCTTCGGGTTCGAGGATGTCGTTGTGCTGCATGGCGACCTCTCCGCCGGTGATGCGGCAGGCGCACGCGCTGCACGCGCCCTGGCGGCAGGAGTATGGCGCGTCGAGCCCCTGCTCCAGCAGCAGGTCGAGCAGCCGTTGCCGCCGCGGCCAGGCGAAGCGGTGCCGCTGCCCGTCGAGCTCGACCTCGACGGCCCCGGCGTCCTCATCGGACTCCGGTGCGGGAGCGGGGGAGGAATCGAAGGGATTCTCCTGCAGTGAGCGGAAACGTTCGACGTGCACCCGCTCGCGGGTGGTGGACTTGAGCGCCTCGGTGGCGAGGTCCATGAACGCCGCCGGGCCGCACAGGAACACCTCGTGGTCGGCGTAGGGCTCGACCAGCGCGCGCAGCGCCGCCGCCTCCGGCAGGCCCTGCACGCTCTCCAGCCAGTGCACGACGGTCAACCGGCCCGGATGCCGGGCGGCCAGGTCGCGCAGCGCTTCGGCGAAGATGACCGATTCCTGGTCGCGGTTGGCGTACACCAGCACGATCCGCCCGCGCCCGCGCGCCAGCGCGGACTTGATGATGGACATGATCGGCGTGATCCCGCTGCCGCCCGCGAGCAGCAGCAGATCCCCCTCCAGGGACTTCGGCGTGAACACCCCGGCCGGTGCCAGCACGTCCACAGTGGAACCCGGCGTGATGTTGTCGCACAACCAGTTCGAGCCGTGCCCGCCGTCGACCCGCTTCACCGTGACCTGGAGGTCCCGGTCGGTGTGCGGGGAACTCGACAGCGAGTAGCAGCGCGCGATCGAGCCGCCCCGCCCGTCCGGGACGCGCAAGGTGAGGAATTGCCCCGGCGCGTAGGCGAATTCCTCGCCCTCGGGCTTGGTGAACACCAGCGAACGGGCATCCGCGGTCTCCGCGACGACGTCGACGACCTGGAGCCGGTGGGTCGGTTCGGACATGGGCGCTCCCCGTGATCGGCACAGCGGTGAAGTCGCTCGTGGTGGGCGGGCTAGTCGCCGGAGCCGGGTGTGCGGACCGCCTGGTCGATGGTGGCGGCCAGGTCGGGGCAGCCGTCGACGTGCGCAGTGCTGCCGTCCCGGGCGTGCGGACCCAGTTCCGGGCAGGTGCGCACCGCATCGCGGGTCCACTGCACGCTGGTGTGGTCCGGGCTGTTCTTCTTCGCCAGCACGCAGGCCCCGCACCGCGCGCACTCCACCGGCCGCAGCCCACCCTCCAGCTGTTCGCGGCGGTCGGCGGCGGTGCGCTCGCGCAGCCGCGCCAGCACCTGCGGGCGGTCCGCGAAGGACGGTGCCTTGGCCCAGGTCTCGCCGGGCACGGCTCAGCCCCCCTCCGCGGCGCGGGCCGCGCGGCGGGCGAGGTTGTCGGCGACCTCCTGCTCCCAGGCCCGGTTCGCCCGCGTGGTGTCCACTTCGAACTCGAACCGGCCGGTCATCTCCTCGGTCACCTCGGCGGCGTCCACGTAGAACTGCTGGTACCAGCGGCGCAGCTGGTAGACCGGGCCGTCCTCCTCGCACAGCAGGGGGTTGTCGATGCGCGTCTTGTGCCGCCAGATCTCCACGTCCTGCAGGAAGCCGACGCTGGTGCTCTCGGAGATCTTGTGCGCGATCCGGTCGGCCTGCTCGTCGGTGAGCCCGGGCAGCTTCTTCGCCAGCACGCCCCACTGCAGCACGAACGAGTTCGCGGTGACCGGGTAGTGGCAGTTGATCAGGATCGTCTCGATCGTGGTGCCCTTGTGCTCGTTCCACAGCCGGTCGATCATGTACGACGGCCCGTAGTAGGACGCCTCCGAGCGGCCGATGTTGTCCTCGCCTGCGTAGTTGGACTGCTCGGTGCCGATGTCCGGGCGCCCCTTGGTGTTGAGGTACTGGGTGGCGATGTGGCCTTCGAAGACGTTCTTGAAGTACGTCGGGAAGGCGTAGTGCACGTAGAAGAAGTGCGCCATGTCCACCACGTTGTCGATGATCTCGCGGCAGTGCGAGCCCTCGATGAACTCGGAGTTCCAGCTCCAGTTGCTCCACTCGCCGGAGAACACCTCGGGCAGTTCCGGGATGGTGACCTCCGGTGGCGGCGGGTTGCCCTCCGGGTCGTTCCACACGAACAGCTGCTTGTTGCGCTCCATGCACCGCCACGCCTTGGTGCGCGCCCGCAGCGGAATCCGCTTGGCGTAGGGGATTCCGGCGCAGCGGCCGTCACCGCTCCAGCGCCAGTCGTGGAACGGGCAGGCCACCGCGTCGCCTTTGATGCTGCCCTGGCTGAGGTCGCCGCCCATGTGCCGGCAGTAGGCGTCGAGCACGTTGAGCTGACCGTCGCCGGACTGGAAGACGACCAGCTTGGTGCCGAACGCCTCGACCGCGTGCGGCCGGCCGTCCTTGAACGGCTCGCTCAGGCCCAGGCAGTGCCAGCCGCGGGCGAACCGGGTCGGCGGGGTGCCGACGTCGATGGTCCGCACGTCGTCGTGGTGCCCCTGCGTCATCGCTGCCTCCTGTTCCTCCGTGCGCCCGCGCCGGTCAGCCGGCCGGTCGCGGGCTGGTCGGGGCCCCGGCCGCCAGGTGCTCGGCGGCGAGGTGGCCGAAGGTCATGGCCGGGCCGAGCGTGGCCCCGGGCCCGGCGTAGGTGCGGCCCATGACGGCCGAGCTGGTGTTGCCCGCCGCGTGCAGGCCGGGGATGGGGGTGCCGTCGTCGCGGAGCACGCGCGCGTGCTCGTCGATGCGCAGGCCGCCCTTGGTGCCGAGGTCGCCGGGCACGATGCGCACCGCGTAGAACGGCGGCACCTCCAGCGGCGCCAGGCACGGGTTGGGCCGGTTGCGCGGGTCGCCGTAGTAGCGGTCGTAGGCGCTGCGCCCGCGGTGGAAGTCCTCGTCGACGCCGCGGCGGGCGAGGTCGTTGAACCGCTCGACGGTGCTGCGCAGCTGCTCGGCGGGCAGGTCGACCTCGGCGGCGAGCTCGTCGAGCGAGCCGGCCCGGTGCACCGCCCCCGAGGCGTACCAGCGGCGCGGCAGCCGCTGTCCGGGCCGCAGCCCGGCGAACACGTAGCGGTCGCGGTAGCGCTGGTCGGCGATCAGCCAGGTCGGCATGTTCCGCGCCGGCCCGTCGCCCTCGCCGTACATCGCGTGCACCGCGTCCACGTAGGGCGCGGCCTCGTTGACGAACCGGCGGCCCTCGCCGTTGACCATGATGCAGCCGGGCAGGGTGCGTTCGGCCAGGCAGAACCAGGGCCCGCCGGTCAGCGGGATCGACGGTCCCCACCACGCCTCGTCCATGAGGTCGACCGCGGCGCCGAGGGACTGCGCGGCCCGGATGGCGTCGCCGGTGTTGGCGGTGGCGCCGACGGTCCACCCGGTGCCGATGGGTTCGCGCTGGTGCTGCTTGCGCATGACCTCGTCGTGCTCGAATCCGCCGGCGGCGAGCACCACTCCGCGTCGGGCGCGCAGCTGTTCGCGTTCGCCGCCGCGGTCCACGACGACTCCGGTGACCGCGCCGCGCTCGTCTTGGAGGAGGTCGAGCAGCGGTGTGTTCAGCCGCAGCGGCACGCCCTCGTGGCGCAGCCCCGCCCGCAGCCCGGCGGCCAGCGCCTGCCCGCGCACCAGCAGCCGTTTGCCGCGCAGCTGCGCGAAAGCCCACCGCAGCGCCACCCGGACTCCGCGCAGCAGCCCGCGCGGGTGCCGGGCCAGCAGGTTCAGCCAGCGGAAGTCGGCCTGGGTGACGACGAAGTTCGGCGGGGCCTTGGTGATGTCCGGTTCGAGGTCGGCCAGCAGGTCGCCGAGGATCCGCCCGTCCAGCGGCTTCGGCTCGATCGAGCGCCCGCCGGGGCGGCCGCCGGGCTCCTCCGGGTAGTAGTCCGAGTAGCCCGGCACCCACCCCATCCGCAGCGGGGTGGACTCCAGCACTTCGGCGAGCATCTTCGGCCCGTCCGCCAGGAATGCCCGCCGCAGCTCGGCCGGGGCGGTGGCGCCGATGATGCGGTCGAGGTAGGTGGCGGCGTCCTGCGCGCTGTCGGCGACGCCCGCGCGGGCGAGCACGTGGTTGTCCGGCAGCCACAGGCCGCCGCCGGAGCGGGCGGTGGATCCGCCGAAGCGGGCGGCCTTCTCCACCACCACGACGCGCAGCCCGCGCCGGGCCGCGGTGATCGCCGCGGTCATCCCGGCCGCTCCGCTGCCCACCACGACGACATCGACCGCGGAGCCGTCGTCCGTCGGGCGGCCGGAGTGCACCGGGGATCCACCGGCGTCCACCGGGGAGCCGGCCGCGTCCGGGGCGTCTGCGCTCATGGCACCTCCATCGCGTTCGTTATTGAAACACGTTATAGTTCCGGCGGGCTGTGGCGCTATGGTGTGTCGCAGAAACTTGGACCCGTTCCGGTGCGCGATGGATGAGAACCTGTTCCATCGCTGCGCGCGGCGAGTCAGGAGGTCCCGTGCTCACGAGACAACAGCGCGACGAGCTGGCCCGGCGGCTGCGCCGCGCCGAACGCGACCGGGCGCCGATCCCGCCGCTGGTCGCCGAGCACCCGCAGCTGACCGCGGACGACGCCTACGAGATCCAGCTGGCCAACATCGGGCGCCGGCTGGCGGCCACCGCGGTCGCCGGGCACAAGGTGGGCCTGTCGTCCGAGGTCATGCAGCGGATGATGGGTGTGGACGAGCCGGACTACGGCCACCTGCTCGCCGACATGCGGTGGCACGAGGGCGAACCGGTCGATGTGGACCGCTACTGCGCCCCGCGCATCGAGGTCGAGGTCGGGTTCGTGCTCGGCTCCGACCTCCCGGGCGGGGACTGCACCGAACAGGATGTGCTGGAGCGCACCGAAGCGCTGGTGCCCGCGCTCGAACTCATCGACAGCCGCATCGCCGACTGGCGGATCAGCCTGCCGGACACCATCGCCGACAACGCCTCCTCGGCCGGATTCCTGCTGGGAGAGGCGAGGATCCCGCCCGCGGAGGTGGATCCGCGCAAGATCGACGTGGTGCTGCGGCGGAACGGCGAGCCGATCGCCGAGGGGCGCTCGGACGCGGTGCTGGGCAACCCGGTGACCGCGGTGGCCTGGCTGGCCCGCAAGGTCGCCGGCTTCGGGGTGCGGCTGCGGGCTGGGAACGTGGTGCTGCCGGGCTCGTGCACCCGCGCGGTCGACGTGGGCGCCGGGCAGGAGTTCACCGCCGAGTTCCGCACCGGCGAGCGGCCGCTGGGCGCGGTGCGGGCCTCGTTCGCGTCCTTTCCGGAGAGGAGTGGCAGATGAGCGCGACCGCGGCGATCGTCGGGTCCGGCAACATCGGCACCGACCTGCTGCACAAGCTCGTCCGGTCCCCGCTGGTGGAACCGCGGTGGATGGTCGGGGTCGACCCGGGCAGCGCGGGGCTGCGGCGGGCCGCCGAGCTCGGGCTGCGCACCAGCGCGGACGGGGTGGACGAGTTGCTCGGGCAGGACGAGCGGCCGGACCTCGTGTTCGAGGCGACCTCGGCGGCGGTGCACCGCGCGCACGCGCCGCGCTACGCAGCCGCGGGGATCCGGGCGATCGACCTGACCCCGGCCGCGGTCGGTCCCGCGGTGGTGCCGCCGGTGAACCTGGACGCGCACATGGGCGAGCCGAACCTGAACCTGATCACCTGCGGCGGGCAGGCCACGATCCCGCTGGTGCACGCCGTGTCCCGGGTGGCTCCGGTGTCCTACGCCGAGATCGTCGCCTCGGTCGCGTCGGTGTCGGCCGGTCCCGGCACGCGGGCGAACATCGACGAGTTCACCCGCACCACCGGCGCCGGCATCGAGTCCATCGGCGGGGCCGGGCGCGGCAAGGCGATCATCGTGCTCAACCCCGCCGACCCGCCGATGATCATGCGGGACACGGTTTTCTGCGCCGTGCCACCGGATTCCGACACCGACGCGATCGGCGAGTCCATCACGCGGATGGTCGCCGGCATCGCCGAGTACGTGCCCGGGTACCGGCTGCTGTCGGAACCGCAGTTCGACCTCGCCGACGACCACGTGCGGGTCGCGACGTTCGTGGAAGTGGCGGGTGCGGGCGATTTCCTCCCGCCGTACTCCGGGAATCTCGACATCATGACCGCCGCGGCGGTGCGCGTCGGCGAACAGCTGGCCGCCGCCGGCGCGCTGAGCGAACAGGAGCGAGTGCCGTGACCGACCTGCCCGCCACCTTCTCCGAGTCGCTCGACCTGCGGATCACCGACACCTCGCTGCGGGACGGCTCGCACCACAAGCGGCACCGGTTCACCGCCGACGAGGTGCGCGCGATCGTGACCGCGCTGGACGGCGCGGGCGTGCCGGTGATCGAGGTCGCGCACGGCGACGGGCTCGGCGGCTCGTCGTTCACCTACGGCTTCTCCCGCACCCCGGAGCAGGAGCTGATCGAGCTGGCCGCGCGCACCGCCCGGCAGGCCCGCATCGCGTTCCTGATGCTGCCCGGCGTCGGCGTACTCGACGACATCGCCGCCGCGCAGGACAACGGCGCCCAGGTGTGCCGGATCGCCACGCACTGCACCGAGGCCGACGTGTCCGAGCAGCACTTCCGGCTCGCCCGCGAGCGGGGGCTGGAGACGGTGGGCTTCCTGATGATGGCGCACTCGCAGCCGCCGGAGGTGCTGGCCGGGCAGGCGCGGATCATGGCCGAGTCCGGCTGCCAGTGCGTGTACGTGGTGGACTCGGCCGGCGCGCTGGTGCTGGAACAGGTGTCCGATCGCGTGGCGGCGACCCGGGCCGAGATCGGGGATCGCGCGCAGGTCGGCTTCCACGGGCACGAGAACCTCGGTGTGGCCGTGGCGAACTCGGTCGCGGCCGCCCGCGCGGGCGCGGTGCAGATCGACGGCAGCGCGCGGCGTTTCGGCGCGGGCGCGGGGAACACGCCGGTGGAGGCGTTCGTCGGGGTCTGCGACAAGCTCGGTTTGCGCACCGGGATCGACTTCTTCGCGATGGCCGATGCCGCCGAGGACGTGGTGCGCCCGGCGATGCCGGGGGAGTGCCTGCTGGACCGCGCGGCGCTGGTCATGGGGTATGCGGGCGTGTATTCGAGCTTCCTCAAGCACGCCGCGCGGGAGGCGGAGCGCTACGGGGTGGACGCCGCGGCGCTGCTGGTGCGCGCCGGGCAACGCCGGTTGGTCGGCGGCCAGGAGGACCAGCTCATCCAGCTCGCCCTGGAGCTGCGCGACGAGGCGGCGGTGCGGTGAACGACCTCGACGCCAACGAGAACATGTTCTAGTATTTCGCCCACGAGGAGACGGGGAGCGCGCGGATGAGCGACCACGACGCCCGGCAGGTCATCGACGGAGTGCGGCAACTGCTCCCGGCGCTGCGCGAACGCGCGCAGAAGGCCGAGGACGCGCGCCGGGTCCCGGAGGAATCCATCGCGGCGCTGCAGGAGACCGGCTTCTTCCGGATGCTGCAACCCGCCCGCCACGGCGGACTCGAGACCGACCCGGTGGACTTCTACACCGCGGTGAAGCTGATCGGCAGCGCCTGCGGCTCGACCGGCTGGGTCGCCTCCATCATCGGCGTGCACCCCTGGCACCTCGCGCTGTTCCCGCAGCAGGCGCAGGACGAGGTGTGGGGCTCCGACGACAGCACGCTGATCTCCTCGTCGTACGCGCCGATGGGCAAGGCGGTCGTCGTGGACGGCGGCTACCGGGTGTCCGGGCGGTGGAGCTTCTCGTCCGGGTGCGACCACGCGCGGTGGACCTTCGTCGGCGGGCCCGCCTACAACGCCGACGGGGAGGCGGTCGACTTCTGCACCTACCTGCTGCCGCTCGGCGATTACCGCATCGACGACGTGTGGGACACCGTCGGGCTGCGCGGCAGCGGCAGCAACGACCTCGTGGTCGAGGACGTGTTCGTCCCGCAGCACCGCGCGCTGAGCTTCGTGGCCATGTCCAAGGCCGACTGCCCCGGCCACGAGGTCAACACCGCCCCGCTGTACAAGCTGCCGTGGGGCACGGTGCACCCGACCACGATCACCGCCCCGATCATCGGCATGGCCCAGGGCGCCTACGACGCGCACGTCGAGCACCAGGGCAAGCGGGTCCGCGCCGCCTACGCCGGGGAGCGCTCCAAGGACGACCCGTTCGCCAAGGTCCGCATCGCCGAGGCCGCGAGCGAGATCGACGCCGCCTGGCTGCAGCTGACCCGCAACATCGCCGAGGAGCTGGAGCTGCTGCGCGCCGGCGAGCAGGTGCCGATGGCGCTGCGCCTGCGCGCCCGCCGCGACCAGGTGCGCGGCACGGCGCGGGCGATCGGGGCGATCGACCGGCTCTTCGAGAACTCCGGCGGCCGCGCGCTGGCCAGCGGCACCCCGATCCAGCGGTTCTGGCGCGACGCGCACGCCGGGCGGGTGCACGCGGCCAACGACCCGGAACGCGCCTACACCATGTTCGGCACCGGCGAGTTCGGGCTCCCGGTGCAGGATTCGATGGTCTGAGGGGGAGACGTGACCACCACCCGCGAGCACCCGAGCACCCGCGACCTCGACCTGCCCTCCGGCCTGCGGCTGCACGTCCACCAGGCCGGGACCGAGCACGACACCGCGCTGGTGCTGCTGCACGGGGGTGGTCCGGGCGCGGCGGCCTGGAGCAACTTCAGCGGCAACATCGGCCCGCTCGCCGAGCGCTTCCACGTCATCGCCCCCGACCAGCCCGGTTTCGGCCGCTCCGGCAAACCGACCGAGCACGGCCAGTACTTCGGCCACAGCGCCGCGGCCCTGCGCGAGCTGCTGGACGAGCTGGGGGTGCAGCGGGCGCACCTGGTGGGCAACTCCCTCGGCGGCGGCACGGCCGTGCGGTTCGCGCTGGAGCACCCGGACCGGGCCGGGCGGCTGGTGCTGATGGGCCCCGGCGGGCTGAGCGTGAACCTGTTCGCCCCGGACCCGACCGAGGGCGTGCAGCGGCTGGTGGACTTCGGCGCGGCGCCGAGCCGGGAGAAGCTGTCCGCGTTCCTGCGGACGATGGTGCACGACCCGGCGCTGATCACCGACGAGCTGGTGGAGGAGCGGTACGCCGCCGCCTCCGACCCGGAATCGCTGGCCGCGATGCGGTCCATGGGCGCCTCGTTCGCCCGTCCCGAGACCTACGAGCAGGGCCTGCTGTGGCGCGAGGCGCACCGGTTGCGGCAGCGCGTGCTTCTGCTGTGGGGACGGGAGGACCGGGTCAACCCGCTCGACGGGGCGCTGCTGGCGCTGAAGGTCATCCCGCGCGCGCAGCTGCACGTCTTCGGCGGCTGCGGGCACTGGGTGCAGGTGGAGAAGTGCGCCGAGTTCAACCGCCTCACCCGGGACTTCCTGCTGGAGTGACGATCGAGGGGAGCGGCCGATGGGCATCCGTTCGCTGGGATACCTGCGCATCGAGGCCACCGACGTGGCCGCGTGGCGGGTGTTCGGCACCAAGGTCCTCGGCATGGTGGAGGGCACCGGCCCGGACCCGGAGGCGCTGTACCTCCGGATGGACGACTTCCCGGCGCGGCTGGTGATCGTGCCGGGCGAGGCCGACCGGCTCGCGCAGACCGGCTGGGAGGTCGCCGACGAGCACGAGATGCGCGAGGTGGCGCGGAACCTGGAGGCCGCCGGGGTGGCCTGCAAGGAGGGCTCGGCCGCGGAGCTGGCCGACCGCCGGGTCTGCGGCCTGCTGCGGTTCGAGGACCCGGCGGGCAACACCCAGGAGGTCTTCCACGGCGCCGCGCTCCAGCACCGCCGCGTGGTCAGCCCCTACGGGCACCGGTTCGTCACCGAGGGGCAGGGCCTCGGGCACGTCGTGCTGTCCACACCGGACGATGCCGCGGCGCTGCACTTCTACCGGGACGTGCTGGGGTTCCGGCTGCGGGACTCGATGCGGCTGGCCCCGGAGCTGGTGGGCCGGCCGGCCGACGGGGAGCCGGCGTGGCTGCGGTTCTTCGGCTGCAACCCGCGGCACCACAGCCTCGCGTTCCTGCCGATGCCGACGCCTTCGGGGATCGTGCACCTGATGGTCGAGGTGGAGGACGTCGACGACGTGGGGCTGGCGCTGGACCGCGCGCAGCGGCGGCAGGTGCCGATGTCGGCGACGCTGGGTCGGCACGTCAACGACCTGATGCTGTCGTTCTACATGAAGTCCCCGGGCGGGTTCGACGTCGAGTTCGGCTGCGAGGGCAGGCAGGTCGACGACGCGGACTGGATCGCGCGGGAGAGCACCGCGGTGAGCCTGTGGGGCCACGACTTCAGCGTGGGGATGCGGGGATGACCGCGCGCAGCGCACCGTCCGATGTGGAGCTCGACCAGGCCGGTTTCCGGCGCGTGCTCGGGAGGTTCTGCACCGGCGTCACCGTGGTGTCCGGAATGGACGGTGCGGTTCCGGTCGGGTTCACCTGCCAGTCGTTCTCCGCGCTGTCGCTGGATCCGCCGCTGGTGCTGTGCTGCCCGAGCCGGAGTTCCCGCACCTGGCCGCTGCTGGCCCGCTCCGGCGCGTTCTGCGTGAACGTGCTCGCCCGCGAGCAGCAGGACGTCAGCGCGGTGTTCGGCCGCGGCGGCGCGGACAAGTTCGCCGGCGTGCGGTGGCACCCCGCCCCGTCCGGATCGCCGGTGCTGGAAGGCGTGCTGGCCTGGATCGACTGCGCGGTCGAGGCGGTGCACGAGGCCGGGGACCACTACGTCGTCGTGGGCCGGGTCCGGGCGCTGGGCGAATCCGGTGACGAGGCGCCGCTGCTGTTCTACCGGGGCGCCTACGCCGCGGTGGAGCGGGCCCGCACGACCCGCGCCGAAGGGCTGGAGGGGTTCCTGACCTGGCCGTGCCACGACGACTGGATGTGACTCACCGCAGCTCGTGCTTGAGCACCTTGCCGCCGGGGTTGCGCGGCAGGCCCGCGCGGAACTCGACGTGCCGCGGGACCTTGTAGTTCGCCAGGCGCTGCCGGCAGAACTCCAGCACCGCCTCGGCGGTGAGCTCGCAGCCCGGCCGGGGCACGACGAAGCAGGTGCCGACCTCGCCCAGCCGCGGGTGCGGGGTGCCGACCACGGCGGTCTCGGCGACGCCGTCGAGCCGCGCGACGGTCTGCTCGACCTCGGCCGGGTAGACGTTGAACCCGCCGCAGATGTACATGTCCTTGAGCCGGTCGGTGATCGTCAACCGGCCCGCGGCGTCGAGCCGTCCGAGGTCGCCGGTGTGCAGCCAGCCGTCCGCGTCGATCGCCGCTGCGGTCTGCTCCGGCTCGTCGTGGTAGCCGAGCATCACGTTCGGCCCGCGCAGCAGCACTTCGCCGACCTCGCCGGCCGGTGCCGCGGTCCCGTCCGCCGCAGCGATGCGCAGCTCGAACCCGGCGGCCGGATATCCGCAGGTGGTCGCCACGGTGCGATCGTCGTCGTCCGGGCGGCACATGGTGGCCACGACGGCTTCGGTGAGCCCGTAGGCGGTGAGCACGGTGTCGAAGCTCAGCTCCCGCTGCATCCGCTCGACCAGCACCACCGGCACCGAGGCCGCCCCGGTCACCGCCAGCCGCAGGCTCGACAGGTCGTGCTCGGCGCGCGCGGGTTCGTCCAGGACGGACTGGTAGAGGGTCGGCGGGCCGGGCAGCACGGTGATCCGCTCCCGGTGCACCAGCCCCAGCACCGCGCGCGCGTCGAAGACCGGCACGGGCACGATCGCCGCCCCGCGCAGCAGGCACGGCAGGATGCCGGCCTTGTAGCCGAAGCTGTGGAAGAACGGGTTCACCACCAGGTAGCGGTCGCCGCGGTCCAGCTCGCCGCAGGTGGCCCACGCGTCGGCCACCGACAGCGCCTGCCGGTGGGCGCTGAGCACGCCCTTGCTGCGGCCGGTGGTTCCGGAGGTGTAGAGCATGTCGCTGACGTCCTCGCCGCGCACCGCCTCGGCGGCCGCATCGACCCGCTCGGCGGGGACCGAGGCGGCGCGGTCGGCGAGGTCGTGCCAATCCCGGCAATCCGGCACCGGGGGCTCGCACTTCTCGACGGGCAACCGGATGATGGTGCGCGGCAGCGGAGTCCCACTGTCCGCAGAGGACTCGCGCAGTTCGGCGAGCCGATCGCGGCCGAGGAACGTCCCCGCGACCACGAGCACCCGCGCCCCGCAGCGGGACAGCACGTCCGACGTCTCCACCGCGGTGAACCGGGTGTTGATCGGCACCACGACCGCACCGATGTGCAGCGCCGCCAGCGCGGCGACGACCCAGTGGTGCGTGTTCGGCGCGTTGAGCGCGACCCGGTCGCCGCGCTCGACGCCCTCGGCGAGCAGGAACCGGGCCAGGCCGCGCACCTGCTCGTGCAGCTGCCGGTAGTTCCACCGCACCTCGTGCCCGCCGGAGTGGTCGACCAGCGCCTCCGCCTCGCCGAACTCCCGGGCCGCGCGCGCCAGCGCCGCCGGGACCGTGGTCGGGGTCTCGCCGGGCACGGCTCAGATCCGTTCGATGATCGTGGCCGTCGACAGCGCCCCGCCCGCGCACATCGTGACCAGCGCGGTGCTCGCGTCCCGCCGCTCCAGCTCGTGCAGCGCGGTGGTCAGCAGCCGGGCGCCGGTGCTGCCCACCGGGTGCCCGAGCGCGATGGCGCCGCCGTTGACGTTGACCCGGTCCAGGTCCGGCCCGTGCACCGCGGCCCAGGACAGCACGACCGCGGCGAACGCCTCGTTGACCTCGAACAGGTCGATGTCGCCGAGCGTCATCCCGCTGCGCTCCAGCACCCGCGCGGTGGCCTGCACCGGCCCGTCGAGGTGGTAGTAGGGCTCGGCGCCGACCAGGCACTGGGCGACGATGCGGGCCCGCGGGCGCAGCCCGAGCTCGGCGGCGCGGCCGGAGTCGGCCAGCAGCACCGCCGCGGCCCCGTCGGAGATCTGCGAGGCGGTGCCCGCGGTGTGCAGCCCGCCGTCGAGCACCGGCCGCAGTGCCGCCAGCGCCTCCTCGCTGGTCTCGCGCAGTCCCTGGTCGCGGGCGACGAGCCGGGACTCCCCGGTCGGCGCGCCGTCCGCGCCGAGCACCGGAGCCCGCACCGGCAGGACCTCCCGCTCGAACCGGCCGGAGTCCCAGGCCGCGCGGGCGCGCAGCTGCGAGCGCAGCCCGAAGGCGTCCACGTCGGCCCGGCCCAGCCCGCGGCGCTCGGCGATCCGGTCGGCGGCGAGGTACTGGTTCGGCATGTCGATGTCCCAGGACGGCGGCCTGGGGCTGCCGGCGTCGCCGATGTTGGCGCCCAGCGGCACCCGGCTCATCGCCTCCACGCCGCAGGCCACCCCGACGTCGATCGCGCCGGTGCTGATCAGCCCGGCGACCAGGTGCGCGGACTGCTGCGCGGAGCCGCACTGGGAGTCGATCGTGGTGCAGCCGGTCTGCTGCGGGAGCCCGGCGTGCAGCCAGGCAGTGCGGGTGGTGTTGCCGGCCTGCTCGCCGGCCTGCGTGACGCAGCCGCCGATGACCTGCTCGACGTGCTCGGCGGCGAGCCCGGTGCGCTCCAGCAGTCCGCGCTGGGCGGCGCCGAGGAGCTCGGCGGGGTGCAGGCCGGCGAGCTCGCCCCGCCGCTTGCCGATCGGCGTGCGCGCCGCGTCCACGATCACCGGAGTGCCCACCGTCATCTCCTCTCCGGGCGGGAAGAACGAGAGCAATGTAGAACGTGTTCTCGGTGATCGGCAAGGTCCCGGCCACGGTGCCGCTGCACCGGAATGATCGTTTCCGCTTGCTGCGGACCTGGAAAGCCGGCACAGGTAGCCCGATAACACGGTTTACTTTTCCTGGTCACTGTGGTTCCGTGAAGTGTAGAACAAGTTCTCTTTCATGCTCCCGTGGAACCCAGGAGGTTGCCGTGGTGGCCCCTCGCATCCCCGACGGCTTCGACTTCACCGACCCGGACCTCTACGCCGAGCGCATCCCGATGGCCGAGTTCGCCGAACTCCGGCGCACCGCCCCGGTGTGGTGGAACCCGCTGCCGCGCGGGAGGGCCGGGTTCGACGACGACGGCTACTGGGTGGTGAGCAAGCACGCCGACGTCAAGGAGGTCTCCCGCCGCAGCGACGTGTTCTCCTCCCGGGAGAACACCGCGATCACCCGGTTCCGCGAGGACATGACCCGCGAGCAGATCGAGCTGCAGCGCTACATCCTGCTGAACATGGACCCGCCGGAGCACACGAAGCTGCGCGGCATCGTCTCCCGCGGGTTCACCCCGCGCGCCATCGGCAACCTCTCCGACGCGCTCACCGAGCGCGCCCGGCGGATCGTCAGCACCGCGCTGGCCGGCGAGACCGGGGACTTCGTCACCGACGTGGCCTGCGAGCTGCCGCTGCAGGCGATCGCCGAACTGCTCGGCATCCCGCAGGAGCACCGCAAGGACATCTTCGACTGGTCCAACCAGATGGTCGCCTACGACGACCCCGAGTTCGAGATCGACCCGCTGACCGCGGCGACCGAACTGCTCGGCTACAGCATGCAGATGGCCGAGCAGCGCCGCGGCTGCCCGATGGACGACATCGTCACCAAGCTCGTGCACGCCGACGTCGACGGGCACGCGCTCAACGACGACGAGTTCGGGTTCTTCGTGCTGCTGCTGGCCGTCGCAGGCAACGAGACCACCCGCAACGCCATCACCCACGGGATGCGGGCGATGCTGGAGCACCCCGAGCAGTGGGAGCACTACAAGGCCGAGAAGCCCGCCACCGCTGCTGACGAGATCGTCCGCTGGGCCACCCCGGTGATGTCGTTCCAGCGCACCGCGCTCGCCGACACCGAGCTGCGCGGGGTGCCGATCACCCGGGGCGAGCGGGTGGCGATGTTCTACAGCTCGGCCAACTTCGACCCGGAGGTCTTCGACGAGCCGGAGCGGTTCGACATCACCCGCGACCCGAACCCGCACGTCGGCTTCGGCGGCACCGGGGCGCACTACTGCCTGGGGGCGAACCTGGCGAAGCTGGAGATCGACCTGATCTTCAAGGCCATCGCCGAGCAGATGCCGGACATCAAGAAGGCCGGGGAGCCGCGGCGGATGCGCTCCGGCTGGCTCAACGGCATCAAGGAGTTCCAGGTGCAGTACCGGTGAACACGGGCGCGGCGGCGGTGCGCGGGGTGTCGCGCCGCCGGCGCGCTCGGGTGCGGGCGCCGGCTACCGAGCTCGGCGCCGGAACCGGAAACCCTTGCCGCGCGAGGGAATGTGCTCTCGATGCCAGTGGGAGTCCACAGGGGACACGGTCATGGGTGCCGCGCGGTCAGCTCTCCGCCGGGCGCAGCGTGCCCATAGCCCGCTCGAACTCCCAGAACGCCCGCATGGAACGGAGCTTTCCGTCCTCCCCGACGCGGTAGACGAACACGCCCTCCGCGTCCATCACCGACCCGTCCGGCAGGCGGGTGCGGATGAAGCCCACGTTGGCGACCTCCTCGCCGGCGGCGAACGAGTCGTGGACGTGGAACTCGATGGCCGCGGCCGAGGCGATCGTGGCGTCCCAGAACCGCTCGATGCCCTCCCGGCCGCGGTGGCCGCGGCCCTCGGGATCCAGTGGGGAGCTGCCGACCGGGTCCTGCACCACCGCGTCCGGGGCGAACAGCTCCAGCCACTCCGCCTTCGCGCCGCGCACCACCGCGCGCATCGAGGCCAGCGCGGCATCCCGCGCCGGATGTGCCGCATCGGTGGCGTTCCAGACGATGCCGGTCATGTGCCCTCCCGGGGACTGGCGGAACCCGAGCGCCCGCGGCAGCCGCGGGCCGCCGGTTCAGAACTTCTCGACGACCTCCGCGCCGAACCGCGCGATGGAGTCCACTTTGGCCTCGACGGGAGCGTCGAAACCGTGCCCGTCCAGCACCCACGGCACCGCGATCGCATCGGTGACGCCGATCTCGGCCTGCTCCCGGTAGCCGTCCAGCCCGAACCGGTCCACGCACACCGCCTGCACCTCGAACGGCTCGCCGGCGCGCCCGGCCGCCGCCCGCAGCTCGCCGAGCCGGTCGATCGCGGCCCGCAGCTCCTCCAGCCGCATCATCGCCGAAGCCCACCCGTCGCCGCGCACGGCCGCGCGCCGCAGCGCCCGCTCGGTGTGCCCGCCGACGTAGATCGGCACCGGCTCGGCCGGTGCGGGGGAGACCTGCAGCCGGCCGAAGTCGAAGAACTCCCCGTGGTGCTCGACCATCCCGCCGCCGAGGATCAACCGCAGCACGTCGATCGCCTCGTCCACCCGCGGCCCGCGGCGCGCGAACGGCGCCCCGCACCACTCGAACTCCTCCGGCGTCCAGCCGATGCCGACGCCGAGCCCGAACCGGCCGCCGGTCAGCCGCGCCACCGAGGCCACCTGGCGGGACAGCAGCACCGGGTTGCGCGGGCCGAGCTTGAGCACCGAGGTGTAGCAGCGCAGCCGCTCGGTGACCGCCCCGATCGCCGCGGCCGCCACCAGCGGGTCCACCCACGGCGTCTCGGCGTCCCACATGCGCTCGCCGTCCGGGGTGTACGGGTAGTCGGCGGCCACGTCCTCGGAGTAGAACAGCGAATCCGGCAGCGCCACCGCCGAGAACCCGGCCGCCTCCGCGGCCCGGGCCAGCTCGGTGATCTCCTCCAGCGGGCACATGGCCACCGACAACGTGAACTTCATCAGCGCTCTCCCGGTTTCTCCGCGCCCACCAGCCACATCGAGAAGTACTGCGACCCGCCGCCGTAGGCGTGCCCCAGCGCGGTCCGCGCCCCGTCGACCTGGTGGTCGCCGGCGCGCTTCATCACCTGCATCGCGGCCTCGGCGAACCGCAGCATCCCGGAGGCGCCGATCGGGTTCGACGACAGCACCCCGCCGGAGGGGTTCACCGGCAGCCGCCCGCCCATCGCGGTCTCGCCGGACTCGGTCAGCCGCCAGCCCTCGCCCTCGGCGGCGAAGCCGAGGTTCTCCAGCCACATCGGTTCGAACCAGGAGAACGGCACGTAGATCTCCGCCACGTCCACTTCGGACAGCGGGTCGGTGATCCCGGCCTCGCGCCAGAGCACCTCGGCGGCCAGCTGCCCGGCCCGCGGGTTCACCTGGTCCCGCCCGGCGAACGTGGTCGGCTCGGTGCGCATCGCGGTGGCGTGCACCCAGGCCACCGGGCCGGTCGCGGCCCGGGCGGCCTCCTCGTCGCCGAGCACGATCGCGCAGGCCCCGTCCGAGGACGGGCAGGTCTCGTCGTAGCGGATCGGGTCCCACAGCATCTGCGAGCTCAGCACCGACTCGACGGTGAGCCCGGACTGGCGCACGTGCGCGTACGGGTTGCGGCTGCCGTTGAGCCGGTCCTTGACCGCCACCATCGCGCCGATGTGCTCCGGAGCCCCGGACCGGCGGATGTAGGAGCGCACGTGCGGGGCGAAGTAGCCGCCGGCGCCTGCACCGACGGGCATGGTGAACGGCGGGGTGATCGACAGCGCCCACATCGCGTTCGACTCGGACTGCTTCTCGTACGACACCGCCAGCACCCGGCGGTGCACGCCGCCCTGCACCAGGCTCGCCGCGACGTTCGCCGTCGAGCCGCCGACCGAGCCGGCGGTGTGCACCCGGATCACGGGTTTCCCGTTGGCGCCCAAGGCGTCCGCGAGCACCAGCTCCGGCATCATGACGCCCTCGAACAGGTCGGGGGCCTTGCCGACCACGACCGCGTCGATGTCGGCCCAGTCCACCCCGGCGTCGGCCATCGCCCGGTCCACGGCCTCCCGGCACAGCCCGGGCATGGACACGTCGGTGCGGCGGCTGGCGTGCGCGGTCTGCCCGGTGCCGAGCACCGCGGTGTGCTGCTTGCCCATCAGCCCCTGCCTTCCATCACGCACACGAGGTTCTGCTGCAGCGCGGGGCCGCTGCTGGCGTGCCCGAGCGCGGTCCGCGCCTCGCCGCTGCGGATCCGGCCGGCGGCCTCGCCGATGCGCGCCAGCCCGGCCGAGAACATGGGGTTGCCGCACAGCGCCCCGCCGGAGGGGTTGATGCGCGCGGACTCGGCCAGTCCGATGGCCTCGCGCAACAGGATCTCCTGGTGGGTGAACGGCGCGTGCAGCTCGGCGACCTCCACCTCCGCGCCCCCGGCGGCGCGCGCCGCGTCCGCGGTCGAGGTCGAGGAGGTCAGGTCCCGAACGCCGAGGTGGGCGGATTCGATGCGGTGCTCCAGCCCGGTGATCCACGCCGGCCGCTCGCACAGCTCGCGCGCCCGCTCCCCGGAAGCCAGCACGATCGCCGCCGCCCCGTCGGTGATCGGCGCGCAGTCGTGCGCCCGCAGCGGATCGGCGAGGTAGGGCTCGTCCAGCAGCGCGCCCGCCGAGACCTCGCCGGACAGCTGCGCGTGCGGGTTCGCGCGCGCGTTCGCGCGGCTGCGCGCGGCGACCTCGGCCATCTGCTGCTCGGTGAACCGGCCGGACTCCAGCCCCAGCCGGGCCTGCAACCCCGCGATGCCCACCGAGTCCGGCCACAGCGGCGCGGTGAAGTACGGGTCCAGCTGCATCGCCAGCGTGCGCCGCAGGTCCCCGGCCGAGGACTTGCCGAACCCGTACACCAGCGCGGTGTCCACCTCACCGGTGCGCAGCTTCACCCACGCCTCGAACAGCGCCCACGCCGCGTCCATCTCCACGTGCGACTCGTGGATCGGCGGGAACGCCCCGATCGCGTCGACCGCGGCGATGAACGAGAACGCCCGCCCGGCCAGGTAGTCCGACGAGCCGGAGCACCAGAACCCGATGTCCTTCTTGGACAGACCGGTCTCGTCCAGCACCTGCCGGAACACCGGCACCAGCATCTCGACGCCGTTGGCGGTGCCGTCGGTGGCGCGCACGTTCGGCGCCTGGGCGAAGCCGACGACGGCGACGTCGTTGTCGGTCATGAGCGTGCTCCCTGGGTGCGGCGCGGGCGGGCTCAGAGGTGGTGCGCGTAGGTCTCGAACGGCGCGTCCGGCTCGCCGGACGGGCGGAAGTGGTCGATGTTCTGCAGCGTCGTGCGCCACTCCGCGCGCGGTTTCCACTCGGCCCGCACCCGCATCCCCATGCGCACCTCCTCGGCCGCGCAGCCGAGCACCAGGTGCAGGAACGGGATGTCCGCGCCGTCGAGCAGCACGTAGGCGGCCACGTACGGCGGCTGGATGCGCTGGCCGAGGAACGGCACGTTGACGATGCAGAACGTCGTGACGGTCCCGACGTCGGGCAGTTCCACCTCTTCCTCGGTGGGCACGCCGTCGGTGGGGCAGGCCCCGCGCGGCGGGATGTAGACCTTGCCGCAGGCGGGGCAGCGCTGGCCGAGCAGCCGGCCCTCGTCGAGCCCGCGCAGGTAGCGGCTCTCCTCCGGGGAGGCCGTGTGCTGGTAGTGCAGGTGGATCGGGGTGGTCAGGACCTCCACCGGCGCGTCGTCGGAGCCCGGTTCCGGTGCTTCCGGCGCGGGCCCGGTGGCCGGTTCGAAGCAGTGGATGTCCCGGATGCTGCCGCAGCGCTCCGCGGCCCAGCGCGGCCGCACCCGCATCCCGGTGCGCATCCCTTCGGGGCTGCCGGCGTCCACGGCGTGCAGCATCGGCGTGTCCGCGCCGTCGAGCCGCACCAGCGCCCAGGCGAACGGGTGCTGCAGCGGCTGGCCCTCCAGCGGCTCCGGGACCCAGGTCCAGCTGACCACCGAACCCTCCGGCCCGACCTCGACCAGTTCCGCCAGCGGCTGGAACGTGTTCGGGTCGTATTCGAGCGCGGGAACGTGCACCGTGCCGTCCGCTCCGCGGACTCCGGTGATCCGGCCGTTCCGCAGCGAAGTGGCGAACCTGCCGAGAACCGGGCCGAGGGAGCGGGTGTAGTCGAAACCGACTTCGAGGGGTGCGCTGAGCGCTTCGGAGATCTCAGTCACGCCACGTAGTGAAACATGTTATCGCTAAACGGGCAATGCTGGAGCAGGATGGGGGAGGCCCCGGTCCCGCACCGCGAGGAGGTCCACCGTGCGTCTCGGATTGCAGCTCGGCTACTGGGGCGCCGCCCCGCCCGCGGGCGCGGCCGGCCTCGTCGCGGAGGCCGAACGAGCCGGGTTCGACGGCGTTTTCGCCGCCGAGTCCTGGGGTTCCGACGCGTTCACCCCGCTGGCCTGGTGGGGCGCGGCGACCAGCCGGGTGCGGCTGGGCACCTCGGTCGCGCAGCTGTCCGCCCGCTCCCCGGCGTCCTGCGCGATGCACGCGCTGACGCTCGACCACCTCTCCGGCGGGCGCTGCGTGCTCGGGCTCGGCGTCTCCGGCCCGCAGGTGGTGGAGGGCTGGTACGGCGCCGCGTTCGGAAAACCCTTGGCGCGCACCAGGGAATACGTCTCGATCATCCGCCAGGTCCTCGCCCGCGAGGCGCCGGTGCGCAACGCCGGGCCGCACTACCCGCTGCCGCACCGCGGCGCCGGCTCGCTCGGGCTCGGCAAACCGCTGCGGTCGATCACGCATCCGCTGCGTGCGGACCTGCCGATCTGGCTCGGCGCCGAGGGGCCGCGCAACGTCGCGCAGACCGCGGAGATCGCCGACGGGTGGATCGCGGTGTACTACTCGCCGCGGCTCGCCGAGGTCTACCAGCAGTGGCTCGCCGACGGTTTCGCCCGCCCCGGAGCCCGCCGCGACCGCGGCACCTTCGAGGTCGCCGCCACCTGCCCGCTGGTGGTCACCGACGAGCCCGCCGAAGCCAAGCAGCAGGTCAAGCAGTCGCTGTCGCTCTACATCGGAGGGATGGGCGCGGAGCGGATGAACTTCCACGCCGACCTGTTCCGGCGCATGGGCTACGCCGAGGCGGTCGCCGACATCACCCGGTTGTTCCGGGACGGCCGCCGGTCCGAGGCCGCCGGTGCGGTGCCGGACGAGCTGGTCGACGACGTCGCCATCATCGGCGATCGCGAGCACGTGCGGGCTGCCGTGCGCACCTGGGAGGAGTCCGGTGTGGACACCCTGCTGGTGGGTTGCCGGAGCGCCGAGCAGATCCGCGCGGTGGCCGACGCGGTCCTCGGCGCCGAGTCCTTGCCGCGGGCGTGAAACACGTTCTAGTTTGGTGGGCACTGCCGGTACCCGGGAACAGGAGCGCACCGTGACGGCGATCGGACTCTGGAACATCGCAGCGCAGCAACCCCACCGCACCGCGCTGGTCACCCCGGGCGGGCGGGAGGTCGACTACGCCGAGCTCGCCGGCGAAGCCGACCGCCTCGGCCGCGGGCTGCAGAGCATGGGCCTCGCGCCCGGCGACAGCATCGTGCTCATGCAGCCCAACGGGTTCGAGCTCGTCGCGGCCTACTTCGCCGCGATGCAGACCGGGCTGTACGTGGTGACGGTCAACTGGCACCTGGTCGGCGCCGAGATCGCCTACATCCTCGGCGACAGCGGCGCGAAGGCGTTCCTCGCGCACGAGCGCTTCGCCGACACCGCCCGCGAAGCCGCCGACCTCGCCGGGCTCGACGCCGAGCGGTGCTTCGCGGTCGGGGAGGTGCCCGGGTTCCGCCCGCTGGACGAGCTCGGCGCCGACGAACCCGCCGCGCGCCCGGACGTGCGCACCGCCGGCTCGCCGATGCTCTACACCTCCGGCACCACCGGGCGGCCCAAGGGCGTGCGCCGCGCGCTCACCGGCGCCGACCCGGACGAGGTTCCCGTGCAGTCGCAGGGGTTCTTCGGCATCTTCGGCCTCGGCCCGTTCGACGACCACGTGCACCTGTGCGGCTCGCCGCTGTACCACACCGCGGTGCTCAACTTCGTCAGCATCTCGATCCAGCTCGGGCACACCGCGGTGCTCATGGACCGCTGGGACCCCGAGCGGATGCTGCAGCTCATCGAGCAGCACCGGGTGACCCACACGCACATGGTCCCGACCCAGTTCCACCGCCTGCTCGCGCTGCCCGAGCACACCCGCGGCAAGTACGACGTGTCCTCGCTGCGCGCGGCCATCCACGGCGCCGCGCCCTGCCCGATCGAGGTCAAGCGGCGGATGCTGGACTGGTGGGGCCCGGTGGTCGTCGAGTACTACGCGGCCACCGAGGGCGGCGGCACCGTCATCCCCGCCGAGGAGTGGCTGGCCAAACCCGGCTCGGTCGGGCGGGCCTGGCCCGGCTCGGTGGTCACCGTCCTCGACGACTCCGGCGCCGAACTGCCCGCCGGCGAGATCGGCACCGTCTACATGCGCATGGGCAACTCGACGTTCGAGTACCACCAGGACCCGGAGAAGACCCGCCAGGCCCGCGTCGGCGACCTGTTCACCCTCGGCGACGTCGGCTACCTCGACGAGGACGGCTACCTGTTCCTGCGCGACCGCAAGAGCGACATGATCATCTCCGGTGGTGTGAACATCTACCCCGCGGAGATCGAGAACGTGCTCTCGGTGCACCCCAAGGTCGCCGACATCGCCGTGTTCGGCCTCCCGCACGAGGACTGGGGCGAGGAGGTCAAGGCCGTCGTGCAGCCCGCCGAAGGCTGCACCGGCGGCGACGAGCTGGCCACGGAACTGCTCGACTACGCCCGCCGCAGGCTCGCCAAGTTCAAGCTGCCCCGCAGCGTCGACTTCACCGACGAACTCCCGCGCGACCCCAACGGCAAGCTCTACAAGCGCAGGCTCAAGGAGTCCTACCGGGACCGCGCCGCGCGCTGAGACCGGCGGACCGTCCGGTGTGGACGGTCCGCCCGCCCCGGCTCATTCGCCGCGGAACTCCGGCTTGCGCTTCTCGGCGAAGGCCCGCGGGCCCTCCTTGGCGTCGGCGCTGCGGAAGACCTCCATGCCGAGCCGGGTGTCCACCGCGAACGCCTCGTCCTCCGGCATCCCCTCGGTCTCGCGCATCGTGCGCAGGATCGCGCGCACCGCCAGCGGCCCGTTCTCCGCCACGCCCTCGGCCAGCTCCAGCGCCGTGCCCAGCGCCTCCCCGTCCGGCACGACCCGGCCGACCAGCCCGATCTGGCGGGCCTCCTCGGCGGTCAGGTGCCGGCCGGTCAGCAGGATCTCCGCGGCGAGCGCGTACGGGATCTGCCGCGGCAGCCGCACCGCCGAGCCGCCCAGCGGGAACAGGCCCCACCGGCACTCCGAGACGCCGAACCGCGCGCCCGCGCCCGCGACGCGGATGTCGGTGGCCTGCAGGATCTCGGTGCCCCCGGCCACGGCGGGGCCTTCCACCGCGGCGATGAGCGGCTTGGTCAGCCGGCGGCCCTTCAGCAAGGGCTCGATCACCGACAGGTCCCCGGAACTCGTGTCACCGGGGTGCGCGGCGCTCATCGCCTTCAGGTCGGCGCCGGCGCAGAACGCGCCCCCGGCGCCGGTGAGCACGCAGGCCCGGATGTCGTCGTCGCCGTCGACCTGGTCCCAGGCCTCGCGCATGATCGCCATCATCTCGGCCGACAGCGCGTTGCGCGCCGCCGGGCGGTTGAGCGTCACCACCAGCACGCGGCCCCGCTTGTCGACGAGGCAGTGCGGTTCCTCGGTGGCCTGCGGGCGCGGTTCCTCCGCCGTGGAAGTCATGGGCGTCCTCCGGGATGTCGAGCCGACCGGCCGTTGCCTCGAACGGTAACATGTTCTAATTTCGTTCGGGTGGCACACAACATCGCAGATCTCTTCGAGCACGCCGTCGACCTCGCACCGCACCGCGTCGCCGTGATCTGCGGCGAGCGCCGGGTCACCTTCGCGGAACTGGAGCAGCGCACCAACCGGCTCGCGCACCACCTCGCCTCCCGCGGGCTCGGCCGGGGCTCGCACATCGGGGTGTGCGCCCGCAACGGCATCGAAGCCGTGGAAGCCATGCTCGCGGCCTACAAACTCCGCGCCGTGGCGGTGAACGTGAACTACCGCTACGTCGCCGACGAACTCCGCTACCTCTTCGACGACGCCGACCTGGCGGCCCTGGTGCACGAGCGCCGCTACGCCGACCGCGTCGCCGAAGCACTCCCGGACGGACTGGAACACGTACTCGTCATCGAAGATGGCACCGACCACGACACCAGCCGCTACGGCGGCGTCTCCTACGAGACCGCGCTCGCCGGCGCCTCCGCCGACCGCGACTTCGAACCCCGCTCCGACGACGACCTGTTCCTGCTCTACACCGGCGGCACCACCGGCAACCCCAAAGGCGTCATGTGGCGGCACGAGGACGTCTGGCGCACCCTCGGCGGCGGGATCGACTTCATGACCGGCGAACCCGTCGCCGACGAATGGCAACAGGCCCGCGAAGGAGCCGACAGCGGCGGACTCGTGCGATTACCCGCCGCGCCGTTCATCCACGGCGCCGCGCAATGGGCCACCTTCGGCAACCTCTTCGCCTGCAGCACCGTCGTCCTGCTGCCCGAATTCGACGCGCACCGGATCTGGCGCGCCATCCAAGACCACTCCGTCAACGTCCTCGCCATCACCGGCGACGCCATGGCCCGGCCCCTCATCGAGGCCTACCACTCCGGCGAGTACGACGCCTCCTCCCTGGTGGCCATCTCCAGCAGCGCCGCGCTGTTCTCCCCCTCGGTGCAGCAGCAATACCTCGAAGCCCTGCCGAACGTCGTGCTCACCGACTCCATCGGCAGCTCCGAAACCGGCTTCAGCGGCATCGGCGTGCTCACCGCCGACACCGTCCACACCGGCGGGCCC
>Ga0164243_10001984_pt1 | contig 34335 bp, 35 predicted proteins | sample OricompcompostOP_FD_108781 | JGI IMG/M metagenome (GOLD analysis project Ga0164243, IMG submission 108781) | Organic Plus compost microbial communities from Emeryville, California, USA - Original compost - Organic plus compost (OP) | ecosystem: Engineered > Solid waste > Mixed feedstock >...
CCTGGTGCGGATCCTGATCGCCCTCGCGGCGGCCTCGGGCATCTTCGCCGCGGTGTTCATCTCCAAGCAGCGCTCGTCGTCCATCAGTGACGAGGCGCCGGAGGCCGTCGAGACGGCCTGACCCGGCACGCCGCGAAGGGGCTCCGCCGGTCCGCCGGCGGGGCCCCTCGTGCGTGCGGCACTACCGTTGAGCCGTGCTTCCCCTCGCCGCGCCCCTCCGGGACGCCCTGCTCGCCGCCGACTTCACCTACGACCGTGTCAGCGAGCTGCTGGGCGAGCAGGCACACGGGGCCCTCTCGCGCAACGAGACCCGCCCCGGCCTTCGCCGGACGACGGCCGCCGATGTCGTGGGCAGCCCGCTGGCCACGCTCACCCGGCTGTTCCTGCTCCAGTCCGCGGTGTCGGCGACGGACGCCGAGCGGGCGCTGCCGGGGCTGGTCGACCGGCTGACGACGGCCGACGTGCTGGCGCAGAGCGTCGGCGAGGTCGCGGCGCGCCTCGACTGCCGGCCGTACGCGACCGACGAGGGCGACCTGTGGGTGGTCAGCGACCTGACGCCGGGGCTCGACGGGGTGCCGGCCCGGCCCACCGGCGACTACGTGCTCGGCATCAGCCCGGCCTCCTCGAGCCTGGCCCGGCTGACGATCCGCGACGACGTCGAGAGCGCGCTCGACCTCGGCACCGGCTGCGGTGTGCAGGCCCTGCACCTGGCGACCCACAGCGACCGGGTCGTGGCCACCGACGTCAACCGGCGGGCGCTCGCGATCGCCCGGTTCAACGCGCATCTCAACGACGTGGACGACGTGATCGACGTCCGCGACGGCTCGTTCTTCGCTCCGGTGGCGGGGGAGCGCTTCGACCTGATCGCCACCAACCCGCCGTTCGTGATCTCCCCGGCCACCGGTGAGCGGCTCGTCTACCGCGACTCCGGCCTGCCCGGCGACCAGGTCGTTGAGCACATCGTGCGCACCGCGCCCGAGCACCTCACCGAGGGCGGCTGGTGCCAGGTGCTCGCCAACTGGGTCATCGACCGCGACCAGCCGTGGGACGAGCGGCTCGCCGGCTGGCTGCCGGACGCGTGCGACGCGCTCGTCGTCCAGCGCGAGGTGCTCGACCCGCCCAGCTACGTCGAGCTGTGGCTCAAGGACTCCGGCCACCACCCCGCCACCGGCGGCGACCCGGCGACCTATGCCGACCGCTACGACACCTGGCTCTCCTGGCTCGAGCAGCAGGGCGTCGCCGGGGTCGGCTTCGGCTGGATCAACCTGCGTCATCGCCCGGACGTCGCGCCCGGCGCCCGCGCCCGCACGCTGATCGAGTGGCCCTACGACGTCGAGCAGCCGATCGCGCCGGCGATCCGCGACTGGGCCACCTCGGCCGCGGTCGCCCGTGCGGTCGACCCGACGTCGCGACTGGTGCTGCGCGACGACGTCCTGCAGGAGACCAGCGGGCCGGTCGGGGCGGAGGATCCGGCAGCGATCGTGCTGCGCCAGCAGCGCGGCTTCCGGCGCGCTCGGCAGGTCGACACCGTGGTGGCCGCCGTCGCCGGCGCCTGCGACGGCGAGCTCGCCCTCGGGCCGCTGCTCGACGCCGTCGCGGAGCTCGTGGGCAAGGACCCCGGCGCCGTCCGTGAGGTCTACCTCGACGAGATCGCCGACCTCGTGGCCGAGGGCTTCCTCACCGTCGTGTGAGTGGACCGTCACTCGGATCAGGCACACTGGTCCCGTGACGAACGCAGGCTGGTATCCCGACCCCGCTGGCGCTCCCGACACCTTCCGTTACTGGGACGGCCAGTCGTGGAGCCAGATGACCACGACCCAACCGCCCGCTGCCGGTGGCGGGCAGGGCGCTCCCGGGCAGCCCTCGGGTGCCCAGCCCCCGACCGGCCCGCCGACCGGTGAGACGCCGACCGCGCCCCCGGGTGGCTACGGCCAGGTCCCGTCGTCGCAGCCGTACGGCGGCGCACCGGGCGCGCCGACGGGCCCCGGCTCCGGGTACGGCGGCCCAGGAGCGCCGACCGGGCCCGGCTACGGCGGCTGGGCGCAGCAGCCTCCCGGCGGCGGGGGCGGCAACAGCGGCAAGGGCAGGACGGTGCTGATCGTCGTGGCCGCCGTGGTGGTGCTGGCGCTGCTCGGCGTCGGCGGCTTCTTCGGCGTCCGGGCGCTGCAGGACGGCGACGGCGACAAGAAGGCCGACGACTCGTCCTCGGAGACCACGTCGGACGAGACGGACAGCACCGACGAGACCGACTCGACCGACGAGACCGACTCGACCGACAGCACCGACTCCACGGACGACCCGACCGACGGCACCACCAGCACCTACCGGCCCACGGGCATCCAGTGCACGGGCGGCAAGCCGGTGCCGGAGAAGGAGCCGAAGGAGAAGCAGAAGAACCTCTCCTCCGGTGGCGTGACCATCCCGCGCCCGCAAGGCTTCCAGGCCAACGCGGGCGCCGCGTCGCCGTTCACCTACGCCGACAACCTCGCCCTCGCCTACCAGGAGGTCGAGAGCGGCTGGATCTCCATGTACGTCACCGGCTCGATCCCGACCGCCAACGGCTTCGACAGCACCGAGCAGGCCGCCGAGATCGCGATGCAGTGCATGACCGCCAACACCGACGTCTACCGCGGCTTCAAGAGCCGCACCGACCTCACCAACGAGGCGGTGAAGGTCGACGGCAAGGACGCCTACCGGATCACCTCCGAGATCCGGGTCGACGACCCCAAGATCAGCGTCGAGGGCGACGTGACGACGGTGGTGGTGATCGACACCGGAGACCCCGACAAGTACGGCTTCTACATGTCCGTGGTGCCGATCGGCGACGCCAAGCGGCTCGCCCAGTCCGACCAGGTCTACGCCAAGATCAAGGTCGGCTGACCGGTCGCTCCGCCACCCATCCCGGCCGTCGGGAGTTTGCATCTGGACAACACGCGCTACCGTGATCGGCCGTAAGGCCCGGTAGTTCACGCAACGCGTTCAGTAGAGAAGGTCTGAGTTGGCACACAAGTTGGTGATCGTCGAGTCGCCGGCGAAGGCACGCACGATCGGCGGCTATCTCGGCGACGGCTTCGTCGTGGAGTCCTCCATCGGCCACATCCGCGACCTCCCGAACAACGCCGCCGACACCCCGGCGAAGATCAAGGACAAGCCGTGGGGGCGGTTGGCGATCGACGTCGACAACGACTTCACCCCCTACTACGTCGTCCCGCGCGACAAGAAGAGCCACATCTCGAAGCTGAAGAGCCTGCTCAAGGACGCCGACGAGCTCTACCTCGCCACCGATGAGGACCGCGAGGGCGAGGCGATCGCCTGGCACCTGCTCGACGAGCTGAAGCCGAAGAACATCCCGGTCAAGCGGATGGTCTTCCACGAGATCACCAAGGCCGCCATCCAGGAGGCCGCGGCCAACCCCCGCGAGCTCAACGACGACCTCGTCGAGGCCCAGGAGACCCGCCGCATCCTCGACCGGCTCTACGGCTACGAGGTCTCGCCGGTGCTGTGGCGCAAGGTGATGTCGGGGCTGTCGGCCGGTCGCGTGCAGTCCGTGGCCACCCGGCTGGTGGTCGACCGCGAGAAGGAGCGGATGGCCTTCAAGGTCGCCTCCTACTGGGATCTCGAGGGCACCTTCGACGCGGGCAGCAAGCACGACCAGCGGATGTTCCCCGCCAAACTGCACACCGTCGACGGCACCCGGGTCGCCAGCGGGTCCAACTTCGGCCAGGACGGCCAGCTCAAGTCCGGCGCGAACGTCGTCCACCTCGACCGGCCCCGCGCCGACGCACTCGTCGCGGCGCTGGCTGACACCGCCTACGACGTCCGCTCGGTGGAGTCCAAGCCCTACCGGCGCTCGCCGTACCCGCCCTTTCGCACCACCACCATGCAGCAGGAGGCCAGCCGCAAGCTGGGCATGAGCGCATCGGTGACCATGTCGGTCGCCCAGCGGCTCTACGAGAACGGCTTCATCACCTATATGCGAACCGACAGCACGACGCTGTCGGGCAGCGCGATCGGTGCGGCGCGCAACCAGGTCCAGGAGCTGTACGGCGGCGAGTACCTCCCGGACGCCCCCCGCACCTACACCAGCAAGGTCAAGAACGCGCAGGAGGCGCACGAGGCGATCCGGCCCGCCGGCGACTCGTTCCGCACCCCGGCGCAGACCGGCCTCACCGGCGACCAGTTCCGTCTCTACGAGCTGATCTGGATGCGCACGGTCGCCTCGCAGATGAAGGACGCCGTGGGGCAGTCGGTGACCATCCGTCTCGGCGGCGCAGCGGCCACCGGCGAGGACGTCGTGTTCTCCGCGTCGGGCCGGGTGATCACCTTCCACGGCTTCCTCAAGGCCTACGTCGAGGGCACCGACGACCCCGACAACAGAGCGGCCAAGGACGATCACGAGACCCGCCTGCCGAATCTGGCCGAGGGCGACGCCGTCTCGGCCGCCTCGTTGACGGCGAACGGGCACGAGACCAAGCCCCCCGCGCGCTACACCGAGGCCACGTTGATCAAGGAGCTCGAGGACCGCCAGATCGGCCGCCCGTCGACGTACGCCTCGATCATCGGCACGATCCTCAACCGCGGTTACGTCTACAAGAAGGGCACCGCGCTGGTGCCGGCGTGGATCGCCTTCTCGGTCACCCGCCTGCTGCAGGACCACTTCACCCGGCTGGTCGACTACGAGTTCACTGCCAGCATGGAGGAGGTGCTCGACGACATCGCCAACGGCGAGAAGGACAGGGTCACCGAGCTCACCGAGTTCTACTACGGCTCCGACAAGCGCGCCGGTCTCAAGCGGCTGGTCGAGGATCTCGGTGAGATCGACGCCAAGGAGCTCGCTACCTTCCCGGTCGGTTCCGCCGACGACAGGATCAACCTCCGCGTGGGCAAGTACGGCCCCTACCTGGAGGAGCTCGCGGGCCCCGACGACGACGGCAGCACGACACCGCGGCGCGCCAACGTGCCCGACGACCTGCCGCCCGACGAGCTGACCCTGGCCAAGGCCAAGGAGCTGCTCGCCAACCCGGCCGGTGAGGAGATCGAGCTCGGCGTGCATCCGGACACCGGGCTGCAGGTGGTGGCGAAGAACGGCCGCTTCGGTCCGTATGTCACCGAGCTGCTGCCCGACGACGCGCCGAAGAAGGAGAAGCCGCGGACCGGCTCGCTCTTCAAGTCCATGTCGCTGGACACCATCACCCTCGCCGATGCGGTGAAGCTGCTGTCGTTGCCGCGTGTGGTGGGCGCCGACGCCGAGGGTGTCGAGATCACCGCGCAGAACGGCCGCTACGGGCCCTATCTGAAGAAGGGCACCGACTCCCGCTCGCTGACCACCGAGGACCAGATCTTCTCGATCACCCTCGACGAGGCGCTGAAGATCTACAGCCAGCCCAAGCAGCGCGGCCGCGCCGCCGCCGCGCCGCCGTTGAAGGAGCTCGGGGCCGACCCGGTCTCGGGTCAGCCGGTCGTGGTTAAGGCCGGCCGCTTCGGTGAGTACGTCACCGACGGCGAGTACAACGCGACGCTGCGCAAGGACGACTCGGTCGAGGCGATCACCCTCGAGCGCGCCGCCGAGCTGCTCGCCGAGCGTCGGGCGAAGGGCCCGGCGAAGAAGACGGCCAAGCGGGGCGCGAAGAAGACGACGAAGAAGGCTGCGGCGAAGAAGACCACCAAGAAGGCTGCCGCGAAGAAGAAGTGAGTCGGGACGTCGAGGAGGTCGCGCAGCGGCCCTCCCGAGGCGCCCGACCCTCTGCTGAGCCCAGGCTGAGCCTCACTCCAGCCCGGCCCGCACCGTCCGGTAGAAGGTCAGCAGCCGGGTGGTGAGCTCCTCGATCTCCTCGGGTGTCGACTCCTCGCCCTCCAGGTCGAGCACCCAGTCGGCGATGATGTCGAAGAGTCCGCCGATCAGCCCGATCGCGACGGCATGCTCCTGCGCGGAGGTGGGGTGTCCACGAAAGCGCACCCACACGTCCTCCACGAACGCGGCGGCGGCCCTCCGGTTCGTGCGCCGCTGCACCTCGGCGCTCGGCGTGATCGCGCTGCCGTGGCCGAAGGTGACCTTGGCCCAGCGGACGTCGTCGGCGAAGCGGTGCGCCAGGGTGGTGACGATCCGCTCGGAGACGACGGTCTCGTCGTCCCCGACGCCGGCCTCGGCGGCCTCCGCGAGGGCCGTGTCGGCGACTCGGTGGAGCAGCACGGAGTACAGCTGGTCACGACTGTCGAAGGTCTCGTAGAAGGCCTTGGTGCCGACGTACGCGTGCTGGCACAGCTGCTCGATGGTGGTCGCGGCGTAGCCCTGGGCGGCGAACAGGTCCAGCGCGGCGTCCAGAAGCGCCTCACGTCGTTGCTCGCGCCGCTGCTCGGCGTCCAGACCGCGGATGCGGCGGGGCGGTTGTCGGACTTTCTCGGGCACCTGGAGGACGCTACCGCCGGTCATGACGCCCGGCACCCTCAGCCGAGGAACGGCATCGGCGTACAGCGGATCTTCTGTGGCAGTGCCGCGTTGAGCCGCGAGTCGATCAGGCGGAAGACGTTGGGATCCCACGCTTGGCCGAGGTGACCGCTGAAATCGAGGGCGCAGGCGTCCTGGAGCAGGATGTTCTCGACATTCGGCGCCGGGGCGAGCACGCCGCTGGTGTAGGGCGTCACCACCTCGTCGTAGCGGCTGACGATGCTCACGTAGTTGACGCCGGGCACGGTGACGCCGCCGGCGTTGAGGTCGGCGATGAACTGCGAGTCGGGCGCGAACTCGCTGCACGCCGGGCAGACACCGTCGACCAGGGGCCGCACGCCGAGCAGGTCGGCCAGGTGCTGGATGCCCCACACGGAGCTGCCCTTGAAGTTGGAGCCGAAGCCCACGAAGGTGTCGACCTTGGCGGCGCCGTCGAGGAACTTGAGGTAGTAGGCCGCCACGGTGGTGCCCTCGGAGTGGCCCACGAGGTCGACCTCGTCAGCGCCGGTCTGGGCGCGGACGTCGTCGATGAAGACGCTGATCTCGGCGGCGCTGTCGCGCATCGAGGCGAAGCCGCCCGACGAGCCGCTGACCGCGGTCTGGCCGTAGGTCACCGAGTAGGTGCAGTAGCCGGCGGACTTCAGCTGCGGCCCGATGACGGCCCAGTTGAGGTCGCGGTTCGCGCCGAGCCCGTGGAGCAGCACGACCGGGCGCGGATGCTCGGGGGTCAACTCGCAGGAGGGGTCGTTGATGCCGCCGCCGGCGGCCTGCGCGCTCGGTGGCGCGGTGAGCAGGGCCAGCACGATCGCGGTGATCGTCAGGGCCAGCGCGGCGAGTCGTCTCATGGGTTGCCTCCAGGGGCAGAGGTGTCGGTCGTCACATCGAAACATGGATCCGTGTTATGAACAAGAGATCTTGTTCAAGAGTCGTCGAACGGCGCTCCCGCCGGGCGACGACACTGGCGCACCTTCGCGCGGCCCCTCATGGCAAGGTGGCCCCGTGCTCCGACACCCCGGCCGCTACCCCGATCGCGGCGTCTTCGTCTGCTTCGAGGGCGGCGAGGGCGGCGGCAAGTCGACACAGTCGCAGTTGCTGCACGAACGCCTGGCTGGCGAGGGCTACGACGTGCTGCTCACCTTCGAGCCCGGCGACACCGCCGTCGGGCAGGAGATGCGCCGCATCGTGCTCTCGCCCCAGACGGGACACCTGGCCGAGAAGACCGAGTTCCTGCTCTACCTGGCCGACAAGGCCGAGCACGTCGAGACCAAGGTGCGACCCGCGCTCGACCGCGGTGCCGTGGTGATCACCGATCGGTACGTCGACTCCACGCTCGCCTACCAGGGCGCCGGGCGCGCGCTCGACGCCGGTGAGATCGAGCAGGTGGCGCGCTGGGCCACCGGCGACCTGCGGCCGCACCTGACCGTCGTCCTCGACGTCGAGCCGGCTGCCGGCCTGGGCCGCTTCGAGGAGCGCGACCGCATCGAGGGCGAGTCGCTGGAGTTCCACCAGCGGGTCCGCGACTCTTTCCTCGCGCTCGCCGACCGCGACCCGGAGCACTACCTCGTCCTCGACGCGCGCAAGGCGATCGACGAGATCGCCACCGACGTGGTCCGGCGGGTCGAGCCGCTGCTGCACCAGGCGGTGCGCCGATGACCACCTCAACCGTCCAGGCAGGCGGCATCTGGTCCACCCTGGTCGGCCAGGCCCCCACGATCGAGGCGCTGCGGCTCGCGGTCGGTGGGCAGGGCATGTCGCATGCCTGGCTGTTCACCGGCCCGCCCGGCTCGGGTCGCTCCAACGCCGCGATCGCGTTCGCGGCCGCGCTGCAGTGCCCTGACGCCGGTGTCGGACCCGACTGCCCCGACGGCTGCCACGCCTGCCACACCGTCCTGGCGGGCAGCCACGCCGACGTCGCCGTGATCCGCACCCAGAAGCTGTCGATCGGGGTGGAGGAGGTGCGCGAGCTGGTGCGCCGTGCGTCGTTGAGCCCGATGGGGGAGCGCTGGCAGATCCTCATCGTCGAAGACGCCGACCGCCTCACCGAACAGGCGTGCAACGCCCTGCTCAAGGCGATCGAGGAGCCGGGCGCCCGCACCATCTGGATGCTCTGCGCGCCCACCGTCGAAGACGTGCTGCCGACCATCCGCTCGCGCTGCCGGCTGGTGACGCTCGCGACGCCGACCACCGAGGAGGTCGCCGGCTTCCTGGTCGGCAAAGGGGTGGGCGAGTCGCTGGCGACATACGCCGCCCGCGCCAGCCAGGGCCACATTGGCCGGGCGCGTGCGTTGGCGTTCGATGAAGCCGTGCGTACGCGGCGCCAGGAGGTCGTGGCGATCCCGGCCCGCCTGACCACGCTCGGCAGGTGCATGGACGCCGCCTCCCGGCTCGCGTCCGCCGCCAAGGAGGAGGCGGATGTGATCACCGCCGAGCTCGACGCCCGCGAGAAGGAGGACCTCGACGCGTCGTACGGCGTGGTCGAGCGGGGCCGTCGTCCGCGCGAGTACGGGCCGGCGCTCTCCGCGCTGGAGAAGGCGCAGCGCACCCGCGCCAAGCGGCGCCACCTCGACGTCGTCGACCGCGGCCTCACCGACCTGGTGTCGGTCTACCGCGACGCGATCGCGCTCGCGACCGGTGCGCCCGGTGCGCTCGTGAACGAGGACATCCGCGACCAGGTGGAGCAGCTCGCCACCGATTCGACCCCGGAACTGAATCTGCGCCGGATCGGTTGGATCTTCGCTGCGCGGGAACAGATGTTGGAGTTCAATGTTCCGGTCGCCTTGGCGCTGGAGTCCATGATGGTCGCGTGCAAGTTGCCGCAACGATGAGGAGTTCGCACTGATGGCAGCCAAGAGATCCGTCGTCGTTGCGGTGGTAGCCGTGTGGTCGCTGGTGCTGGCCGGCGCCATCGGCATCGGGGTCTACCTGCTGACCAACGGCGACGACGAGCCGGACAAGAAGGCGGATGACAAGAAGACCGCCGAGAGCACCGACGACCCGGAGCCCGACGGCGACCAGACACTCGAGAAGCTGTACGCCCAGAAGATCTCGTGGAGCAGCTGCGGCAACAACGAGTGCGGCACCCTCGAGGTGCCGATCGACTACCAGGACCTATCTCAGGGCACGATCGAGCTGGCGCTGGAGAAGGCGGCCGCGAAGGGCGACTCGATCGGTTCGCTCGTCGTGAACCCGGGCGGGCCCGGCGCCCCGGGCACCGACATGGCCACCCAGGCCAGCAGCTACTTCCCGTCGACTCTGCTGTCGGCGTACGACATCGTCGGCTTCGACCCGCGCGGCACCGGCGACTCCTCGCCGATCGACTGCTTCAGCGACGACGAGGTCGACGAGTGGCTCGCCACCGACCCCGACCCCGACGACCCCGCCGAGGTCGACGCATCGACCGCTAAGTCGGAGGAGTACTGGGATGGCTGCAAGACGAAGTCCGGCGAACTCGCCGGCCACGTCAGCACCGTCGAGGCCGCTCGCGACATGGACATGCTGCGGGCCGTGCTCGGCGAGGACAAGCTCGATTACCTGGGCTTCTCCTACGGCACCCGCCTGGGTGCGACGTACGCCGAGCTGTACCCGGAGAAGACCGGCCGCCTCGTGCTCGATGGCGCGGTCGACCCCTCCATCTCCTCCCGCGACGGCGCGCTGAGCCAGGCCAAGGGCTTCGAGACCGCGCTGCGCTCCTACGTCAAGAACTGCGTCGACGGCGGAAAATGCTTCCTCGGCGACACGGTCGACGCGGGCGTGAAGACGATCAAGAAGCTGATCGACTCCACGGACAAGAAGCCGCTGCCGACCAATGACACCGATGGCCGCGAGCTCACCGAGGGCCTGGCTTTCTACGGCCTGATCCTGCCGCTGTACAGCAAGGAGAACTGGTCTTATCTCGACCAGGGGCTCAAGGAGGCGCTCGACGACGGCAAGGGCGACACGCTGCTCTTCCTGGCCGACTTCTACGCCTCCCGCGAGAACGGGACCTTCAAGGACAACAGCCTCGAGGCGATCACCTTGATCAACTGCCTCGACGACCCGTGGTCGATCACCGCCGACGAGGTGCCGGCCAACTTCGCCGACTTCGAGAAGGCCTCGCCCACCTTCGGCAAGGTCTTCGCCTGGGGTCTGACGGGCTGCAACGGCATCCCGTTCACCTCCACCGACGAGCCCGACCTGAAGGTCGACGGCTCCGGTGCCGCCCCGATCGTGGTCATCGGGACGACGCGCGACCCGGCCACGCCGTACGAGGAGGCGGTCGCGATGGCCGACCAGCTCGAGTCCGGCGTCCTGGTCTCTCGCGACGGCGACGGGCACACGGCGTATAACCGGGGCAACAAGTGCATCGACGAAGCCGTGGAGGGCTACCTGATCGACGGCAAGGTCCCCAAGGACGGGCTCAAGTGCTGACCTGACCTCCCGGGGTCGCTCCCGGTGCTCGGGCCTGTCGAGACCCGTCCCCGGTGGTCGAGACCCGTCCCCGGTGGTCGAGCCTGTCGAGACCCCCGGCCCGGAACTCCGCGGTGGCCACGTCCCGGAGCTGTCCCCGGCCCACCGTCAGTTTGGGCCAGGTGGTGTCGGGAAGGAACACCCTCCATGAGGGACGACGCAGCGCCGCGGCCTTCCGCGGTCCGGAGCAGCCGCTGGCTCCTGCCGTGCCTGCTGGCCGTCGTCGTCCTCGCTCTCGCCGTTGCCCTGGTCGTCGTCAGGAACCAGGACGGACGACCGCGTGCCGACGTCGGTGCGCTCCTCCATCAGGAGGCGCAGGAGGAGTCGCTCGATCACTCCGCCGAGGTGGTGGTCCCGTGGGCCGGGCTCGACATCGGTGTGGAGGGGCCGCGCGAGGAGTTGCCTGACGTCGCCGGCGTTCCGGCCAACCTGCGGGCGCCCGACGACGGGAGCTTCGTGCGCGTCCAGGCGCGCGTCGCCGAGGAGGCGCCGGCCGGTGACGTCCGTGACCCCGAGGAGGTCTACCTGGTGCTCCGCGCCGACGGCCGGGACTACCCGCTCACCGTCACCGGGGGGCTCAGCCTCGACCCCGAGGCGCCCACCGAGCAGGGCGGCGAGCTCTGGATCGCGGTCGAGGGACAACCGGAGGATCTCGAGGTCCGCGTGAGCGTCGGAGACGAGAGGCACGTCGTCCGTGCCGATGGCACGGTCGAGTCGGGACGCTCCGAGGGAGAGGGCTGAGAGTGAGCGGCGAAGTCACGGCTCCTCCCCGGGGCGGCAAGGGCACCCTGGCGGGTCCGCTCTCGGCCGTCCTGGCCGTCGCTGCCGTGGTGCTGCTCGGGTTCATCGTCCACGCACGCAGCGACGGGCAGGTCGAGACGCTCGATGCCGCGCAGTCGCGGCCGCTCGTCCGCGCGCCCTACGCCACCGAACACACGGTCAAGCTGCCCGGGATCGAGGTGAGTGTGCGGGTTGCCGAGCCACTGGGTTCGATCGACGGAGCCCTCGTCCGCGATCGCGACCATCCCGACGCCGAGTCGTGGGTGGCCCCCGACGACGGCCGTCTGGTGCCGGTCAGCTGGCGCGCGCGATCGACGGGCGCCGATCCGGGGCCGATCGACATCTACCTCGCAGCCGGCGGCGAGCGGGTCTCCCTGGACACCATCCGATTCGACGGCTCAACCACCGCCGCCACGCGGCTCACCTCTGCTGTGGTCGCCTTCGCCGATGACCTCGACCTCGCGGACATCACGGCCGAGGTCGAGTACGACGGCCTCACCCAGACCCTGCATCCCGCGACCGGCGAGATCGAGGCCGGCGTGGCGCAGGCGCTCTACGAGCCGCTCCCGGAGCTCGAGTCGAACTGCGCCGGGTCCAAGCGCGGATGCCCGGTGGCGGCCGCGGACGAGGACTCGGCTCTTCAGATCGACGGCTCGGTCGAGAGTCGGGTGAGGTTCCAGGCGTATGACAGTGAGCTCGGCTGGGCTGAGAAGGGCACGCTCTGGGCGGAGGTGGACGTGAGTCTCGAGTCCGGCGATCACGTCGAGGACGCTGCCGGCAACTACTTCGTGATCTGGGACAGCCCGCCGATGACGGTCACTCTCGACGGCGCCCGTCCCAGTCGCAGCCAGGGTTTCGACCACCCCGATCTCCTCACGGTGCACGGCGTCGCCGTCTTCCCGGTGGCCGTCGATACACCTCCGCAGGAGCTGCGGTTGCGCTACACCCTGAATCTCAGCGGCGAGCCCGGCCAACTGGCGGTCTCGGCCACGATGCCGCTCGCGTCTGCCGAGTGACCGCCGTCGTCCTCGACCACAACGCCCCGGATTCCCACCGAGCAGGGCGCCCTCGGTATGCTTTCGCGGTCGCCGACTCGCGTCGGCGTACGCCGCCTTAGCTCAGTCGGTAGAGCGAATCACTCGTAATGATTAGGTCGTCGGTTCGATTCCGACAGGCGGCTCCCAGAGAAACCTCCAGGTCAGGGCCTTGACTGCCCGGCCGGCGGCTCCGTCTCTCGGTCAGTCGTGAACGCCGGTGCCCCCGTAGTGCCCCCGCCCTTGACGGGAAAGCCGTCGACGTCCATCCCAGCCAGCTGGTAGAGCGCGCGGCGGAGAGCTGCCCCGTCGCCTTCACCGTGGCCGTGCTCAGCGGCTAGCGGCGCCGGGAAGGGGTCGAGGTCGCGTGGGCCTACGGGGTAGTGCTTCCAGACCGCGTCGTGGAGTGCGCGCGCGATGAGCGAGTGATCGCCGTGAGTGGCGACGAGATCGGTGATTGCCCTGGCCGGTGTCATCGCCGGGATGCCGCGAACAAGCAGTGTGTCGAGCCGGTCGAGCTGCATAGGGCGGACGTCGATCCCGTCGAACCCGCAGTACGGCGCGGGGTCCTCAGTGACGAATTCGAACGTCGTCGGCCAGTAGTCCCCGATGTCCAGTAGCACGGCCGCGGTCTCGCCGGCCGCGATGAGTGGCGCGGTCGCTCCTCGGCCTCGACCGTGCTCAGAGGCTGCGAGCCACGTGGCGTGGACGGCTTCGTGATCGCGTTCGGTCGTTCCGGCGATGCGCCACACGTCTTCGACGTAGTACGTGTCCATGAGGTAGCCCGCGGCGACGAGTCCGGCGACGTCCGTGGGCGTGAGTCCGAGGCGTAGGAGCTGCCCAGTAGCGATCAGGCCCGACTGTGACTCAGCGCAGTCGGCGATCTGCACAATGGTGCTGACGCCAACGGTCACGGGGTGCTCACGGTTCGCGACCGGGACGCCATTGACAGTGGACGAGATCTCCGCAGCTTGCTCGCCTCCTCGACCTTACTTGGATCATCTCTCAGGATCACGCAACAACCTCCTCAGCCGCTGGCGAAGGTGAGGTGCGGCAGGCGCGCGGCGAGAGCCAAAGTCGGTAGGCCCCTGTGCGTCAGGCTGAGGTGAGACACCGCTACTGAGTTCGATCCCTTGCACGGGGCGAGAAGCGAGACACCTGATGACTATGACGTTGGCTGACACTGCCCGGATCGATGATGGGGGTGTGACCCCGAGAGCAGACCGGCCCAAGCGCCGCACCTTCACCGCCGAGTACAAGGCGAAGATCCTGGCCGAGTACGACGCCGCCGACCACGGTGAGCGGGGCGCGATTCTGCGCCGCGAGGCGCTGTATTCCTCCCACATCACCGAGTGGCGCAAGGCCGCCGAGGCCGGCGCGAGCACCGCTCTTGGTCCGAGGACGAAGGATCGTCGGGACCGCGAGATCGAGCAGCTCAAGGTTCGGGCGGAGAAGGCCGAGGCCGAGCTCGCCAAGACGCGGGCGGCGTTGGACCTGGTGGGAAAAGCGCACGCGCTCTTGGAGACGCTCTCCGAGAGCACGGGCACGCCGAAGCCGCCGCCGCGGTGATCAACCCCGCTGTCGACGAGCTCGCGGTGCTGACCTCGACCAAGAAGGCGTGTGAGGTGCTGGGCCGGCCACGGGCGAGCCACTACCGTGCGAAGCGGCCGCCGGTTTACGGGCCGGCATCCAAGCGACCGAGCCCGCCGAACGCGTTGACCGAACCCGAGCAGACCCAGCCTTCGGCGGCTAGGCCCAATCATCGACAATGGAAGCGTCGAGCCCACGGGGTCCGCCTCTTGTAACGCGTAACGTTACGCGTTACATTGGTGGGGTGATCGTGAGCTTCAAGCACAAGGGCCTTGAAGCTCTCTACAGAAACGACTCCGCCAAGGGCGTACGCCCCGACCACGCGCCCAAGCTACGCCGCATCCTCGGCGTGCTCGACGTGGCGGCCGAACCGTCCGACGCGGACCTTCCCGGCTACCGACTCCACGAACTCAAGGGCGACCAGGCGAGGCGCTGGTCGGTCAAGGTCAATGGAAACTGGCGCGTGACGTTCGCCTTCATCGGCACCGACGTCGAACTACTGGACTACGAGGACTACCACTGATGAACACCAACGCGGGAATGACGAATCCGCCGCACCCCGGCGAGATCCTCAAGCACGATGTGCTCGCCGACCTCGGTCTGCAGATCGGCGAGGCTGCCGACCGTCTTGGCATCTCCCGAGTGAGCCTCTCCCGGGTGCTCAACGGTCACGCCAGCATCTCCCCCGCCCTCGCGATGCGCCTCGAGCTCGCTGCCGTCGGTAGCGCCAGGATGTGGCTCGGCCTGCAGACGGCATACGACCTGGCTGAGGAGCGTCGCCGCGATCACGGCACAGTCCGAGCCCTTACTACGGCCTGAGGGGACCGGCGGAGGCGGCGCGGACAAAGCAGAATCAACACCCTCGGGAGCGTTGGTTGCCGAGTCTGGCTTTATGGCGTCAATGGCTCAGGGCTGGAGGTAGTCGCGCAGCCCTGCCATGGTCTCGTCGATGATCTCCAGCAGTCCGGCGTCGGCGGTCGTGGCCTGTGACAGCCAGTGCTCGTAGGCGGACAGCGAGAGGGCGAGGGAGACGTGACCGGCGATCTGGGGAACCAGATCATCGTGCCGGACGCCGGTGCGGGCCGCGACGTACTCCGCGATGACTTGTCGCCATTCGGCGTAACGCAGAACGGAATGGGCCTGTAGTTCGGGGGTGGAGAGGATCAGCCGCATCCGCTCACGGTGAGGCGGATGGGCGTCCGCTGGGAACCGGTTGAACTCGACCACGGCGCGGTGGACGGCCAGGTGCACAGGCATGTCGGCCGGTTGATCTGCGAGAAGGTCGCGGAAGTGGTCGAGGGTGCGGTCGAACTGGCCCCAGGGGATGTCGTTCTTGGACTGGTAATAGCGGAACAGAGTGCGTCGGCTGACGCCGACGGACTCGGCGATGGCCGCGAGGGTGGTCTCGGCGAATCCACGCTCGGCGAAGAGTGCGAAGGCCGCCTGCTCGATGTCGGCGTGGGAGGTGGACTCGGGGCGCCCGCGGGCGCTGGTGCGCACGCTCTTTCGCTCGCCGGTGGTCACGGTGCGCAAACATACCGGGCTGATGCGGGCGTCGATCTCTGAACCAACTCTGGATTTATTGCCACGAGTGCCATTAGTGTGTCTGGCACCACATCGGCACGAGTTGAGGAGGAACGATGAACCCTGAGATCGCGGAGGACCAGGCCAACGAGTTGGCCGCCGAGGACCTCATCGAGGAGGTCTCGATCGACGGCATGTGCGGCGTCTACTGAGATGGACGCCCTGCTGGGAGAGCCGTGGACGCTCTCGCCGTCGGTGGCACTGCGACCCGAGCCGTTCGGGGCGTTGGCCTACCACTTCGGCAACCGGAAGCTGACCTTCCTCAAGCGCCCCGAGTTGGTCGCCGTCGTCCGCGGGCTCGGTGCGGCCCCGGACGTGCGGGGCGCGCTCGAGGCCGCAGGCATCCCGGCCTCCCAGCACGCCGCCTACGCCTCCGCGCTGCGGGGCCTCGCGGCGACCGACATGATCCGCCCGAGGAAGGACGCGGCATGACCATCGCCCCCGAACGACCCACGCAACGGCCGCAGAACGCGAGCCTGGTCCAGCAGTTCGAGTACGGCCTGGACGCTCCAATCTGCCTGACGTGGGAGCTCACCTACGCCTGCAACCTGGAGTGCGCCCACTGCCTCTCGTCGTCCGGGCGACGCGACCCGCGCGAGCTGAGCACCGAGCAGTGCAAGGCGGTGATCGACGAGCTGCAGCGGATGCAGGTGTTCTACGTCAACATCGGCGGCGGCGAACCGACGATCCGCCCGGACTTCTGGGAGCTGCTGGAGTACGCCGTCAACCACCAGGTGGGCGTGAAGTTCTCCACCAACGGGGTGCGCATCACTCCTGAGAAGGCGGCATTCCTGGCCTCCCCGGCCTGCCATGGGTACGTCGATGTGCAGGTCTCGCTCGACGGCGCGACCGCGGAGGTCAACGACTACGTGCGCGGCCCCGGCTCGTACGACACCGCGCTGCGCGCGTTGGCGAATCTCAAGGACGCCGGGTTCGAGGACGCCAAGATCTCCGTGGTCTGCACGCGGCAGAACATCGGTCAGCTCGACGAGTTCAAGGCACTGGCCGACCAGTACGGCGCCACCCTGCGCCTCACTCGCCTGCGGCCGTCGGGTCGTGGCGCGGATGTGTGGGACGAGCTGCACCCGCTGCCGGAGCAGCAGCGCGAGCTCTACGACTGGCTGATGAAGCACACGGCCGAGGGGGAGGAGGTGCTGACGGGTGATTCGTTCTTCCACCTCGCTGCGTTCGGCGAGTCGCTGCCCGGGCTGAACCTGTGCGGTGCGGGCCGCGTGGTGTGCCTGATCGATCCGGTAGGCGACGTCTACGCCTGCCCGTTCGCTATCCACGACAACTTCCTGGCCGGCAACCTGCTCAGCGACGGCGGCTTCCAGCGCGTGTGGCAGACCTCGGCGCTCTTCAACGAGCTGCGGGCGCCGCAGACCGGCGGAGCATGCGCGAAGTGCGAGTTCTTCGACTCGTGTCGGGGCGGGTGCATGGCCGCGAAGTTCTTCACCGGCCTCCCGCTCGACGGGCCCGACCCCGAGTGCGTGCAGGGCTACGGCGAGCAGGCGTTGGATCAGCTGGGCATGGCCGGCGACCGGGCGATCCCCTCCGCGAGCCAGGACCACTCCAAGGCCAACCCCACGCGCAACCAGCCGGTGATGCTCACGCTGCTCACCGACCGACCGTCGGGCCCGCCGGTCTCGGCGTGCGCGGAGAGCCCGCTCGCCAGCTTCGACCCAGGTGGCTCGGTGGGGTCTCGTGACGGTTGCTGCGCAACCTCCTCGACCACCGGGGCGGATGGATGCTGCGCAACCTCCTCGACCACCGGGGCGGATGGATGCTGCGCAACCTCCTCGACCACCGGGGCTGACGGAGGCTGCTGATGGGCAAGAAGCTCGAGAACCCCTGGAAGCAGAACCCTTGGTTCGAGTCGGTGGCGGTCGCCCAGCAGCGGGCCCGCAGACGACTCCCGCAGCCGGTGTACGGCGCGCTGGTCGCCGGCTCGGAGCGCGGCCAGACGATCGCCGACAACCAGACCGCGTTCGCCGAGCTCGGCCTCGCCCCGCACGTCGTCGGCCAGTTGGCCCAGCGCAGCCAGGCCACGACAGTGTTCGGGCAGCAGATCGGCAGCCCGGTGATCATCTCGCCGACCGGCGTCCAAGCCGTGCATCCCGACGGCGAGGTCGCTGTCGCTCGGGCGGCGGCCACGCGGGGCACGATCATGGGGCTGTCGAACTTCGCCTCCAAGTCGGTGGAGGAGGTGACGGGAACCGGTGCGACCACGTTCTTCCAGATGTACTGGACCGGCGATCGCGACACCATGATCCAGCGGATGACCCGCGCCCACGAGGCCGGCGTCAAAGGCCTGATCGCCACCCTGGACTGGTCGTTCTCGATGGGCCGCGACTGGGGCAGCCCCGAGATCCCCGAGCAGGTCGACCTCAAGGCCATGATCCGCCTCGCGCCGAAGGTCGTCACCAAACCCCGCTGGCTGTGGCAGTTCGGCAAGGAGTTCAAGGCCACCGGCAAACTGCCCGATCTCACCGCCCCCAACCTCGCACCCCCCGGAGAGGGTGGCCGGATGGGGGAGGCGCCGACGTTCTTCGGTGCCTACTACGAGTGGATGACCACCCCGCCGCCATCCTGGGACGACGTCGCGTGGATGCGCGACACCTGGCACCAGATCTCCGGCACTCCGTTCGTGCTCAAGGGCGTGTGCCGCGTCGACGACGCCCTGCGGGCCGTGGACGCCGGCGTCGCAGGCATCTCGGTCTCCAACCATGGCGGCAACAACCTCGACGGCACCCCCGCATCGATCCGCATGGTCCGCCCGATCGCCGAGGCGGTGGGCGAGCAGGTCGACGTGGTCATGGACGGCGGCATCCGCCGCGGCTCCGACGTCGTCAAGGCCCTCGCGCTCGGCGCCAGGGCCGTGATGATCGGCCGCGCCTACCTCTGGGGCCTCGCGGCGAATGGTCAAGCCGGCGTGGAGAACGTGCTCGACGTCCTCTCCGGCGGCGTCGACTCCGCACTGCGCGGCCTCGCCCTCTCCTCCGTCGATGAGTTGCGACCCGAGCACCTGCTCGTCCCCGACGGATTCGACCGCGCACTCGGCGTACCGGCCCGGGCAACGACGAGCTGACGGGAACGCGTCGTGGAGATCGCCCTGGCAGCGGCCACCTCGCCCCGGGTCCCGTCCGGTGCGACGGTGCTCGTTCCCGTCGGCTCGACCGAGCAGCACGGCCCCCACCTTCCGCTCGACACCGACACCGTGATCGCCGTCGCCGTTGCCGAGGCGGCGGCGAAGATGCTCAGACGCAGACGACTCAGCGTCGTGGTGGCGCCGGCCATCGCCTACGGCTCGAGCGGTGAACACCAGGATTTCGCCGGCACCGTGTCCATCGGCACGCCCGCCCTGCGCGCACTGCTCATCGAACTGGTGCGCTCGGTGCGCACCTGGGCCGGCCGCGTCGTGCTCGTCAACGGACACGGCGGCAACCTGTCTGCGGTGCGCCAGGCTGTCGACCTGCTCGTGAGTGAGGGGCATGACGTCACCTGGATTCCCTGTGCGATCGACCCTGCGTCGAGCCCCGTCCAGAACCATGCGGACCTGCACGCCGGACGCACCGAGACCTCCGTGATGCTGCACCTGAAGCCGTGGGACGTGCGCCTGGATAGGGCAGAGGTCGGCAACACCGGGGGCCTCGAAGGCCTGCTTCCCCTGATGGTCGAGGGCGGGATCAAGGCGGTCTCGGCCAATGGCGTGCTCGGCGATCCGCGAGGGGCGACGGCCGACGAGGGACGTGAGTTGCTCGGCCAGATGGCCCGGCGCGTCACTGGGGACGTCCTCGAACTCGAGGAGAGCGGGGCACGATGACGCTCCATGACTCGAGGGTCGTCCTGGTCACCGGCGCGGCACGTGGCATCGGTGCGGCGACGGTACGACGGCTCGCTGCCTCCGGACACCGGGTGGTTGCGGTCGACAGCTGTGCGGGGGAGTCCGGGGCGCCGTACCCTCTTGCGACGCGCGCCGAGCTCGACACCGTGGTCGATGCCTGTGCCGACGGTTCGGTGGTGGCGCAGGTGGCCGACGTGCGCGACCGCGCCGCACTCGAGGCCGCTGCCGAGCGAGCGCTGACGACGTGGGGTCGCCTCGACGCCGCCGTCGCCGCGGCCGCCGTGATCGCGGGCGGCCGTTCGCTGTGGGAGACCGCGGAAAAGGACCTCGACCTGCTGTGGGAGGTGGACGTCAAGGGCGTGTGGAACACCGCCGCCGCTTGTGTCCCTCCTATGCTCGCCGGCCCGCAGCCCCACGATGCGCGCTTCGTCGCGATCGCATCCGCTGCAGGTACCCACGGCCTGCACCACCTCGCCGCCTACAACGCGGCGAAACACGCCGTCGTCGGTCTCGTGAAGGGTTTGGCGGCGGACTTGGTCGGCACGGGCGCCACAGCGTGCGCGGTGTCTCCGGGCTCGACGCGCACGCCCATGCTGGAGGAGACAGCGGCGCTCTACGGGCTGCACGACGTCGAGACCTTCGCCGACAACCAGCTCGTCCGGCGGGTGCTTGACCCCGACGAGATCGCCGCCACCGTCGCGTTCTGCTGCAGCCCCGACGGCGGGGTCGTCAACGGCTCCGTCGTGCAGGCCGACGGCGGCTTCGCACCGTGACCGTCGCGTCGCCGGTCGGTGCGGGCGACCTGCCCCTCGGTGCCCGGGTTCGGTTACGCGACGACCTGATCCACGCCGACCGCGGCCGGTTGCTCGTCGGCGGGTCGCCTGCCCGCGCTGTCCGGCTCTCCGCGCGCGCCCAGGGTCTGCTCGCATCGGGAGAGCTGGAGGTCGACGGGCCCGAGACCGCGCGCCTCGGCCGGCAGCTTCTCGACGGCAACCTCGCCGCCCCGGTCCTCGACGCGGTCGACGACATCGGCGCCGCCGACCTCACTGTCGTCGTCCCCGTGCGGGACCGCGCCGAGCAGCTGGACCGCTGTCTCGCCGCCTTGGCTCCCCTCCAGGCGATCGTCGTCGACGACGCGTCGCACGATCCGGATGCCGTCGCCCAGGTGGCGCATCGGTACGGCGCACGGCTCGTCGCGCTCGCCGTCAACGTCGGCCCGGCGGGTGCCCGCAATGCCGGACTCGCCCTCGTCGTCACTCCCTTGGTCGCCTTCGTCGACTCCGACGTCACCGTGGCCGCCGCAGCGCTGCTCGACCTGGCGCGGCACTGCAACGACCCGCAGGTGGCACTCGTGGGTCCCCGCATCGTCGGTCTCTCGCGCAGCCGACCGACGCGACGGCCCCGCTGGTTCGAGCGGTACGACGCCGCTGCGTCGTCCCTCGACCTCGGCCGCACCGGCAGCCAGGTGCGCCCGGGAGCCGAGGTCGGCTGGCTCCCCTCGGCCTGTCTGGTCGGCCGAACGACCAGCCTGGGCGGTGATATCGGCGGGTTCGAGGACAGCTGGCGGGTCGCCGAGGATGTCGACCTCGTCTGGCGTCTCGTCGCTGCCGGCCACGCCGTCCGCTACGACCCGAGTGTCGAGGCCCACCACGACATCCGGGCGAGCGTCCGGTCCTGGCTCGGCCGCAAGTTCGTCTACGGCACCGGTGGCGCGGCACTCGCCGCTCGGCACGGCGACAAGGTCGCACCGGCCGCACTCTCGATCCCGATGGCGATCGGTGCCGCCGCGGTCCTCCAACGGCGTTGGTGGTCCGCGCCGACGGCGGCCGTCGTCGTCGCCGCAACCGCCCGGGCGATTGCGCCGCGCCTTCCTGTCGAGGAGGTGTCGACCCGCCTTCCCGCGCGCTTGGCTGCCCGGGGCCTGGGCTGGGCCATCCGCCAGGAGACCGGGCTGCTGCTGCGCCACTGGTGGCCCGCCGCCGCCCTCGCCGCACCCTTCAGCCGCGCTGTCCGTCGGGCTCTTCTCAGCGCCGTCCTCGTCGACCTCGTCGTGTTCCTGCGTCAGCGCCCCGGCCTCGACCCCCTCACGATCCTCCTGGCCCGCCGACTCGACGACCTCGCCTACGGCGCGGGCTTGTGGTGGGGTGCGGCGCGCGCACGCGACTCTCGGTGCCTCCACGTCCGTTGGACGGCCCGCAGCCGAACCGAGTCAGGCTGACGACTCGCCGACGGCCGATGCGGGGGTGGGTATCTCGCCGCTCGCTGGAGTCTCGACCGGTCGTCTCGAGGTTCTGAGTTGGGAGAGAAGCCCGTGCCGGGGGCTCAGCAGATACACGGTGACGAAGATGAGTCCTTGGGTGACGACGACGAGTCCGCCCGAGGCGGCGTCGATCCAGTAGCTGAGGTAGATCCCGACGACCGCGCAGGTCACGGAGACGACGGGTGCGATCAGCAGCATGCGGCTGAACCGATCGGTCAGCAGGTAGGCGGTCGCGCCGGGGATGATGAGCATCGCGACGACGAGCACGACCCCGACGACCTGGAGTGACACCACCGAAGTGAGGGCCAGCATGCCGAGGAGTAGCGCCCGCAGCCATCGGGTGGAGATCCCCAGTGCGTGGCACTGGATCGGGTCGAAGGCATAGAGCGTCAGGTCGCGCCGCTTCAGCAGGAGGAGCGCGAGCCCGATCGCGGCCAGGCCGCCGACCTGGAGCAGGTCGGTCGAGGAGACGCCCAGGATGTTTCCGAAGATGATGTGGTTGAGGTCGGTTTGGCTCGGGGTCACCGAGATGAGCACGAGCCCGAGCGCGAACAGCGTCGAGAAGACGATCCCGATCGCCGCGTCCTCCTTGACCCGACTGGTTGCGGAGATGGTCCCGATGCCGACCACAGCGAGGAGGCCGAACACAAGTGCACCGATCGCGAACGGGATGCCGAGGATGTAGGCGAGCACGACGCCGGGCAGCACTGCGTGGGAGACGGCATCGCCCATGAGCGACCACCCGATCAGGACCAGCCAGCACGAAAGCACCGAGCACAGGACGGCAGCGATGACCGTGGTGGTCAGGGCGCGGATCATGAAGTCGTACTGCAGCGGCTCGAGAACGAGGTCGAGGATGGTGAGGTCGCCGCCGGTGCCGCTCATGCCGCACCGTCCAGATTGCCGAGGACGCCTTGATCCTTGGGTTCGAGCCCGAAGGCCATGGCGAGATGCTCGGGTCGGACGACGTCCGCCACCGGCCCCTGCAGGAGGACGTGGCGATTCAGCAGGACGGCGTCGTCGGCGAGCTGGTGGACCCCGTGCAGGTCGTGGGTCGAGGTGAAGACGGTGTGACCGCTGGCGGCCAGGTCACGCAGCAACCGGGTGATGGTGGCCTCGGTGCGCTTGTCGACTCCGGCGAAGGGCTCGTCGAGCAGCAGGACGCGGGCTCCTTGGGCGATGCCCCGCGCGACGAAGGCACGCTTCTTCTGGCCGCCGGACAGTTGCCCGATCTGCCGGCCGGCGTAGTCGGTGAGCTCCACTCTGGCGAGCGCCTCCTCCACGGCGACGTGATCCGCCGGTCGGGGGCGGCGCGTGTGGCCCTGATGGCCGTAGCGGCCCATCATCACCACGTCGCGCACGGAGAGCGGGAAGGTCCAGTCCACCGCCTCGGCTTGGGGGACATAGGTCACCAACCCGCGACGGCGCGCAGACCCGGGAGCAGCCCCGCCGACCTCGACCTCGCCGGAGGCCGGTCGGACCAGTCCCATGATCGCCTTGAACAGCGTCGACTTCCCTGACCCGTTCATGCCGATGAGCGCTGTCACCTGCCCCTCGGCAACCCGCATCGTCGCGTCGTCCAGCGCGCACACCTCGCCATAGCGGACGACCAGGTGATTCACCGCGATCGTGGCCATCAGGCGCCTCCCGTCAAGCCGGCGATGATCGTTTCGGCGTCGTGGCGGAGCAGGTCGAGGTAGGTCGGCACCGGCCCATCGGACGTGGACAGGGAGTCGACGTACAGCGTCCCTCCGAAGGTGGCATCCGTCGCACCGACGACCTGCTGCATCGGCTTGTCAGAGACCGTGGACTCGCAGAACACGGCGGGGACCTCCTGGTTCTGGACGAACTCGATCGCCGAGGTGATCTGCTGGGGTGTCGCCTGCTGCTCGGCGTTGACCGGCCAGATGTACTTCTCAGTCAGCCCCGCGTCGCGCGCCAAGTACGAGAACGCCCCTTCGCAGGACACCAGTGCTCGTTCGTTATCGGGCAACGACTCCAGGTCCTCGACCAGGTCCTGGTGCACTGCCTGGAGCTTCTGCTTGTAGGCAGCGCCGTTCTCGGCGAACTCCGTGCTGTGCGCCGGTTCCAACTCCGAGAACGCGGCGACGATGTTGTCGACGTAGATCTGCGCGTTCAGCGCACTCATCCATGCATGGGGGTTGGGCTTGCCCGCGGAGGAGTCCTCGGCGATGCTCACCACCTCGATGCCGTCGGAGACCACGACGTGGGGAACGTCGACCGACTCCACGAACTGTTCGAACCACGACTCCAGGTTCAGCCCGTTGTCCAGGATCAGGTCGGCCTCTGAGGCATTGGCGATGTCACGTGGCGTCGGCTGATAGCCGTGGATCTCCGCGCCGACCTTGGTGATGGATTCGACCCGCAATCGGTCACCGGCGACATTCTCGGCGATGTCCTGGAGCACGGTGAAGGTGGTCAGCACGACCGGGCGGCCGTCATCTGCACCTCGCTTGGCCACGGTGATACAGCCGGAGCAGAGCGTGATGACCAGGACGAGGAGCGCGCAGCCGGCGGATCGGTGGCCGGGGTCCATCGTTCTCTGCATCGGCCCCGGTCTCCTTACGTCTCTGAGCGGAGCAGCCCGGAGAGCTTCTCCGCGAAGGAGGCGATGGCCTGCTCGGCGCGGTCCACCACGCCGGCGAGCAGGAAGAAGCTGTGCGGCATGCCGGCGTACTCGCAGAGCTCTGCCGCGACGCCGGCGGCCTCCAGACCGGCTGCGTACCGCCGACCGTCATCGCAGACCGGATCGATCGCGGCACTGAAGAGCAATGCGGAGGGAGCGCCGGCCAGGTCCGGTGTCAGCAACGGTGACGCAACGGCAGAGTCTCGTGATGCCACGTCGGGGAAGTACTGGTCGACGCACCAGGCGAGGACAGGGCCCGACAGCAGAGGCGCCGTGTCATTGCGCGCGACGGAGTCGCTGCTCAGCGTCGCATCGAGCACGGGGCACAGCAGTGCCTGCGCCCTGATGGGGGCACCGCTGTTGCGAGCCTCGAAGGCCAGGGCGGCTGACGCGGCGAGCATCGCCCCCGCCGAATCGCCCGCGACGGCCATGGCGTCGCGGGCGACTCCGAGCTCCTCTGCGTGATCTGCCACCCAGCAGACCGAGTCCAAGGCGTCGTCGTGCGCTGCGGGGAAGACGTGCTCGGGCGACAGTCGATACGCGACGGCGACAACGATCAGCTCACCGCGGACGCTCAGCTCCCGGCACAGCCGGTCGTGTGAGTCGAGACTTCCTCTGACGAATCCGCCGCCGTGGAAATAGACCACGCCGGGCAGCTCACCGGACCTGCCAGGGGGGCGGTAGGTGCGCGCCTGGAGAACCCGCCCCGGAAGGTCGATCTCGGCCGTGCTCACCTCGCACCGGGGGTTCGGTTCGCCGGCCAGGGCGATGAGCTCCTCGCCGGCGGACCGGTAGGCAGCGATCGGCACCTCCCACGGCTGTGCCGGCGGATTCGCGGAGAGGGAGGCAAGGAGGTCGCGCACCTGCGGGTCGAGCTCGCTCATGACATGACACTCTGCACGTTCAGTCGGTGATAGTCAACGATCTGTCGAGAAGGCGATCGGCGCCGCGGGAGCTCTCAGTTTGGAAATCGACATACCGTTGACAGTTCTCGACGACAAGTTTAGTGTGACGTCTGCCCGAGACACACCTCACTTGCTCGCCGAAGCGCGAGAGGAACGAAAGGGGCCCGCTATGGCCACCACATCCGACGTCGACCAGATCCAGCCGTCGCTGACCCGCGACGGCGAGAGCTACGTCTCCAACCGCGACGACGTGCACTTCAAGATGACCGGCGACTTCATGACCGGCGTCGACTTCTGGACGCACGCGACCGGGGAGACCACCCAGGGTCAACTGATCGTGATCGAGACCAACTGGGTCCGCGGAACGGAGCCGGTCTGGCACATGCATCACCGCGAGGAGGAGGGCTTCTTCGTGATGAGCGGCGAGATCAAGATCCACACCGAGGTCGGCTCCTACAGCGCCGGCGCCGGGCAGTTCGTCTGGGGCCGCAAGGACCAGCGCCACACCTACGAGGTCGTCGGCGAGGAGGCGCGGATCCTCGTGGTGTTCGTGCCGGGGCCCGACAGCGACGGCTTCGAGCCCGGCGGCGGCATCGACAAGTACTTCTACGAGGCCCGTGAGCGCGAGCTGCGCACGCCCGAGCAGCTCATGGCGGAGGTCGAGAACCTCAAGACCAACTACGGCCTGGAGATGTTCCCCGAGATCCCCCACCCCCGGGACGCGTAGGCCGAGCGTTCCGCCGCATCCATTCGTCCTCCTCGTGATTTGGAGATTCCTGTGACTACAACCGACGTCCTGCTCGAAACGGTTCCGAACTGGATCGACGGCGCTCCAGTGGACTCGACGTCCGGGGATCTCGTCGAGATCGCAGACCCAGCGACCGGCCACGCGGTTCGCGCGGTCGGGCTGGGGGGCGTGGACCTGGTCGAGGTGGCCGTCGCCAGCGCACGCGAGGCCGCCCGCTCCTGGGCGGCGACGCCGACCCCCGCCCGGGCAACCGTCCTCCTCGAGTTTCGCTCCCTACTGTTGGCCCACAGCGAGGAGCTCGCGTCGATCATCACGGCGGAGCAAGGCAAGACGCTCGCCGACGCGCGAGGCGAAGTGGCTCGTTCCATCGAAGCGGTCGAGGTGGCAGCCTCTGCCGTGCAGCAACTGAAGGGCGAATACGCCGAGCAGGTCGCCCGTGGTGTCGACACCTACTCGTTCCGCCAGCCGCTGGGGGTGTGTGCCGGCATCACGCCGTTCAACTTCCCGGTGATGGTGCCGGTGTCGATGTTCGCGGCAGCGATCGCGTGCGGCAATGCGTTCGTCCTCAAGCCGAGCGAGAGGGTGCCCTCGGCGTCCGTACGGCTGGCCGAGTTGCTGGCCGAGGCGGGCCTGCCCGGCGGTGTCTTCAATGTCGTGCACGGGGGAGTCGACGCGGTGAACGCGTTGATCGACCACCCGGACGTGGCGGCGATCTCCTTCGTCGGTTCGACGCCGGTGGCGCGGGAGATCTACCGCCGCTCGGCGGAGGCCGGCAAGAAGGTGCAGGCGCTGGGCGGGGCGAACAATCACTTGGTGGTGATGCCCGATGCTGATGTGGACTCGGCGGCGGATGCCTTGGTGTCGGCCGCCTACGGGGCGGCTGGCCAACGATGCATGGCGGTGCCGGTGGCGGTGGCGGTGGGCGAGGTCGCCGATGAGTTGGTCGCGAAGACGGCGCAACGAGCTGAGGCCTTCCGTACCGCGCCCGGGGATGCGGAGGGAGCCGATATGGGCCCGCTCATCTCCGAAGCTGCCGTCGCACGCGTCCGCGGCGCGTTGGATACTGCCGAGAAGCAGGGAGGGACCGTTGTCGTCGACGGTCGGGCCACGGCGGCCCCCAGTCCGGAGGGCTACTTCGTCGGCCCGAGCCTCGTGGACCACGTCCGGACCGACAGCGACCTCTACCAGGACGAGGTCTTCGGCCCGGTCCTCAGTGTGGTGCGAGTGGCCGATCTCGACGAGGCGCTCCGCGTGGTCAATGCCAGCCACTACGGCAACGGTGCGTCCATCTTCACTGCCAGCGGGGTGGCGAGCCGCCACTTCGCCCACCACGTGCAAGCGGGCAGTGTCGGGATCAACGTGCCGATCCCGGTGCCGATCTCGTGGTTCGGCTTCGGCGGCTGGAACGACTCGCGCTTCGGCGACGACGGGCTGAACTACGACGCCTACCGCTTCTACACCCGGTCCAAGGTGGTCACCCAGCGCTGGACGGAGCCCCGCAAGGGCGTCACGCCGAACTTCGTCGCCGCAGGAAGCCAGTGACATGTCCGCTCCCTCGCAGGATCCCGACCAGGGCTCACAGCAGCCTCCGCGGCTCGACCACGTGGGGGTGATGGTCCGTGACCTGGACGCGGTCGCGGACCAGTGGCAGAGCCGATTCGGCGTGCCCGTCGTCTCTACGTTCGAGGCTCCCGCTCTCAATCTCCGGGCGGTGTTCCTCGACCTGACCACGGTCACGGTCGAGTTGTTCACCGTCGATGAGCCGCAGGCGCTGGACGCGGCGCTGGGCGACGCGTCCGCGACGGTCGATCACATTGCCCTCCGTTTCGACCGGCTCATGGGCGATCTCGATCTGACGGGGTGCACGATCCGTGGCCCTGGTCGTCCGGACCTGATCGAGAAGCCGTTCGAGATCGCCGGCTCCGAGCATGTCTGGACCGCGCCGCCGGGCATCGACGTGCTCCTGCAGCTCATCACCCCGGTCGCCAGCTCTCGGTAGCAAGTCATCACGTCGAGCGTCGTTGAGATGCAACGGCCTCCCAACTCAGAAAGAGAGCACGATGGGAAGAATGGATGGAAAGGTCGCCCTGGTCACCGGTGCGGCACGTGGAATGGGACGGGCGCACGCCATCCGTCTCGCTGAGGAGGGGGCCGACATCCTGGCTCTCGACTGCCCGCCCGACTCCGGGCTCCCCTATGCCACCGGCTCCGCCGATGATCTCCAGATCACGGTCAAGGAGGTTGAGGCGCTGGGCCGGCGGATCATCGCGCACGAGGGTGATGTCCGTCAGCAGGCATCGGTCGACAACATCGTCGCCGAGGGGGTCAAGGCGTTCGGGGGCCTGGACGTGGCCGTGGCCAACGCCGGCATCTGGACGGTCCACCCGTTCGACGACATCCCCGAGGACGAGTTCACCGCGGTGCTCGACACCAACATCACCGGGGTGTGGCGCACACTGAAGGCGGTCACGCCCGCGATCAAGGAGCGCGGCGGCGGCTCGGTCATCGTGACCTCCTCCGGCAACGGCGTGGAGGGCTCTCCGGCCTACGCGCACTACGTCGCCTCGAAGCACGGCGTCATCGGGCTCGCGAAGAGTGCGGCGCTCGAGTTCGGGCAGTACGGGATCAGGGTGAACATCTTGCTCCCCGGCCCGACCGACACGCCCGCGCTCAACTGGCAGGGAGGCTATGACCTGTGCTCCGGCAAGGGCCCGGGCCAGGGCGTCAAGGAGGACCTGCAGGGCGCGAAATACTGGTCGGTGCTCCGCGACGTCGGCCTGCTTCCGCCGCGGGCCATGAGTGAAGCGGTCCTGTGGCTGGCGTCGGACGAATCCCGCTGGACGACGGGACTCGAGATGCATGTCGACGGTGGACACTCGATCATGCCGGGACTGAACATGGCGAAGATGGCGGCCGACCAACAGCAGTAGCAGGTCGCCGCCACCAACGCAGCGAGCCGACTCCGGGAGGAGTCGGCTCGCTGCGTTCGTCGTGCGGGGACTTCAGGTAGCGCGACGCGACGGCTTCTTCGCCGCCGCCTTCTTCGCGGGCTTCGTCGCCGGCTTCTGGGCCGTCTTCTTCGCGCCCGCCCGCGGGGCCTTCTGAGCGGCCTTCTTCGTGGTCTTCCGTGCGGCACCCTTCGGGGTTCCGCGGTAGTCGATGCCGAAAGCGCTGCGCAGCCAGATGGAGGTCATCGTCTCTGCCATCTCGTCGACGCGGATGGCATTGGCGCTGCGAATGCTCATCAAACCGAGATTCCGCTCGCCCATCCACATCAGAGCTGCGGCCAGGGCGCGTGAAGGCGGCCCGTCGATGGCGACCCCCGCGGCACGATCGCGATCGATGGCGGTGGCCGCGGCATCGATGAACCTGCCGAGGATGCGGTCCCACTGGGCCTGGAGCGCAGGTTCTGCCGCCGCTGCGTCGCCGACCTCCCGGAGCACGTGACCGTGCTGCTCCCATACCTCGATGACCTCGGAGATCGCATGCTCGATCGCGGCCTCCGGCGAGATGCCGTCAGGTCGGTCGAAGATCATCGACGAAGCTTTGAAGACGTCGTCGGTGACGCTGGACAGCAGCGCTGACAGCACCTGCCACTTGGACTCGAAGTAGAAGTAGAACGAGGACCGGGAGATGCCCGCGCCCTTGGCGAGATGATCGATCGACACCGTCCGCAGTGGCTCGGTGCGCAACGTCTCGTAGGCGCACTGGAGAATCGCCTGTTCGCGCCGATCGCCCTTGAGATTTCGCCTACCGGCCCGGGGCTCGGTGTTGTTGAGCCCGTTGGGAAAGGTCGTCGCCATGGCTGCATGCTAGACCACAAGGCGTTGTGGACAATAATCGACAGCGTGTCGATGTGCTGGCGATCTGGGACCTCATGGCACGGCGCGGCAGGCATCGAGCAGATGCCGAACGGCGTGAGCCTGTGGACGTCAGTCGACCAGTTTGACGACGACCTTGCCGCGGTAGTCGCCGGCGATGCTGCGGTTCAGGGTGTCGCGTGCGTTCTCGAACCCGTCGACCACGGTGTCCTCGCTGTGCAGAGCGCCCTGCGCCCACTCCTGGGCCAACTGACCGATGATCTCGCCGTACCGATCCACATGATCGAACACGATGAATCCTCGCAGTGTCGCCCGCTGCATGAGGAGTTGGCTGACATTGCGCAGACCGGGTTGGCCGCTGTCACTGCCGTAGTCGTTGTACTCGGAGATCAGGCCGCAGAGGGTGATGCGAGCGCCGATGTTGAGCCGCTCGAGCACCTGGTCCATGATCGCGCCACCCACATTCTCGAAGTCCACGTCGATCCCGTCGGGCGTGGCGATCTCCAGCTGCGACCTCCAGTCGTCGGCACGGCGGTCGACGCAGGCGTCGAAGCCGAGTTGCTTGACGACGTACTGGCACTTCTCGGTGCCGCCGGCAAGTCCGACGACCCGCGCGCCCCGTCGCTTCGCGAGCTGGCCGGCGATGGAGCCGACGGCTCCGGCGGCAGCGGAGACGAAGAATGTCTCGCCCGGCTTGGGGTCGGCGAACTCGACGCCCAGGTAGGCCGAGATGCCGGTGTGTCCGAGTACGCCGACGAACGCGGGAAGCGGTGCTGGCAATGGGTCGGGCAGGATGGTGAACGGCATGTCCTCGTTCGCCGCATCGGCCACGCAGTAGTCCTGCCAGCCGGTCAGGCCGACGACATGAGCGCCGACCGGGAGGTCTTCGCGCTTGCTGTCGACGACCTGCCCCACACCTGCTCCGCGCATCACCGCGTCGAGCTCGACGGGCGGGATGTAGGAGCGCATGTCGCTCATCCACACCCGATTCGTCGGATCGACCGAGAGGTAGTGCGTGCGAATGAGGGCTTGGCCGTCGGTGATCTCGGCCACCGGCTCATCGGTCCACTCGAGATCCTCGGCGGTGACCTCTCCGGTCGGTCGACGCCTCAGTCGATACATGCGGTTGGTCAGTGTGGTCATCACGTCTCCTCAGGGCATCTGTGTGGGCCGGCCGCCGGCGCGGCCAGGGGATCCACGGTAGACATTGCGTAGGGAATCGTCAACGGAGTGTCGAGGACAGGCGGAACGACTTGCCAGTGGGTCGATCTTCCTATCGACATACTGTTGACTATTGCCGACGCTTCGGGCACCCTCGGTCCTGCGGTGACCCGGAGAGTGGCGCCGCCTGGCCGCACTGAAGGAGGCGACTGTGAGTACACAAGCGGAGAACCGCAGCGTGGTAGACGGTTTCTGGAGCGATCTCGACGGCGGGCCGCCGACGGGAGCAGCACTCGAGACCTGGAAGAAGTGGTTCGCGGACGATGCCGTGTGGGAGATGCCGTTCGCGCCCGAGCCGCTCGCGAAGGCCGTTCCCGGCGGGGCGCTGATCGGCCACTTCGTCGATTGGTTCTTCGCGTCGGTGCCCGATCTGGCCATCGGCTCGCTGGTCGTCCACGACACGACGGATCCGGAGCTCTTCGTTCTGGAGCTCCAGGGCAAGGCGACGGTCGCGCAGAACGGCAAGATCTACGCCAACACCTACTGCACGCACATGCGCGTTCGCGACGGCAAGGTCGTGCTGATACGCGAGTACTTCGACCCCACCGTCGTGGTGGAGGCGTTCGGCGTCGAGGTCATCGCGGAGGGTATGGCGACGGTCATGGCCGCAGCGGGCCTGGAGGTGGCCAAGTGAAGCTCGTCCCGGAGTTCTCCTACACCGCAGAGCTCGATGCGCCGCAGGTCGTCGGTCCCGGCCCCTACGGACTCCGGCAGGTACTCCCGGTGACCGGTGGCACCGTGACCGGTGACCGACTCAGCGGCAAGGCGGCCATCGGCGGTGGCGACTGGATCCTCGCGGGTGAGGACGGATACGGGCGATTGGATGTGCGCGCCCAGTTCATCACCGACGACGGCGCGGTCATCTACATGAGCTACCAGGGGCTCGTCGAGGTCACGGAGGCGGCCGCGGCGGCGCTCGCTGGTGGAGAGGCCGGCACAGAGTTCGGCGACCACTACTTCGTCACCACGCCGCGGCTCGAGAGTGGCGACCCGAACTACGCCTGGGTCAACCAGACCATCTTCGTCGGGCAGGGCCGCGTGATGCCGGGCCCGGTCGTCGCATTCCAGGTCTTCCGCGTCGCGCTCGACTGACGAAGACGCCGGCGGGCCGCACATGCGCGTACCACGCGATGTGCGGCCCACTCAGTTGACAACAGAGAGGGAGACCGACGTGTCCTCGAACCTCGCCAACAACCTCATCGACACCGCGCGCAGCCATGGCGACCGGCCGGCGATCAGGCTCGACGACGCGACATTGAGCTACGCGGAGCTGGCGCGCTCCGCTGCGGCGGTGGCGGGCGACCTGCACGCTCGAGGCATCCGGCCTGGCGACCGGGTGGGCATCGTGTTGCCGAACGTGCCGGCGTTCCCGGTGCTCTTCTACGGGATCCTCATGGCCGGGGCCATCGCCGTCCCGATGAACCCGCTGCTCAAGTCCCGCGAGGTGGCCTACTACCTCGAGGATTCCGGCATGGCGGTGGTCTACGGTTCCGACGCCGCGGGCGATGTCGTGACGGAGGCGGGGCAGGCTGTCGGGATCCCGGCAGTCCTGGTCGGTGACCTGGGGCCGGCCCCCCAGGAGTTGCTCGGTGACCCGCTCGAGGAGGTCGTCGCGCGGAGTGCGGACGACACGGCAGTGCTGCTCTACACCTCCGGCACGACGGGCAATCCCAAAGGCGCGGAACTCACCCACGCCAACATGTCGACCAACGCCGCCACTACCGTGGACACGATGATCCAGACCACACCCGAGGACGTCATCCTGGGCTGCCTGCCCCTGTTCCACGTCTTCGGCCTCACCTGCGGCCTGAACGCCGCGGTCAGGTCCGGGGCGATGCTGACGCTGGTTCCGAGATTCGACGCCGAGGTCGCCGTCCAGGTGCTCGAGCGCGATCGGGCGACGGTGCTGGAGGGCGTCCCCACCATGTATTCGGCGATCCTGAACGCTCCGACGGCCCGCTCCGCGGACCTGTCCCACCTCCGTTGCTGCATCGTGGGTGGCGCGCCGATGCCGGTCGAGGTGCTGCTGGCCTTCGAGAAGCAGTTCGGGTGCGAGGTGTTCGAGGGGTACGGGCTCTCGGAGACTGCGCCCATCGCGTGCTTCAACCAGGCCGGAACGCCGCGCAAGGCCGGGACGATCGGGCTGCCGGTGCGGGGGTGCGAGCTTCGCCTCGTCGACGACAACGGCGACCTGGTGAGTGACCCGGGCGTGCCCGGCGAGATCGAGATCAAGGGCGAGAACGTCATGAAGGGCTACTGGGGCCGACCCGAGGCGACCGAGCAGGCGATCGTCGATGGCTGGTTCCGCACCGGAGACATCGCCACGCGCGACAGCGATGGCTACTACGCCATCGTCGACAGGAAGAAGGACGTCATCATCCGCGGCGGATACAACGTCTATCCGCGAGAGGTCGAAGAGGTGCTGTACGAGCATCCGGCCGTGGCGGAGGCGGCCGTCGTCGGGATCAAGGACGACCATCTCGGGGAGCAGGTCGGCGCGGCCGTTGCACTGAAGAACGGAGCCCGTGCCGAGTCCGCCGAGCTGGTCCAGTTCGTCAAGGACCGTCTCGCGGACTACAAGTACCCCCGGCAGATCTGGTTCGTCACCAGCCTTCCGAAGGGCCCGACCGGCAAGATCTTGCGCAGAAGCGTCGAGGTGCCCGGCTGAGCCCGTCGCGCATCGGTGTCAACCCGCGTGCCAGTAGGCGCGCAGCGGCGGCTCGACCGTGCTGAGTTCGGCGCCGTAGCTGCCGACCGTGCCGAGGCCGAAGGTCACCAGGTGCGGCAGGGACTGGACGACGTGGCGGTCGAAGCCGCACTGCAGGTCGACGCGCGAGAGCTCGCCGGGCCCGGGGTGCTCCAGCGCGTCGAGGGCCAGCGCGAAGAACGGCTTCTCCGCGATGATCGTGAGGTGCTCGGCGACATCGACCGGGCAGAGGTCCTGCAGGAGGTAGTTCTGCGCGCCGGGTGCGTTGAGCCGTGACGCCTTCGGCTGCGGCGTGACGATCTC
>Ga0164243_10001985_pt1 | contig 34305 bp, 32 predicted proteins | sample OricompcompostOP_FD_108781 | JGI IMG/M metagenome (GOLD analysis project Ga0164243, IMG submission 108781) | Organic Plus compost microbial communities from Emeryville, California, USA - Original compost - Organic plus compost (OP) | ecosystem: Engineered > Solid waste > Mixed feedstock >...
CGGGGCGGCAACCGCCCGCGCATCATCCCCGGCGAGGTGGAGGTCTCGTTCCAGGAGTGGGACGTCCCGACCCCGGGCGCGCGGCCGCACGATCCGCTCGCCACGCCCGACGGCATGATCTGGTACACGGGCCAGATGGCCAACGTCCTGGGCCGGGTCGACCCGGCCACCGGGCAGGTCCGCGAGTTCAGCCTGCCGCGCGCCCGCTCGGGGCCCCACGGCCTGGCGGCGGACGCCCAGGGCCGCATCTGGTTCACCGCCAACTTCGCCGCCTACATCGGCCGGCTGGACCCGCGCACGGGCGAGGTCGCCGAATTCCCGATGCCCGACCCGGCGGCGCGCGATCCCCATACGCTGGCGTTCGACCGGCAGGGCGTCATCTGGTTCACCGTCCAGGGCGGCAATTTCGTCGGCCGGCTCGATCCCGCGAGCGGCAGGATCGACCTGGTGAGGTCGCCGACGCCGCGCTCCAATCCCTACGGAGTCTCGCTCGATTCCCGGGGCACGCCGTTCTTCGACGAGTTCGGCTCCAACAAGATCGGCGCGATCGATCCGGCGACCCTGCAGATCCGCGAATATGTCCTGCCCGACGCTGCAAGCCGGCCGCGGCGGATCGCGGTCGGGCCCGGCGACATGGTCTGGTACACCGACTTCGCGCGCGGGCGGCTCGGCCGGCTCGATCCGCGCACCGGCAAGGTGACGGAATGGGCCTCGCCCAGCGGCTCCGGGTCGCAGCCCTACGCCATCGCCGTCCGCAAGGGCGAGGTCTGGTACGTGGAGACCGGCCCCAGCCCCAACGCCCTGGTCCGCTTCGAGCCGCGGAGCCAGACCTTCCAGAGCTGGGCCATCCCTTCCGGGGGCGGGGTGGTGCGCAACATGGACGTCACCCGCGAGGGCGACCTCGCCCTGGCCGAGAGCGGGATCAACAAGATCGCCCTCGTCCGGGTCCGTCAGGCGGCCGGCTCGGGCTCGGACTGAGGCTCCTCGGTCAGGGCCCTGACCAGCTCCAGGACCTGCCGCCGCCAGCGCCCCTCGGGCAGCATCATGAAGCGCCGGGCGAGCTCCAGGCCCTCGGGGGTGGCGAGGAAGGCGTTGACCCGGCCGTCGGCGTCCTCGTCCGGAAGCGCCTCGCCGGCCGGCTGGCCGGGCTGCGGCAGGCCGTCGAAGAAGTACCTTACCGGGACCTGCAGCACGCGGGCCGCGCCGAACAGCTTGGAGGCGCTGACGCGGTTGACGCCGCACTCGTACTTCTGGACCTGCTGGAAGGTCAGGCCCAGGGCGTCGGCGAGCGCCTCCTGGCTGAGCCCCATGACGCGCCGGCGCATGCGGATCCGGCTGCCGACGTGCGCGTCGACCGGATCGGGCTGTTTGCGAAGGTCGTGCATCCGACTGCTCCTTGCTGCGGCCAGCCGTGCGGCCGCAAGCTCCCTCCCGAGCCGCGGCCGCCCCCGCTCCGGGTGCAAGCGGGCAGAGATACAACCCTAGCAGGCCCTACTCGGCGCCGTACAGGGAAAGGTTTCACAGCGGCGCCGGAGCCGCTACCCTGGACGGACTCACGGGGGCTGGTAGGCGGCGATGCAGGAGCCTTCCCACCGGGACGCGGTCGACTTTCTGATGCGCGCGCCCGAGTACGAGGACGCCTCGGCGCTGGAGCACGCGTTCGCGCGGGTGCTCGCAGGGCTGGGCGTGAACGCCTACAGCTGCAGCAAGCAGGACAGCCGCCGCCCGGGGGGACCGCCGGTCGTCATGGCCCAGCGCGGCCTGGACCAGTGGGACCAGTACATGGCCGACCAGGGCTATTTCGCGGTGAACCCGTGCGTGCGCTGGACCGCGATGGGCCGCGGCGCCTTCACCTGGCGGGAGGTCCAGGCCGAGCTGCGCCGCAGCGGCGAGGCCTCCGAACGGGAGCAGGAGCTCTGGGCCGAGGCCGCCGAGAATGGGCTGCACGACGGCCTGGTCGTCCGGACTGTCGCCCCGGCGGGCCAGGTCCTGTCCACCCGCATGGTCACCCGCGCGCCCCGCATCCGCACCGGAGACCGGGCGCTGCTCGAATCGCTCGCGATCATCTTCGCGACCCTGCGCCACCGCTTCCACGAGCAGGCCGCCGACTCCCCGCTGAACGCCACCCTGACCCGCCGGGAAGCGGAGTGCCTGCGCTGGGCGGCGCAGGGCCTGCACGACTACGAGATCGCCGAGCGGCTGGGCATCAGCGGCAACACGGTCCGCAACCACATGCAGAACGCCATGCGCAAGCTGTCCGCCCCCTCGCGGCTGGCGGCCTATTACCGGGCCCTGAGCCTCGGCGCGCTCGACTAGTGGGTTCGGACTAGTAGTTTTGGACCATTGGGCGCGCGGCGCGCGCGTAGGACCATCGCTCCCTACGTTTGGGAGCCTTTGCATGATCCACGTCGTCACAGCCCAGAACCGGCATCTGTACAAGTCCCAGCTCTGGCAGATGTTCCAGCTGCGCAAGCGCCACTACGTCGACGAGCGCGGCTGGGCGGAACTCTGGCAGTTCGGGAGCGCGGAACTCGACGACAGCGACGACGAACGCGCCGTCTACATGATGGAGCTCGGCCCGGCCGAGGAGCTCCTCGGCTTCGTGCGGATCCGCCCGACCGACGACCACAGCATCCTGGTCGACAAGTTCCCGTACCTGATCGATCCCAGCCTCCTGCCCCTGAAGGGCCCGGGGACGTGGGAAGGCGCGCGCATCTGGGTGGAGTCCGGCGTGCCCAATCCGCACGCGGCCATGCACCGGCTGCTGACCGCCTGCGCGGAGCACATCCTGGCCCGCGACGGCGAGCGGCTGCTGGCCTTCATCGACGTCCACAACATCCCGCACCTTTCCGACGGGGCGCTGGAGTTCACCATGACGGGGGCGCCGGCCCCCTACCGCTACGGCGTCATGGCCGGGGTCAAGCACGAGCTGTCCGAAGAGGCGGTCTGCCGCATGCGCGACAGCCTCGGCGAGCCGCCGCCGCTGACCTACGAGGTGGAGGACGAGGACGTCGACCTGCACGGCTGCCTCGCCCGCGTGCAGCGCGAGGTGGACCTGGCCCGCACCGCCGACCTCGGCACCGCCAAGGTGGACTTCGCGACCCCGGCCAAGACCAAGGCGCGGATCAACGCCCTGTTCGCCCAGCACGACGCCTGCTTCCCCGAGCCCAGGGCCCGGCTGCGGGCGCCGGGGCTGCGGCTGCTGGAGGGCGACGGCGGCCGCGCCTAGAAGCGGTTCAGGGCCGCGTCAGCGACCGGGCCGCGCCGCCAGCAGCGGCAGGCCCGGACTTTGCTTGATCGTGCGCATGACGAAGCTCGAGCGGACGTCCTTCACGCCGGGTATGCTCCTCAGCTTGAAGAACACGATGTCCGAGTAGGCGGCGCTGTCCCTGGCGGCGACGTGCAGGATGGCGTCGTAGCTGCCCGAGACGATGTAGCAGGACACCACCTCCGGGATCTCGGCGATGCGGTCGACGAATTCCTGCGCCGTGGCGGCGGTGATGTAGTCCAGCACCAGGGTGACGTAGGCGACGAAGCCGACGCCGATCGCCTCGGGGGACAGGCGGGCCGTGTAGCCCTCGATCACCCCGTCCGCCTCCATCCGCCGGATGCGCCGCGAGCACGGCGCCTCCGACAGGCCCACCCGCTCGGCGATCTCGACATTGCTGGCGCGGGCGTCCTCGCGCAGGACCTCCAGGATCCTCAGGTCGAAGGAATCGAGCTCCGCCGGCGCGCCGCGCGCGACAGGAGATTGCGAACGCTTCCTTAAGTCCGCCGGTTTCTTGCGCATTTGATCATCACTTCAACAGATTCCATCTATCTGATGGAGCTCCCCGCTCGATTTCGCAAGGACCTTCCCTCCAGCCCCGGCCTAGGCTTGCCGGCGCTCACAGGGAAACAGGCCCATGACCATGACCATCGACGCCGCCGCCAGCCCGGCCCGGACGCAGCCGCTTGCACGCCGGGGGCGCCCGCCGTTCCGGGCCGAGCACGTGGGCAGCCTGCTGCGTCCGCCTGTCCTGCAGGACGCCAGGGCCCGCGCCGCCTCCGGCGCCATCGGCCGCGCGGAGCTGCAGGCGGTCGAGGACGCCGCGATCCGCGAAGCCGTCGCCCTGCAGGAGCAGGTCGGGCTGCGCTCGATCACCGACGGGGAGTTCCGCCGCACCTATTTCCACCTGGACTTCCTGGAGCAGATCGCCGGCGTCGAGACCTACCAGGACGCCTCGACGGCGCATTTCCGCACCGCCGCGGGCCAGGTCCTCGACTTCTCCCCGCCCCGGCTGCGCGTCACCGGCAGGCTGGAACGGACCCGGCCGATCATGCGGCGGGACTACGAGGTCCTCGCCTCCGCCCTCAGCGGCGACGGGGCCGCCCGGATCACCATCCCCTCCCCCTCCATGGCCTTCCGCGGCGGCCGCGACTCGATCGACCGCGGCGCCTATCCCGAGATCGAGGGCTTCTTCGCCGACCTGGCCCGGGTGTACCGCGAGGAGATCGCCGACCTCGCCGCCGCCGGCTGCCGCTACCTGCAGCTGGACGACACCAACCTCGCCTACCTCTGCGACGCGGGCATCCGCCGGCAGGCCCGCGCCCGCGGGGAGGACCCGGACGCCCTGCCCGAGGCCTACGCGGCGTTGATCAACGACGCCCTGAGCACCGCGCCCGAGGACATGGTCACCGCCATCCACCTGTGCCGCGGCAACTTCAGGAGCGCCTTCGTGGCCGAGGGCGGCTACGACCCGGTGGCCGAGGTGCTGTTCAACGCCATCGAGGTGGACGCCTTCTTCCTGGAGTACGACGACGAGCGCTCGGGCTCGTTCTCGCCGCTGAGGTTCGTGCCGAAGGACCGCTTCGTGGTGCTGGGCGTGATCAGCTCCAAGACTCCCCGCCTGGAGAGCCGGGACGAGGTCCGGCGCCGGATCGACGAGGCGGCGAAGGTGCTGCCGCTGGAGCAGCTCTGCCTGTCGCCCCAGTGCGGCTTCGCCTCGACCTGCCACGGCAACGACCTGTCGTTCGACGACCAGCGCCGCAAGCTGGAGCTGGTGGTCGACTGCGCCGAGGAGATCTGGGGCGAGGCGTGAGCGCCTTCAGGCGAGAACCGTCCGTCCACGCGGGCGGTTTTCCCTTTCCGTGAATTGTTCATGCTTCGTTCTTGTCCAGCGCGAATGACAAGCGCATCCTCTCCGGGTTACCCGCCCTGGAGGAGCAGATGTCGAACATGCCGAAGGGCGAGCCGCGGACCTCGTCCGACGGGCTCGGCGCGAGCTACGAGGACATGCTCAGGCGCCACACGACCGACGTGGCCGGCCGTTCGGGCGCAGCCGCCCCCTCGCCCGCCTACTCGCCCTTCCGGACGCCGGACAACCTGCCGCCCGGCTTCAAGGTCTACGACGACGGCGAGGGCCGCAGGAACATCTACATGCAGGACCCGCAGGGCCGCCTGCACTTCACGCCAGACTACGCCGCGCAGGTGAAAGGCCTCCAGATCGACTGGCCGGGCGTGGCGATCGATCTTGGCGCCATCGCCCTCGGCGCGGACAGCTTCCTGGAAGGCGCGACCCTCAAGCCGCTCCTGAAGGCCACGGGCGCCCTTGGACTTCAGGCCCTCAAGGACTCGCGGGATGCGGGGAAGACGCCGCAGCGATAGGGTGACGTTCAGACGATGCAAGCACCTCGGAAGGGCGACGAAAGCAGATGAGCGTTCTGAACCTGTTTCTCCTGCTCTGCGCAGCCGCCCTCGCCTGGGGCGTGGTCTCCCACCTTCTGAGCATTGTACGGCTCCTGAGATCCGGGCGGGCGATCCATCACGTGGTCACTCTCAAGAGCGGGGTCTCGCAACCCTACGACCATACCGAGCAGATCACCCGGGAGGAGCAACCCGCACTCTTCTGGAAGATCGTCCGCCGCGAGGCGCGCAGCCTGATCTTCTTCCTCGCCTTCATCGCCCTGGTGTGGTGGAGCCAGGAGATCAAGGCCTGGCTCGGCCAGCTCTTCTGATCCGCCCGCACCGGGCTGCTCATCCGCCAGTCTTCGCCTTCAGGAACGCATCGATGTGCGCGTTCGCCGCCTTGGCGTGGGGGTGGCCCAGGATGTTGAAGGCGTGCGGGGCGCCCGGATAGACGGCGAGCTCGGCCTCGTTCCCGGCGGCGATCCAGCGGGCGTAGAGGAACAGGCTGTCGTCCAGGAAGGGATCGTAGGTCCCCACGCTGAACAGGGCCGGCGGCATGTCCCTCAGATCGGCGTAGAGCGCCGACATGTCCGGGTCCTTGCGCCTGGAGGCGTCCGGCGCATAGGCGTCCGAACAGCCGCGGATCATCTCGGTGGAGATGAGATAGCCCATGGCCCCGTTCCAGACGTTGCTCGGGGTCCCGCTGGTGTCGTAGTTGCCGTACGACAGGTTGGCGGCCGAAAAGCCGGTGAAGCCGTGCCGGTCGCGCATCCTCACCAGGGTCGGAACCGCGAGGGTCGCGCCGGCGGATTCGCCCCCGATCGCCAGGACCTCCCCGCCGAATTCCGACTTGACGTTCTCCGCCAGCCAGACGGCCGCCGCCTCGGCGTCGTCCCACGCGGCCGGATAGGGATGCGCAGGGGCCAGGCGGTACTCGACGCTGACGGCCGCGAGGCCGGTGGCGTCGGCGGTGCGCTCCAGCAGGCCGTCGTCCTGGTCGGCCGAGCCCATGATCAGCCCGCCGCCGTGCAGGTGCAGATAGGCCCCCCGGGGCGATCCGGAGGCCGGCGCCAGGATCCGCACCTCGACCTTGCGTCCGTCCGCCTCGACCGTCCGCACCGTGGCGCGGGGGGACTTGGGCCTGGGCGCCATCGGGCCGCCGCGCTCCTGCCCCGGCGGCGGGGGCGAGGCCATGGCCTTCATGAAGCTCTCGTTGAAGGCGCGCACCTCGGGGCTGATCGCCTCGGGGCGGAATACGGACGGATCGAGCGGAACGGCGGTCATCTTCCCTCCTCAAGGCGCGCCCGGTCTGCGCCGGGGGCGGCGCGCAGACTCTTGGCCAAAATCAGGGACCCTGTCACGCTGCACGGCCGGCCTGCCCCGCAATGGAGCGTGATTTGCGATTCCCGGTCCGCCGTGTTTCACCGCGTGCAACCGCCCGAAGTAGAGCCTAGCTCGGCCCATTTCCGGCCGTACGGTAAGGGCAAGCCATAAGAGACGCGGCGCGGGCCCGCTGCGCCAGGGAGACGACGCCATGAACAAGCCGCTCAAGCCCCAGGAGGCCCAGAAGGGCTTCCCGCTCCCGAGCTCGGTGAAGGTGGTCCCGGGCACCGAGCGCGCCCAGGCGGCCTATCCCTACTACATGCAGTTCAACGAGGCGGACGACGGCCGCTTCTGGTTCTACAACTCCATGCACTTCCCCGAGCCGATGTCGCACTTCGACATGATCACCGGGGAAGCGGCCTACTGCGCCCTGGGCTCGGCCAACACCCGGGTGCACTGCCTGCCCACCACCCTGGGCATCGACCAGCGGATCATCAACGGCCGCGTCTACATCGGCGGCAACGCGGTGACCGATCCGGCCGAGATCGCCCGGCGCACCGAGGAGTTCCAGCAGCGCGCCTTCTACTACTACGCCAACTGGGAGCGGCTCTACGCCCAGTGGAAGGACAAGATGCGTGCCCTGATCAAGGACGCCCAGGCGCTGCCGCCCCTCGCCCTGCCGGAGTTCGAGCCGCTGGAGAACGTCCACGCCGGCAAGGGCGTCGCCTCCAACCACTACCTCCTCGACACCTACCAGAAGACCGTCGAGGGCTACTTCCGGATGTGGCACCACCACTTCGAGTTCCTGCTGCTCGGCTACGGCGCCTATCTGACCTTCTTCGACTTCTGCAAGAAGGCTTTCCCGGAGATCTCCGACCAGACCATCGCCCGCATGGTGGCCGGCATGGAGGCGGAGATCTTCCGCCCGGACGAGGAGCTGAAGCGCCTGGCCCGCAAGGCCGTGGAGCTCGGGGTCGACGGCAAGTTCCAGGACGGGGTGAAGGCCGAGGACGTGCTGGCCTCGCTGGAGCAGATGGGCCCGCCGGGGAAACAGTGGCTGCAGGAGCTGCAGACCTCCCGCGACCCCTGGTTCAACGTCAACGTCGGCGACGGCTTCTACCACTACCACCGCTCGTGGAACGACGACCTGTCGCTGCCCTTCTCCGCCCTGCCCGGCTACATCGCCAAGGTGAAGGCGGGCGACAACCTGGAGCGTCCGACCGAGCAGCTGCTGGAGGAGCGCAAGCAGCTCGTGGAGGACTACCGCGAGCTGCTGGCCACGGACGAGGAGCGCGCGGCCTACGACCAGATGATCGAGCTGGCCCACCGGGTGTTCCCCTACGTGGAGGGCCACAAGTTCTACTGCGAGCACTGGTACACCAACCTGTTCTTCAACAAGATCAGGGAGTTCGGGGCGCTGCTCGCCAGCTACGGCTTCTTCCCGGAGACCGAGGACGTCTTCCACCTCACCCACTACGAGCTGGAGGCCGCGATCATCGACCTGATGACCTCCTGGTCGAACGCCTCCCCGCCGCGGGGCCCGAGCCACTGGCCGGCCATCGTCAAGGAGCGCAAGGCGGCCATCGCCGAGTGGGCCAAGCACGACACCCCGCCCGCGCTGGGGCCGGTGCCGGACATCATCGACGACCCGGCCATCGTCATGCTGTGGGGCATCACCCGCGAGAGCCTCGACGCCTGGCTGAGCGCCGGCGAGGACGGCGCCTCCAGCGAGATCAAGGGCTTCGCCGCGTCGATGGGGGTGGTCGAGGGCACCGCCCGGGTGGTCAAGTCGGTCGAGGAGATCGGCCGCATCAGGCAGGGCGACATCCTGGTCTGCCAGGTGACCAACCCCACCTGGGCGCCCATCTTCCAGAAGATCTCCGCCGCCGTGTCCGACATCGGCGGCTCCATGAGCCACGCCGCCATCGTGGCCCGCGAATACGGCCTGCCGGCCGTGGTGGGCACGGGGACCGCCACCTCCAAGATCCGCGACGGCCAGCGCGTGCGGGTCGACGGGGGCCGGGGCGTCGTGACCCTCCTCGACTAGGACGATCAAGTTGCAGTCTACAGACATCATCGGCTGGTTCGCGGACATCGGACTGGCCGACCGCCCGACCGTCGGCGGCAAGGGCGGGAGCCTGGGCGAGCTGACCAGGGCCGGCATCGAGGTGCCGCCCGGCTTCGTCGTGCGCACCCACGCCTTCGAGCGCTTCCTCGAGGCGCTGGAGCGCCAGGCGCCGCTGCGCAGGCAGGTGGAGGCGCTCGACCCGACCGACCTGGACGCGGTGACCGCCTGCGCGCGCGCGCTGCGCGCCCGCATCGAAGAGGCGCCCCTGCCCGACGACGTCCAGGCCGAGATCCTGGCGGCCCACGCCCATCTGTGCGCCGGCGACGGCTCCTCCCCGGTGGCGGTGCGCTCGTCGGCCACGACCGAGGACGCCGAGGACGCCAGCTTCGCGGGCCTGCAGGACACCTACCTGTGGGTGCTCGGCCCCGAGCAGACCCTGCACTACGTCAGGAGCTGCTGGGCCAGCCTCTACTCCGTCGAATCCATGACCTACCGGCTGAAGCACAAGCTGCCGGAGGACGGGGTCGCCATGGCCGTGGTCGTCCAGCGCATGGTCGACGCCAGGACCGCGGGGGTGATGTTCACCCGCAGCCCCACCACCGGCGACCGTTCGGTGATCACCATCGAGGGCGCCTGGGGCCTGGGCTCGGCCGTGGTCTCCGGCGAGGTGACGCCCGACCGCTGGGTGGTCGGCAAGATCACCGGCGAGATCTCGGTGCGCGACATCTCCGACAAGCACATCCAGCAGGTCCCCGCCGAGGGCGGCGGCATCCGCGACGAGGAGCTCCCCGCGGAGCGGCGCAAGGCGCCGGCGCTCAGCGACGAGGAGTTGATGAAGCTGCGCGAGATCGGCCGCAAGGTCGAGCGCCACTACGGCCGGCCGCAGGACATCGAATGGGCCGTGGACCGCTCCAGCGGCAGGATCCTCCTGCTGCAGAGCCGTCCGGAGACCGTCTGGTCCGTCCGCGACGCCGCCCCCGTCGCCAAGCCCGCCGACAACCCGCTGGCCCACGTCATGACCATTTTCGGAGGCCGCCGGTGAGCCTGACCGCCAAGGACGTATCGGAGATCATGCGGCTCCTGGAGGAGTCGTCCTTCGAGGAGCTGTCGCTGGAGACCGACGGCCTGAAGCTGCGCCTGCGCAAGGGCGGCGGCGCGGCCGGGCCGGCCTTCGCCGAGCCCGAGCGCCTGCCCGGCCCGCCGAAGGCGATCGAGCCTCCCAAGGCCGAGGCGGCGGCGGCGGCGCCCGCCAGGCCCGCGGCCTCCGCCGCCGGCCCCGGCGTCACCGACGTGCCAGCGCCCCTGCTCGGGGTGTTCTACCGCGCCCCCAAGCCGGGCGAGGCGCCGTTCGTGGAGGTCGGCTCCAGGGTCGAGGAGGACACGGTCATCGCCATCATCGAGGTGATGAAGCTGATGAATTCCGTGCGCGCGGGCGTGAAGGGCGAGGTGGTGGAGATCCTGGCCCAGAACGGCGCCCTGGTGGAGTACGGCGAGCCCCTGATCCGGGTGAAGGAGACCGCCTGAGGCGGAGACGGACCACGTCATGCCCATCCGCCGCATCCTCATCGCCAACCGGGGCGAGATCGCCGTCCGGGTGATCCGCACCTGCAAGGCGCTCGGGATCGAGACCGTGCTGGCGGCCTCCGAGGCCGACCTCGGCTCGCTCGGCGCCCGGCTCGCCGACCGCACCCTGTGCATCGGCCCGCCGCCCTCGACCCAGAGCTACCTGAAGGTGGAGACGGTCGTGCAGGCGGCCCTGGGCTCCGGCTGCGACGCCATCCATCCCGGCTACGGCTTCCTGTCCGAGCGCGCGGCCCTGGCGGCCCTGTGCGAGGCGGAAGGCGTGACCTTCATCGGCCCGACCTCCGCCCAGATCGAGGCCGTGGGCGACAAGCTGAGGGCCCGGGCGGAGGCGGAGGCGGCGGGCGTGCCGACCGCGCCCGGCGGCTCGGTGGGCTCCCTGGACGAGGCGCGCGCCCTCGGCGCCCGCATCGGCGCGCCGATCCTGGTCAAGGCCGTGGGCGGCGGCGGCGGGCGGGGCATGAAGCGGGTCGACCGTCTGGAGGACCTGCCCGAAGCCATGTCCCTGGCCTCGGCGGAGGCCGGCGCGGCGTTCGGCGACGAGCGGGTCTATCTGGAGCGGTTCGTGGCGCGCGGCCGCCACGTGGAGGTGCAGGTCCTGGGCGACGGCGCGGGCCAGGTGGTCCACCTCGGCGAGCGGGACTGCTCGGTGCAGCGCCGCTACCAGAAGCTGATCGAGGAGACCCCCGCGCCAGGGCTGTCCGACGACTTCCGCGCCGCCATCCGCAAGGCGGCCGTCCGCTTCGGCGAGCACCTGAACTATCGCGGCGCCGGCACGGTGGAGTTCCTGGTCGATGTCGAGCGCGAGGAGTTCTACTTCCTGGAGATGAACGCCCGCATCCAGGTGGAGCATCCGGTGACCGAGATGGTCACGGGCGCGGACTTGGTGGCCGAGCAGATCGCCGTCGCCGACGGCCAGGGCCTGAGGATCTCGCAGGAGGACGTGCGCCTCCGGGGCGCGGCCATCGAGTGCCGGATCAACGCCGAGGACCCCGCGCGCGACTTCGCCCCTTCCCCCGGACGGGTGCTCGAGGCGGCCTGGCCGTCGGGCCCGGGGATCCGGGTGGACAGCCACATCGTCTCCGGCGCGATGGTCCCGCCCTACTACGACTCCCTGATGGCCAAGATCATCGCCCACGGGCCGGACCGGCAGACGGCGCTCGCGCGGCTTCGCAAGGCCCTCGCCGAGACCCATATCGAGGGCGTCACCACCAACATCGGCTTCCACGCCCGCGTCCTGGCCGACCCCGAGTTCGCCAGGGGCGGGGTGGACACCGCCTATCTCCCGCGCTTCCTCGAGCGCGGCCCCATTCCAGTGGAGGCCTGAATGGCCGACATCCAGCTTGTCGAGACCTCGATCCGCGACGGCAACCAGAGCCTGTGGGGCGCCACCGGCCTGACCACCGCCATGATCCTGCAGATCGCCCCGGTGATGGACCGGATCGGGCTGAAGGCGATCGACTTCACCACCTCCACCCACATGGCCGTGGCGGCGCGCTTCAAGAAGAACGACCCGTGGGAGCGCATCCGGCTGATGGCCAAGGCCACGCCGAACACCCCGCTGCAGTTCCTGTCCACCGGCTTCCGCTTCATCGCCTGGGACACCGCCAGCCCCGAGTTCATGCAGCTCGCCTTCTCGACCCTGGTGAAGGCCGGCATCCGCCGCTTCGCGCTGGCCGACCCGATGAACGACCTGCAGGGCAACCTGGCGGGCGCCCGCATGGCCAAGCAGGGCGGCGCCGACTATGTGGTGGCCGCGCTGGTCTACACCCTGAGCCCGATCCACGACGACGCCCACTACGTCGACCGGGCCAAGGCGCTCGCCGCCTCGCCGGACGTGGACGCGCTCTACATCAAGGACCCCGGCGGCCTGCTCACGCCCAACCGCGCCCGCACCCTGATCCCGGCGATCAAGGCGGTGATCGGCGACAAGCCCCTGGAGCTGCACGCCCACTGCAACATCGGCCTGGCCGAGCTGGTCTACATGGACGGGCCCGACTACGGCGCGAGCGCCGTCCAGTGCGCCTCCGGCGCGGCCAGCGACGGCACCTCCAACCCGCCCTCGCTCAGGGTGGTGAAGAACCTGCGCGAGCTCGGTCACACCGTCGACATCGACGACGAGGCGCTGGCGGAGGTCTCGGCCTATTTCGACCGGGTGGCGGAGGCCGAGGGCCTGCCGTTCGGCCGGCCGCAGGGCTTCGATGCGGCCTACCTGCACCACCAGCTGCCCGGCGGCATGGTCGGCACCATGCGCCGGCACCTCAGCGAAAGCCGGCTGTCGCACATGGAAGGGGCGGTGATCGAGGAGCTCGGCCGCGTGCGCCAGGAGCTCGGCTGGCCGATCGTCATGACGCCCTTCGCCCAGATGGTGCTGACCCAGGCGGTGATGAACGTCACCTCCAAGGAGCGCTACGCCGTCATCCCCGACGAGGTGATCCGCTACGCCATCGGCCGCTTCGGCCGCCCCAACGTGCCGATCGCGCCGGAGGTGATGGACCGCATCGAGTCCATGCCCCGCACCAAGGAGCTGCGCGCCGAGCCGGGCATGGCGCCCCTGAAGGAGCTCAGGAAGCGGATCGGGCCCAAGCTGTCGGACGAGGAGTTCCTGCTGCGCGCCACCATGCCGGCCGAGCAGGTGGACGCCATGTACGCCGCCGGCCCCTCCCCGCGCGACTACGAGCCTGAGGTGCGGCCGGTGATGGACCTGATCCGGCGGCTGGCCGCCCGCAAGGACCTGGCCCACATCGCCGTGGAGAAGCCGGGGTTCAAGCTGGAGCTGCGCGGGCGCGCCGCCGTGGAGGCCTGAGGTGGACGTCTCCGGCGACGCCTGGGACGAGCCGATCGGCGAGCTCAGGGGCTTCATGTTCGACGTGGACGGCACCCTGGTCCTCGGCGACCGGTCCGGCCGCGGCTACCAGGTCCTGCCCGGGGCCGTGGAGGTGCTGACCGAGCTGAAGGCCCGCAGCATCCCCTTCGTCCTGCTGACCAACGGCAGCGCCTATCCGGCGGCGGTCCAGGCGCCGCGCCTGCGCGACGTGGGGCTGCCGGTCGAGGACTGGCAGATGCTGACGCCCTCCAGCGTCACCGCCGACTACCTGTCGCGCGCGGGCGTGGAGCGCTGCCTCGTGCTGGGCTCCCCCGGGGTCGGCCACGCCCTGCAGGAGGCCGGGATCGAGATCGTCTTCACCGGCGGCGAGCGCCCGACCGAGGTCGACGCGGTCTACGTCGGCTGGCATCCGGACTGCGCCATGAAGGACATCGAGACCGCCTGCAAGGCGATCTGGAACGGGGCGAAGCTCTACGTCGCCTCCGACGTGCCCTTCTTCGCCACGCGCGAGGGCAAGACCATCGGCTACTCCCACGCCATCGTCGCCGCGATCCGGAGCCTGACCAGGGCCCGCGCGACGATCACCGGCAAGCCGTCGCTGCACGCCATGCGCTACGTGGCCAGGAAGCTCGGCGCGCCCGTCGCCGCCATCGGGGTGGTCGGCGACGACCCGCAGCTGGAGACCGCCATGGCCCGGCGGGCGGGGGCCACCGGCTTCGGCGTGACCACCGGCCTGCTCGGGGCCTCCGACTGGGCCGCCCAGCCGCCCGCGCGGCGGCCGCACCGGGTGCTGGACGCGGTCGGCGACCTGCTGACCCGGGGCTTCATGCCGCAGTCCGTCTGAGCTGGGAGGGGGCGCGATGCGCAACATCGACTACTTCGACAGGCGCTGCGATCTGCATCCGGACCGCGCCATCCTGGTCGACGGGGACGCCCGCCACACCTACGGCGAGGCGCGCGCCGCCTCGCACCGCCTGGCCAACGCCCTGAGGGCTGCCGGGCTGGAGCGCCAGGAGGCGGCGGCCATCCTGTCGCCGAACCACGCCTCGGTGCTCCTGACGCTGCTGGGCCTGTGGCGCGCGGACGCCGTCTGGATCCCGGTGAACACGCGCAACGCCCTGGACGCCAACATCGCCTACCTGGCCTACGTCCGCGCCGCCTTCCTCTTCTACCACTCCAGCCTCAGGGCCGAGGCCGAGGCGATCCGCGCCCAGGTCCCCAGCGTCCGGCGGCTGATCTGCCTGGACCGCCCCGACGGCGAGGTCCCTTCGCTGGAGGCCTTCCTGCAGGGCGGGGGCGACGCGCCCTTCCCCGACGCCGCCGACCCGGTCGGCAACCCCGACGACCTGGTGGCCATCATCGCCACCGGCGGCACCACCGGCCCGGCCAAGGGGGTCCGCATCCCCAACCGCAGCTGGGGGACGCTGATGGAGACCATCGGCAACCTGATGCCGGCCGAGGACCCGGTGTGCCTGGCCACCGCGCCGCTCACCCACGCCGCTGGTCCCGTCGCCATGGCCGCCGTCGCCATGGGCGCGACCGTCGCGATCCTGCCGAAGTTCGACGCGCTGGAGGTGATGCAGGCGATCGGGCGTTGGCGCGTCACCCACATGTTCCTGCCCCCGACGGCGCTCTATTCCATGCTGGCGCATCCGCGGGTGCGGGAGTTCGACTACTCCAGCCTGAGATATTTCCTGCTGGCCGGCTCGCCGGTGTCGCCGGACAAGTTCCGTCAGGCCGTCGAGGTGTTCGGTCCATGCCTGTGCCAGAGCTACGGCCAGACCGAGGCCCACATGATCGTCACCTGGCTGCCGCCGGAGGTGGTCGCGGCCGCCGCCGCGGGCGACCATACCGAGCGGCTCTCCAGCTGCGGCAAGCCGAGCTATCCCGTGCGCGTGGAGCTGATGGACGACGACGGCCGGCTGCTGGGCGTGGGGGAGACCGGCGAGATCGTGGTCCGCGGCGGGCTGGTCGGCGACGGCTATTTCGAGATGCCCGAGGCGACGGCCGAGGTGCGCGCGCACGGCTGGCACCACACCGGCGACGTCGGCAGGAAGGACGCGGACGGCTTCGTCTACATCGTCGACCGCAAGAAGGACATGATCGTCACCGGCGGCTTCAACGTCTTCTCCGCCGAGGTCGAGGCGGCGGTGATGGAGCTGCCCGAGGTCCGCGAGTGCGCCGTCATCGGCGCGCCCGACGAGAAGTGGGGCGAGGCGGTGACCGCCATCGTCGCCCTGAACGAGGGCGCGAAGATCTCGGATGCGCAGATCATCGCCCACTGCAAGGCCCGGCTCGGCAGCGTGAAGGCCCCCAAGGCGGTGCACGTCTGGGACGAGGTGCCGCGCACGGGCGCCGGCAAGTTCGACAAGAAGGCCATCCGCGCGCGCTTCTGGCAGGGCGCCGAGCGCAACGTGCACTGAGCCGTCCGCCGGCTAATGCAGCGCCGCCGCGGCGGCGACCAGCTGGCGCGCCTTCTCCAGCGTCTGGCGGGGCGTCTGGCCGGGGCGGTAGATCTCCGAGCCGATCCCGAAGGCGCGCGCCCCCGCGGCCCACCACTCTGCCAGGGACGCCGGGCCGACCCCGCCGACGGCCCAGAGCACCGCCTCGGGCGGCATCACCGCCCTGAGCTGGCGCACGTGGGCGGGGCCGTAGGTGACGGCCGGGAACAGCTTCAGGTGCCGCGCCCCCGCCGCGATCGCCTGGAACGCCTCGCTCGCCGTGGCGAAGCCGGGCGCGGGATCCAGGCCGCGCTGCACCGCCCGGCCGACCACCTCGATGCAGGTGTTGGGCGAGACGACGAGGCGGCCGCCCGCGTCGGCCACCGCGTCCACCTGCTCGGCGCTCAGCACCGCGCCCGCGCCGCAGACCATCCGGTCTTCGAAGGCCCGCGACACCCGGCGAAGGCTCTCCAGCGCCTCGGGCGAGTTCAGCGGGACCTCGACCGCGTAGACCCCTGCCTCCAGCAGCGCCGCCGCGGCGCCCAGGATCTCGTCGGGACGCACGCCGCGCAGGATGGCGACCACCGGACAGGCCTCCAGCGCCTCGGCCAGCATCATCGGACCTCCTCCCTCCGACGTCGCGCGCCCCTTTCCGTCTAAACCCCCCACGGCTGCGCCGGTTCAGGCGGCGTGAAGCCGATCGCGCGGCGCCGCCGCTTGACCCCGGCCGCGCCCCCGGCGTCTGCTGGCCCTGCGCAACCGCCGCCGCCCCCGCCCCGTTCAGCGGCCGGGCCCCTTCTTGGAAGCCGTGGAGGACGCGCCCTTGGCGCAGACCGTGATCGGAGGCTGGCCGGTCGAGACCCTGACCTGCGCCGCGCCCGCCGCGCCGGACGCGCCGGTCTTCGTCCGCGCCGACATCGCCCCGGCGCGCGGGATGCTGCTGCTGCAGGCGCGGGTTCGGCGCCCGGACGGGGGCGAGACGGAGCTGCTCGCCTGCCCGCCCCTGGACCGGCTGCCCGGGCTGTTCGGCGGCGAGGACGACTTCTGCGGCAACAAGTCCTTCGCCTTCGGCGCAGCGATCCTTCTGCCCTACGCCAACCGGATCCGCGGCCGGGCGACGGCGGAAGGCCGCTGGATCGAGACCCAGGTCCTCGGCCGCACGGTGCGGCTGCCGCGCAACTGGGGCGGCCGCGCGCCGGGGGCGGAGCAGTACGCCATGCACGGGCTGATGCTCGACCGCGCGCCCGACCGGCTGGAGCGGCGCGCCCTGCCCTCCGGCGAGGCGCTGGCGGCGGCGTTCGAGCTCGGGGACTTCGGCGGCTGCTGGCCCTCCAGCACCCGCGTGGAGGTGGAGATCTCGCTGCAGCCCTCGGCGCTGCGGCTGCAGGTGCGGGCGACCAATGTCGGCGAGGCCCTGCTGCCCGTCGGCATCGGCTGGCATCCCTATTTCGCCCTCCCGAGCGGCGAGCGCGCCCAGGCCCGTCTGCGCCTTCCCGCTCGCGGCCGCGCGGAGGTCGGCGACTATGACGCGGTGCTGCCCACGGGCCGGACCCTGCCGCTCGCCGGCGGCCCCTACGACTTCCGCGCCGCGGACGGGTCCGCCCTCGGGGAGCTCTACCTGGACGACTGTTTCGTCGGGCTGGAGCGGGACGCCGCCGGCGAGGTGGTCGCCCTGATCACCGACCCCGCCGCCGGCCACGGCGTGCGCGTGCGCGCCCGCTCGCCGGAGATCTCGGCCGTGCAGGTCTTCGCCCCGCCCTCGGACAGCTATGTGGTGGTGGAGCCGCAGTTCAACTGGGCCGATCCGTTCGGCCCCGAGTGGGGCGGCCAGGACACCGGCATGGTGGTGCTGCGGCCGGGCTCGGGCGTGCTCTACGACGTGGCGGTGGAGCCGTTCGCGCCCTGAGGTCAGGCCTCGGCGGCGGGCTTGTGCGCCTCGACCAGCGGCAGGTTGGCCGCCAGCCGCCCCAGCAGCTGGAACAGCTCCGCCCGGTCCGACGGCGAGAAGCCGTCCAGCAGCAGCTGCTCGCGGGCGGCGGAGGCGCGGATGATGCGGTCGTGCAGCGCCCGCCCCTCGTCGGTGAGGGACAGCAGGGTCCGGCGGTTGTCCTTGGGGTCGTCGGCCCCGGCGATCAGCCCCCGCTTCACCAGCGACTGGCTGGCGCGGCTGATGGCGGACTTGTCCACGCCGGAGATGTGGCTGATGTCGTTGGCGCTCGCCCCCTCGATCGGCGCGAGCATGGCCAGCACCCGCCACTCCATGATGCCGACCCCGTAGGTCTTCAGATAGGTCTGGGACGCGCTGGCCGTCAGCCGGTTCGCGATGGAGATGAGCTGGAAGGCCGCGTGGGTTTCGGGTTGGAATCGCATGTGTTCGTGGGCCACGCCGCTCACCCCGCCGTCAAGACTGCGCCGCCGGCCGATCGGCCGGGAGTCCGGCTGATATAGGTCGCGGCCCGTCCTGCCGCACCCTTACGGCCAAGCTCCGCGGCGGAATGCCGCCCGGCGGCCGGCGCGCCAGGCGGCCGCCCCGGCGGTCAATCGCTAGGCGGCCGCGGCCAGCGGAGCCTTGCCGAGGATCATGTCGGACGCCTTCTCGGCGATCATGATCGTGGGCGCGTTGGTGTTGCCCGAGCAGATCTTCGGCATGATCGAGGCGTCGACCACGCGCAGCCCCTCGATCCCGTGCACGCGCAGCTGCGGGTCGACCACCGCCATCGGGTCGTGGCCCATCTTGCAGGTGCCGACCGCGTGGTAGAGCGTCGCGCCCGCCACGGCGGCGTAGCCGAGCATGGACTCCCGCGTGTCGCCGAACGGGTCGCCCGGCTCGGCGAGATAGGGCGTGATCGCCGGCTGGCTCATGATCTTGCGGGCCCACTTCAGGCCGGCGATGGCCGCTTCCTGGTCGATCGGGTCGGACAGGTAGTTGGGCGCGATCTTCGGATAGACCAGGGCGTCGGGCGAGCTGATGTGGATCGTGCCCTTGGACTCCGGGCGCAGCTGGCAGGGGGTGCAGGTCAGCCCCGGCTGCTTCTCCAGCACCAGGGCCTGGGTCTTGCCGAGCGCCTCCAGGTCCATGGAGGCGGCCATCATGTGGAACTGCAGGTCCGGGTCGGCGAGGTCCGGCCGCGACTTGCAGAAGGCCACGATGTGGGCGACCGCGAAGCTCAGCAGGCCCTTGCGCGCCACCGCGTACTTCAGCATCTCGCCCAGCAGCCGCGGACCGCGCGACAGCTCGTTGACGGTGACGCACTCCGGCTTCAGCCGCCATTGGCAGCCGATCATGTAGTGGTCCTGCAGGTTCTCGCCGACGCCCTTCAGCTCGTGCAGCACGGGCACGCCGTTGGCGCGCAGCACCGCGCCCTGGCCGATGCCGGACACCTCCAGCAGCTGGGGCGAAGCCACCGCGCCGGCCGCCAGGATCACCTCCGCGTTCGCGCGGGCGGTCCGCTTCTGGCCCTTCTGCACGTACTCCACCCCGACCGCGCGCTTGCCCTCGAACAGGATGCGCGTGGCCTGGGCCTCGGTGGCGACGGCCAGGTTCGGGCGGCCCATCACCGGATGCAGGTAGCCGACGGCCGTCGAGTGCCGCTGGCCGTTCTTGATGGTGAACTGGAACCAGGTGACGCCTTCCTGGCTCCTGGCGTTGATGTCCGGCGAGCGCGGGATGCCGGCCTCGACCGCCGCCTCCAGCAGGGCCGCGGAGATAGGATGCTGCTCGGTCATGTCCGAGACGTTCAGCGGGCCGCCCGCGCCGTGGTACTCGTCGGCCCCGCGCTCCTGGTGCTCGGCGCGGGTGAAGTAGGGCAGCACGTCCGAATAGGACCAGCCTTCGCAGCCCATCTGGCGCCAGCCGTCGTAGTCGGCCGCCTGGCCGCGGATGTAGAGAAGGCCGTTGATCGAGGAGGAGCCGCCGAGCACCTTGCCCTTGGGCCACTTGTGCCTGCGTCCGCCCGAGCCCGGGTCCTCCTCGGTCTCGTAGAGCCAGTTCACCTTGGGATCGTTCAGCGTTTTGCCGAAACCGATCGGAGTGTGGATCATCATGTTGGACCAGAACTGCTTGAGATTGTGCAGCGGCCGGTCGTCGCCGCCCGCCTCCAGCAGCAGGACCTTGTTCTTCGGATCGGCGCTCAGCCGGTTGGCGAGCACGCACCCGGCGCTGCCCGCGCCGACGATGATGTAATCGAAGCTGGCGTCCGACATGACGCTCGTCTCCCTGAATTCATATATTCGTAGAACGTTTTAGCAGGGCCTCCGCCAATGGAAAGAAGCGTCGCCAGGATCGAGTCGGCGGGACCGCCCCAGAGGAGCGCGCCCACCCACGCCAACCGCTTCGTGCTCGCGCCCGAAGCGTTCGAGCGGCACTCGCCGTTCCTCATGCTGGCGGAGGACTGGTTCGCGCCGCCCGCCGGCTTCCCCACCCATCCCCACCGCGGCATGGAGACGGTCACCTACGTGCTGGAGGGCTCCATGGAGCACCGCGACCACACCGGGGCGCACGGCGTCATCGGCCAGGGTGACGTGCAGTGGATGACCGCGGGCAAGGGCGTGATGCACTCGGAGATGCCCGGGCCGAACGGGGTGCACTCGCTGCAGCTGTGGCTGAACCTGCCGGCGGGGCAGAAGATGTCCAAGGCGCGCTACCAGGACCAGCGCGCCGCCGAGGTCCCGGTGGTGAAGGGGGCGGACTGGCAGGTCCAGGTCTACGCCGGCCGCCAGGGCGAGGTCGTCCAGCCGCACGGCTCGAGCTATCCCATGGGCCTGTTCGCGATCACCGCCGAGCCGGGCGCCGAGGTGGAGCTGGAGGTGCCGGGCGACGAGCGGGCCTTCCTCTATGTGGTGCAGGGCGGCGCCAGCATCGGGGGCGACGAGGTCCGCGCGGGCCAGACGGCCTGGTTCGATCCGTCCGGTGAAACGGGCGCCGACAGGCTGGTCCTCGTGGCCGACGCCGGCCTGCGGGCCGTGCTCTACTGCGGGCGTCCGATCGCCGAGCCGGTCGTCGCCTATGGACCGTTCGTGATGAACAGCATGGAGGAGATCCGCCAGGCCTTCGCCGACTACCAGCGCGGCGAGTTCATCTGAGTGACGGCGGGCGAGCCGACCATCGCGCCGCTCTACGGGCCCGGCGACGCGCCGGCGCGGAGCGCGCCCCTCCTCCGCGCCAGCCCGGGCGCCGGCTGGGACGTGCGGGTCCCGGTCCGCAGCAACGCCGAGGCGCTGGAGGCGCTGGAGGGCGGGGCCGCCTCGCTGCTGCTGCACGCCCGGGACATCGAGTCCGTGCTGGCCGGCGTCGTGCTGGAGGCGGCGCCCGCCGCCCTGGACGCCGGTTTCGACGGCCCCGCGGCCGCGCGCCGGCTGGCGGAGGCGGCCAGGGGCTCGCCGGCCGCGCGGCTGGCCTTCCACATGGACCCGCTGTCGGCCTTCGCCCTGGCGGGACTGAGCGCCGGACCGGTCGCCGCCCATGTCGCGCTCGCGGCGCGCACCGCCGCCGAGCTCCTGCCGGCCCATCCCGAGGCCTCCTTCCTGCTGGCGTCCGGGCGCGTGGCGCACGAGGCCGGCGGCTCGGCGGCCCAGGAGCTCGGGGTGATGGCGGCGGCGGGCCTCGCCTACGCCCGCGCGCTCGAGGCGGCCGGGACGCCGCTGCAGACCGCCTTCGGCGCCATCGCCCTGGGGCTGGCGGTGGACGGGGAGATCCTGGTCTCCATCGCCAAGCTGAGGGCCGCGCGCGAGATCTGGGCCAGGATCGCCGCGGCCTGCGGCGTGGCCGTCCGGGCGCGCGTCGAGGCGCGGGGCTCGCGCCGGATGCTGACGGCGCTGGATCCCTGGAGCAACCTGCTGCGCCTGACCGCGGCGGGGTTCGCGGGGGCCGCCGGCGGGGCCGACGCCCTGGTGCTGCCGGCCTTCACCGATGCCCGGGGCCCGCCCGGCGAGCGCGCCCGGCGGCTGTCGCGCAACATCCAGCTGATCCTGCAGGACGAGTGCGGCCTGGGGGCCGTGGACGACCCCGCCGCCGGGGCCTGGGCCATCGAGGCGCTGACGGACCGGCTGGCGCGCGAGGGCTGGGCCGAGATGCAGGCCATCGAGGCCGGGGGGGGCCTGGCCCGCGCCCTGATCTCGGGGAGCCTGGGCCGGCGCATCGAGGCCGCCCGCCGGGCCCGCGAGGCCGCCGTGGCCGACGGCTCGGCCCCGATCGTGGGCGTCAGCCTCTTTCCCGACCCCGAGCCGGGTGCGGTCGAGGTGGACGAGGTCCCGGAATGGGCCCCGGGCCCCGGGCCACGGCTGGAGGGCGACGACGACGGCTGCGTCCCGCTCCTGCCCATGCGCCTGGCGGAAGCCGCCGAGCTGGTGTCCCAGGACCTCGAGCCATGAGCCTGCCCGACTTCTCCCGGCTGGGCTTCGACGACATCCCGGCGCCCGCGCCCGGTGCGGAGGCGGCGCAGGCGGGCCCCGGCCCCGGCGCGCTGGCCGGCCTGGGCTTCGTCGGCCGCCCGCCCGGCGAGCCGCCGTTCGTGCGCGGCCCCTATGCGACCATGTACGTCACCAACCCGTGGACCATCCGCCAGTACGCGGGCTTCTCCACGGCCGAGGAGTCCAACGCCTTCTACCGGCGCAACCTCGCGGCCGGGCAGAAGGGGCTGTCGGTGGCCTTCGACCTGGCCACCCACCGCGGCTACGATTCCGACCATCCGCGGGTGAAGGGCGACGTCGGCATGGCCGGGGTCGCGATCGATTCCATCTACGACATGCGCATCCTGTTCGACGGCATCCCGCTGGACCGCACCAGCGTGTCGATGACCATGAACGGCGCGGTGCTGCCGGTGATGGCCCTCTACATCGTCGCGGCCGAAGAGCAGGGCGTGCGGCCCGACCGGCTCGCGGGGACCATCCAGAACGACATCCTCAAGGAGTTCATGGTCCGCAACACCTACATCTATCCGCCGGAGCCCTCCCTGCGGATCGTCGCGGACATCTTCGCCTACGCCTCGCGCCACATGCCGAGATTCAACTCCATCTCGGTATCCGGCTACCATATGCAGGAAGCCGGAGCGACGGCGGACCTGGAGCTGGCCTACACCCTGGCGGACGGGATCGAGTACGTCCGCACGGGGCTGCGCGCCGGGCTGGACGTCGACGCCTTCGCCCCGCGGCTCAGCTTCTTCTGGGGCGTCGGCATGGACCCGCTGACGGAGATCGCCAAGCTGCGGGCGGGCCGGCTGCTCTGGTCGGAGCTGATGGCGCAGTTCTCGCCCAGCGACCCCAGGTCCCTGATGCTGCGCGCCCACTGCCAGACGTCCGGCTGGAGCCTGGCCGCCCAGGACGTGTTCAACAACGTCGCGCGCACCTCGATCGAGGCCATGGCCGCCGCCTTCGGCGGGACGCAGTCGCTGCACACCAACGCGCTCGACGAGGCCATCGCCCTGCCGACGGACTTCTCCGCGCGGATCGCGCGCAACACCCAGATCGTGCTGCAGGCCGAAAGCGGCATCACCCGCACCGTCGATCCGTGGGGCGGCTCCTGGTGCGTCGAACGGCTGACCCACGAGCTCGCCCAGCGCGCCCGGGGCCACATCGCCGAGCTGGAGGCGCTGGGCGGCATGGCCCGGGCGATCGAGGCCGGGGTCCCCAAGGCGCGGATCGAGGAGGCGGCCGCCCGCACCCAGGCGCGCATCGACACCGGCGAGCAGGCGGTGATCGGGGTCAACCGCTTCCGGCCAGCGCATTCGGACGACATCTCCACCCTGAAGGTCGACAACTCCGCTGTGCTCGCGCGGCAGCTGGAGAAGCTGGCGCGCCTCAGGGCCGAGCGCGACCCGGCGGCCGTGGAGGCGGCGCTGGAGGCCCTGACGGCCGGCGCGCGCGGCGGCGCCAACCTCCTTGAACTGTCCGTGGCCGCCGCCCGCGCCAAGACCACGGTCGGGGAGATCAGCCTCGCCCTGGAGCAGGCGTTCGGGCGGCACGAGGCCAAGCCCGTGGCCGTGAGCGGGGTCTACGCCCGCCAGGCCGGCGAGGACCGCCGCGTCCTGCGGGCGAAGGGCATGGCGCGGGCCTTCGCCGAAGCGGACGGGCGGCCGCCCAGGATCCTCGTCGCCAAGCTCGGCCAGGACGGCCACGACCGCGGCCAGAAGGCGGTGGCCAGCGCCTTCGCGGACTTCGGCTTCGAGGTGGTGGTGGGCCCGCTGTTCCAGACCCCGGCGGAGGCGGCCCGCGACGGCGCGGAGGCCGACGTGCACGTGCTGGGGGTGTCCAGCCTCGCCGCGGCGCACCTGACTCTCACGCCGGAGCTGATCGCGGCCCTCAGGGTGGAGGGACGCGAGGACGTCATGGTGGTCGTGGGCGGGGTCATCCCGCCGGAAGACGTCCAGCCCCTGCTCGACATGGGGGTGGACTGCGTGTTCCGCCCGGGCGTCCCGATCGCCGACGCGGCCATCGAGGTGCTGGACCGCCTGAACGCGCGCCTGGGCTACGCCCAGCGGCAGGCCGGCTAGATCCGGCCGGCCAGGCGCGCCCCGGTCACCAGGGCCATGGCGAGCGCCTGCAGGCCGCAGACGAGCCGCAGATGCGAGCGGAACGGCTGCTTGCGTGTCTTGTGCCGCAGCAGCCCGCTCGCGGCCAGGGCCGCGGGGGAGCCGCCGAGGGCGGCGAGCCGCAGCAGGGTCCGCTCGGGCACGCGCCGGCCGCCCTCGCGCGCGCGGCGCTTGTCGGCCGCGAACATCGCTGCGGTGAGGAGGTTGACCAGCAGGAGCCAGCCGACGGCCAGGAGCCACATGCCTTCAGAGTGAGACGGCGGGCCTAACGGCCGGTTTCCGTGCTAGAGTGCGCCCGTCATGGGTTGTGGGCGCCGGCGCGCCACGACCGGTCGGCCGCCGCGCCGGGACGCCAGGCCCGCCAGGTCCGGGAGGCCCCAATGCCGGCCGAGCATCCGATCCGAAACCCCGCCGAAATGTTCGTGACGCTGTTCTCCGACGCGGCGTCCGACGCCGGCGCCGCCGTGGCGCGACGACCGCGGCCCCGCGCGGCCCAGGCCGCCCCCGCGGTCCGCCGCATCTCCCGCCAGGCGCTGTGGGACGCGCTGGCCGAAGGCGTGCGGGACCTCGGCGCCAGCCGCGCCGACGTCCTGTTCATCGGCGTGATCTATCCGGTCGCCGGCCTCCTGCTGGCGAGCCTGGCCTTCGACCAGGACCTGCTGCCCCTGATCTTCCCGCTGGTGTCGGGCTTCGCGCTCCTGGGCCCGGTGGCCGCCATCGGCCTCTACGAGATCAGCCGCCGCCGCGAGCAGGGCCTGCCCGCCGCGCCCGGCGACGCCCTGAGCGTGCTGCGCTCGCCGCGCCTGGGCTCGATCCTGGCGCTGGGCGCGGTCCTGCTCGCCCTGTTCCTGCTGTGGATCGGCGCGGCGTACCTGATCTACGCCGTCACCCTGGGCCCCGCGCCGCCGGCCTCGGCCTCGGCCTTCCTGCGGGAGGCGGTCTCCACCGGCGCCGGCTGGACCATGATCGGGGTCGGCATCGGCGTAGGGTTCCTGTTCGCCCTGGCCGCCTTCGCCGTCAGCGTCGTGTCCTTCCCCATGCTGCTCGACCGGGACGTGACCTTCGACGTCGCGATCGCGACCTCCGTGCGCGCCGTCGCCGCCAATCCGGGGCCGATGGCGCTCTGGGGGCTGATCGTCGCGGGCGCGCTGGCGGCCGGCTCCCTCCCCGCCCTGGTGGGCCTGATCTTCGTGATGCCCGTGCTCGGCCACGCCACCTGGCGGCTCTACCGGGCCGTAATCGCCTAGCTCAGTACTCCTGCGCGGTGGGACGGAAGAGGATCTCGTTCACGTCCACCTCCTCCGGCTGGCTGATCGCGAACAGCACGGCGCGGGCGAAGGAGTCCGCCGGGATCGCCATGGTCTCGTACATGCGCTGCGCGGCCGTGCGGGTGTCCGGGTCGGTGATGCTCTGCGCCAGCTCGGTGGCCACCGCGCCCGGCGAGATCACCGTGGTGCGGATCCGCGAGGGCTTCAGCTCCTGGCGCAGGCCCTCCGAGATCACCCGGACCGCGTGCTTGGTGGCCGAATAGACCGCGCTGCCGCGCCTTACCTTGTGGCCGGCCACCGACGAGACGTTGATGATGTGGCCGCCGTCCTGGCGCTGCATGTGCGGCAGGGCGGCGGCGATCCCGTACAGCACGCCCTTGATGTTGACGTCGATCATGCGCTCCCAGTCCTCGACCTTCAGCCGGTCGAGCGGCGAGTTCGGCATCAGGCCGGCGTTGTTGATCAGGACGTCGATGCGGCCGAACCGCTCCACCGCCCCGTCCACGAGCGCGGCGACCTCCTCGCGCCGGGTGACGTCCGTCGCCAGGGCCAGCGCCTCCGCGCCGCCTCCCTCCAGCGCGCGCACGAGCGCGTCCAGCCGGTCCTTGCGCCGCGCGCCGAGCACGAGACGCGCGCCCTCTGCGGCCAGCCGCCGCGCCGTCGCCTCCCCGAGGCCGCTGCTCGCGCCCGTGATCACGATCACCTTGCCGTCGACGTTCTCGGCCATCTCGCACCTCGCGCTCGGGAAGGCTGGGGGAACGCGCTGGAAGCCGCCGTGCTCCGCAGGAAGGCTGCGGCGCGGCGTTTGGTCCCCGTCGGTCCGACACAACCCTCGATTGACGGACCAGGCCCTGCTGTTATGACGGGTGCGGGGACGTGTCGGAGGGGCGTTGATGTTCAGGCGTTTGGGGCTGCTTGCGGCCGTCGGTTGTCTGTTGCTCGGCGGCTGTGCGAGCGGCGGTGGCGGCGGCCCCACAGGCGGCGGAACCAGCGTCACGCCGCCTCCACCTCCGCCGCCGCCTCCTCCCGCGAATACGTCGTTCTCAGACCTGCCGAACAGCCAGGGCTTCGCGAATGACGCTTCAATGTTGATGGCAAAGATTGGCGTGAGCCCTGGGGTGGTGCAGGACACAAGCGCTGGGAACAACATCCTGACCGTAAACTACGACGCGACGAGCAGGAATTACTCTGTAAGCTATTCGGGAAACCCCGGCGGGGTCGATATCTTTACGCCCGCCGATCTCCAGTCTCCGAGCGGCGCTGGATTTCCACTCTATGCGAAAAGCAGCGGCTCAGTCCGCAGCAGCTTGACCCTGATCGACCATTCGCCGAACTCAGGCAAGACGTTCAGCTACGTGCGCGCTGGTCTCCACCAGCGCGACGAACAGAACGGCTCCGTCCAGAACACCCTCTACCAGCCGTTCACCTTCGGATTCCCGACCTCGTCCGCGAGCCTGCCTCGTAACGGGACCGCGGGGTACGACGCCGAGATCCACGGACTCGTCACGATGAACGGGGCCGCCCCGAGGAACGTGAACGGGACGGGCGAGTTCAGCGCGGACTTCCTCTCGGCTGGATACCTGTTCCAGGGATCTGTGAGCGAAACCGACCCCACGACAGGGGCCGCCTTGGACGGCGGCACGCTCCGTACGGGCGGGACGTTCACGTCCGACGGCGCCTTCTCGGGCCAGGCGGCATACAGCAACGGGTTGGGAGGCTGGTCCGGCGCCATCTCCGGCCGGCTCTATGGACCGGCCGGCGTTGAGATCGGGGCAACCTTCGCCCTGCTCGGCCCCGCTGATCATACGAACTTCGTCGGCTCCGTCATCGGCGCCAAGAACACAACAGGCGTCACCGAGAACCCGACGCTCGACCGTTTGCTGGTGACAGAGGAATTCGCCACCCAGGTCGCACCCGTCACCTCGAACACCTCGATCCGAACCAGATCGCTCACGCTCAACACGGATGGAAGCGCGGTCTATTCCAGCTGGAACAACCAGAACGTAACCTTCAGACCCGCCGACAAGATCGCCTCGCCGGACCCGAACCTGATCGCGTACCGTCAAAGTGGCGTATTGAATCTCTCACTCTACGTTCCGGGCAGCGGAAACTCCGAACTGCCCCTGACCTACGCCAGCTTCGGCAGCTGGCAAGCCAGCCACCAGATGCCCGATCAGCCGGTGGAGTTCTTCACCTTCGGCATCCCGACACCCCAATACGGGCTGCTCCGAAAGACCGGCGCTGCGGCCTATAGCGGGGTGGTGCGCGGCGCGGCGTTCGTCGCCCAGGGCTCAAACTCTTACGAACTCTCGGGCGCGGCGAGCTTCGACGTCGACTTCACGCACAGCACCTACACTGGCGGTCTGTCGATCAAAGGCAAGGACATCAACGGCGGCTTGCGCGATTTCGGCGCGTTCGACTTCGACGGCAGCGTAGGAAACGCGACGCTCAACGTCGACGGTGAGCTGGTGTCGCTCAAGCAGAACGGCGCGCTCGTAGGGGCGATGTCCAACCGGTTCTTCGGTCCCGACGGCCAGGAAATTGGCGGGGTGTTCAACATGACTGTGGGTGGAGGGGCCGGTCCGCCGGAGGCCGTCCTTTCCGGCGTGGCGCTCGCCAAGCGCAACAATTGAGCGCCCCATGCGAGGCCGGGCCGCCTGACCCGATCTGGCCCAAAGCCCTTGCCGTCGCCGCCGCACTTCTGGTGTTCGCCCTTCCCGCGCAGGCAGAGCAGATCGAGCGCAACCTCTCCGCGGTCGACCTGTTCCGGATCGCCGGCCAGGCGCAGGCCGCTGGCCGCACGGCCGACGCCGAGGCGCTGTATTCGGCGCTGGAGCATGATCCGGACGCCGAAATCCGGGCGGAGGCGCGGTTCCGGCACGGCATGATGCTGGCCGCGCTGAAGCGAAATCGCGAGGCGGCGGTCCTGTTCCGGGCCCTTCTCGACGAGAAGCCCGCGGCGACCCGGGTGCGGCTCGAGCTGGCCCGGGTGCTGGCGGCGATGGGCGACGAGGGCGCCGCCCGTCGCGAGCTCCGTCAGGCCGAGGCGGCGGGCCTGCCGCCAGACGTCGCCCTGGTCGTGGACCAGTTCGCCAACGCCCTGCGCTCGTCCCGGCGGGTCGGCGGCTCTGTCGGCCTGGCGCTGGCCCCCGACAGCAACATCAACCGCGCAACCTCGGCCAGGACACTGGACACGGTCATCGCGCCGCTCACCCTGTCTGAAGATGCGCGTGAACGCTCCGGACTGGGACTCCAGGGTTCGGCCCAGGCCTATCTCCGCCTGCCCCTCGGCAGCGGCCTAGCCGTGGTCCCTCGGCTGTCCGGCCAGGGCGATCTCTACCGGCAGTCGCAGTTCGATGATGTCTCGGGCTCGGCGCTGCTCGGCCTGGAGTGGCGCCTCGGCAAGGAGCGGATCGGCCCGTCTGTCGGCCAGACCTGGAGGTGGTACGGCGGCGCCCTCTATGCGCGCACGCAGACGGTCACGCTCGACTGGATCCATCCCGCCGGGGAGCGGGCCCAACTGGAGGTCCGGGCAAGCGCGGCCCGGGCGCGATATGTGAAGAACCCGCTGCAGGACGGGCAGCTCTATGCCTGGTCCGCCAGCTATGAGCGTGCGCTGACGCCGAGCCTGGGCGTGGGCTTCACGCTGGATGGGGGGCGCCAGACCGCGCGCGATCCGGGGTACGCCACCTGGTCGGGTGGCGCGTCGGTGCTCGCTTGGCGCGATGTTGGACGCACCAGTCTGTTCGGCTCTGCCGGGCTTCACCGTCTGGAAGGCGATGCGCGCCTGTTCCTGTTCCCGGAGCGTCGGCGCGAATGGCTGTACCAAGCGAGCCTCGGGGCGACCTTTCGCACGATTCAGTGGCATGGTTTCGCCCCCGTCCTGCGGCTGACCTGGGAACAGAACCGGTCGACGGTGGGCCTCTACGACTACCGGCGCATCGCCACGACCTTCGGGATCGCCCGCGCGTTCTGAGTGGATCCCGCCCGGCTGGAACGGGGCGGCGGGCCAGCGTGTTCTCAGCCCGGGAGCTCGGGGGAACATTGGTGTGCGCGCCGTCCGCCGTGCGGCGCCGTCAGGTGGGATAGCTCATGCGCAAGCCGTGGATTCCGATCCGGTCCGTCCTCGCCGCCGCGGCCGTTCTGATCGCGGCCGCCGGATCCGCCGCCGCCGACGAGGCGCCTGCCGCGGCCGCGACGCCCGCGGCCACCACCCTCAGCGCGATCCAGGCGCGCACGGACTATCAGATCAGCCCGGGCGACACGCTCGAGGTGGCGGTGTTCCAGATTCCCGACCTCAGCCGCACCGTGCAGGTGGACGCCGGCGGCAAGATCCTGCTGCCGCTGATCGGCCAGGTGGACACCTCGGGCAAGACCGCCGGCCAGCTGTCCCAGGCCATCGCCGCCGACCTCGGCTCCAAGTACGTCAAGGACCCGCAGGTCACCGTCACGGTGAAGGACTCCAACAGCCAGAAGGTGACGGTCGACGGCGCGGTGGTGAAGCCCGGCATCTACCCCCTCACCGGCCCCACCACCCTGCTGCAGGCCGTGGCCCTGGCCGAGGGGCCCGATCCCAAGCGGGCGGACACCCACAAGGTGGCGGTGCTGCGCCCCGTCAACGGCCGCCGCGAAACCAAGGTCTACAACCTGAACGCCATCCGCGACGGCAAGTCGCCCGACCCGGCGGTCTATCCGCAGGACATCGTCGTGGTCGCCAACTCCGGCGGCAAGAGCTTCCTGGAGACGCTGACCAAGCTCGCCCCCTTCGCCTTCCTGATCCCCTAACCTGCGTCCTTCGCCTCGGGCGGGGCCTCCCATCCGAACACGCTGCGCCCCCCGTAGAGGTGCGACGCCTGCCGCTCGGCCCGGATGTGCGCGTCCAACGACGGGCCGGAGGCGGCGCGCTCCAGCCGGCGCGCCTGGTCGTCCAGCCGCTTCAGCGCGCCGAGCTGCTCCTCGCGGCCCAGCCGGGCGTTGGCCACCGCGGTCTTCAGCACGCTCAGGGTCCGGTCGTAGACCTTGATCGGCACGGGGAAAGGATGCCGGTCCTTGCCGCCGAGGGCGAGCGAGAAGCGGGCCGGGTCGCTGAAGCGGCTGGGCGCGCCATGCACCACCTCCGCCACCATCGCCAGGGCCTGGACGGTGCGGGCTCCGACGCCGGGGGTCCGCAACAGGTCCGCGAAATCCGCCGGACCGCGATCGGCCGCCGCCGCCAGGGCGCCGTGCAGGCGCCGGATGACCACGTCCTCTGCGCAGACCTCGTGCCGGTCGGGCATGACCAGGTGGGGCAGCACCCCTTGCGCCGGCTCGGGCGCGGTGAGGGCGGCGTACTCTTTCGCGATGCGCTCCGGCCCCAGGACGCCCAGCATCTCCACCTGCGCGCGGCGCGAGGCCTCGGCGCGGCGGTCGGTCAGGTTGACGATCTGGCCCTGGCCCCGCCCCTCGATGGCGGCGTGCGGCGCGTCCACGAAGCTGGTCAGGCCCTCCGAGAGCCAGTGGTAGCGCCGCGCCTGCCGTCGGCCGCCGTCCATCCCCTGCTGCACCACCACCCAGCGGCCGTCGTCCGCGACGACGAAGCCGTGCAGGTAGAGATCGAAGCCGTCCTGGACGGCGGCGCTGTCGACCTTGGCCACGAGCCGGCTTGCCGCCCCGAGAGCCGCCCCGTCCAGGCCCGTCCGTTCGCCGACGGCCAGCAGCTCCGACGGCGTGCGCCGCGAATGCCTGCCGCGGCCGCCACAGACACGAAGCCCGAGCTCCGCCTCCAGCGGCCCCAGGCCCCGCTTCAGCGCGCCGATGACGCTGGTGGTGATCCCCGACGAGTGCCAGTCCATGCCCATCACCGCGCCGAAGGACTGGAACCAGAACGGGTGGGCCAGCCGCCGCAGCAGCTCCTCGCGGCCGTAGTGCAGGACGATCGCCTGGCTGATCACCGCGCCCAGCCGGCTCATGCGATCCGCCAGCCACGGCGGGACGCGTCCTCCGTGCAGAGGCAGGTCCGCGCTGCCGCCCCTTTGGGCCAAGATCCGCTCCTCGATGTTCCCGGATCGTTCTAGCAGTGCGCCGGCGCGCTCGCCAGAGGCCGCGGCGGCGCTTTCCCTCGGCCGCTGCGCATGCCTAAAGTTGCAGACAACAACGATTCCGGACCGGGACGCCCGGCCGGACGCAGGCGGGAGGACGCCGGTCATGAGCACGACCGAGCTGGAAGGCGGCGCAGCCGTCGGGACGGCGGCCGGCGCAGCGACGCCCCCCGCCCCTGCGAGCCGAAGTGACTGGCTGCCCGCCCCGGTCGCCTGGTACGCGGTCGGCATGGTCGCGCTGGTGACCGTCTTCGGCCAGATCGACTTCGGGATCATGTCGCTGCTGGTGGGGCCGATCAAACGCGACACCCACATGAGCGACACCCAGGTCAGCATCCTGATGGGAGCGGCCTATTCGGCGGTATACCTGATGACCGGTCTGCCGATGGCGCGCATCGCCGACTCGGCCCGGCGCACGGTGCTGCTGCCCGCCGCGCTCGCGGTCTGGAGCATTGGCAGCGTGCTGTGCGGGCTGGCCCACACCTTCTGGCAGTTCGTCCTGTTCCGCGGGATCGTCGGCGGCGGCGTCGCCGTCAAGGGCCCCACCTCGGTGTCGCTGATCCCGGACCTGGTCCCGCGCGAGAAGCTGGCCAGGGCCTTCGGCATCTACAACGTCGCGGTGATGGGCGGCCAGGCGCTGTCCATGATCCTCGGCGGACTCGTCCTCGGGGCGCTGCTGCACCGCCCGCCCATCACCCTGCCCCTGGTGGGGACCGTGCACGCCTGGCAGATGGTGTTCATCGTCATGGGCCTGCCGGGCGTCGCCTTCGCGGCCCTGTTCGTGCTGACGGTGCCCGAACCGGCGCGGCAGGGGCGCAAGACCACCAGCTCCGTCCCGATCGGCGAGGTCGCCCGCTTCCTGCTGACCGGACCCGCGAGCCGGGTGTTCATCCCGATCATCATCGGCACGGCCGCGACCGGCATCTACATCTCCGGCGTCGGCAGCTGGCGGCCGGCCTTCTTCGAGCGGACCTACGGCATGGGCGCGCATGAGTACGGTCCGATCGCGGGCCTGATCATGCTGGTCACCGCGCCGATCGGCGTGACCATCGGGGCCTTCATGTCCGAGCGGATGCACCGGCGATGGGACGACTCCCACCTGCGGCTGGTGGTGGGCGTGCACGCCCTCACCCTGCCCGTCTACATCCTGAGCCCCCTGATGCCGAACGTGACCCTGGCGCTCGGCTGCCAGGTGCTGTCGGGCCTCCTCACCATGGTCAGCGCCCCCTCCTCGCTGGCGGCCATGCAGATCATCACCCCGAACAACATGCGCGCCCAGGTCAACGCGGCCTACATGATCACCATCAGCGTCATCGGCACGGGGCTGGGCCCCACCGTCGTCGCCCTGATCACCGACTACATGTTCAGCGCCGAGTCGGAGCTGCGCTACGCCATGGTGACCCTGGCGGCGATCGCCGCCCCGCTGGCGCTCGCCTGCCAGTGGCTGGCGATGAAGCCCTACGGCCGGCTCCACCGCCAGGTGATCGAGGCGGAGCGGGCCTGACCGCGAGGGCGGGATCGTCCAGCAGATCCAGGAAAAGGCCAAGATCAGGCTGCGTCGGGCGCCCGACACAAATTGGAACTCGGTCCGGCTCCACGCCGTTTCGGCGGCGCGAACACCTTTTCGACCGGGCGATGAGCAACAGCGCGACATCCCAAGAACGGCCGGCCTCCGAACCGAAGCTCGACCGGGCGCTGTCGAAGCTGCGGCGCGACATGGATCAGCTGAAGCGGCTCTACCAGACCGAGCGGCGCCGGCTGGAGGCGCGCTCGTTCAAACCCCGCGGCGAAGGCTAGCCCCGGACGACCGCGCCCTGCTAAGCCGGGCCATGACCTCCCCGCCCCCTTCCCCCGAGGACGCCAAGGCCCGCCGCGACCGACTGCTCGGACGCGCGTTGATCATCGGCCTCGGCCTGATGGTCCTGCTCTACCTGCTGGCGGCGCTGCACGGGCGTCCGTGAGGCGCCGGCCGGCCTGGAGCGCGTCGGGCGAAGGTGCGTGCGGCTTCCTCCGCCCGGACGCGCTCGACGTCGTGCTCTAGAATTCCTCCCAGTCCGCCTCGCTCCGCCCGGACCCGGCGCCCAGGCCGGCGGCGAAGGCGGCGACGCGGGCGCGCGCGGAGCGCACGGGGTTGCGTCCGGGGACATGCACGTCGGGGCGGGCCTCCACGGGCTGGGGCGGCGCGGACCTGGCCGGCGGGGGCCTGCGCGCCGGGGCCGGGGCCCGGGCCGGACGCTCGCCGATCCTGAACCGCTCGACCAGGGCGGCGAGCTGGCGCGCCTCGTCGGCGAGGGCGTGGCTGGCGGCCGTGGACTCCTCCACCATGGCCGCGTTCTGCTGGGTCACCTGGTCCATCTGGTTGACGGCCGTGTTCACCTGCGACAGCCCGGTCGACTGCTCCTGCGAGGACGCGGCCATCTCCGAAACGAGGCCCGAGATCTCCGCCACCTGGTCCAGGATCCGCTGCAGCGCCTCGCCGGCCTGGCCGACCAGGCCCACGCCCTGCTTGACCTGATCGGAGGAGGTC
>Ga0164243_10001987_pt1 | contig 34274 bp, 31 predicted proteins | sample OricompcompostOP_FD_108781 | JGI IMG/M metagenome (GOLD analysis project Ga0164243, IMG submission 108781) | Organic Plus compost microbial communities from Emeryville, California, USA - Original compost - Organic plus compost (OP) | ecosystem: Engineered > Solid waste > Mixed feedstock >...
ACGATCCAGATCTGCAGGAAGTGCACCGGATCCGACTTCGAGTGATTGAACTCGCTGTGACGAATACCGCTGCCCGCGCTCATCTTCTGCACATCGCCCGGCCGGATCACCGAGCCCGTGCCGATGCTGTCGGCGTGCTCGAGCGCGCCGTCGAGCACGTACGTGATGATCTCCATGTCGCGATGCCCGTGCGTGCCGAATCCGCCGCCGGGCGCGACGGTGTCGTCGTTGATCACGCGCAGCGATCGGAAGCCCATGTGCTCCGGATCGTAGTAATCCGAGAAACTGAACGTGTGATAGCTGTCGAGCCAGCTGATTCGGCTGCGACCGCGATCTTCTGCCTTGCGTACTGCAATCATGATGAGCTCCTATTGAGTGAATGGCGTCAGCGTACGCGCGCGGCGTCACGGGATTGAGCGCCGGGCCGGAATAACATCCATGTCGGATTCCACGCGGGGGCAGCCTGGGGGTCCCAACCCGCTGCGTGGCCGCAGCAGATCAGGAAAACCCATGCGGATAACGATCGTTGGAATCCTCGCAATGAGTGCGGCCGCATGCGGCGATTCACAGACCCCCGAGGCGCAGGTCCGCGCGACGATCGCGGCGATCGAAGCCGGCGCCGAAGCACGCGATGTCGGCGACGTCATGGAGCATGTGTCGGAACAATTCCGCGATGGCTATGGCCGGGACGGCAAGGAGCTGTCGCAATATGTCCGCGGCTATTTCATCGCGAACCAATCCATTCATCTGCTGAGCCGCATCGAATCGATCGAATTCCCGACGCCCGATGAGGCCCGGGCGAAAGTGACCGTCGGCATGGTCGGCCGCGAAGCCGCGGCGGCGAACGCCTGGAACCTCGCTGCGGACGTCTACCACTTCGACGTCACGTTCATGCGCGAGGACGGCCAGTGGAAGGTCACGCACGCCAAATGGCGCGACGGGAGGTAATTCCCGTGTCCGCATGAAGGCGAATCTGCGTGCCTGACTCGTGACGGGAGCCGCGCTCGGGCCCACGGCCTTCTTGCACCGCATTGACGCGACCCCTCTCCTCTGTAATATGGCCTTCAATCCATCGGGTTGTATTCAACGGGTTGGCAGCGTCACGGTTGAGGGAGGCCGCGCGCGCAACGACCTGCTGCGCGAGCGATCTAGCTGAATCAGCGACTTACGCGCTGCCGGCAGCTCGTTTCGAGCCTCTCGAAGCAGCTTCCGACGAGGGATTCCGACGTCATTTTCGTTTCACGAGTGCATCCATCAGGATGAGGACGCGCGCGCGACGGGATGACAGGCCGACTCGAGAAGGGTCCGGCCCACTTTGCCAGCAGGCAGCGCGCACTCACGGACACGGGCAACGCCCGCGGTCCTGATCGACTGCCGCTACGAATTCGATCAGGCGATTACACGCGGTACAAGCACATGAGCACCAGCAACAGCGCAGGGCGCCCTCCACTGACGGGCTATCCGCCCAAGCAGGGCCTGTATGACCCGGCATTCGAGCACGACGCCTGCGGCGTCGGCTTCGTGGTGGACATCAAAGGCCGCAAATCGCACCAGATCCTCAAGAACGGGCTGCAGATCCTCACGAATCTGGATCACCGCGGGGCCTGCGGCTCCGAGGTCAACACCGGCGACGGCGCCGGCGTGCTCATCCAGATGCCGCACAAATTCCTGCAGGAAGCGGCGAAAAAGGCTCGCATCGATCTGCCCGCCCCCGGCCACTACGGCTGCGGCATCGTGTTTCTGCCCCGCAACCCGACCTTGCGGCGCCGCATCGAGGAGCGCTTCGAGCAGCTCGTGCAGTCCGAAGGCCAGACCGTGCTCGGCTGGCGCACCGTGCCGACGAACAACTCGATGCTCGGCGAAACCGCGAAATCATGCGAGCCGTTCATGCGCCAGGTCTTCATCGGCCGCGCGCCGGAGCTCGCGGATGAGCTCGCGTTCGAGCGCAAGCTGTATGTGATCCGCAAGCGCGCTTACACCGAGATCCGCACCTCGACGATGGAAGGCGCCGCGGCGTGGTACGTCGCGAGCCTGTCGCATCGCACGCTCGTCTACAAAGGCATGCTGCTGACCGAGCAGCTCGCGCAGTACTTCCCGGATCTGTCCGATCCGTCGATGGAGACCGCGCTCGCGCTGGTCCATTCCCGGTTCAGCACCAACACGTTCCCGAGCTGGGATCGCGCGCACCCGTACCGTTACATCGCCCACAACGGCGAGATCAACACGGTCCGCGGCAATGCGAACTGGATGCACGCGCGCGAAGCGCTGTTCGCCTCCGAGCATTTCGAGGACGTGCAGAAGATCCTGCCGATCATCAATCCGAACGGCTCGGATTCCGCGATGTTCGACAACACGCTCGAGCTGCTCGTGCTCGCGGGCCGCTCGCTGCCGCATGCCGTGATGATGATGATTCCCGAGCCCTGGTCGAACCACTCGACGATGGACGATACGCGGCGCGCCTTCTATCAGTACCACTCGTCGCTGATGGAGCCGTGGGACGGCCCGGCCTCGATCGCCTTCACCGACGGCACGCAGATCGGCGCGATTCTCGATCGCAACGGCCTGCGCCCCTCGCGCTACTACGTGACGAAGGACGATCTCGTGATCATGGCGTCCGAAGCCGGCGTGCTCGACGTGCCGCCGGAAGACGTCGTGCTGAAGGGCCGCCTGCAGCCCGGCCGCATGTTCCTGGTGGATACCGCACAAGGCCGCATCATCGATGACGAAGAGGTCAAGCGCGCGATCACGACCGAGCGCCCGTATCGCCAGTGGCTGAATGACCACCTCGTGCATCTGAACGATCTGCCGGCCGCGCCGGAAGTGCCGGCGCCCGATCACGACACGCTCGTGCAGCGTCAGATCGCGTTCGGCTACACGTTCGAAGACGAGCGCCTGATCCTCGCGCCGATGGCCCAGAACGGCGTCGAAGCCGTGGGCTCGATGGGCAACGACACGCCGCTTGCGGTGCTGTCGACGAAGCCGCGCCTGCTCTACGACTACTTCAAGCAGCTGTTCGCGCAGGTCACGAACCCGCCGATCGATTGCATTCGCGAAGAGATCATCACCTCCGCGGAGACTCGCCTCGGCTCGGAAGGCAACCTGCTGAATCCGCAGCCCGCCGACTGCCGCCGTCTCGAAGTGAAATGGCCGATTCTCACGAACGAAGAGTTCGCGAAAGTGCGGCGCATGGATCTGCCGGGCCTCAAGGTCGGCGTGCTGCCGGCGCTGTTCCGCGTGACCCGCGGCGAGAAAGGGCTCGTCAAGTCGATGGAAGAGATCCGCTTGATGGCGCGCCGCCTGATCGAGGAAGAGGAAGTGAACATCCTCATCCTGTCCGACCGCGGCGTGAACCGCGAATTCGCGCCGATCCCGGCGCTGCTCGCGGTCGCAGGGCTCCATCACTACCTGATCCGCGAGGGCCTGCGCACGCGCGTCAGCCTCGTGCTCGAAACCGGCGAGGCGCGCGAGGTGCATCATTTCGCGCTGTTGATCGGCTACGGCGTGAGCGCGATCAATCCTTACGCCGCGTTCGAGACGATCGACGCGATGATCCGCGACGACCGCCTGCTGAACATCGACCATAAGACCGCGTGCAAGAACTTCGTGAAGGCCGCGACCAAGGGCGTCATCAAGGTCATGGCGAAGATGGGCATCTCCGCGATCCAAAGCTATCGCGGCGCCCAGGTGTTCGAAGCCGTCGGCCTGCGCCAGGACGTCATCGACGAGTACTTCACCTGGACCTCCTCGCGCATCGGCGGCATCGGCATGGATGCGATCGCCCAGGAAGTGCTCGTGCGCCATCGCGCCGCGTTCCCGGAGCGCCGCGTCGACAATCACACGCTGCCGGTCGGCGGCCAGTATCAGTGGCGCGCGGACGGCGAGTTCCACCTGTTCAATCCGGAATCGATTCACCGCCTGCAGAAGTCCGTGCGCAACGGCAGCTATCAGCAGTTCAAGGAGTACTCGCGCCTCGTGAACGACCAGGCGACGAACCTCTGCACGCTGCGCGGGCTGCTCGAGTTCAAGAACGGCTCGGACTCGATCCCGCTCGATGAAGTCGAGCCGATCGAAGCGATCATGAAGCGCTTCAAGACCGGCGCGATGTCGTACGGCTCGATCAGCAAGGAAGCGCACGAGACGCTCGCGATCGCGATGAACCGCATCGGCGGCAAGAGCAACACCGGCGAAGGCGGCGAAGACCCCGAGCGCTTCCGGCCGCTGCCGAACGGCGATTCCAAGAACTCCGCGATCAAGCAGGTCGCCTCGGGTCGCTTCGGCGTCACGAGCGAATACCTGGTCAGCGCGAACGAGATTCAGATCAAGATGGCGCAGGGCGCGAAGCCCGGCGAAGGCGGTCAGCTGCCCGGCACGAAGGTGTATCCGTGGGTCGCGAAGACGCGCGGCACGACCGCGGGCGTCGGCTTGATCTCGCCGCCGCCGCATCACGACATCTATTCGATCGAAGACCTCGCCGAGCTGATTCACGATCTCAAGAACGCGAACCGCCGCGCGCGCATCAGCGTGAAGCTCGTGTCCGAAGTCGGCGTGGGCACGATCGCCGCGGGCGTCGCGAAGGCGCATGCGGACGTCGTGCTGATCAGCGGCTATGACGGCGGCACCGGCGCATCACCGCAAACTTCGATCACGCACGCGGGCCTGCCGTGGGAACTCGGCCTCGCCGAGACGCACCAGACGCTCGTGATGAACAATCTCCGCAGCCGCATCGCCGTGGAGACGGACGGCCAGCTGAAGACCGGCCGCGACGTCGCGATCGCCGCGTTGCTCGGCGCCGAAGAGTTCGGCTTCGCAACGGCGCCGCTCGTCGCGACGGGCTGCATCATGATGCGCGTGTGCCACTTGAACACCTGCCCGGCCGGCGTCGCGACGCAGGATCCGCGGCTGCGCGAGAAGTTCCAGGGCAAGCCGGAGCACGTCGTGAATTTCATGCGCTTCATTGCGATGGAATTGCGCGAAATCATGGCGCAGCTCGGCTTCCGCACGCTCGAGGAGATGGTCGGCCGCGTCGACAAGCTCGAAGCGCGCAAGGCGATCTCGCATTGGAAGGCGAAGGGCCTCGATCTCAACAACCTGCTGTATTCGCCGGATGCCGGCCCCGACGTCGGCCGCTTCTGCCAGATCCCGCAGGATCACGGGCTCGAGAAATCACTCGATGTCACGAAGCTCCTCGACATCTGCAAGCCCGCGATCGAGCGCGGCGAGAAGGTCAAGGCCGAGCTGCCGATCCGCAACGTGAATCGCGTCGTCGGCACCATCGTCGGCAGCGAGATCACGCGCAAGTACGGGCCGGCCGGTCTTCCCGAAGACACGGTGGAGCTCAACTTCAAGGGCTCCGCGGGTCAGAGCTTCGGCGCGTTCGTGCCGCGCGGCATGACGCTGCGCCTCGAAGGCGACGCGAACGACTACGTCGGCAAGGGCTTGTCGGGCGGCAAGATCATCATCACCGCGCCCGAGAACTCCACCTTCACGCCGTACGAGAACATCATCGTCGGCAACGTTGCGCTCTATGGCGCGACGAGCGGCGAGGCGTACTTCAACGGCATGGCGGGCGAGCGCTTCGCTGTCCGTAACAGCGGCGTGCACGCTGTCGTCGAAGCCGTCGGCGATCACGGCTGCGAATACATGACGGGCGGGCGCGTCATCGTGCTCGGCCCCGCGGGACGCAACTTCGGCGCGGGCATGTCGGGCGGCGTCGCCTACGTGCTCGATGAGCGCGGCGATTTCGCTCAGAACGCGAACAAGGAAATGGTCGACCTCGGCCCGCTCGAGGAGCCCGAGGAGATCGCCGCGGTGAAGGCCATGATCGAGAAGCACATGAACTACGCCCAGAGCTCGCGCGCGAAATACGTGCTCGACAACTGGCAGCAGCTGGTCAAGCGCTTCGTCCGCGTCATGCCGCGCGACTACAACCGCATGCTCGGCTGTATCAAACGCGCGCACGAGCAAGGGCTCACCGGTGATGAGGCAATCATGGTCGCGTTCGAAGAGAACGCCCGCGACCTGTCGCGCGTCGGCGGGAACTGACCAGCGCCACGAGGCACACGCTCTCCACTCCCTCCCCCGCTTTCGCGGGGGAGGGCCGGGGTGGGGGGCCCTGCCGAAGCAACCAGAAAGATCACGACAACAGGCTGAACAATGGGCAAGCCGACCGGATTCATCGAGTACCTGCGAGAGCTCCCCGTCGACCGCACGCCGCAAGAGCGCGTGCGCGACTGGAAGGAATTCCATCACCACATGGAAGACAAGCGCCTGCGCCATCAGGCCGCGCGCTGCATGGATTGCGGCGTACCGTTCTGTCACACGGGCAAATTGATCAGCGGCATGGCTTCGGGCTGTCCGGTGAACAACGTGATCCCGGAATGGAACGATCTCGTCTATCGCGGGCTCTGGCGCGAAGCGCTGGACCGTCTGCACATGACGAACAATTTCCCCGAGTTCACCGGCCGCGTGTGCCCGGCGCCGTGCGAAGGCTCGTGCGTGCTCGGCATCAACGCGCCGCCGGTGACGATCAAGACGATCGAGAACGCGATCATCGATCACGGTTGGGATGAAGGCTGGGTCGTGCCGGAAGCGCCGAAGGTGCGCACGAACAAGAAGGTCGCCGTCATCGGCTCAGGCCCTGCCGGCCTCGCCGCGGCGGCGCAATTGAATCGCGCCGGCCACTCCGTGACGGTGCTCGAGCGCGCCGACCGCCCGGGCGGTCTGCTCATGTACGGCATTCCGAACATGAAGCTCGACAAGCGCGAGGTCGTCGAGCGCCGCATCAAGCTGATGGAACAGGAAGGCATCAAGTTCATCTGCAAGGCGAACGTCGGCGACAACGTCGAAGCCCAGCTCCTGCGCCGCGATTTCGATGCGATCGTGGTCTGCACCGGCGCGACGCAGCCGCGCGATCTGCCGGTCGAGGGCCGCAATCTCAAGGGCGTGCATTTCGCGATGGACTATCTCACCGCGAGCACGCAGGCGCTGCTCGACGGCGGTCCCGATACGACGCCGATCCACGCCCGCAACAAGGACGTGATCGTGATCGGCGGCGGCGATACCGGCACTGACTGCGTCGCGACCGCGATGCGCCACGGCTGCAAGAGCCTCACGCAGATCGAGATCATGCAACGCCCGCCGATGGACCGTGCGGACGACAATCCGTGGCCGGAGTGGCCGAAGATCTACAAGATGGACTACGGCCAGGAAGAGGCCGCGGCGAAGTTCGGCGGCGATCCGCGCACGTATCTCACGACGGTCAAGCGTTTCAACGGCGACGAGAACGGCAACGTGAAAGAGCTCGTCACCGTGCAGGTGAGCTGGCAGAAGAACGACAAGGGCCAGTTCATTCCGGTGGAAGTGCCGGGGACGGAACAAACCCGCCCCGCGCAGCTCGTGCTGCTCGCGATGGGCTTCCTCGGACCGGAACAGATGCTGCTCAAGGACCTCGCGCTCGAAACCGATCCGCGCTCGAACGTGAAGGCCGAGCACGGCAAGTTCGCGACGAGCGTGCCTGGCGTGTTCGCGGCGGGCGATTGCCGACGCGGTCAGAGCCTCGTCGTGTGGGCGATCAACGAAGGCCGCGGCGCCGCGCGCGAATGCGACCGATACCTGATGGGCGCGACGGAGCTTCCCTAGCCCGTCGCTTCGCGAGGTGAGATTCGCGATAGGAATGGCCGCCGCAAGGCGGCTATTCTTTTTGCGCGCCGGATTCGAGGCGCGACGATCGCGAGGGTCCCATGCAGCGCATTTACGAAGCGGCCAACAGCCTCGAGGCCCACATGATCGTGCACATGCTCACCGAGGCGGGGTTACAGGCGCACATTCAAGGCGAGCATTTGCAGAGCGGCGCGGGAGAGCTGCCGCTCGGCGGCCTCGTCGGGGTCGCGGTCGAAGATGAGGACGTGAGCGCGGCGAGCCGGCTCATCAGGGAATGGGAAGCGCGTACCGTGAGCCCGCCGGATGCAGCGCAGACTCGCGCTGCGGCGCGCGCCTTCAACGGTCAGCTGCTCGCGTTCGTCGTCGGGAGCCTCGTCGGCGCGGGCGTCGTGCTGAGCCTGCATCCTGGCCAGCAGGCCGACTGCGCGCAGCAGGTCACTCCCGCGTCCCGACTCCTCGATTCAGCAGGTACACACAGCTGACGAACAGCGCGACGGCCGCGCCGATCATGATCGTGTACGCGAGCCCGACGTTCACGTCGGACACGCCGAGAAAGCCGAAGCGGAACGCGTTCACCATGTACAGAATCGGATTGGCGTGCGAGACGTGCTGCGCCCAGCCGGGCAGCAGCTTGGTCGTGTAGAACACGCCGCCGAGATACGTGAGCGGCGTCAGCACGAAGGTCGGAATGAACGAGATCTGATCGAAGTTCTTCGCGAACACCGCGTTGATCATCCCGGCGAGCGAAAACACGATCGAGCTCAGCAGCACGGCCGAGATCACGACGCCGATGTTGTGGATCGTGAGATGCGTGAACAGGAGCGTGATGATCGTGACGACGCCGCCCACGACCAGGCCGCGCGCGATGCCGCCCACCATGTAGCCCGTCACGATCAGCCAGTTCGGCAGCGGCGAGACGAGCAGCTCCTCGATGTGCTTGCCGAACTTCGCGCCGAAGAACGACGACACGACGTTGCCGTAGGAGTTCGTGATGACCGTCATCATGATGAGGCCGGGCGCGATGTACTGAATGTACGAGTAGCCGCCCATGGCGCCGATGCGCCCGCCGATCAGGCTGCCGAAGATGATGAAATACAGGGTCGCGGTGATCGCGGGCGGAACGATCGTCTGGCCCCAGATGCGGATGATGCGATTGAACTCGCGCAGCACGATCGTCTGGAAGCCCACGAAGTTCGTGCGCCCGAGATGCACCGGCGCGGCGCTTGCGAGAGTGTTCATGCGCTTGCCTTTGCTGCGTTGCCATTGCCCTGCTCGACGAGCCGCATGAACAGCTCCTCGAGCCGATTCGTCTTGTTGCGCATCGACAGCACCTCGAGTCCGAGGCCGCTCAGGCGCGAGAAAATGTCGTTCAAGTTCTGTTCCTTCGAGACTTCGATCTCGAGCGTGTGATCGTCCGGCATCGTGACCACGTAGCCGGGCAGCGAGGGCACCGAGGGGATCGGGTTGCGCAGATTGAACACGAACACTTCCGTCTGGAGCTTGCGCAGCACGCGGCTCATGCGGTCGTTTTCGATGATGCGGCCCTTGTCGATGATCGCGACGTGCCGGCAGAGATTCTCGGCTTCTTCGAGATAGTGCGTCGTGAGAATGATCGTCGTGCCGGCGTTGTTGATGTCGCGCATGAACGTCCACATCGAGCGGCGCACCTCGATGTCCACGCCCGCCGTCGGCTCATCGAGGATCAGGAGCCGCGGCTCGTGCATGAGCGCACGCGCGATCATCAGACGCCGCTTCATGCCACCCGAGAGCGTGCGCGACACCGCATTGCGCTTGTCCCAGAGCGAGAGCGCTGTCAGGTATTTTTCGAGCCGGCTGCGGGCGACGTCGCGGCGAATCCCGTAGAACCCGGCCTGATTCAACAGAATCGTCGTGACGGTTTCGAACTGGTTGAAATTGATCTCCTGCGGCACGAGCCCGATGCAGGACTTCGCGACCGCGAGCTCCGTGTCGATGTCATGGCCGAACACCTCGACCTTGCCGCTCGACTTGTTCACGAGCGAGGTGACGATGCCGATCGCGGTCGTCTTGCCGGCGCCGTTCGGCCCGAGCAGGGCGAAAAAGTCGCCCTCCTCCACGTCCAGATCGATGCCCTTGAGCGCCTGCACGCCGTTTTTGTAGGTCTTCGTCAGCTCGCGAAACAGAAGGGCTTTCATTGGGCTAGCGTTGGGCGGTGGCGGTTTGACGATGAGCCGGCGCGGCATCGCCGCGCCCGCAAGAGGCAGCGCAGACTAGCGGCCCGCATTGGGTGTCGCAAGTTGAGCACGGGGTGAACCGCCGCTTCCCGGCCCCTGCCCGCGGTGGCATGATCCCCGGCCTGCCCGCTGCTCAAGCATTGATATGTATGCGAGCTTCTTCGGCTTAAGCGAAAAGCCGTTCGCCATCACTCCCGATCCGCGCTATCTCTTCATGAGCGAGCGCCATGCGGAGGCGCTCGCTCATTTGCTCTACGGAATCACCGAGGCCGGGGGCTTCATCCAGCTCACGGGCGAGGTCGGGACCGGCAAGACGACGATCGTGCGCTCGCTGCTCGAGCGCATGCCCGGCCATGCCGACGTGGCCGTCGTCTTGAACCCGCAGTTAACGCCGATTCAGTTCGTGCTCACGATCTGCGAGGAGCTCGGCATCTTCGTCCGCGACGAGGATGCGGCGAGCATCAAGGACCTCGTCGATATCCTGAACAAGCGCCTGCTCGAGGCGCATGCGAAGGGCCGGCGCGTCGTCGTCATCGTCGATGAGGCGCAGAACCTCTCGCCCGAGACGCTCGAGCAGGTGCGGCTGCTCACGAATCTTGAAACGCGCTCGCAGAAGCTGCTGCAGATCATCCTGATCGGCCAACCGGAGCTGCGCGACGTGCTCTCGCGCGTCGAGCTGCGTCAGCTCGCGCAGCGCATCACGGGCCGCTATCACCTCGCGCCGCTGTCGCGAGAGGAGACGAGCGCGTACGTGAACCACCGCATGCGCGTCGCTGGCTGCAATGTCGAAGTCTTCTCGAAGGCTGCGTTGCGCGAAGTCCACCGCCTGAGCGACGGCGTCCCGCGCATCATCAACGTGATCTGCGACCGCGCGCTGCTCGGCGCGTTCACGCAAGAGACGCATCACATCACGCCCGCGCTGATTCGCAGCGCCGCGGGCGAAGTTTACGGCCGCTCGTTCAGCCCGCCGTGGGCGAAATCGCTGGCGGCCGCATCCGCGCTGATTGCGGTCATCGTGCTTGGAATCACTGCATGGCAGCTGCTGCGCACGAGAACGGGAGCGAGCGAACCCGTTCCGGTTGCAGCCGCGATGAGCGCGCCGGCCGCGGTGGAATCTCAGCCGATCGCGCAGCCGCCCGCTGCCCCGCCCGAACCGCCAAAGGAAGTCGATATCGACGAGCTGTTGCAGTCGCATGCCAACGAAACGAACACCGCCAGCGCGTTTCAGAAGCTGTTCGCGCTGTGGGGCGGCAGCTACGACCCTGCGAAGGGCCGCGCCTGCGAGCAGGCGACGCAGCAGGGATTGCAGTGCGTATTCCAGCAAGGCTCGTGGGGACAGCTGCGCACACTGAATCGGCCCGCAATCCTTACGCTGATCGACGCGGGAGGGAACGCGCATCAAGTCGTCGTCAGCGGCTTGAGCGACGGCGACGCGAAGCTCACTTTCGAGCAGGAACAACCGAGCGTCTCGGTCGCCTCGATCTCGCGCTACTGGTATGGCGAGTATCTGGTGTTGTGGCGCCCGCAGGTGCCGACCCAACGCGCCCTCTCGGCCGGCATGCAGGGCGACGGCGTGCGCTGGCTGCGCCACAGCTTGAATTCGCTGCAAGGCAAAGCCGCCGAATCCGTGACGAGCGATTACTACGATGAAGAGCTGACGCGCATGGTCGAGGATTTTCAGCGCAGCCACCGCCTGAACGTCGACGGCATCGCGGGCGTGCAGACGCAGATCGTGCTCGACACCTTGAACAATCCCGCGGGCGCTCCGCTGCTCGTCGCCCAGGCGGATGACGCCGCATGAGCTTCATTCTCGATGCACTGAAGAAGAGCGAGAACGAGCGCCAGCGGCAGGCTGGCCCGTCGCTCGCGGACATTCCGATCCGGCGCCCGCGCAGCGATCGCCCGTGGTGGGCCGTCGCGGTCGCGGCGCTGCTCGTCGTGAATCTCGCCGTGCTGCTCGTCGTGTTGCTGCGCGATCAAGATCCGCCGGCGCAGCAAGCCGCAGCGGCGGGGCCTGCGCAGACCGTGGCGAACGCCGCGCCGGTTCAGGAGCGGGCCCCCGAAGCTGCTCCAACAACTCCGGCGAGCAAGCCGCGTGTCGACGCGATGTCCGCGCCGCCGCGCACGAACCCCGCCGTGCAATCGCTCGCGGAGGCTGCAGGGGCTCAGCCGGACATGACGGCGGAAGAGGCGCCGTACGATCCGTCGATGGCGGTCGCCGCCGCCGTGCCGCAAGGTCGGCCCGTCGTGCGTCCAATCACGCCGCCGACCGTGGCGCCGTTGCCGAACGATGCGACATTCGCTGCACAAGATCGCCCGGGCAGTACGCCTCCGCCTCCTGCGGAAGAGGCGTTGCCGACGAGCTCCAGCCTCGTCGCGAGCGGCACGAATCTCCCTGACATGCGCCTCGACATTCACGTCTATTCGCCGAACCCCAAAGAGCGCTTCGTGTTCGTGAACATGCGCAAATACGTCGAAGGCCAGACGCTGAGCGAAGGTCCCGTGCTCGAGCGCATCACCGCCGACGGCGCGATCCTGAATCAGAACGGCACGCGCTTCCTGCTGCCCCGCCAATAGCCCGCTCGTTCCTACCCGCCGCAGGGGTCATTTGCACATTCCTTGACACGCATTTACTCATTGACAGAGTGTCAATGCGGGCATACCTTCGCTCGCCATGTCGTACATCGCCGAACGCCGCCAGGAAGAAAAGGACCGCCGCCGCAACGAAATCGTCGATGCGGCGGAGGAGCTGTATCGCGAGGTCGGGTGGGACGCCGTGACGATGGATGCGGTCGCCCGCCGCGCCCGCTTGAGCCGCGCGCTCGTCTACGTCTACTTCAAGGACAAGAGCGACCTGCACTTCGCGATCGCGGTGCGCGCGATGGAAGTGCTGCATCAGCGCTTCGTGGAAGCTGCCGAGCGCAGCAAGACCGGCGCCGAAAAAGTCCAGGCGATCGGCCGCGCCTACGTCGCCTACGGCCATGAATTCCCGCATTACTTCGATGCCTGCGCGCGCCTCGAGCTGCATACGCCGAGCGGCTCGGAGCCGACCCCTCAGGAGATGCTGTGCCTGGAGGCAAGCAAGCTGCCGCATGAAGTCGTCGTCGCGGCGCTGCGCGTCGGCCAGCGCGATGGCTCGATCCGCCCCGACATCGGCGATCTCGAAGTCACCGCCCGAGTGCTCTGGGGCTTTTCACACGGCCTGATCCAGATCGCGATGACGAAGGGCGAAGTGCTCGCGCGGAGCGGCATCGCCGTGCCGCAACTCACGGATCAGGCGATGGACCTCCTGACGTATTCGCTGACGGGCAAGAAGCCCTGATTTTTTGGCCCTGAATTTGACACGCGTCCAATGACTCCACAGATGACAAAGGACACGCATCGCACGCTCCGGCTCACCACGCTCCTGGTGATCGGGCTCTGGTCGGCCGGATCGCTCGCGCAGGAAGCCTTCGACACCGTCGTCGAGCGCTACGTCGGCGAGGCGTTGCGCAGCAACCTTGCGCTGCAGACGGAAACGCTCGAAGTCGAACGCGCGGCCGCCGCGCTCGCGGAAGCACGCGCCCGCTATTTCCCGGAAACCTCGTTTCAATCGCGCTACTCGCGCGCGGACGGCGGACGGGTCATCGACATTCCGATCGGCACCGCGCTGAATCCGGTCTACTCGACGCTCAATGACATGCTCGCGGCTCAAGGCCAGCCGGCGCGCTTCCCGCAGATCGCCGATCAATCCGTGCCATTCCTGCGCGAGGAGGAACAGGACACCCGCATCGTCATTCGTCAGCCGCTCTATGCGCCGACGATCGCAGCCGCCGTCCGCGCGCAGCGCGCTTTGCTCGACGCGAGCAACTATCAGCGCATGGCCCTCGCGCGCACGCTGCGGCGCGATGTGTCGCTCGCCTATCTCGACTGGCTGAAGGCGCGCGATTCCGTCGACATCGTGAGCGCGAGCGAAGCCTTGCTGCGCGAGAACGTGCGCGTGAATCGCTCGCTGCTCGACAACGGCAAGATCACCGAAGACCAGGTGCTGCGCGCGCAGGCCGAGCTGCTCGCCGTCGAGCAGCAGGAGCGCGACGCCGAGAACCTCGCGCGCCAGGCACAAAGCTATTTCAATTTCCTGCTCAATCGACCGCTCACGACGCCGATCGACGCCGCCACGATTCCCACGACGGCCAGCGAACAGGAAGAAGCGCTCGAAATTCTCTGGACGCGCGCGCTCGACCGTCGCCCGGAACTCGACCGCATCGAGCAGCTCAAGCGGGCGAGCACGGCGCAGGTGCAGGCAGCGCGCAAGCAGCGGTGGCCGACGCTTTCGCTCGGCTTGGACGCCGGCACCCAAGGCGAAGATTTCCGGTTCGGCGACGGCTACAACTTCGGCGTCGCCTCGCTCGTGTTCACCTGGCGCATTTTCGACGGCGGCGGAGATGCCGCTCGCGTGCGCTCGGCGCAAGCCGCGGAGCGCCAGCTCGTGCTGCGCCAGGAAGAAGTCGCGCAGCGCATTCGCCTCGAAGTACAGCAGTCGCTCGACCGCCTGCAGACCGCACGAGCGTCGCTTGCGACCGCCGCAGCGCGCGCGGACGCGGCGCGGGCCGCGTTTCGAATCGCAAGCCGCAAGCGCGACGAAGGCGTCATCAATCAAGTCGAGTTCATCGATGCTCGCAGCACGCTGACGAGCGCCGAGCTCAATCTCAACCTCACGCGTTACGACGTGCTCGCGCGCCGCGCCGAGCTCGAGTACGCCACCTCGTCCGGCGATCTGCCGCTGGATCCGGGCCTTTGAATGGACCTCGCCATGCGCATTCCCGCACTCATCGTCTTGTCCGTCGCGCTCGCTGCCGCGGGCTGCAGCTCTGAAAGCGAAGATCCGCCGCCGAGCGCGACTCGCGTCGGCGTCGCGACCGTGGAATCCGGACCGGCAGCACCGCCGATCCGGACTACGGGCGTGCTCGCGAACAAGGACGAATTCCGGCTGTCGTTCAAGGTCGGCGGCGTCATCCAGCGCATCGCAGTTCGCGAAGGCGAGCATGTGCGCAAGGGCCAGCGGCTCGCGGAGATCGAACAGACCGAGATCAACGCGCAGGTGGAGCAGGCACGGCAGTCGCATCAGAAGGCGCAGCGGGATGTGGAACGCGGCGAGCGACTGTATGCGGACAAGGTCATCAGCCTCGAGCAGCTCGAAGGACTGCGCACGCAGCGCGCGATTGCCGAAGCCGCGCTGAATGCCGCGGAATTCAACTGGAGCTATGCCGCGATCGTCGCGCCGCGCGACGGCACGGTCTTGCGCCGCCTCGCTGAAGAGCGCGAGCTCGTCGCCGCCGGCGCGCCAGTGCTCGTGCTCGGCGCGCAAGATCGCGGCTTCGTCGTGAGGGCCGGCATCGCGGATCGCGAGATCGTGCAGGTGAAGCTCGGTGATGCGGCGGAGATTCAGCTCGATGCGCTGCCCGGCACGACGCTCCGCGGCAAAGTCACGGAAATCGCCAGCGGCGCCGATCCTGCGAGCGGCATGTTCGGCCTCGAGGTCGCGGTCGATCCGACGGACGTGACATTGAAGAGCGGACTGGTCGCGAAGCTCTCTATCGTGCCCGCTGCTGCGGCCGGCGGCGCGCGCGCCTACGTGCCGATCGCATCGATCGTCGAGGGCGACGGACATCGCGCGAGCGTCTACGTTCTCGAGAACGACCGCGTGCGGCGCCGTGAGGTGCAAGTGGCGTTCATCACGAACGATAAAGTCGCGCTCGCCGGCGGCGTGAACGTGGGCGATCGGGTCGTGACCGACGGTGCGCTCTATCTCGATGACGGCGAATTGGTCGTGCCCGTCGCGGACGCCGCAATGCCTGGCGCCGCTCTCGAAGCGCAGCAGACCTCCTCCGGAGCTCGCGAGCCATGAGCTTTCTCGAGTTCCCGATCAAGCGCTATCAGTTCACGCTCGTCACGTTCGCGCTGCTCGTCGCGCTCGGGATCGCATCGTGGCTGTCGATCCCGCGCCAGGAAGACCCGTATTTTCCCCTCTCGGTCTATACGATCACCGCCGTCTATCCCGGCGCCGAACCGCTCGACGTCGAGCGCCTGATCGTGAAGCCGATCGAGGATCGCGTGAGCGAGCTCGACGACGTCAAGAAGATCGAATCCCACAGCCGCGACAGCGTCGCGACCATCATCACGGAGTTCTACACGAGCGTCGATCCCGAGAAGAAATACGACGAGGTCGTGCGCGAGATCAATGCGCTGCGCCCGACGCTGCCGCCGGAGCTGCAGAAGATCGAGGTACGCAAGATCAATCCGGGGCTCGTGAACATCGTGCAGTTCGCGCTCGTCTCCGACGACGCGCCCTATCGCGAGCTCGAAGACTACGCGCGCGAGCTGAAGGACCGGCTTAAGGCCGTCGACGGCATTCGCACGTCCGAAAGCTGGGCGCTGCCGGCCCGCGAGCTGCGCGTCGCGATCGATCTGCCGCGCATGGCCGAGCTGAATCTCACGCCCATGCAGATCGTGCAGGCGGTGCAGACGGAGAACACGAACGTGCCGGGCGGCACCGTCGACATCGGCAGCCGCAGCTTCAGCCTGCAGACCTCGGGCAGCTATACGAACCTCGAGCAGGTGCGGGACACCGTCGTCGCGAACGTCGCCGGCCGCATCGTGCGCGTGCGCGACGTCGCGAGCGTGGATTGGGATACGCAGCGCCACGACTACATCGGCCGCTTCAACGGCAAGCGCGCGGTGTTCGTGACCGCGAACCAGAAGGACGGCTACAACATCTTCGACGTGCGCAAGCGCGTCATGGATGCGGTCGCGCAATTCGAGTCCGAGCTGCCGAAGCGCATCAAGCTCGATCTCGGCTTCGATCAATCGAGGAATGTCGCGTCGCGCCTGAACCGGCTCTCGACGGACTTCGCGATCGCGATCGCCCTCGTCGCGCTCACGCTCCTGCCGCTCGGTCTGCGCGCGGCCGGGGTCGTCATGATCTCGATTCCGCTGTCGCTCGCGATCGGCTTGTCGGCGCTCAATTTCCTCGGGTTCTCGCTCAATCAGATCTCGATCGCCGGGTTCGTCGTCGCGCTCGGCCTGCTCGTCGACGATTCCATCGTGGTCGTGGAGAACATCGCGCGCTTCCTGCGCGAAGGACATTCCCGCGCGCAAGCGGCCCTGCTCGCGACGCGCCAGATCTTCCAGGCGATCGTCGGCTGCACGGCGACGCTTGCGTTCGCATTCCTGCCGCTCATGATGCTGTCCGGCGATGCGGGCAAATTCATTCGCGTGCTGCCGACGACGATCCTCGTGACGATCGGCGCCTCGCTGCTCGTCGCGCTGACGATCATTCCCTTCCTCGCGAGCCGCATGTTGAAGGAGCACGAGGCGCCGGAAGGCAATGGCCTGCTCCAGGCCGTGAACGCAGCGATTCATCGCTTCTACAAGCCGCTGCTCCACCGTGCGCTCGCCAAGCCGAAGCTCACCGTGTTCGGCTCGCTCGCAGCCTGCGTCGTCATCATGATCGGCCTCGGCGCCGCGATCGGCTTCAGCCTGTTTCCGAAAGCCGATACGCCGCATTTCCGCATCACCGTGCAGACGCCGGACGGCAGCAGTCTCGCGGAGACGGATCGCGCGCTGCGCTTCGTCGAGGCGAAGATGGCGGCGACGCCGGAGGTGCAGTCGTATTTCACGAACATCGGCCACGGCAATCCGAAGGTCTATTACAACGAATTCCCGCCCGAGAACGAGACGAACTACGGCGAGCTGTTCGTGCGCTTGAAAAGCTACGACACGCGCGAGACGCCGCGCCTGCTCGATCGATTGCGCGCGCAGCTGCGCGAGTACCCGAACGCGCGCATCTATGTGAAGGAATTCCAGAACGGCCCGCCGGTGACGGCGCCGATCGCGATTCGCGTCATCGGCTCCGATCTCGATCAGCTGCAGCAGCTCGCGGCGCAGGTGGAGAAAGTGGTGAAAGAGACGCCGGGCACGCGCGACGTCGTCAATCCCGTGCGCGTCAGCCGCACGAATCTCAAGCTCGACGTCGATTCACAGAAGGCTGCATTGCTCGGCGTGCCGACGATCGAATTCGATCGCGCTGTGAGACTGAGCGTTTCGGGCCTGCCCGCGGGCCGGTTCAAGGACGAGACGGGCGAGCAGTACGACATCATCGTGCGCACGCCGATGACCGGCCGGCCTGATCTGCACGCGCTGGATCAGGTGCGCGTCGCAACATTGACGGGCGAATCGCTGCCCGTCAGCCAGCTCGCGAGCGTCGAGTTCGCTTCGGCGCCGACGGAGATTCATCGCTACAACCGCGAGCGCGCGGTGATCATCAACGCCGAGGTTCAGAACGGCTTCAACACCGATCGGGTCACGCAAGCGGTGCTTGCGCGTCTCGACCAGATGAGCTGGCCGCGCGGTTATTCGTACGTGCCGGGCGGGGAGCTGGAGAGCCGTACGGAAAGCTTCGGCGGCCTCGGCGTCGCGAGCGTGATCGCGATCCTCGGCATCATCGCCATCCTCGTGCTCGAGTTCGGCAGCTTCAAGAGCACGCTGATCGTGCTCACGGTCGTCCCGTTCGGGATCGCGGGCGGCATCATGATGCTCGCGCTCACGGGCAATTCGATCTCGTTCACGGCGACGGTGGGATTCATCGCGCTGATCGGCATCGAGACGAAGAATTCCATCCTGCTCGTCGATTTCACGAATCGGCTGCGCGCGGAAGGGCTGCCCCTCGATGAGGCGATCGAGCGCGCGGGCGAGATTCGCTTTCTACCCATCCTGCTGACGAGCGCCACGGCGATCGGCGGGATGCTGCCGCTCGCGATCCAGAATGTCGCGCTGTACTCGCCGCTCGCATGGGTGATCATCGGCGGGCTGATCTCCTCGACGCTCGTTGCGCGCGTCGTGACGCCGGTGATGTACAAGCTGATTCCGCCCACGATCGAACCCGCGAGCAGCGCGGCGGCGCAGCTCCGCACGGTTGCGCTCGCTCAGGCACCGGGCGCGAAGTAGCGCCGAAGGGAATCCTGCGAGCTACACTGCGCACTTCATTGCGAGAGGTGGCCATGAAGATCGAAACGCTGTCGGTGCATGTCGGGCGCGAGGTGGATGAGGCGACAGGGGCGGTGGCGCCGCCGATGCATCTCAGCACGACGTTCGAGCGTGACGTCGACGGCAATTACTCGCGCGGATTCTCGTACACCAGGCCCGACAATCCCTCGCGACGCGCGCTCGAGCAATGTATTGCCGCGCTCGAAGGCGGCGCCGACGCGACGACGTATGCCTCGGGCTCGGCGGCTTCGCTCGCGGTCTTCAGCCTGCTCCGCCCGGGCGATCACGTCCTCGCACCGATCGAAACCTATCACGGCACGGCGAAACAGCTGCGCGACATCATCGGCCCGATGGGCGTGCGCTTCGAGTTCATCGATATGACGAACGTCGATGTGGTGCGCGCTGCGCTGACCGACCGGACGAAGCTGCTGTGGATCGAAACCCCGTCGAATCCGATGCTCAACATCAGCGATATCGCAGCGCTGACCGACCTGGGGCACGGGCGCGGGTCCCTCGTCTGCGTCGACAACACGTTCGCGACGCCGATCTGGCAGCGGCCGTTCGGGCAGGGCGTCGATATCGTCATGCATTCGAGCACGAAGTATTTCGGCGGTCACAGCGATGTCATGGGCGGCGCCGTCGTCACCCGCGAGCGCGGCGAGCTGGCCGAGAGATTGCGCGACTACCAGGCGACGGCGGGCGGCGTGCCCTCTGCCTTCGACTGCTGGCTGATTCGCCGCAGCCTCACGACACTGTCGTGCCGCGTGCGCGCGCAGACCGAAACGGCCGAGCGCCTTGCGCGATTCCTGGCGAAGCACAAAGGCGTGGAGCGCGTGCTCTATCCCGGGCTCGAGGAGCATCCGCGCCACGACATCGCGCGCAGGCAGATGAGCGGCTTCGGCGCGATGCTGTCGTTCTGTGTGAAAGGCGGCCGCGACGAAGCATTCGCAGTCGCGGCCCGGCTTCGCTTGTTCACGCGAGCGACGAGCCTCGGCGGCGTCGAATCGCTCATTGAACACCGCGCCTCCGTCGAAGGCCCGCACACCGTGACGCCGCAGAATTTGTTGCGCGTGTCGGTGGGGCTCGAGAACGCAGAGGATTTGATCGCCGATCTGGATCAGGCGCTGTCGAGGTAGTTGCGGCTACTTTTTCGTGGGCGTCGCAATCAGGGTGTCCACTCGTTTCGCAACCTCCTTGGCAACGCGAGTAACGGCCGCGACCAGCTCCTTGTCGATATCGATCCCGTCCTCGTACTCGGCGATGTTTCGCCGCCGGTGCGCCTCATCAAGCACGCGCCACTGCTCTTTCGGGAGATTCAGGGTGTGCTCGAGACACCGAAAGACGAGATAGCGGTTTTCCGATCGATAACCATGCAATCGAAGCGCCGCGAGCGCCAGTGCGTGCGCCGCGTTGTAGGCGAGATCGAATCGGCTGTCGATGCTGAGCTCGACGTTCTCGGCATCTCTGAGCCGCGCTCTGCCTGAGCGCGCGAGTCCTTTCAGCTCGGCATCGCCGACAGGTTCAGCCTTCAGCTTCCCGATGCGAGCCAGATTGTCCAGTGGCGTAAGTGGCATCCATGTCACCTATGAGCGGTATGCAGTGTCCTTCCAGTACTCGCGCCAGAAATCCTTCCTTGGCGCTGAGGCGGCGCGTGAACTCCGCGTGCGTGAGAATAATGGGATTGATCTTTCGTTGCAGCCTGGATTCGACGGGATCCAGGGCCTTGAACACCTCCTCGAGGGTCACGCCGTCGCCGACGATCAGCACGTCCACATCACTGTGGGCGCCAGCAGCGCCCTTGGCAACGGATCCATAAATGAAGGCGCGCTCCACCTTTGACGCCATTTTTTCCAGCGCGCTGCGAATTGGATCGGCCAGCGCGAACGTTTTCGAAGCAATTCGCGTCAATTCGTCGAAAACAGGCGCGCCAGCATTCGCCTGATAGTGCTTCTGATTGCCAATCGAGCGGCTGGTGACCAGACCGCTTTGCTCGAGCCTCATGAGCTCGCGCTGCACGCTGCCTCGACCGACTCCGGCCCGGCTAATGATCTCGGACGCATAGAAGCTGTCCTGCGGTTGCCCGAACAAGAGCCCAAGGACCTTTTGCTGAGTCCGACTGAACAGCGCGTCCGCAATGCCCGCGCGTGAGGGCTTACGGCGCTTTTGGACGCGCTTGTGCATGGCTAGCCTCCTAGTACCCATTTTGGGTACTGTAGTACCCAAAATGGGTATGAGCAACACGGATTACGGAAACTCCTCCGCCGGCTCGCACGTATCGATTGCATGCGCCCGATCTTCCAAGCCGACCTCGTCAATCCGCCGTTCGGCGATCCAGGGCTGTACATCGATCTGAAATTCGAGAATCGCGCGCTGCTGTTCGACATCGGCGATATCTCGCGGCTGCCGACGCGAAAGATCCTGCGCATCAGCGATGTCTTCGTCTCGCATACGCACATGGATCATTTCGCGGGATTCGATCACTTGCTGCGCGTATGTCTCGGGCGGGACGCCGGCGTCCGTCTCTACGGCCCGCCGCAGTTCATCGATCGAGTCGAGCACAAGCTGCATGCCTACACGTGGAATCTCGTCGACAACTACGCGAGCGAGCTCGTGATCGTCGCGCACGAGCTGGGCGCGGCAGGTTGCGTGCGGCGTGCGCGATTCAGCAGCCGTCGGCGGTTCGCGCGGGAGCCGCTCGAGGACTCGATCGCAACGGACGGGATTCTGCTGCAGGAGCCGCACTTTCGCGTGCGCGCCCGCGCCTTCGATCATCATGGCTTGCCGTCGCTCGCGTTCTCGTTCGAGGAGCAAACGCACATCAACGTCTGGAAGAATCGGCTCGACGAGCTCGGCCTGCCGACCGGGCCGTGGCTTACGGAGTTGAAGCGCCAGGTGCGCGAAGGCGCGAGCGATGCGACGCCGATCGGCGTGCATTGGCGCACGCGTGACGGCGCGCGCGACGAGACGTTCGCGCTGGGCGAGCTCAAGAATCGGGTGCTGGAATTCGTTCCGGGGCAGCGTGTGTGCTACGTCACCGACGTCGCGGGACACGAAAGCAATTCGCGCGCGCTCAGCGAATTCCTGCACGACGCCGATTTCGCGTTCATCGAAGCGGTGTTCCTGGAGGCCGATGCGGACCAGGCGGCCAGGAAAGCGCATCTCATGGCGACCCAGGCCGGTGCGATCGCGCGCGCCGCCGGAGTGAAGGCGGCGATTCCGTTTCACTTTTCGACGCGCTATTTCGGTCGCGAAGCGGAGATTCGGCGCGAGTTCGAGCGCGCCTTCGGCACGGCGCCGCTCGAGGAGAAGCAGCGCAGCGCCTGACCTCAGCCGAGGCTCACTTGCCCTGCGCGACCGGTCGATTCGCCGCGCGCCATTTGGCCATGTCGCCGTCGAGATGCAGCACGCGCGTGAAGCCGTTTTCTTTCATGCGCGCAATCGCCTGCTGGGTCCGCATGCCGCTTTCGCAGTAGAGGACGATCTCCTTCTCGACGTACGGTGCGAGCTCCGACAAGCGCGCCGGCATGTGCGTATGCGGAATGTTGATCGCCCCCGGCACGTGGCCTGCTTCGAATTCCTCGGGCGAGCGCACGTCGACGACGATGATCGATGCGTCCTGGGCATCGATGCGCTTGATCAACTCCGCGGCATCGATGCGCTCGCGATCTGCGGCATTGACCGTGCCGCCGACCGCAAACAGCCCGACCAGCGCAAACGCGGCGAGGACGATGCGCATCAGTGCTTACCCGGCTCGAGCTTCACGCCGCGCCGTTCCCAGGTGACGTACGCAAGAATCGCCGTCATGCGCGGATCGTCCGCCTTCAGCGGCTCGCCTTCGAGCGGATTGCGCAAACACCAGTTCACCATCTCCCAGAGGTTCGCGACCTTGCCCAGCTGCTTCTGGAACTTCGGATACGTCTCCGGATGCGTGTTCGCGGCATTCGGATGGCATTGCGCGCACACCACGCCGTTCTTGCCGAGCTCCGGGCTGGTCCAGAGCTGGCGGCCCTGTTTGACGACGCCTTCGAATTGCTCGCTCCAGCGCTTCTGATCCGCCGCGGAAAATTCATCCGCGAACGCGCCCGAGGCCAGGCACATCCCGAGAACCGCCAGTACGACTGCACTCTTCATATTCATCACCTTTCTTGCGACGTTTCGCGACCGCTCGTTGCCTTGGCGCTTCTAGAAATGCGTCTGCGGCGGGATCCGCTTGTCCGGATCCTGATACGTCGTGTCCTTCGGATGACCGGCTTCGCGATCGAAGGCGACGGTGCGCGTTGCGTTGTTGTAGAGATTGAAGCTGACGCTCGCGCGGCCGGTATCGATGTTGATGAACTGCCAGCCGGTTGCATCGCGCTCGAAGAACGGATCGGCGCGATTCATGTGCACCGTGAGTTTCGGCAGATGCGTCTCCGCCTGCGCATACGTTTGCGGATACGGCCAGGGCCACGCCGTCGCCATCGCGGAAGTGAACGCGATGTTGCCGATCTGGTTGTACTGGATCTGGTGCACGTGGCCGTACAGCACCGTGACCTTGTCGAACGGCGCGAGCAGCGCCTGCACCTGCTCCGCGTCCTCCGTCCAGAAATTCCAGCCCTTGTAGATCTTCTGCAGCGGCGAGTGGGATACGACGACGATCGGCGTCTCCTTTTTCACGCGCGCGAGATCCTGCTTCAGCCATTCGCGCTGCTTGTCGCCGACCATGAACGGCGAGCCGTTCGGATTGTCGAGGCCGGCCATCTCGGCCATGCGCTGCTCCGCGGTCGGCCAGCGATTGAAGGTCCAATCGTCGTACGTGAGGATGCTGTTCAGGACGATGAAGTGCACGCCCTTGTGATCGAAGCTGTAGTACTGCTTGCCGAACAGCTTCGACCAGTACTCGCCGAGATCGAGGTAATAGTCGTGCTCGCCCATCACGTGATAGACCTTGCCGCGCAGCTTCGACAACAGCTCCGCGCCATGGTCGAGCTCGGCCTTGTTGCCCATCTGCGCAAGATCGCCGCCGAAGATCACGAAATCCGGGCGCGGCGTGAGCAGGTTCGTTTCGGCGACGGCGCGGATCAGCCCGCGGTCCCAGTTGCGCACGAACTGCGCGCCCTTGATCTGCTGGATGTGGGAATCCGAGATGTAGGCGAAGGTGAAATTGTCGCTCGGCTTCGCGAACGCGAGCTCGACGAGCGTCATCGGCAGCGTCGCCGCGCCGACGCCGAGCGTCATGTTGCGAATGAACGTGCGGCGATCGAACGAATCGCTCATGGGTTCGTGCCCTCTGCTTTGGAGCTCGACATTGCGAGCGATTTATCGTCTGTGCCCGGCGCCGCGAGCGACGCGACCGTCGGCGTCTTCACGTTGCAGGACGCGCCGGCGCTGCGCTGCGAGGCGAACTGCGGGCTCGTCAGCGTCTCGAGGAAGGCGACGAGATCCGTCATTTGCTGATCGCTCAGGTTCAGCGGCCGGATGCCGCCGCTCAGGAAGTCGTTGACCGGATCGTTCGGGTTCGTCACGCCGCCGTTGTTGTAGTGCTCGACGACGTCGCGCAGCGTCGCAAGACTGCCGTCGTGCATGAACGGCGCAGTGACCGCGACGTTGCGCAGCATCGAGGTCTTGAACGCGCCGATCTCATCGAGCGAGTCCGTCACCGCGAAGCGGCCGAGCTCCGAGGCTTTCGGATTCGCGAGCACGGATTTGTCGACGTCGGCGCCCTTCCCCTTCGCCGCGAGGAATGCGGGCGCGAAGTCCTTCACTTCCTTCTGGATGCGATTGATGCCGACGCCGATGTTGTGGAAGCGGTTGTCGGTGAACAGCGCGTGATCCTGCTCGATCACGTGACACGACACGCAGCGCCCCTGGCCGACGAACACCTGGAAGCCGCGCTTGGCGGATTCATCGATCGCCGTTTCGTCATGGCCGAAATACCAGCGGTCGAACGGCGAATCGCCGCTCACGATCGTGCGCTCGAAGCTCGCGATCGCCTGCTGCACTTCGCGCATCGTGATTGCGTCGGCGGTCTTGCCGAACTCCTGGCGAAACGCCGCGACGTACTCCGGATCGGTGCGGACGATCTTCAGCACCGGATCATGGTTCGCAAGGCCCATCTCGATCGGATTCACGATCGGGTGCTGCGCCTGATCCTCGAGATCGAAGGAGCGGCCGTCCCAGAAGAAACGCGTGAAATACGCGGCGTTGACGACGGTCGGCGCATTGCGCGTGCCGCGCAGCTTGTTGATGCCTTCGGAGGTGACGAGCGGGCTGTCGGTGAATGCCTTTTGCGGATCGTGGCACGTCGCGCAGCTCACCTCGCCGGTGCTGCTGAAACGCTTGTCGTTGAACAGCTTGTTGCCGAGCGCGATTTTTCCGGGCGTTTGCGGGTTGTCGGCCGGAATCGGCAGCGGCGGCAATCCGAGCGGCTGTGCGAGCGCGCCGCTCGCGCAAGCCATCGCAAGCGCCGCCGCAACGACGGCACGAATCGAAGCAACCATGGCGTTCCCCCTGACATGCATCGCTGCCGCGATGCCTATGACTGGATTATTAGACTTAGTCTAACTTTCGGACGAACGCTGACAATTGATCTCTTCAATAAGCGGCTCCGCTGCCGCCGCCTGCGCATCTTTCTGCGTGCGCCGACTCACGTGCACGATCTCATCCGCGGCACGCACGGCGGTGCGCGCGAGCTCCAACACACGATTGCCCTCGGGCGTGAGCGCGACATGCGTGCGATCGCGCTCGAACAGACGCACGCCGAGATAGTCCTCGAGCTTGCGCAATTGAATGCTGAGCGTCGACTGCGTGACCGAGCAACGATCGGCCGCGCGCGTGAAGCTCAGGCACTCCGCAAGCGCAAGGAAATAGCGAAGCTCTCGTATCGACATGCAACTCCCACGTAAGCCGTCGTGTGATCGACGACGCGCGGGGAAGCTACTACGCGCAAATTCGCCCGACCAATCGAACAAGCCGATCAAGGTCGATAGTGCCTGCCTATCGAAGCGCCGCGCGACGCTTCGAACGGTCGGATCGAGAGGATGAGGGAATGCCGCGGCGGCGCGGCTCGCTGCGTCAGCGCGCGAGCAGCTTCGCGACGAGCTGCACGACCTGCGCGGCGCGAAATGGCTTGCGCATGAACACGGTGTATTGCGTCGATGACTCGCGCACGCTCGCCTCGTCGAGCGAGCTCATCATCACGACGGGAATGTCCGCGAAGCTCGGATCGGCGCGCATCGCCGCCAGCATTTTCGTGCCGTCCATGATGGGCATCATGAAATCGAGCATCACGAGATCCGGATGCACCTCCGACAAGCGCGCCAGTCCCTGCTTGCCGTTGATCGCCGTCACGACGCGGTAGCCTTCGTCCTCGAGAATGGACTGAAGCACCTCGGCGACGCCGAACTCGTCGTCGACGATCAGCACCGTCTGCATGTCAGCCTCGCCGTCTCGACTTCGACTTGCGCGAGGCGCGTGCGGGCGGCGGCTTGCGGGCGATGCGCGGCGCGCGCACGCCGGTGCCCGACAACAGCCGCTCCGCGCTCTCGAAGCTGTCGGCCAGCTCGACGCCGCGCTCCGAGATGTGAAATTCACGCAGCGTCGGATCGAACGAGCCGCCGCGCGCCTTCAGGATCGAGATCACGCGATACAGCCGCGCCTGGTACTCCGTGAAGCGCAAGAGAATCATGTTCTCCGTGATCGCGGAAATACCCTGCACCGGAATCTGCACTTCCGGTCCGACGAGATTCGGCGTTTCGATCGCACACATGGTCGCAACACCAAGGCTGCGCAGCTCGTTCGCGACGGCAGCGAAAAACGACGGCACGCGATCGGGGCTTTCGGCCGAGGCCATGAATCCGCCCCACCCGTCGATGAACAGCCGCTTCACCTTGTGGGCGCGCGCTTCATCGATGATCTCGTTGCCGAGGCTGTCGAGAATTCTCTCGACCGGCGGGCGCCAGACAATCCGCAGATGACCGGCCTGTATTTTTTTCTCGAGATTCACGCCGAGCACGGCCGCATTCGCGATCAGCTGTCGCGGCGACTCGTAGAAGCCGTAATGAAGCGCAGGCTCCGCTTTGCTCGCCTCGCCGAGGAAGTAGCTGCCGAGCGTCGTCTTGCCGGCGCCGGAAGCGCCGATCACCACAGTGATCGTGCCCGCGATCAGTCCGCCGTTCAGCATCGTGTCGAGCTGCCGGATGCCGGTGCTCAATCTTTGCTGCGTGCCCGTTGCATCGTTGCGCAGGAAGCGCGACTCCGGGCGCGGATAGACGACCAGACCGTCATCGGTGATGCGAAACGGATGCCGGCCGCGCAAGCTCGACGAGCCTCTGAACTTGCGCACCTCGAGCTCGCGCTGCCTGCGCTTGCCGTAAGGCACGTCTTCCAGCGTGATGAGCCCGTCGACCATCGTGTGCTCGGGGTGATATTCGCCGCGGCGTCCATTCGTGAGCAGTAGCGTGCAACAGTCGGCAGCGGCCGCGTGCGCCTGGAGCTCATGGATGAACTTACGAAACTCGCGATCGGAAGTGCTGGTTTCCTCCACCGCGATCAAACCGTCGAGCACCAGGATCGTCGCTTCGTGCGCGCGCATTTCCCTACGCAATAAATCCATGAGTCCCTTGAGGCCGTTCTCCTCGAGCACGCGAAACGCGCTGACGTAGTAAATCTGCTTCGGGATGAACGCGGCATCGTAGAAGCTCATCTGTTCCAGATGCTGGAGCATGCGCGCATGGTTTTCGGCGAGCAGCGTGACGAACAGCGCCCGGCCGCCGTTGCGCGCATGATCGAAACAGATCTGGTTGGCGAGAATGGTCTTGCCGGCGCCCGGCGTGCCGCGAATGATGTACACGGCGCCTTCGAAGAAGCCGCCCTTCAGCACGTCATCGAGGCCGGGAACGCCCGTGGGAATGCGGGCCAGCCGATGGTCTTCCGTCGGTGTTGTAGTAATCACTGGTGCCTGCTCGCTTTAGCCGCTTGCTCCTACTGTTCCGCTTCCGACGCCGTGCCGCGCGGCAGCCGCACGACGAATGTCGACCCTTGCCCGAGCGCCGATTCCACCTCGAGCTCGCCGCCGTGCGCGAGCACGAGCTGACGTGACAGCCACAGGCCGATGCCGAACCCGCCTTGCGCCGTATTGCCGACGGCGCGCTCGAACCGCTCGAAGATGCGCGCCCGGTCTTGCGGCGCGATGCCGATGCCTTGATCGATCACGTCGATCTCGGCGCCGTCCTCGTCCGCGCTCAGCACGACCCGAATCGGCTTGCCGTCCCCGTAGCGCACGGCATTCGACAGCAAATTGTCCATCACCTGCTCGAGCGCCATTCGATCCCAGCTGCCGACGATCTCGGCGGCGCCGCTCACCTCGATCGTCGCGCCCGCATACGCGGCGAGCTGCTCGTGATTGCGCACGCAGTCGCGCACCATCGCGCACAGATCGAACGTCTCCGGCTGCAAGCGCACGCGCCCTGCGTTCACACGCGAGATCTCGAGCAGCATCGTCGCGCGCCTCAGGTAGTGGTCGACCGCCAGCTGCAGATTGTCGATCGACTTCAGGAGCGCCTCCGAGACGCCTTCGCGCCGCGCCCGCGCTGCAATCAATTGCGCTTGCGCGACGATCGGCGTCACCGGATTGCGCAGCTCGTGAGCCGCGATCGCAATGAATTCATCGCGCGCCGCGATCGCGGCGCGCAGCTCCTCGATCAACCCGTCCCGCTCTGCGTCCGAGTCATTCTTCATCTGGTCTTGATCTCGGACTCGACGGGTGCGGGATTATAGGGGAGCTTTGGCCCCCGCTTCGGATTCTCGACCCGCGTCACTTCTCGAGCGGGCGTTTTTCTTCCTGCCATTTGATCATGTCGCCGTCGAGATGCATCAGGCGCTTGAAGCCCTGTGCCGACAACGTATCGATCGCCATGTCCGCGCGGCGGCCGCTGCGGCAATAGACGACGACCTCCTTGTCCTTCGCACCCGCGAGCTCCGCGAGCCGGTTCGGCAGCTGGTCGTGAGGAATGTTCTTCGCGCCAGGCACATGGCCGGAAGCGAATTCCTCCGGCGTGCGCACATCGAGCACGACGACGTTCGGATCCTTCTTTTCGATGCGCTCTACGAGCTTGCCGGGCTCGATGCGCGGCGCATCCGCCAGCGCCGCCGTCGAGATCGAGAGCACCGCGAGCATGAGCATTCGTGTGAGGAGTTTCATCGCGCAATCTCCGCTGGATGTCGTTGAAATAGTCATCGCGCGCTTGGGAGCCGAGCCGCGCTCAAAGTCGTCCGAGGCCAAGGTTGTTCCCTTCGCCGTCAGGGTGCAATGCCTCATGCACCGCCGCCGAGCTTTTTGAGCGCCTCGCCCGTGACTCGATAAATCGTCCACTCGTCCATCGGCACGGCGCCGAGCGACTTGTAGAAATCGATGGCGCGCTGATTCCAATCGAGCACCGACCATTCGAAGCGGCCGCAGTTACGCTCGAGTGCGATCTTTGCCAGGCACCTGAGCAGCGCCTCGCCGCAGCCAACGCCGCGAAAGCGCGGCCGTACGAACAAGTCTTCGAGATACAGGCCGCGTTGGCCGACGAAGGTGGAAAAGTTGTGAAAGAACAGCGCAAAGCCCGCGACCTCACCCCCGATGCGCGCCATGAGAACCTCGGCGCCCGGATTCGGACCGAACAGACTGTCGTGGAGCTGCTCGTCCGTCGCCCTGGCCTCGTGCAGCAGCTTCTCGAACTCGGCGAGCTCGCGGATGAGGGTGCGAATCATCGGCACATCGGCGGGGGTGGCGGGGTCGATGCGAATGTCTGTCATGGCGGGAGCTTACCTTGCATCGTTAATTCATTCGATATACGTTCGCGCGCAGGACTAGCGTTGTCAGTGGGTCGATCAATTAAATCTGAACAATGTCCGACCAACTCAAGCTGCCGCTCAATGCTCTGCGCGCCTTCGAAGCCGTCGCCGCTCACTTGAGCTTCACGGACGCGGCGCATGCGCTGAACGTGACGACCGCCGCGATCAGCTCGCACATCAAATCGCTCGAGGAGTTCCTGGAAACGCCTCTCTTCGTCCGACACAGCCGCTCGGTTCGACTGACGGCGCAAGGCGCGCGCCTGCTGCCCGGCGTGCAACGCGGCTTGAGCGAATTGTCGCGGGCGGTCGAGCAGCTCCGCCACGATCGCACGAGCGGCCTCTTGAACATCTCGCTGCTCGGCTCTTTCCTGCAGAAGTGGCTCCTGCCGCGGCTCGGCGATTTCTACCAGAAGCATCCGGAGATCGACCTGCGCTTCAACGCGAGCCGCGACATCGTCGATTTCATGAGCACGGACTTCCACGCGGCCGTGCGTTACGGTCGCGGCGAATGGCCGCACACGCGCGCGGAAAAAATGCTCGACGACTGGGTGTTTCCGGTCGCAAGCCCGAGCCTGGTCGCGAAGCTCGGGCCCATCGAGACGATCGGCGATTTCAACAAGTACCCGTTGCTGCACAGCTCGAGCGAGCCGTGGGTCGAATGGATGCGCCGCGTCGGCGGCGATACGACGCGCCTTGAGCGCGGCCCGGTGCTCGATGATTCGGCGTCGGTGCTGACCGCGGCGGAGCAAGGCCACGGCCTCGCGCTCGCACGCTGGTCGCTCGTCGCGGGTGATCTGGCGGCGGGACGGCTCGTGCGGCCGTCGGATCAGAGCGTGCGCCAACAGCATTCGTATTATTTCGTCGCGCCGCCGCAGAATTTCGATCTGCCGAAAGTGCGGCGCTTTCGCGATTGGCTGCGCGAGGTCTGCAGTCAGTTCCCGCCGCCCGAAGGCGAGCGGCTCGAGCCGTAGAGTCCAGAGCACGGCTCACGAGCCGCGATACAAGCGTGCCGCGCCGCGCACGCCTGAAGAGTCACCCCAGCGCGCCGGCACGAGCTGCGCACTCCACGCATCCGAGAACACGTGCCGTCGAATCACCTCCGGCACGCGCGCGTACAGCTCCATGACGTTCGACATTCCGCCGCCGAGCACGATCGTATCGGGATCGAGGAGATTGCAGACCATCGCAAGCGTGCGCCCGAGCCGATCGATGTAGCGATCGAGCGCATCCCGCGCTTCCGGCGTCCCCGCGCGCGCCGCTTGCACGATCGCCGGCGCTTCGAGTCGATAGCCGTTCACGGCCGCGAAGTCGCGCTGCATGCCGCTGCCTGAAATCCACAGCTCCACGCAGCCGCGCTGGCCGCACCAGCAGGGCGGCGCATCGAGCTCCGATCCCCGCGGCCATGGGAGCGAAATGTGACCGAGCTCGCCAGCGATGCCGTTCGCACCCTCGACGAGCCGACCTTCGATCGCGATGCCGCCGCCGCAGCCCGTGCCGAGAATGATCGCGACCGCGACCTTCGCGCCTTGTGCCGCGCCGTCGAGCGCTTCCGAGAGCGCAAGACAATTGGCATCGTTCGCGAGGAGCACTTCGCGCTCGAGCGATGCGGCGATGTCCGCACGCAGATTCCGGCCGTTCAGCCATTGCGTATTCGCATTGCGCATCATGCCCGTGCGCGGCGAGATCGAGCCGGGCACGCCCATGCCGACACTCGTCGCGCGTCCGACCTGCGCTTCGAGCGAAGCGACCAGCTCGCGCACGGCGGTGAGCGCACCTGCGTAGTCGCCAGGATTCGGTACGCGCCGCCGCAACAGGTAGTCGCCCTGCGCATCGAGCGCCGCCGCTTCGATCTTCGTGCCGCCGAAATCGACGCCGATCCTGACTTCGCCCATCGCGCGCTCGTTTAGGGTCCGCAACACCCCATGAAGTAGAGACGCGGCCGCCACGAACGCGCGGCGCGCAAAAGCGACCCGCATCTTCGCGGCTTCGCCGCATGGGATCAACCCGCGAAGCGCGAGAATCGATCCGCGAGAAATACTTGTGACGAGGGCACGCTGAAAGTTCGCGCGGCCCTGCTTTGATCCGTCCCACGCGATACAGGGGACGAACGATGAGCCGTCAGGAACGCAAATCGCTGCTCGAAGTGATGTGGTCGAGGATCAGGAAGCGCCCGGCGCCGGTCACGCCCGCTCCCGCCTCTTGCCCGCCGCGCGCCTTCCAGGCCGTGTCGATCTTCGTCGGCATCAAGCCGTGTCCGACCGCGCGGCGGCTGCGCGATCATCGATTCCTCGCCAAGGACGCGCCGCCCTTGCCGCTGGCCGGCTGCGCGCATCCGAACGCATGCGAATGCCGCTATCTCAAGCACAAAGATCGCCGCGCGGAAGCCCGCCGCGTTGGCGATTTCTACGCGATGCGCCGCGACTTCATCGGCGAGCGCCGCAAGCGCCGCGGCCGCCGCTCGACCGACTGAAGCGCCCGCAAGCGCGCTGAAGTCGCGCCCGATCCCAGGCATTTCGAATTCCCGGCAATCGGCTACACTGCCGCCCCGGCCGCCCGCTCGAATCTTCGGTACGGCGATGGCCGGCGCAAGACCAAGGCCGATTTCAGCAAGCAGTGGGGGATGTCCTGTGCAGATGAATACAGCGCGCTCGCGCGCATTCCTTTCTTTCGTCTTTGCCCTGCTCGCGACGGCGAGCTCGGTTCAGGCGCGCGATGTCGGCATCGCCGCCGCGAAGCCGGAGAGCGTCGGTTTCTCGAACGAGCGCTTGCAGGAGCTCGACAAGGCGCTCCAGTCGTATGTCGACAACAAGCAGATCGCCGGGCTTGCGACGATTCTCGCGCGCCACGGCAAGATCGTTCACGAGAAGGCGTACGGCTGGCAGGACATCGCCAGCGACACGCCGATGAAGATGGACACGATCGTGCGCATCTATTCGATGACGAAGCCGATCACCGGCGTCGCGATGATGATGCTGTACGAGGAAGGCAAGTGGAAACCGAGCGATCCGATCGTGCGCTACATTCCCGAGTTCAAGGATCTGAAAGTGTTCGCCGGCGTCGGCGCGGACGGCAAGCCGATTCTCGAGGCGCCGAAGCATGCACCGACGATGGCGGAGCTCATGTCGCACTCGGCCGGCTTCACCTACGGCTACTTCGGTGCGACGCCCGTCGACAAGATGTACCAGGAGGATCATCCGCTCGCGAAACAGAATCTGCAGCAGGCAATCGAGCGGCTCGCGCAGATTCCGTTGCTGTATCAACCGGGCGAGGCCTGGGTTTACAGCGTCTCGGTCGACATCCAAGGCCACATCGTCGAGAAGCTCTCGGGCAAGACGCTCGGCGCTTTCATGAAGGAGCGCATCTTCGATCCGCTCGGCATGAAGGATACGGGCTTTCACGTGCCGAAGGAAAAGCTCGGCCGCGTCGCGACGATCTATCAAGGCGGCGCGAAGGGACTGACGCCGACGCCGATTGATCCGAACGTCAGCGTCGAGCCCACGCTCCCGCAAGGCGGCGGCGGATTGTATTCGACGGCCGGCGATTACCTGCGCTTCGCACAGATGGTCGCGAACGGCGGCGTGCTCGACGGCAAGCGCCTGCTCGCACCGGCGTCCATCGAGCTCATGCGCACGAATGTGCTGTCGGACGAAGTCCTCGCGAGCAACAAGTTCGGCCTGCCCGGCTTCTATCGCCAGCGTCCGGGCACGGGTTTCGGGTTCGATTTCTTCGTCGTGCAGGATCCGGCGAAGATCGGCAGCCCGATCGGCAAGGGCTCGTTCCTGTGGTATGGCATTGCGGGCACCTGGTTCTGGATCGATCCGACGAACGATCTGATCTTCATCAGCATGATCCAGCGGCGCGGCACGGTGCCGGGCTCGCCGAGCACGGAAGAGCTGTCGCACAAGCTCGTGTATCAAGCGCTCGTCGCGCCTGAGAAATAGGCGAATTGCGACGGGAGCCGCGCGTTCGGCTCCCGTCGTCGCGCTGGAACCCGGCCCGCGCGCGGCGCGTAGACGTTCACCTCCCTCGCGCAAAGGCCCCAATGACTTCCGCTCAGCGACGCTCGCCCGAACTACCCGCGCGCATTCACCTGCGAGTCATACATCCGAAGCTCGATCCCAAGGAAATCACGCGCGTGCTGTCGATGACGCCGGAGCACACGCTCGAAGCGGGCCGCTCCGCCGTATCGACCGCGGCCGAGTCGTATTGGATCGCCCCGCTCAGCTTCTCGCGACTGGAGGAGCCGTGGCTCACGCTCGGCGAGCGCAGCGACGACGAAACGCCGCTCGCGCCGTTCGCGGCGATGCAATTGTTGAGCGACGAATCGATCGTCGGCCTCGCGCTGCGCCGGCTGCAGACGCATCAGCCGTTCTTTCGCAGCATCGCGGACGAGGGCGGCACCGCAACATTGCTCATCAACGTGAACAAGGCGAGCTCGATGACGATTCCGCCGGCGCTCGCGCGCAAGCTCGCCGATCTGGGGCTCACATTGGAGCTGGACTGGAGCGACAGCGCGGAGTGACTCCCGTCATCCCGACGCAAGTCGGGATCGCCCATCAC
>Ga0164243_10001988_pt1 | contig 34269 bp, 29 predicted proteins | sample OricompcompostOP_FD_108781 | JGI IMG/M metagenome (GOLD analysis project Ga0164243, IMG submission 108781) | Organic Plus compost microbial communities from Emeryville, California, USA - Original compost - Organic plus compost (OP) | ecosystem: Engineered > Solid waste > Mixed feedstock >...
GGCTACATTCGGCACTGGGCTATCTCAGCCCCATGCAATTCGAGAAACGCTGGTTGGCGGCGCAGCACAAGTCTGCCGCTTGAAACCCGGGTTATGCACTCCGGATTTCAGGGGCAACCTCACTGGTCAATATTGGATTGGCACTTTGCGGTTTAGCTGGTCAAGATTGCATCGGCACTAACAGAGTGATCTTGTCGACTTTGCCATTGCGCCGCAAAAGCGTGTGCTTTGGAGACGAGGGTAGTTCTACAGCGGCACGGTGGCTTCCTTGAGCACGCGCAGCACGAAGTGCGATTTGCTGTGCCGGATGCCGGGGATCTTGTAGAGCTTCTCGCGCAGCAGCCGCTCGTAATCGCGTGTGTCGCGCACGGCGATGCGGATGTAGTAGTCGTAGTCGCCCGAGACCAGGTAGGCCTCCAGGATCTCGGGGATGCTGGCCAGCACCTGGCCGAAGGCGTAGAGCGTGTCCTCGGTGTGGCTCTCCAGCGTGAGCTGCACGATCACCGTGTCGTGGTAGCCCAGGCTGCGCGGGTTCACCTGCACCGTGTAGCGCTGGATCACGCCCTCGTCCTGCAGCCGCTTGATGCGGCTCCAGCAGCTGGTGGGCGACAGGCCCACCTCGGCGCCGATCTCCTGCAGCGTGCGGCGCGCGTCCTGCAGCAGGATGCGCAGGATGGCGAGATCGGTCTTGTCGAATGATTTTTCGCCAACCATTGAATTTCCTGAATGATTTTCGTGACTGATAGCCTGATCATCGAACAATCGGAAGCCTATTCTGCGCGATGGCCGGAAAAATTGAGGCCATGACACCCACCCCCGTCCTCGATTCCTCCGCGCCGGCCGGCATGCCCGCCGTGGCACGCCCGCCCCGCAACGGCGCCCAGGCCCTGCTCGACACCCTGGTCGAATGCGGCGTCGACACGCTGTTCGGCTACCCCGGCGGCGCCGCGCTGCCGCTGTACGACGCGCTGCACGGCGAGCCGCGGCTGCGCCACATCCTCGTGCGCCACGAGCAGGCCGCCGTGCATGCGGCCGAGGGCTACGCGCGCAGCACCGGCAAGGTGGGCGTGGTGCTGGTCACTTCCGGCCCCGGCGTGGGCAACACCATCACCGGCCTGCTCGACGCGATGAGCGATTCGGTGCCCGTGCTGTGCATCAGCGGCCAGGTGGCCACGGCCGTGATCGGCACCCAGGCCTTCCAGGAGAGCGATGCGCTGGGCATGTCGCGGCCCGTGACCAAGTGGAACTTCCAGCCGCGCAGCGCCGCCCAGGTGGCCGACGCCGTGCGCCGCGCGCTGGCCATCGCCGCCGGTGGCCGGCCCGGCCCGGTCCTGCTGGATGTGCCCAAAGACGTGCAGCTGGCGCCCGTGGGCCCGCCGGTGGCAGTGCGGCCGCTGCGCGAGGCGTTGAGCGCGCTGCCCCCACCGCCGCGTTCCGGCAGCCTGCAGCGCGCGGCGGACCTGATCTCCACCGCGCGCCGGCCCGTGTTCTATGGCGGCGGCGGCCTGGTCAATGCGGGGCCCGCGGCCTGCGCGGCCTTCGCGCAGCTGGTGCGCCAGGTCGGCGGCCCCTGCACGCTGACGCTGATGGGCCTGGGCGCGTTCCCGGCGTCCGACCCGCAATTCGTCGGCATGCTGGGCATGCACGGCACGCTGGAAGCCAACCTGGCCATGCACGAGGCCGACCTCGTCATCAACGTGGGCGCGCGCTTCGACGACCGCGTGACCGGCAAGCTCGACGAGTTCTGCCCGCACGCCCGCAAGATCCACATCGACATCGACCCCAGCGCGATCCACCGCACGGTCAAGGTGGACGTGCCCATCGTCGGCGACTGCGGCGCCGTGCTCGACGCGCTGCTGGCCCTGCCCGAGCTGCGCGGGCTCGACCCCGCGCGGCTGGCGCCCTGGTGGCAGCGGGTGGACCGCTGGCGCGCCCGGCGCTGCCTGGACTTCGTGCCGAATGCGCAGGCGATCCTGCCGCAGCAGCTCATGGCCACCTTGCAGGCGCAGATCGCCGGGCGCGACGCCATCGTCTCCACCGACGTCGGCCAGCACCAGATGTGGGCCGCGCAGTACCTGCGCTTCGAGCGGCCGCGGCGCTGGCTCACGTCCGGCGGCGCCGGCACCATGGGCTACGGCCTGCCGGCGGCCATCGGCGCGCAGGTGGCGCACCCCGATGCGCTGGTCTGCTGCGTGAGCGGCGACGCCTCGGTGCTCATGAACATCCAGGAGCTGTCCACGGCCGTGCAGCACAAGACGCCCGTCAAGCTGGTGCTGTCGAACAACGGCTACATGGGCATGGTGCGCCAGTGGCAGGAGCTGATCCACGGCAACCGCCTGTCGCACAGCTGGAACGCCGCGCTGCCCGACTTCGTGGCGCTGGCCAGGGCCTTCGGCTGGGGTGCGCGGCGTGTGTCCGATCCGGTGGAACTCGACCATGCGCTGGCCGAGTGCCTGGCGCATGACGGCCCGTTCTTCCTCGACGTGCAGGTGGCGCCGCAGGAGAACTGCTTCCCGATGATGCCGGCGGGCGCGGGGCACTACCGGGTGATGCTGGGCAAGGACTGCTGGTACCAAAACGAGGGGGACGATCACAACTGACACAGACACTTCCCGATGTCTTGAGCTGACCGGACCGTGGCATCCCGCGGGACGGCAGGTCGGGTCGCACCATCCCGCGACTTGGACCTATCCATCCACTAGACACGTTACCGCGTGTGGAGACATTTGCATGAGCGAGCACACAGCTTTGCGGCTGCATGTGCCAGAGCCCTCCGGGCGGCCTGGCTGCGCCACCGATTTTTCCTTCCTGCAGATTTCCGGCGCCGGCACGGTGCGCAAGCCGCCGGTCGATACCAGCCACTTCGAGACCGCCGACCTGGCCTATGCGCTGATCGGCGTGCTGGACCGCGAGGGCCGGGCTGTCGGCCCCTGGGCCCCCGAGATCGACAGCACCCGGTTGCGCAAGGGGCTGCGGGCGATGATGAGGACGCGCATCTTCGATGCCCGTATGACCATCGCGCAGCGCCAGCGCAAGACCTCGTTCTACATGCAGTGCTTCGGCGAGGAGGCCATCGCGGTGGCGCACGGCGCGGCGCTGCGCAAGGGCGACATGTGCTTCCCGACCTACCGCCAGCAGGGCCTGCTTCTGTCGCAGGACGACGTGCCCATGTCCGAACTGATCTGCCAGCTCATGAGCAACGAGGCGGATCCGATGAAAGGCCGCCAACTGCCCGTCTTCTACTCGTACAAACGCTCCGGCTTCTTCAGCATCTCGGGCAATCTCGCCACCCAGTACCCGCAGGCGGTGGGCTGGGCCATGGCCTCGGCGATCAAGGGCGACACGCGCATCGCCTCGGCCTGGATCGGCGACGGCGCGACGGCCGAATCGGATTTCCACACCGCGCTGACCTTCGCCCACGTGTACCGCGCGCCGGTGATCCTCAACGTGGTCAACAACCAGTGGGCGATCTCCACCTTCCAGGCCATCGCGGGCGGCGAGTCCACCACCTTCGCCGCGCGTGGCGTGGGCTGCGGCATCGCCTCGCTGCGCGTGGACGGCAACGACTTCCTCGCGGTCTATGCCGCCACGCAGTGGGCGGCCGAGCGTGCGCGTACGAACCAGGGGCCCACGCTGATCGAATGGGTCAGCTACCGGGCCGGCGCGCACTCGACCTCGGACGATCCCTCCAAGTACCGGCCCGCCGACGATTGGGAGCGCTTCCCGCTCGGCGACCCGATCGCGCGGCTGAAGGCGCACCTGATCGGCCTGGGCATCTGGTCCGAACAGGAGCACGAGCAGGTGCAAAGGGAACTGGAAGCCGAGGTGGCTGCCGCGCAGAAGGAGGCCGAGAGCCACGGCACGCTGCTGGACGGCCGCATTCCGAGCGCGGCGACGATCTTCGAGGACGTCTACGAGACCATGCCCGAGCATCTGCGCCGCCAGCGGCAGGCACTGGGAGTCTGAGCATGCCGACCGACGTGACAACTGCTGCCGCCGATGCGGCCGAGGCCGGCATCTCCAGGCCCATGACCATGATCCAGGCCCTGCGTTCGGCGATGGACGTGATGATGGCGCGCGACCCCGACGTGATCGTGTTCGGCCAGGACGTGGGCTACTTCGGCGGCGTGTTCCGCGCCACCGAAGGCCTGCAGGCCAGGTACGGCAAGACCCGCTGCTTCGACACCCCGATCAGCGAGGGCGGCATCGTCGGCGTGGCCGTGGGCATGGGCGCCTATGGCTTGCGCCCGGTGGCCGAGATCCAGTTCGCCGACTACTTCTACCCGGCGTCGGACCAGCTCGTGTCCGAGGCCGCGCGGCTGCGCTACCGCTCGGCCGGCGACTTCACCTGCCCGATCACGGTGCGTATGCCCTGCGGCGGCGGCATCTACGGCGGACAGACGCACAGCCAGAGCCCCGAGGCGCTGTTCACCCATGTCTGCGGCCTGCGCACCGTGATACCGAGCAATCCGTATGACGCCAAGGGCCTGCTGATCTCGGCCATCGAGTGCAACGACCCGGTGGTCTTCCTGGAGCCCAAGCGGCTCTACAACGGCCCCTTCGACGGCCATCACGACCGGCCCGTCGTGCCCTGGTCCAGGCACGCGATGGGCAACGTGCCCGAAGGCTACTATCGCGTCCCGCTGGAGTCGGCCGCGGTGTTCCGCGCGGGCAGCCAGCTGACCGTGCTGACCTACGCGACGATGACCTGGGTCGCCGAATGCGCCGCGCAGGAAACCGGCATCGACGCCGAGATCATCGACCTGCGATCCATCTGGCCCCTGGACCTCGACACCATCGTGCGGTCGGTGCGAAAGACCGGCCGCTGCGTGATCGTGCATGAAGCCACGCGGACCAGCGGCTTCGGCGCCGAGCTGTCGGCCCTGGTGCAGGAGCATTGCTTCTATCAACTGGAAGCGCCGATCGAGCGCGTGGCGGGCTGGGACACGCCGTATCCGCACGCCCAGGAATGGGCCTACTTCCCTGGCCCCGACCGGGTGGGCGCGGCCTTCAGGCTCGCGATGGAGGCATGAGCATGGGACAGTACGCCATCAAGATGCCCGACCTGGGAGAGGGCATTGCCGAAGTGGAACTGGTCGAATGGCGCGTGAAGCCGGGCGACCCCGTCGTGGAAGACCAGGTGCTGGCCGACGTGATGACCGACAAGGCCACGGTGGAGATTCCTTCGCCCGTGGCCGGCACCGTGCTCGAACTGGGCGGCGCGCCGGGCGCCGTGATGGCCGTGGGCGCGGAGCTGATCCGGCTCGAAGTCGAGGGAGACGGCAACGTGGCCGCCAAGGCGGCTCAGGCGGCGGATGCCGGCGCGCAGGCGCCGCCGGCGGCAGCCGCGCCGCCGGCGAGCGTGGCGACCGCCCCCTCGGCCGGCGACCCGGGCGTGCCGCCGGCGGCGGTGCCGGCGCAGCGGCCGCCCGTGGCCGCGCCGATCGCCATGCGCGCCCCCGGCGAAAAGCCCCTGGCCTCACCGGCGGTGCGCCAGCGCGCCTGGGACCTGGGCGTCGAACTGCAGTTCGTGCATGGCAGCGGTCCGGCGGGCCGCATCACGCACGAAGACCTGGACGTCTACCTCTTCTCGGGCGGCCAGCCGAAGCCCGCGGCGGGTGGCGGCTACGCGCAGCGCCACGGCGAGCAAGCCGTGCCGCTGATCGGCCTGCGCCGCAAGATCGCGCAGAAGATGCAGGAGGCCAAGCGCCGCATCCCCCACTTCAGCTATGTGGAGGAGGTGGACGTCACCGAGGTCGAGGCGCTGCGCACGCAGCTCAACGAACGCCACGCGCCGGCGCGCGGCAAGCTCACGCTGCTGCCGCTGCTCGCGCGGGCGCTGGTGCTGGCGCTGCGCGACTTTCCGCAGATGAACGCGCGCTTCGACGACGACGCCGGCGTGGTCACGCGCTACCAGCCGGTGCATCTGGGCATCGCCACGCAGACCGATGCGGGCCTGATGGTGCCGGTGCTGCGCCATGCCGAGGCCATGGACCCCTGGGCGTGCGGCAGGGAAATCTCACGCCTGGCCGAGGTCGGGCGCAGCGGCAAGGCCGGGCGCGACGAGCTGTCGGGCTCGACCATCACCATCAGCAGCCTGGGGCCGCTGGGGGGCATCGCGACCACGCCCGTGATCAACCACCCCGAGGTGGCCATCGTCGGCGTCAACCGCATCGTCGAGCGTCCCGTGCTGCGCGGCGGCGCGGTGGTGGGGCGCAAGCTCATGAACCTGTCGTCCTCGTTCGACCATCGCGTGATCGACGGCATGGACGCGGCGCAGTTCATCCAGGCCGTGCGTGCGCTGCTGGAATCGCCGGCCCTCTTGTTCGTGGAGTGAGGTTCCCGATGCCATCGAAAACAACCACCCTGCTCGTCATCGGCGGCGGCCCCGGCGGCTACGTGGCCGCGATCCGCGCCGCGCAACTGGGCGTGCCGACCCTGCTGGTGGAGGGATTGGCGCCGGGTGGCACCTGCCTGAACATCGGCTGCATCCCCTCCAAGGCCTTGATCCACGCGGCCGACGAGTACGACCGCGTGTCCCGCGCCGCGCGGGCGAATGCCGGCTCGCCGCTGGGCATCCGCGCCGGGGCCGCGAGCATCGACCTGCGCGTCACGCAGGCCTGGAAGGACGGCGTCGTGACCAAGCTCACCGGCGGCGTCGCCGCCTTGCTGCGCAAGGCCGGCGTGCAGGTGCTCCAGGGCTGGGCCCGCATCGTGGACGGCAAGACCGTCGACGTGGCGGCCGCGGACGGCACCGCCGTGCGCATCCGGTGCGAACACCTGCTGTTGGCCACGGGCTCCGAGCCCATGGCGCTGCCGCAGCTTCCGTTCGGCGGCAAGGTGCTCTCGTCCACCGAGGCCCTGGCGCTGACCGAGCGGCCGCAGCACCTGGTGGTCGTGGGGGCGGGCTACATCGGCCTGGAACTCGGCATGGCATGGCGCAAGCTGGGTGCCGAGGTCGCCATCGTCGACGTGGCCGATCGCGTCCTGCCGGGCTACGACGAAGACCTGGGCAAGCCGGTGATGGCCGCGCTCCTGCGCATGGGCATCGTGCTCCGGCTGGGCTGCACCGCCGAAGGGCTGACGGCCGATGCGGGCGGTGTGCGCGTGCGCAGCCGTCAAGCCGACGAGTTCGTGCTGCCCGCGGACCAGGTGCTCGTCGCCGCCGGCCGGCGCCCGCGCACCGCCGGCCTGGAATCGCTGCAACTGGACATGGTCGGCCGGGCCGTGAAGGTCGATGAGACGGGGCGCACCTCCATGCGCAACGTCTGGGCCATCGGCGATCTGACGGGCGAACCCATGCTGGCGCACCGGGCCATGGCCCAGGGCGAGGTGGCGGCCGAGTGCATCGCGGGGCACAAGCGCCGCTTCGTGCCGCTGGCCATCCCGGCGGTGTGCTTCACCGACCCGGAGGTGGTGACGGTGGGTCGCACGCAGGCCCAGGCCACGCAGGACGGCATCGAAACCCTCAGTGCGCAGTTCCCGTTCGCGGCCAACGGGCGCGCGCTGACCATGGAGGGCGGCGAAGGTTTCGTGCGGGTGCTCGCCCGCAAGGACAACCACCTCGTGCTGGGCTGGCAGGCCGTGGGCGCCGGCGTCTCCGAACTGGCCTCGGCATTGAGCTACGCGATCGAAATGGGGGCGAGGCTGGAGGACGTGGGAGGCATCGTCCATGCCCATCCAACACTTGGCGAAGCCGTACAGGAGTCGGCGTTGCGTGCAGTTGGTAGAGACCTTCATCTATAGGAGCAGCAAAGCGGAGCGCGCCATGTCCAAGTATCAGTGCATCCGATCACCGAGTTGTTCGACGTAGCCCGCAAGCGCTGGCGCATTGAGCGCGACCACGGAGACCTGAAGTAGGACTTTGAACCGCCTTGCGGCGATTCACATCGTTGGGGAACTCGATTGGCTGTTGATGTCCCAGGAAGTGGTGTAAGTCTTCTTTCACTCGCTGGGCGGCAAGGCGCGTAGGGCGTAGCCCGAAGCGGCTTGCCGCCCAGCGGCGGCGCTCCTGTTCGGGGTGGCCATCGTGAGGTCCGGATAAGGTTTGAGGTGCGACCCACCAAACCTGTCCTCGAAGGAAATCACGATGACCAACGCCACTATGGCATTGACCGAGCTTGCCGAGAAGGGAGCCGACATCGACGTGCTGCGCCAGATGGTGCAGTTCATGGCCCAGCGCCTGATGGAACTGGATGTCGAGGGCCGCTGCGGCGCGGCCTACGACGAGAAGAACCCCGCCGAGCGGCTGAACAGCCGCAACGGCTACCGCGAGCGTACTTGGGACACGCGGGCCGGCTCTGTGGAGCTGAAGATCCCCAAGCTGCGCCAGGGCAGCTACTTCCCCGAGTTCCTGGAGCCTCGGAGAACGGCCGAGAAGGCGCTCACCGCGGTGATCCAGGAGGCCTACGTGCAGGGCATCTCCACCCGCTCGGTGGACGAGCTGGTCAAGTCGCTCGGCATGAGCGGCGTCTCCAAGAGCCAGGTCAGCCGGCTGTGCGGTGAGCTGGACGAGCGGGTCAACGCCTTCCTGGGCCGCCAGATCGAGGGCGACTGGCCCTACCTGTGGGTAGACGCGACCTACGTGAAGACGCGTGAGGCCGGGCGCATCGTGAGCGTGGCGGTGATAGTGGCCGTCGGCGTGAATACGGACGGGCAGCGTGAAGTGCTCGGGCTGAAGGTCGGAGCCTCGGAGGCCGAGCCGTTCTGGACCGAATTCCTGCGCAGCCTGAACCGGCGCGGCCTGCGTGGCGTCAAGCTGGTGATCAGCGACAGCCACGAGGGCATCAAGGCTGCGGCATCGAAAGTCCTGAAAGCCACCTGGCAGCGCTGTCGCGTGCACTTCATGCGCAACGCGCTGGCGCACGCTGGCAAGACGCAGCGGCGCATGGTCTCGGCGGCCATCGGTACGGTGTTCGTGCAGGAGTCGGCCGATACAGCGCGGGCGCAATGGAGATCGGTCGCCGACCAGCTGCGAGACAAGTTCCCCAAGCTCGGCTCGCTGATGGACGAAGCAGAGAACGACGTGCTGGCCTTCATGACCTTCCCGCGAGCGCACTGGGCGCAGATCTACAGCACCAACCCGCTGGAGCGGCTGAACGCGGAGATCAAGCGACGCACCAACGTCGTGGGCATCTTCCCCAACGATGCGTCCATCGTGCGCCTGGTCGGCGCCATGATGCTGGAGCAGAACGACGAGTGGTCGCTCAACCGGCGCTACATGCAACTTGAAGGCCTGCAGACCCTGAGCGACACTGCGCCCACTCGGCTGTCCGCTGTGGCTCGCTGAGTACCGTGCATCTCAGCCTCGTCCGGGCTGTGGACTTACACCACGAATTGGGACACGACCGATTGGCTTGAGCGATTCTCGTGTCGCGTCAATTTTTCTCGATTGTCTGTCGTTCGGATTGAGCTGAGCATTGAACGATTCGAACCACGAAGGACACCGTCGGTGTTCGAGAGACATGATCTCGATACAACGCTTGCGCCCATATCCATGTGGATGGCTGCCGCCCACGGAGCGGGCGAACACGAGGAGATGCTCGTGAACATGCAATTTCCGGGAGGCGCCGACGAACTTCGTCTCATGCGCGAAAGTGTCCAGATGGTGGTGCGCCGCCAAGGCCTCGAACGGGTGCGCCACCTACGCTACGGGGAGTGCGGATTCGATCGGACGGTGTGGCGCGACAACTGCCGGCTCGGCTGGGTCGGCGCGCGAGTGCCGGCCGCGCGCGGTGGTCTGGGGCTCGGCGTGACCGCCCTCTGCGCAATCGCTCAGGAGCTGGGAACCGGACTCGTTCCCGAACCTGTCGTGCCGGCTGCCGGCATTGCCCCGCTGCTGTCCGGACCGCTGCTGGCACAGGTGCTCTGCGGCGACCTGATCATCCTGCCCGCGACGCAGGAAGGCGCGAACATGTCGCAGGAGGGAATAGGCGCCACTTTCGAGGACGGCAAGGTCGACGGCATCAAGCCGTTCGTCTTGAATGGCATCGATGCGGACGCCTTTTTGGTCACAACGGCATCCGGGCTCGCGCTGGTGCGGCGCAATGCACCGGGCGTCACACTGACGAACTGCCGCACGCAAGATGGCGGCTGGAGTTCTACCGTCACGTTCCGGGGCGCCCCTGGGCAGGCGGTCCCCGGCGCCTTCGAGCAGGCCCTCGAGGAATCGACGCTCGCCACCGCCTTCTACCTGCTGGGGGTCATGCAGCGCGCCTTCGAGATGACAGTGGCGTACACGAAGGAGCGCCGCCAGTTCGGCCAGACCATCGCCTCCTTCCAGGCGGTGCGGCACCGGCTCGCCGACCTGAAGATCCAGCTGGAACTGACCCGCGCCGGCCTCGAATCCGCCGCGCGCGCGTTGGACGAAGGCGCCAGCGGCGACACGCGCCGCATCGCCGTGTCGCGGGCAAAGGCCAGGGCATCTTCCGTCGCGCTCCTCGTGGCCAACGACATCGTGCAATTCCACGGCGGCATGGGCTATACCGACGAGGGGGACATCGGACTCTATGCCCGCAAGCTCCTGTGCCTGCACAACATGCACGGGTCTGCGGCGGTGCATCGCCGGCGCTGCCTTGCATTGGGCATGGTGCCGTCGCATGTGCAAGCCGACCCGGCGGCGCCGACGCCTGCGCCGCCGGGCGAACCGCCGTATGACCTGAACACGCTGTCCGACGACGACTTCCGGCTGCACGTGCGGCACTGGATCGAGAACAACTATCCGCGCGGGATGGCCCGCTTCCCGACCTGCATGCCCAGGCGCGCCGTGACCAAGGTCTGGTACGACCGCCTAGCGGCCCGGGGCTGGCTCGCGCCCAACTGGCCGCGCGAGCACGGCGGCATGGGCCTGTCCACGGCCAAGCGAATCGCCATGATCGAGGAGCTGGACCGCTACGGCTGCGCGCGCTTCAACGACCAGGGCGTGCTGATGGTGGGCCCGCTGCTGATGCGCCACGGCACCGAAGCGCAGCGGCGGCGATTCCTGCCCCGGATCCTCACGGGCGAGGACATCTGGGCACAGGGCTACAGCGAGCCCGGAGCCGGCTCGGACCTGGCTGCACTGCGCACGCAGGCGGTGCTCGATGGCGATGAATGGGTGATCCATGGGCAGAAGACCTGGACCACGCTGGCGCACGATGCCAACTGGCTCTATGTGCTCGTGCGCACGGACACGACGGTCCGGCAGCAGGAGGGCATCAGCATCCTGCTGGTGCCCACCGACGCCGGGGGCGTCACCGTGCGGCCATTCAAGACGCTCGGGATGCACGACGAGTTCGCCGACGTCTTCTTCGACGGCGTGCGGGTCCCGCGCTCTTGCCTGGTCGGCCCCCTGAATGGCGGCTGGGCCATTGCCAAGAGCCTGCTGGGGTTCGAGCGGATCTTCCATGGCTCGTTGGCGCAGTCCAGCAAGGCGTTCTCGCGGCTGCTGGCGCTGGCCCGGGCGCTGGGGCTGGACGAGGATCCGGTGCTGCAGGCGGATCTGACGCAGATCGCGCTCGACATGGCCGATCACGGCGCCCTCTTCGGCGAATACCTCGACGCCATGCGGCGCGGGGAGCCCATCGAGCTCGGCATCGCGATGCTGAAGCTCCACTCCTCCGAACTCTACAAGCGCATCACACGCAAGATGGTCGACATCGCCGGCGAGCATGCGGCGGTCGTGGACGAGACGCCGGAAACGGCGGGGCTGAGCCCATCAGCCCTGTGGGTGCAGGCCCTGCCCGCCACCATCTACGGCGGCGCCGCCGAAGTCCAGCGCAACATTCTTGCCAAGATCATCCTGGGCTGAAGGGCGTCCCGGGCATACCTCGTTCCCCGAAAGGAACCCACCGTAAATCCGCCCCCCCACAAGGGTGGCCGCCTTCTATGGAGACAAGACCATGCGAATCATCTGCAAGTTTCTGGCTGCGGCCCTCGCTGCATTGATGTTGGCCGGTGCAGCTCACGCCGAATGGCCGAATGAGAAGCCCATCACCATCATCGTGCCGTTTCCACCCGGCGGCGTCACCGACGTCCTAGCCCGGATGATGGCCAACGAGCTGTCGACGTCACTCGGCCAGACCGTGATCGTCCAGAACCGTTCCGGCGCGGGCGGCCTGCTAGGTGCCCGGGTCGCGGCACAAGCACCTGCCGATGGCTACACCATCCTACTGAGCCAGATCGCATCGCACGGTTCGCTGCCCAATCTGCACAAGAAGCTCGAGTACGACCCCGTCAAGAGCTTCAAGCCGGTCGTCCTGCTGGCGGCGCACCCCGGCGTGCTGGTCGTCAATCCATCACGGCCCGCGAAGAACGTGGCCGAGCTGATCTCGCTGGCTAAGGTGAAGCCGGGCGCGCTGAACTATGGCTCCGCCGGCGTCGGCACAACCTTCTACCTGTCGGCTGAACTCTTCAAGTCGCTGGCCAATGTGTTCATTACCGGCATCCACTACCAAGGCGGCGCACCCGCCGTGACGGCGGTTCTGTCGGGCGAGGTAGACATCGTGTTTTCCGACTTCGCGACGGCAATGACGCACGTCAAAGGCGGCACCCTGCGTGCGTTGGGCGTGACGAGCAAGACCCGCTCGCCCGCCGCGCCCGACATTCCTGCAATCGCCGAGACGCCCGGCATGCAGGACTTCGAAGTGCTGTCGTGGATCTCGCTGCACTACCCAGCCGGCGTGCCAGATCCCATCATTCAGCGCCTGAATGCGGCAGCGAACAAGGCGCTTCGCTCGCCCGCGATCTCCGAATGGATCACGAAGAGCGGCGGCATTATCCGAGGCGGTACACCGGACGACCTGGCGCGTCATGTGAACGCTGAACTGGCCAAATGGAAGATGGTCGTCGAGCGTGCCGGAATCGCACCCCAGTAGGAAGGTATAGACGAAATCAACCGGCCTAGAGACCGCATGCCCTATTGCCATCTGAGAGGAACTGGCAATGGCAAGACGAGGAAAATGTCCGGATTGCGCTGCTGCACGGCAGCATCGGCCGCCTGATGGTCATCGATGGCGGGCTGTCAGACGCAGAGCGAAGGAATGTCTTCGCCCTCGTGAACTTCGAGCGTCCGCTGGCCTATCGCACCTTCATGAGGCAGGGCCAGGCTTGCCGCGCAGGCCGGATGGAGCATTGACGACGGGCACATCCGCACCGTGGTGACCTCGGTTTCGGTGCCCGTCAACACGGGGGGCGGACACACTCCAGTACGCTTGCACCGCGACGATGTTTCGCGATCAGTACAAGGGCGAGACGTTGGAGGCCTGGCAGGCGAACTGCGGCAGGTCGCCCAGAAGGTAGCGCAGGCGTGCTCGACGACATCTCCCTGAGGAAGCTGCAACTCACACAACAGCGGCGCGCTCCCCTTTTCATTGCACAATCGATCAGTTCGTCGGCACCTTCTTGCGAAACATGATCTGACACTAACCGCTTTGAACCAGCGTCTGCCCGGCGTTGTGCACTTCCATGCGCAGATCGACGATACCGCGGCCCGGCCTGTGCGTGGTACGCGCCGCGGCCACTGTGATCACCACATGCAGCGTGTCGCCTGCGCGCACGGGCGCATGGAAGGCCCACTGCACGCCCAGCACGGTGCCGCCGAACAGCCCGGCCTGCGCGCCCAGCCCCAGGGCCATGCCGAGCACCATCAGCCCGTGCGCGATGCGTCCGCCGTAGCCCGCCTCGCGCGCGAAAATATCGTCCACGTGCAGCGGATTGAAGTCGCCGCTCAGGCCCGCGTAGGCGGCCACGTCCGCCTCGGTGATGGTGCGGCGCGGCGTCGCGATGCTGCGGCTCGGCGTGAAGTCCTCGTAGTACCAGCCCATGGGATGCTCCTGCGCGCGCGGGCCGTCAGCGCGAGGCCGGCGCGCGCTTCTTCAGCACCCGCAGGTCCACCATGCCCGCCACGGTCCGCGGATCGGTGCCGGGCGCGAACAGCTGGTGCTTCTGGATCTTCTGCGTCGCCGTGGTCGGGATGCGGTCGGTGATCCAGACCCAGCCCGGCGCCTTGTAGTAGGCCAGGCCGGCGAAGCAGAAGTCGAACAGCGCCCGCTCGATGCCTCCGGCGGCACCGGCGGCAGCATCGGCATCGGGGCGCAGCACCACGCAGGCCAGCACCTCCTCCGCCCGGATCTCGTCCGGCACCGCCAGCACCGCCGCGCAGGCCACGGCCGGATGCGTCTGCAGCAGCGCCTCGACCTCCGCCGCGGCGATGTTCTCGCCGGAGCGGCGGATGATGTTCTTGCGCCGATCCACGAAATGCAGCATGCCGCCGGGCGCGCGCGTCACGACGTCGCCGGTGTGGAACCAGCCGCCGCGCCAGGCCTGCGCAGTGGCGGCCTCGTCATCCAGATAGCCGCTGAAGAAGTCCTTGCGCGGCGTGGCCGCCGAGTGGCGGATCAGCATCTCGCCCTCGCTGCCATCGGGCACGACGCGGTCCGCGTCGTCGACCACGCGAACCTCCACACCGGGCCGTGCCCGGCCGAAGGCGCGCGTGCCCACCTGGCGCGGAGGATGGGCATCGAACAGCGCGCGCACCATCTCCGTCATGCCCCAGATTTCGACCAGCGGGAAGCCGAAGCGCGCCTCGAAGGCCGCATGCAGCTGCGGCTCCACGCCCGCCCCGACCGCGAAGCGCACGCGGTGCTCCCGGTCCTCGTCGGATGGGGGCTGGCTCAGCAGCATGGGGACGATGACGCCCAGGTAGTGCAGCACCGTGGCGCGCGTATCGCGCACCTCGGACCAGAAGCGCGCGGTCTGGAAGCGGTCCGTCTGCACCTGGCAGTTGCCGGTCAGCATCACGCCGCAGAAGGACATCACCGAGGCGTTCACATGGAACAGCGGCAGCGGGTTGTAGAGCCGATCGCGCCCCTCCTCGAAGCCGACCAGTCCGCCCTGCGTCGCGTACCAGGCGCCGGCCGCCAGTTCGTAGCGGTGCGAGAGCACGCATCCCTTGGGGCTGCCCGTCGTGCCGGAGGTGTAGAGCACGCTGGCCGGCGTGTCCGCCGCCGGCTCGGTGGAGGCAGCCGGGCGCGCGGCGCGCGACAGCCGGGCCGCGAAGCCGTCGCAGCGCACCACGGCGGGCCGGTTCCGGCTCAGCGCCAGCGCAGCGCGCAGCAACGGCTCCAGCGCATCCACGGCCACCACCGCATCGACCTGCGCGTGGTCGATGACGTAGGTCATCTCGCGCGCCCGGTGGTCGGGATTGAGCGGCACGCAGCACACGCCCAGCCCGTTCATGGCCAGCTTGTGCAGCAGGTGCTCGGGACGGTTCTCCAGCAGCAGCGCAACGCGGTGGCCGACGCCGTAGCCGGCCTTCGCGTAGACCTCGGCCAGCTGCCGCACCTCCCGCGCCGCGTCGGCGTAGCTCAGCGCCAGCCCGTGCGGATGGTAGGCACGCTGCGGATTCGCCGGCACGGCGAGGAAGTCGTTCTGCGGATAGGCCTGCGCCGCGCGCGCGAAGCCGTCCGCGATCGTGGAATGGTCGTCGATGAGGATCACGTGACAGCTCCTGTTCCAGGGCACGGACGGACCTCGCCCAAGTTCTGGCATGGAACCGTCCGGCACTTCCATTCTTGCCATTTTTTGATCTTCACTCAATACTTGCATTCATCTCTCTTTTGAGGGTATTCACTAGTAAATGAAGACTGGAAATAGACCAAAAAAAGTAGTCTCATCGCATCGGTCGATATTTATTTGAGTCAAATTCAATTTGACCAACAGGAGACTCGCTTGAACACACACATGCTCGCCTGCGCCGCCATCTGCTGCGGCGCCCTGCTGGGTCCTGCGGCCCAGGCACAAGCGTCCGAGAAGGTGCGCATCGGCTTCCTCACGGACATGTCGAGCGTCTACGCCGACATCGACGGCAAGAACGGCGCGCTGGCCATCCAGATGGCCATCGACGACTTCGGCGGCAAGGTGCTGGGCCGGTCGATCGAGCTGCTGGCCAGCGACCACCAGAACAAGCCCGACATCGCCGCCACCAAGGCGCGCGAGTGGCTCGACACGGCGGGCCTGAACGCGCTCTTCGGCGGCTCCAATTCCGGCGTGGGCCTGGCGCTGGCGAACCTGGCGCGCGAGAAGAAACGCGTGTACATCAACATCGGTGCCGGCACCCCGGCCCTGACCAACGAGCAGTGCAGCCCCTACACAGTGCACTACGCCTACGACACGGTGGCGCTGTCGCGCGGCACCGGCAATGCCGTGGTCGACACGGGCGGCAAAAGCTGGTACTTCCTGACCGTGGACTACGTGTTCGGCCATTCGCTGGAAAGCGATGGCGCCAAGGTCGTGCAGGCCCGCGGCGGCACGGTCCTGGGCGCCGTGCGGCATCCGCTCAATGCCTCGGATTTTTCCTCCTTCCTGATGCAGGCGCAGGCCTCGAAGGCGCAGGTCCTCGGCCTGGCCAACGCCGGCACCGACGCGCACAACGCGATCAAGGCGGCGCGCGAGTTCGGCATCAGCCGCTCGATGAAGATGGCCGCCATGATGTTCTTCAACACGGACGTCCATGCACTGGGCCTGCGCAACACCGAAGGACTGCTGTTCACGACCAGCTGGGACTGGAACCTCGACGACGCTTCGCGCGCTTTCGGTCGGAAGTTCCACGCCAAAACCCAGCGCATGCCCAGCGACCTGCAGGCGGCCGACTACTCCACCACGATGACCTACCTCCAGGCTGTGCAGGCGGCCGGTACCACCGACGCCGATGCCGTGATGGCCAAGCTCAAGAGCATGCCGATCGACGATTTCTACGCCAAGGGGCAGATCCGCCCGGACGGCCGCTTCGTGCACGACATGTACCTCGTGCAGGTGAAGTCGCCGGCCGAATCCAGGGAGCCCTGGGACTACCTCAAGGTGGTCAAGCGGCTACCGGGCGAGGAGGTCTACACGCGCAAGGCGGAAAGCCGCTGCCCGCTGTGGCAGTGAGGCCCGCTGCACCCCCGACACGCATCCCCTTGATACAGGCCTGCATGGCGAATCCTGGCAACGTGATGGCAGACAACGACGCGCCCCCGGCCCTGGAATGCACGGGCATCGAGCGCTCCTTCGGCGGCCTGAAGGCGCTCAAGGGCGTGGGCTTCGGCCTGCGCCAGGGCGAGATCTTCGGGCTGGTGGGACCCAACGGCAGCGGCAAGACGACGATGGTCAACGTCATCACCGGCTTCTATCCGCCGCAGGCCGGGCGCGTGCGCCTGTTCGGCGAGGACATCACGGGCCTGGCGCCCAGCCGCATCGCGCGCCGCGCGGTGGCGCGCACCTTCCAGAACCTGGCGCTGTTCCGCGGCATGAGCGTGCTGGACAACATCCTGGTGGGCCGCCACGTGCACATGCGGCCCAGCGCGCTGGCCTCGCTGTTCTACTGGGTGTGGGCCGCGCGCGAGGAGACCGCGCACCGGCGCGTGGTCGAGGAGATCATCGACTTCATGCAGCTGCAGGACATCCGCGACGAGCCGATCGAGGCGATTCCTCCGGGCCTGCAGAAGAGCGTGGAACTCGCGCGCGCCCTGGCCTCGCAGCCGCGCTTCCTGATCCTGGACGAGCCCATGGCCGGCATGAATCAGGAGGAGAAGGAGTACCTGGCGCGCTTCATCTTGGACGCGCGCGACGAGCGCGGCGTGTCCATCCTGCTGATCGAGCATCACATGGACGTGGTCACCTCGCTGTGCGACCGCGTGCTGGTGCTCAGCTATGGCGAGACCATCGCGCAGGGGCCGGCCCGCGAGGCGATCGCGTCGCCGGCCGTGGTGGAGGCCTATCTGGGCCGCCGCGCCGCGCAGCGCGTGGGGGCGCTGGCATGAAGCGCCCTGCGCCCGACGACGCGCTGCGCGCGCACGTGCAGGCCGCCTGCGCCGGCTGGCGCCAGGGCGGCGCGCAGCCCGCCACGCTGATCGAGGCCCTGGTGCGCAACGCCGCCGTGCACCCGCAGCGCGTGGCCGTGCGCGAACGCGAGCGCGGCATCTGGGTGGAGCACGACTGGACCGCCCTGCTGGCCGACGTGCTGGCCCTGGCCGCCGGTCTGCAGGCCCAGGGCGTGCAGGCCGGCGACGCAGTCATGGTGATCGGCGACAACCGGCTGCGCCTGTACCAGGCCATGCTGGCCGCGATGGTGCTGCGCGCCTTCCCGGCCCCGATCTACCCCGACGTGCCGCCGGCCGAGTTGCTGCACTACAGCCGGCTGGGCCGGCCGCGCATCGCCGTCGCTGAGGACCAGGAGCAGGTGGACAAGCTGCTGGAACTGCGGCGACTGGGCGGTGGCCAGCTCGGGACGATCCTCTACGATGACCCGCGCGGCCTGCGCGCCTACGCCGAGCCCGGCCTGCTGGCGCTCGAGGCCTTGCTGGACGAAGGCCGGCAGCGGCTGCGGGACCAGCCGGCGCTGGTGCAGGCATTGCTGTCGCAGGCCCGCGCGGACGACGTGGCGGTGCTGCTGCATTCCTCCGGCACCACAGGCCAGCCCAAGGGCATCCCGCTGCGGCACAGCCACATCGCCGGCGGCGTGCGCAATGCCGCGGCGGCGGGCTACTTCCAGCCGCACGAGGAACACTACGCCTACCTGCCGATGGCCTGGGTCGGCGACTTGGTCTTCACGCTCGGCGCCGGACTGCTGCTGGCCTTCACGATCCACATTCCCGAGCGCCAGGAGACCGTGGCGCACGACCTGCGCGAGGTGGCTCCGACCATGTACCTGGCGGCGCCGCGCGCCTGGGACCACATGCTCACGCGCGTGCAGGTCGGCATCGCCGAATCGAGCCGCACCAAGCGCGCGATGTGCGAGGCCTTCCTGCGGCACGCCATCGAGATGGAGCGGCGCCGCCTGGACGGTACTGCCCCGGGCTGGAGGGACCGCTGCATCCGCGCCCTGGGCGAATGGCTGGTCTTCGCGCCGATCCGCGACATGCTGGGCCTCGCCCGCGCGCGCCGCGCCTACACCGGCGGCGAGGCGCTGGGCGAAGACACCTTCCTGACCTTCCGGGCCCTGGGCATCGGCCTGCGCCAGTTCTACGGGCAGACCGAGACGGCCGCGCTCACGGCGGCGCAGGGCGACGGCGACGTCAAGCTGCACACCGTGGGCCGCCCCATGCCGGGGGTGGAGGTGCGCATCGACGACAGCGGCGAGATCCTCGTGCGATCGGCCTCCGTCTTCGCGGGCTACCACGAGAACCCCGAGGCCAGCGCCGCCGCGCTTCACGACGGCTGGCTGGCCACGGGCGATGCCGGCTACCTGGAGCCCGACGGCCAGCTCGTGGTGCTGGGCCGCGTCAGCGAGGTGATGCACACCGCCGGCGGCGAGCGCTTCGTGCCAAACTACATCGAGAACCGGCTGAAGTTCAGCCCCTACGTGCGCAACGCCGCCGTGGTGGGCGCGGGGCGCGAGCGGCTGGCGGCGCTGGTCTGCATCGACTTCGAGGCGGTGGGCCACTGGGCCGAAGAGCGCGCCCTGGCCTACACCTCCTATGCCGAACTGTCGCAGCTGCCGCAGGTGGTGGAGCTGATCGCGGGCGTGGTGGCGCGCGTGAACCGCGTGCTCAAGCCCGCGCTGGCGCTGCACCGCTTCGTCAACCTGCCCAAGGACTTCGACGCCGACGACGGCGAGGTCACTCGCACCCGCAAGCTGCGCCGCACCACCATCGAAGAGCGCTACGCGCAGGTCATCGAGGCGCTGTACGCGAGCGCCGAGCGGGTCGACTTCGACGTGCGCATCACCTACGAGAACGGCCAGACGGGCAGTCTGCGCCGCACGCTTGCACTCCAGGGAGTCGCCTGATGGACCTGCTTCTGTTCACCGAACTCGCCATCAACGGCGCCCTCGTGGGCCTGATGTACGCCCTGGTGGCCCTGGGCATCGTGCTGGTCTACAAGGCCTCCGGCTATGCCAACCTGGCACAGGGCGCCTTCGCGATGGCGGGCGGCTACCTGTGCCTGCTGCTGGCCTCGGCGGCCGGCCTGCCCCTGTGGGCCGCCGCGCTGCTGTCGCTGGCCGTGCTCTTCGCTGGCGGCATGCTGGTCGAACGCTTCCTGCTGCGCCGCATGATCGGCCAGCCGGTGGTGATGGTCATCATGCTGACGCTGGGCCTGGAGATCCTGCTGCGCGGTCTGGTGCCAGGCCTGCTGGGTTCCACGGTCAAGCCGCTGGACCTGGGCATCCCGCAGACGCCACTGCTGCTGGGCGAGATCCTCGTCAACCGCGCCTACCTGGCCGGCGGCGGCCTGGCGCTGGTGCTGATCGTGGGCGCCGTGCTGTTCTTCAACTCGCCGCTGGGCGTTCGCATGCGCGCGGTGTCGGATGACAAGATCGCCGCCTGGGCGGTCGGCATCCGCGTGGAGCACGTGATCGCGGTGGCCTGGGGGCTGGCTGGTGTCTCTGCCGGGGCGGCGGGCATCCTGTGGGGCTCCGTGCAGGGCGTGGACTGGACGCTGTCGCTGCTGCTGCTCAAGGCGCTGGCCATCGCCATCCTGGGCGGACTGGACAGCGTGCCCGGCGTGCTGGCCGCGGGCCTCGTGGTGGGCATCGCCGAGAGCGTGGCCGCCGGCGTGCTGGACCCGCTGATCGGCGGCGGCACGCGCGACGTCGTGGCCTCCGCCATCATCCTGCTGACCATCCTGGTGCGTCCGCACGGCCTGTTCGGCAGCGAGCACATCGAGCGCGTCTGACACGGAGCCGACCCCATGTTCTACCGCGCCGCAGGCATCCGCCACACCGACTACCGCCAGACGCGCCAGCTCTGGCCACTGGCGGCCGACCGCCGGCTGCTCGCCGCCATCGCCGCGCTGGCGCTGGCGGCGCCGCTGCTGCTGAGCCCGCTGGCGCTGAACTCCTACCTCACCCCGCTGCTGCTGTGGACCAGCGCTGCACTGGGACTGAACCTGCTGATGGGCGGCGCCGGACAGGTGCACCTGGGCTACGGCGCCGTGATGGCCATCGGCGCCTACGGCACCGTGCACCTGGTGCGCGCTGGCCTGCCCTTCGAGCTGGCGCTGCTGGCCGGGGGCCTGCTCGCGGCGCTGATCGGCACGCTCTTCGGCGCCGCGGCACTGCGCGTGAAGGGCCTGTACCTGGCGGTTTCGACGCTGGCGCTGCAGTACCTCACGGATTTCGTCATCGTGCACGTGCCAGCCATCAGCGGCGGCTCGCAGGCTTCGCTGCAAGTGCCCGCGCTGCGGCTGCTGGGGCAGCCGGTCACGTCCGACGCGGGCCTGTACTTCGTGGCGCTGGGCGCCTGCGCGCTGCTGACGGTGTGGATGCTCAACATCCGCCGCACCAGCTTCGGCCGCGCGCTGGCCGCGATCCGCGAGAAGGACTTCGCGGCCGAGATCCTGGGCGTGAGCGCCTTCCGATACAAGCTGCTGGCCTTCTGGGTCAGCTCCTTCGTCGGCGGCGTGGCCGGGGCGCTGTACGCCTTCTGCTACTACAAGGCCGTGTCTCCGGAACAGTTCCACATCGAGCTGTCGATCCAGTTGCTGGCCACTGTGATCGTCGGCGGCATGGGCAGCGTGCTGGGCTGCTATTTCGGCGCCGCGCTGATCCTGCTGGCGCCGCCGCTGCTGAACCACGCGCTGGCGGCGCTGTCGCGCCAGTACGGCGGCCTGATCGGCAACGACCTGCTCACGCACGCGCCGCTCATCCTCTACGGCGCGCTGATCGTGGGCTTCCTGCTGTTCGAGCCGCTGGGCCTGGCGAAGATCTACGACAACCTGCGCAAGAGCCTGCTGGTCTGGCCCTTCCGCCATGCCCGCCGCTGAGAGCCAGCGCCGGCCGATGAGGCGCCCGCTCAACGGCCCGGATTTGCAGATCGGGTGATCGACAGGAGACGAAGCAGATGAGCATCGACAGACGACAACTGATGGCCGCCGGCGCGGCCGCCGCGCTGGCCGGCACCTTGCTACCAGCCCGGGCGCAGGACAAGGTGGTGCGCTTCGGCATGGCGCAGGACTTCACCGTGGTCTACACCTTCGTGACGGCCGAGTACAGCCAGGGCCAGCGCGACTACTTCAGCTTGGTCAACGAACGCGGCGGCGTGAGCGGCTGGAAGATCGCCACCGAAATCGTGGACACCGGCAACGCGCCGCAGCGCGGCATCGAGGCCTACGAGCGCTTCAAGCGCAACGGCGTGGTGCTGGTCGACCCGCTGTCCACGCCGGTGAGCCGGGCGCTGGTCTCGCGCGCGCTGCAGGACAAGATCAACCTGGTCACCACCTTCTCGGGCCGCAGCGACGCAGCCGACGGCGAAGTCTTCCCCTACGTGCTGCCACTGTCGGCCAGCTACTGGTCGCAAGCCGCCATCTTGGTCGAGTACATGGCCCGGCAGGACAAGGACCTCAAGGGCAAGAAAATCGCCTTCGTGCACATCGACACGCCCTTCGGCCGCGAGCCGCTGCCGCTGCTGCAGGCGCTGGCCAGGCGGCGCGGCTTCGAGCTGCTGCCCTTCGCCTACGCGCCGCCAGGCAACGAGCAGTCGGCGGTCTGGACCCAGTTGCGCCGCGCGCGCCCCGACTGGACGCTGATCTGGGGAGGCGGCGTGGGCCAGACGGTGTCGGTCAAGGAGGCGCTGCGCAACGGCATCGCGGCCGACCGCATCGCCTCGGTGGTGTGGCTGTCCGAGTCCGACATGAAGGTGGTGGGGCCGGCGCAGGCCAAGGGCGTGCTCAAGTACGAGGGCGCGGCCAGCGGGCGTGAGCCCAAGATCATCCAGGACATCCTGCGCGAGGTCGTCGCCAAGGGCAAGGGAGCGGGGCCGCAGGATCTGGTGGGCACCTCCTACTACAACATCGGCGTGATGGCGGCCGCGACCATGGTCGAAGGCGTGCGCAAGGCGCTGGAGATCACCGGTGGCGGCGCCGTGACGGCCGAAGCCCTGAACCAGGGGCTGCGCAACATCAAGGGCTTCACCGCCGAAGGGCTGATCCCGCCGCTGAGCACCACGCCCAAGGACCACCAGGGCGGCGGCATGGGCCGCGTCGCCCAGTGGGACGGCAGCCGCTGGGTGCCCAAGACCGACTGGCTGGCCAGCGACCAGGACGCGGTGTGGGATCTGATCCGCGCCTCGTCGGCGGAATTCAAGAAGACGGGCACCTGAGCATGGACGCGCCGCTGCTCGCCCTCAACAACGTCGAGGTGGTCTACGACCGCGTGGCGCTGGCGGTCAAGGGCGTCTCGCTGGAGGTGCGCACCGGCGGGCTGGTGGCGCTGCTGGGTGCCAACGGGGCGGGCAAGAGTACCGTGCTCAAGGCCGTCAGCGGCCTGCTCGCGCCCGAGCGCGGCGCCGTGAGCGGCGGCATGCTCGTCTTCGACGCCCAGGACCTGCGGGGCCTCGGCGCGCCCGAACGCGTGCGCCGCGGCATCGCGCAGGTGCTGGAGGGGCGCCGCGTGTTCGGGCACCTGACGCCAGCGGAGAACCTGCTGGCCGCCGCCTCGATGCACCGCGACCGGGCCAAGGTGCGGCGCCTGACCGAGCAGGTACTGGGCTGGTTTCCGCGCCTCACGCAGCGCGCCGGCGCCCCGGCCGGCTACCTGTCGGGCGGCGAGCAGCAGATGCTGGCCATCGGCCGCGCGCTGATGACCGAGCCGCGCCTGCTGATGCTGGACGAGCCCAGCCTGGGGCTGGCGCCGCTGCTGGTGGACGAGATCTTCGACATCGTGCGGCGCATCAACGCCGAAGCGGGGCTGTCGGTGCTGCTGGTCGAGCAGAACGCCGTCGCGGCCCTGGGCATTGCCCACCATGCCTACCTGCTCGAGAACGGCCGCGTGGTCATGAGCGGCAGCGCCGACTCGCTGGCCCGCAACCCGGACGTGCAGGAGTTCTACCTGGGCGGCGGGCACGGCCAGAAGGACTACCACGCAGTGAAACACTACCGGCGCCGCAAGCGCTGGCTGACATGAACCGAGGAACCCCATGCCCCTCATCGATCTGGACTTCAGCGGCCGCCACGTCGCCGTCTTCGGCGGCACCAGCGGCATCAACTTCGGCATCGCCGAAGCCTTCGCGCGGCGCGGCGCCAGCGTGACCGTGGCCAGCCGGCGCCAGGAGAATGTGGACGCCGCGCTGGCCCGGCTGCGCGAAGCCGGCGGCCGGGCCGCGGGCTTCGCCGCCGACGTGCGCGACTTCGATGCCGTCGCGCGTGCGCTGGAAAGCGCCGTCGCCGCGCACGGGCCGATCGACGTTCTGGTCTCCGGCGCGGCCGGCAATTTCTTCGCCAGCGCGGCCGGCATGTCGGCCAACGGCTTCCGCACGGTGGTGGACATCGACCTGATGGGCACCTTCCACGTACTGCGCGCGGCGCATGCGCACCTGCGCAAGCCCGGCGCGTCGGTCATCAACGTCAGCGCGCCGCAGGCGGTGATCCCGATGCGCCTGCAGTCGCATGCCTGCGCCGCCAAGGCCGGCGTGGACCAGCTCACGCGCGTGCTGGCCCTGGAATGGGGTGCCGAGGGCGTGCGCATCAACGCCATCGCGCCCGGCCCCATCGACGGCACCGAAGGCGTGAAGCGCCTGATGGCGCAGGATGAGGCGCAGCGCGCCCAGGTCGTGGCCTCGGTGCCGCTGCAGCGCTTCGGCACGCTGGAGGACATCGCCAACCTGGCCCTGTTCCTCGCCTCGCCCCATGCCGGCTTCATCTCCGGCGCCGTGATCCCCTGCGACGGCGGCGGCGCGCTGGAGAGCGTGAAGCCGATGCTGGAGGCCACCGGCCGGCAGCTCGCCGCGCAAGAACGGGCCGCATCATGAGCGCGCACGCCTACGGCCTGGCCGACCTGCTTCGGCGCAACGCGGCGCTCCACGGCGACCGCACCGCCTTCGTCGCCGAAGAGGGCGTGAGCCACGCGCAGCACTGGGCGCACGTGCAGCGGCTGGCCGCCGGGCTGGCCGCCGCCGGCATCGGCGCGGGCGACCGCATCGGCCTGCTGTCGAAGAACCGGCTTGCCTTCGTGGAGCTGATGGGCGCGGCGGCCTGCCTGGGCGCGACGCTGTCGCTGATCAACTGGCGGCTGTCCGCGGGCGAGGTCAGGGCGGTGCTGAACAACGACAGCCCGCGCATGCTGGTGGTGGAGCCCGAATTCAGGCCGCTGGCCGAAGCCGCCGTGCAGGAAGGCGGCGGGCTGTCCGGCGTCGAATTGATCGGCGTAGGCGGAGAATGGCCGCAGCAGCGCGCGCTCGAGCCGCTGGCCGCGCCCGGGCACCCACCCGCACCCGAAGCGCCGCCGGACCTGCATCCCCTGCTGCTCATGCACACCGCCTGGACCGACGGGCGCCCCAAGGCCGCAATGCTCGGCCAGTCCAACCTGCTGGCCGGCGCCCTGCAACTGCAGAGCGCGTGGCAGCTGGGTCCGCAGGACGTCTACCTGGCCTGCCTGCCGCTGTTCCACATCACCGCCGTCTCGCTGCTGCTGGCCACGCAGCTGGCCGGCGGCGCCAGCGTCATCACGCCGGCCTTCGATGCCGCGCAGGCCACGGCGCAGATCGCCACACACCGGGTGACGGTGCTGGGCGAATTCGCGCCCATGCTGCAGGGCCTGCTCGATGCCGCCGGCGACCCGCCGGTGCAGCTGGCCAGCCTGCGCCATCTGTGCGGCCTGGACGCGCCTGCCACCGTCGAGCGCCTCGCGGCCGCCTGCCCGCAGGCCACCTTCTGGGCCGCCTACGGGCAGACCGAAGTCTCGGGCCTGGCGACGCTCGGCCCCTTCCGGGAGATGGGGGGATCGGCCGGGCATCCGCTGCCGCTGTGCGGCGTGCGGATCGAGGACGAGCACGGCCGCCCGCTGCCCGTGGGTGAAAGCGGCGAGATCGCGGTGCGCGGCCCCACCGCCTGCGGGGGCTACTTCGGACGGCCCGAGGACAGCGCGCGCCTGCTGCGCGGCGGCTGGCTGCACACGGGCGACAGCGGCCGGCTCGACGAGGCGGGCCGCCTCTGGTACCTGGGCCGGCAGCCCGAGAAGGAATTGATCAAGACCGGCGGCGAGAACGTCTATCCGGCCGAGATCGAGGCGGCGCTCCTGGAACACCCCGGCATCGCGGAGGCTGTCGTCATCGGCGTGCCTGACGCACGCTGGGGCGAGGCCGTCAAGGCCGTCTGCGTGGCGAAGCCCGGCGCATCGCCATCGGCCGACGAGGCTTCGGACTTCGTGGGCCAGCGGATCGCGCGCTACAAGCGCCCGCGCATCGTCGTCTTCGTGGAAGCCTTGCCCCGCAAGGCCGACGGCTCGACGGACCGGGACGCCGTCAAGCGTGCGCACGGATCGGCCGCGTAGGTGGCCCCGTCCTGAACGCCCAAGCCACCGTTTGCGGCTGCGTCCGGTCCGGGCCCGGAAGCCGGCGATCTGCCGCCTCTTTGCTACCGCGGGAGGACGGCATGCCCGAACCAGGACGGATGGTGGCGCCTGCGTCATACACCTTCCGCCCCCCTCTCTCCGCAGACCTGCCCGGAAGCGACTCCGCTGGAGCGGATGGACGCCCTCTGTATACACATCGGTCTAGAGCGCATGACGCCGGACGCCTCCGGGAAACTCCACCCCGCCCCAGCTTTTGCACATGCGAGACCGGCCGGCCCCGGCAGTGCTGCGGACGCACTTGAAATGGACTCTTTCTCTCAGGCAGCAAGACAAGAGAACGTCCCATGAGTTCATGTCAGCACCTGCCCAGCACGCCCGAGCCCATGCACCACTGGCCAGGCGCCAGGGCGTGCAACTGGCTGGCGACGCCTGGGGCAAACCGCGCAACCCACTGGTGGTGTTGCAACACGGCGGCGGCCAGACTCGCCACGCCTGGAAAGGAATCGGGCAGGTGCTCGGCGAGGCCGGCTACCGCACCATCGCCTTCGACGCGCGCGGCCACGGCGATTCGGACTGGGCGCCCGACGGCGCCTACAGCCAGGACGTCATGGTCCAAGATCTGCAGCGCGTGCTGAGTGCGCTGGGCAACCGAACCGGCCCTGCGTGCTCGTGGGCGCTTCGATGGGCGGCGGCACGAGCCTGATCGCCGCCGGCGAAGGCGCGGTGCAGGCCGTCGGGCTGGTACTGGTCGACATCGCTCCGCGCATCGAATCTGAAGGCGTCCAGAACATCCAGGCATTCATGCGGCGCAATCCCGACGGCTTCGCTTCCCTTGACGAAGTCGCGAACGCCATCGCGGGCTACCAACCCCACCGGCCCCGCCCCACCCATCTCCAGGGGCTGGCCAAGAACGTGAGCCTGGGCGCCGACAACAGGTTTCATTGGCACTGGGATCCTCGGTTCCTGCAAGGGCATCGAGATCTGGCCCGGCGCCGGGCCCGGCTCGAGGCCTGCGCGCGGGCGCTGACGTTCCCCCCACGCTGCTGGTCAAGGGCGCCCAGTCGGACGTGCTGACCAACGATGGCGTGCGGCAGTTGCTGGAACTGGCACCGCACAGCGAATACGTGAACATCCGCTCCGCCGGCCACATGGTCGCGGGCGATCGCAACGACACATTCCGAAGGGCCGTGGTCGAATTCCTCACCCGCACCACGCCATCGGGCAGCCTTTCACCCGATGCCCGTCAGCGCGCGGCGCTGCTCAAGCGCCTGGACGACGACCCGGAACTGAACGACATCCCCTGAATGGCGCGCCGCACTGCCGTGGCTCACCTCTGCTTCGGAGCGAACATCGGATTATTGGATGGGCTCAATCTTCGCTAGCCGAACCCATTCGGCCCATCGCTGGCGGTCAGCCTTAGCAAAGGAGGCCATCTCGGACCGCGAGAACGCTTGCACGGTCATCCCAAGGCGCTCCAGGGCTTGGCGCGTCGACGCATCCTTGAGTGCTGCCCCGAGTGCTATGTTGAGTTTGTCAATCACGCCGTCCGGCGTTCCCGCAGGAGTCGCGATGCCGATCCAACTGCGCACTTCATAGCCAGGGAGCACGTCCGCGACGGGGGCCACGTCGGGCAACGTTGTCGCACGCTGCTGCGACGTCGTCGCAAAGGGCACGATGGCCTTGTTCTGCAGTGCCGGCGCCGCGGACATGATGTCGAGGAACGCGTAGTCGATCGTCCCGGCCGCCAGGTCGGTGATGATCTGCGAGAGACTTTTGTAGGCCACGCCCACCGTCTCGATTTGCGCCCGCGCCATGAGCAACGCCGGGGGCACTTGAGACGATGACGTGGCGTAGCCATAGTTGAGTCGGCCCGGATTCTTCTTCGCATAGGCGATCAGTTCGGCCGTGGTACGCACGCCCAGCGACGCTCGCACCAGGCCGATCGCCGGGATGAAACCCACCATGCCCACGTCCTGGAAGTCCTTGCCCGGGTCATAGGGCAGCTTCGCATACAGATAGGGATTCGCCGAATGCGTCGAACTGCCGGAGATCAACAAGGTGTAGCCATCGGGCGCAGCGTTCTTGACGGACTCCACGCCGATGATCGTCCCGGCGCCAGGCTTGGCCTCTACGACGATGCTCTGCCCGAGTGACTTTTCGAGGTGGCGGCTCAGCATCCGCCCCACCGTGTCGGTGGCACCGCCCGGCGCAGACGGGGCGATCAGCTTGATCGGCCTGGCGGGCCATGCACCGGACTGCGCGAAGGACTGGCCGGGGCCGGCCGCCAGGAGCGCGGCAGCAGGCAGTCCAAGCGCCGCCAGCAAGGCGGCGCGACGGTGCATCGGGGCGCTCCGGTCGGTTGTTTCACGCTTCATGGTCTTACTCCTTCAGACCGAGATCATTGATAAGCTTCGAGTACTTCGCGCTGTCCGTGCGCACGGTGGCAGCGAACTCCTGTGGTCCAGCGAGGGCCACGTCCGCACCGGTCTTGCGCAACCGATTTCGAGCGTCTTCGGTGGCGACGAGCCTCGCGGACTCCACGTAGATCCGGTCGGTGATTTCTTTCGGCGTTCCAGCGGGCGCGAAGAGCCCGTACCAAGTGATCACCTCGAGCCCCTTGACGCCGGTCTCTTCTGCGACGGTCGGCACCTCAGGGGCCTGGGTCGATCGCTGCACGGCGCCCAGCGCCAGCCCCCGCAGCTTGCCGGCGCCCAGTTGGGGAAGCGCCGCGGTCACGGCGGGAAAATAGAACGAGACCTGCCCGCTGAGCGTGTCCGTCATGGCCTGCCCGACGTTCTTGTACGGCACGTCGCGCACATCGATCTTCGTGGCCTGCCGGATCATCTCAACGCCAAGGTGGCTGGGCGAAGCCTTGCCCGAAGTCGCATAGGTCAGCTTGCCCGGGTTGGCCCGAGCGTATGCAACCAGTTCCTTGAGGCTCTTGTAGGGAGCGCTTTCCGCAGCCACCAGCATCAGCGGCAGCTCCGCCACCTTGACGATCGGCACGAAGTCCTTCGCCGGGTCATACGGCGGCTTGGCCTGCAACCAGGGACTGACGGCCATGGTCGTCGCACCCAGCATGAGCGTGTAGCCATCGGCCGGTGCCCGGGCCGCCACGGTCGCGCCGATAGCACCACCCGCGCCCTCTCTGTTTTCGACTGTCACAGCAACATTGAGTTGCTGGGACAGCTTCTCCCCAATGATGCGCGCGATCGTGTCCGCGCCACTACCCGGTCCGAACGTAACGATCAGGCGAATCGGCCGGTCCGGATATCCTGCCTGCGCAATGGCGGTGTTGCAAAGCAACGCCAGCCCCACCGTCGCCGCCGCTAGCGCTCTGCTTCTCAATGATGCGTACATTGTTGTCTCCAGTTATCAGAGGGAAAGGGCGCCCTCGTCGTGTTCGCTGCTCTAGATCACTCCTCGCTCACGCAAGGCCGAAACCTCGTCTGCTGTCATGCCCAGCAAGTTCTCGTACACCTCGGCGTTGGACTCCCCGAGCATCTGTCCGGCATGACGTACTTCGCCCGGACTGCGAGAAAGCTTGGGCACAATGCCTTGCATGCGCAGCGGGCCAAGCTCCTTGTCATCCACCGTGATGACCATCTCGCGCGCCAAGATGTGCGGATCGTTGATCAGGTCTGCGGCACTCTTGACGGGAGTGCCGGGGGCGCCGTGTTCCTGGAAGGCCGCGTCCACCTGCGCAAGGGTATGGCCCGCCATCCAGGCCTCGACCGCCTCGGCGAAGGCATCGCGGTTCTGCATGCATCGCTCGAAAGTGTTGAATCGGTCGTCTTCAGCCAGTCCCATCGCGCGCAGCACGTCCTGCGCGCTTCGCTGCGTCACCGCCGAGAACGAGAAATGACCACCATCCTGGGTCCTGAACAGGCCGGTATAGGGCACGTTGCGGTGATTGCTTCCGCTGCGTTCCAGGACCTTGCCGAGCTGATCGAGCACCACCACCTGCTGCTCGATCTGGCGAAAGAGCCCTTCGTACAGGCCGATGTCCACGACCTGGCCAACGCCCCCGCCCTGCGCGTCGCGCCAGTACAGGGCCATCATCACGCCCATCGCGGCCCACGTCCCGGCAACGGTGTCGCCGACGGACATGTGGGAATGCGAGGGCGGGCCGTCGGGCTCTCCCGTAATGTGCGCGAATCCCGCGAAGGCCTCGCCAACGCGGCCATAGGCCCGGCGGCCGGCGTACGGGCCTGTTTGCCCGAAGCCTGAAAGACGGCACATCACCAGGCGGGGATTGACAGCGGACAGTTCCTCCCAGCCCAGCCCCAGGCGCTCCATCACGCCCGGCCTAAAGTTCTCGACGAGCACGTCCGACTTCGCCACCAACTGCAGAAAGATCGCCTTGCCCTCGGGATGCTTGAGATCGAGCGTGACGGACCTCTTGTTGCGCGCCTGCATCTTGTAGAAGAGCCCGACACCCTCCTTTGGATAGATCCAGCGCAACGGATCACCACTGACAGGCCGCTCCACCTTGATCACGTCCGCGCCGAAATCCGCCATGACCGAGGCGACGAACGGCCCCGCCACCACGTGTCCGATGTCGAGGACGCGGATGCCTTCGAAAACGCCTTCAGCGAGCATTGCTGGCCTCCTGCCGCCGAAGCTGGGAAGCATTGAGCGGCTTCATGGTTCAACACCCCACTCGCGAAGAATCTCTTCGCTGTGCTCGCCCAGGTCGGGCGCCCGCTGGAAGTTCTCAGCCTTGCGGCGATGTGCTTCGCCCAGCGTCAGCCCGGCCTTGATCGCCGAGGCTGAAGTGATCGATGTCGGCGGAACCGGTACACGGACCTCGTCGCCGTGTTGGCTGTATGTTGCTAGCGTACCGTTGGCTGCCGCATGAGGGCTATACATCGCCTCCCGCCAGTCCAGTACCGGTGCTACCGGGACCTGCGCAGCGCTCAGCAGGGCAATCCATTCGTCGCGATCACGCCGGGCCATGTGCGCTCCGATCAGCTCACGCTCACCGAGCGCCGCATAGGCGCCTCCCATGTCGACGCCGCTGGACCAATCCCCACGACCTCTTACTTCATCAGGCAACTCCAAGACCTTGCAGAAAGACTCCCAGAATCTGCGTTCGATGGGACAGACCAGGATCGCCTGGCCGTCCTTCGTGCCGTACACGGCGTAGCGCGATCCCAGGTCGCGATAGTTCGGCCAGGCTTCCTGCAGATTGGCGAAGGTGGCTTGATCGCGCCATTGCGCAGCGAGCGCCGCCTCCCAGATCGACACGTGCACGATCTGGCCGCCGCCGCCCTGGCTGCGACGAAGGAGCGCAGCGTAGATGCCGGCAACCGCTTCCACGCCCGCCATGGTGGTCCCGACGGAGCGATAGCGCTCGGGGATCTCGGGCTTGCCATCTGCCCACTCCAGGGCCAGAGATCCCGCCAAGGCATCCATGTTCAGGCCGTGCGCCGGAAGGAAAGCCCATTCGCCGGCCACGCCGTAGCCGGTGATCGCGCAGTAGACGAGCTGATCGTTGATGGCCAGCACGCTTGCGACATCGAGCCCCATGCGCTGGGCCTGCTGCGGGTGGTTGCCCACGATTACCACGTCAGCCCAGCGAGCCGCAGCCGCCACCACGCGAGGCCACAAGGGCGAGCGCCGCTCGATCGCCAGGCTGCGGGTTCCGGGATTGAGACTCAGGTGATGGATCCCGTCCTCGTGGAACATCGGTGGAAACTGGCGGTTGCCGTCTCCGTGCACCGGGTGCTCCACCTTGATCACGTCGGCGCCCATCTGGACGAGCCTGCGGCTCGCCACCGGGCCGGACAGGTGCGTCGAGAAGTCAACGACTCTGGGCGACTTGTGCATGCTCTTTGGCCAGTTCGGGGACGTGCACGACACCTTGGATCGCGTAGTGCTCGATTTCCAGAGAGGAGTAGCCTATCTCCCTGAGCACCTCCGCCGTGTGCTGACCGTACAGGGGGGGCGGCCGACGGATGCCGCCTGGGGTGCCGGACATCATGATTGGGGGCGCCAATTGGGGAATGGCACCGAGCTTGGGGTGTTCGACCGACTGCACCATCCCGAGCGCCTGCATCTGCGGATGCTCAAGCATCTGCGGAATGGTCAGCATCGGCCCGAACAGCGCACCGGCCTCGTGGAAGATCTGCTCCCACTCGCTCACCGTGCGCTGGGCGAAGAGCTCTCCAAGTATTTGATTGAGGGCATTGCGGTTTTCCATGCGCGAAAGATTGGTCGCGAACCTCGGATCGGCAATGAGATCGGGCTTGCCCAGGGCGGCGCAGAACCTCGGCCAGCTGTCCAGCGTCCATGCCCCCGCCACTACGTCGCCGTCCTTGGCTCGATAGCGCTGGTAGGGCGTGACAGCGCTGTGCGCGCTTCCTTCCCGCCGCGGCTCGCGCCCCGTGCCCCAGTAGGTGGCCAGCCGTGTCGTCAACCCGAAGGCGAGTGCCGCAAGCATTGGTACGTCGACGCGCTGCCCCTTGCCCGTCCGGTGGCGCGCCAGCAAGCCCAGCAGCGCGCCTTGCACCGCGACCATTGCCGACGAGTAGTCCGCGATGGGAATGCCGACCAATACCCCGTCGCGCTCCGCCTCGCCCGTGACCGACATCACGCCCGACATGGCCTGGACCACGGGGTCTGTGCCGGGCGCCCTTGCATAGGGGCCGCTCTGGCCAAATGCGCTGACCGACAGATAGATCAGGCGTTCGTTGAGCGCGGACATCTGCTCATAGCCGATTCCCATCTCCTCGGCCACGCCGGGACGAAAGTTCTCGGCCAGGATGTCCGCGCGTTCGGCGAGCCGCCGCACGATCTCTTTGGCCTCTGCCCTGCGCAGGTCGAGCGCCATGCTGCGCTTGCTGCGATTCCAGATCGGGAACAGCCCGGACTCGCCATCGATGAAGGCCGTCCCCATCGTGCGGGTCGGGTCGCCGTGCGGCATCGACTCGATCTTCACCACATCGGCGCCGAAGTCGCCAAGCAGCAATGTCCCGTAAGGACCTGACATGTGCCGGGTGAAATCCACCACGCGCGTGCCCTCGAGCACATCTTGCATTCGGGTTGTCTCCATCGAGCGCCACGAGGACGCACCATGCACCCCTTTGACGTGATATCGATATTATTATCGATATGATACATGGACGCAAGGTCGCGCTTCGCCGAAGCCGGCGATGCGCGGACCGACCAGCCGCTTGGGGGTTGCGGCGACTGCGCCAAAATTGCGCCATGACAGTCGAACCCACACCCTCCGCGCAGCGTGAACGATCACGCTGGAAGGAAATTGCCGAGGCTCTGGAACTCGACATCATTGTTGGGCGACTGCACTTGCGTGAGCATCTGATTGAGGACGAGGTGATGCGGCGCTTTGACGCGTCACGCTATGCGGTTCGGCGCGCCTTCGAAGAGATGCACGCGCTGGGATTGGTCACGCGCAGCGAGAACCGAGGCGTGCGTATCCGTGGCTTCACGGCGAAGGAAGTCGCTGACCTGTTCGACCTACGGGTCATCCTGGAGTCGGCCGCGGCGCGCCAGATCCCGATGCCGGTCCCTGAGCCCCTGGTGGCAAAACTGGAGGACATCCAGCGCCAGCATGACGAAGCGGCGAGGACAGGGGATTTCTTTGCTCTGTTTCAGCTCAACAATGATTTTCACCAGACGCTTTTCAGCACTTGCGGCAATAACGAATTGATCGACGCGATCGCCCGTTACTCGCTTCAGGTACAACCCATCCGCATGCAGTTTGTGCATGATGAGGGGCGTCGCCACGATGTGGCGAAAGAACACTGGGCAATGATTGAGGCGGTATCTACTCAGGATAGCGATGCATTGGTCACGATCTGCGCGAACCACCTCACCGTCACCAAGAAGATGTTCTTGCGAAGCCTCGGGATACCCACTGTCCGCACTGACCCTGCCTAGGGAAGGTCTGAACAACTCGAAACGCAGGCAGCGCACAGGCCGTTCGAGTCGAGATGGTCCATAGGACTTGCGATCGCGGTCGCGTCAAGGTGGGGGTTCGGCCGTGTTTGCGGCCTTCA
>Ga0164243_10001989_pt1 | contig 34268 bp, 28 predicted proteins | sample OricompcompostOP_FD_108781 | JGI IMG/M metagenome (GOLD analysis project Ga0164243, IMG submission 108781) | Organic Plus compost microbial communities from Emeryville, California, USA - Original compost - Organic plus compost (OP) | ecosystem: Engineered > Solid waste > Mixed feedstock >...
AACCAATGTAAATCTTTGATTTTAAAACATACGTTTTTGGATAGGTGCCTTTTAAAACAGTTTTTAAACTGTCTGCTTTTGATTTGTTGGCGAACATACCGGAAACAACAATCATTTCGGTAGGATATTGCTTAGGTTCTATTGTGTTTTCCGTATAAAAATAAGCGTTTTCAATGCTTAAAGTTTCCGATTCAAATCTGCGTGGAAAATATTCACCACGGTACAATTCATCTTCATTTTCTTCGGGTAAAACAATTTGTTGTTTGGTTTTGTCAAAATATCTGCCCATGGTATCAATTTCAAGGTGGTATTGTTCATTGATTGCCAGCATGGTATTTTTTAAATCGTTATACACAAAACTTTTGTGGGGAATCACCAGATAATAATCTGCATATTGTGCTCTCTCAAAATCTGAATAAGTTGAAGTGTCCGTAAAATGATCTTTAGACGAATTACAGCTTATTAAAAACAAAAGAAAACCCAGATATTTCATTTTTTTATAACTAAATTACTGTATTTTTTTCATTAAAAGAAGTTGGTGCTTGCAACAAATTTTGATTTTTATGGAATTATTTCTGTTTTGTTTTATAGGTGTCTTTTTTGTTTGATTTTATGATAAAAATGCGAATTTTTAGGTAAAAGCGATTTCTTATGATTGCAATCATAAAATCAGGGGTGAAAAGGCTGGTATTTTTGCTAAAAATAAAATTAAGATCACATGTTGTCAAATAAACAAAAAGAAATTATTTTAAGTACTGTGCCTTTATTACGTGAGGGCGGAGTAGCGCTAACCACGCATTTTTACAACAGAATGTTTACACATCATCCCGAATTAAAAAATCTGTTCAATATGGGGAATCAACAATCGGGCAAACAGCAAACAGCTTTGGCTTTGGCGGTTTTAGCTTATGCTGAAAATATTTCAAATCCGGCAGTTTTAATGCCAGCTGTTGATTTAATCGGACACAAACACACCAGTTTAAACATTCAGCCGGAACAATATGAGATTGTTGGTATGCATTTATTGGCATCTATCAAAGAAGTGCTTCAGGATTTGGCTACCGATGAGGTTTTAGATGCGTGGAAAGCAGCTTATGGTCAATTGGCTCAGCTAATGATCGGTCACGAAGCCAAAATGTATCAGGATAAAGAACAAACCGGCGGACAATGGGTGGGATGGAAGAATTTTGTGGTAGAACGTAAAGAAAAAGAATCCGCAGAAATTACATCTTTCTATTTGGTAACAGAAGACGGTTCTGAAGCTCCAAATTTCATTCCCGGTCAGTTTGTAAGTGTAAAGGTTTTTCTTCCCAATATCAATTTAACACAAATTAGACAGTACAGTATTTCGTGTGCACCAAACAAGAATTATTTAAGAATATCGGTAAAACGTGAACGCAACGAAAAGTTAGATGTAAACGGAATGATCAGTAATTTTTTACACGATGAAATTCACGAAGGAAGTGTGTTGTCATTAAGTGCACCGGCAGGAAATTTTACGTTGCAGAATCTATTTTCTAAAAAAGTATTTATAAGCGGCGGTATAGGTCAAACACCATTGCTTTCTATGTTGGAGTATTTAGAGGATACATCAGATAAAAATGAATTGGTTTGGATCCACGCCTGTAGAAATGCCGAAGTTCGCGCCTTTGCAGATTGTATTGATTCCATCGCAGAAACAAATACCCAGGTAAAACAGCATCAGTTTTATGATGTGGTTGATGAAACATTGGCAGAAAAAGGAGTATATAAAGGTATGTTAGATTTTTCTAAAATTGATAAATGGCAGTTTGAATCCAATGCAGAGTATTATATTTGCGGACCAAAACCTTTTATAGAAAAAGCAGTAAAAGAACTCACTGATAATAAAGTAAACGAAGAACATATTTTTTATGAAGAATTCGGACCAAAGTCAATTTAATAAAAAAAAATAATTAATAAAAATCAGAGAAGCACCGCTTCTCTTTTTGTGCATATGAACAATAGTGTAGTAACAAAGAAAAATTTTTTATGGGTAAAATGGAGCCGTGTGGTATATTGCGCGGCTTTAGTAGGAATTACGGTTGGATTAATTACCCTGATGTTTAAAAATTTGGTCGAAGAATACGAACATTTGTTGTATAATAAAGCAATAAATTTTAAGTTGTTTTTCTTTATTTTTCCGGTAATCGGATTAATGATTATTCATTTTCTTAGAATGTACGTTTTTAACAAAAAGAAAAACAAAGGAATATCCGAAGTGTTAGAAGCAGTACGTAACGATAAAAAACTACCGGCATATAAAGTTCCTTCGCATTTCTTCAACGGATTTTTAACTGTGGTTTTTGGTGGTAGTACGGGTATCGAGGTTTCAACTGTGGTAGCTACTTCGGCATTGGGAGATATGGCATCGCGTAAAGACCCTATTTTTAAAAAATACCGTAAAGAATTTATCGGTTCGGCTATTGCCTGCGGAGTTACACTACTATTTTGTAGTCCATTGGCAGGACTGTTTTTTTCATACGAAACCATTGGTAAACAGCGAACAAAAGTTTTCTGGATTACACATTTGGTTAGTGTTAGTTTTGCAACTTTGATTCTATTGTTAATGAATGTTAACCCGGTATTTAATTTAGGTAATCACGATACAGTAATTCATTATCAGGCAATACCGTTTTTTGTGATATTAAGCCTGTTGGCTGCGTTATATGGCGTATATATGACCAAAATGGTTACCTGGATAAAAAGTAAAAATTTCCTTGATTTTAATCCGTATTTACAAATTTTAATCGGCGGTTTGCTATTGGGCGGCTTGTTGTTTGTGCTGCCACAACTTTATGGCGATGGCTACCACGCCATAGAAAACATTATTCACAACAATCGTTTTGTGTCTGTTGGTTTTTGGTTTTTGTTAGGTGCGTTGGTTTTTAAACCATTTGCAACAGGTTTTTCTTTAAAATTAGGTGGCGATGGCGGCGTTTTTGCTCCCAGTATTTTTGGTGGGGCAATAATGGGGGCATTGATAGGATTCATTGTACAAACCTATTTTTTTTCCGATGCACAAATAATTAATTTCGTGATCTTAGGCGTTGGGTTAACAGTGGCAGCAACGCTTCATGCTCCTTTTACCGCATTGTTTTTAACCTTTGGTATGTTTAACTCTTACGGATTATGGATACCTTTAATTATTTTGGTATTCTTAAGCTTTTTTATTTCAAAAAGAATATTTCCGTACACTGTTTATACCCTGGCGTTAAAAAAATGATTTTTTCATTGAAAAATTTTAAATAACGTACCAATTCTTACGTTAAAAATATTTATTTAAATCGTCTTATATTTGTAGTTCTTAGGTTAAAGCTATGATTAAAGTAGATTTGTTATTAAGTTGTGGTGCCACGTTGCGTAAGGTAGAAAAAAACGAAATGATTTTTGAAGCCGGACAATTTCCCTCGTACTATTATCAGGTAGTTGAAGGAAAAGTAAAAATGAATAATTACAGCGACGATGGCAAAGAGTTTATACAGGATATTTTTACTGCAGGTCGCAGTTTTGGCGAGCCGCCCTTGTTTATAAATGAACGTTATCCGGCAAATGCCATTGCCATAACTAAAGGTGTGGTGGTTCAGATCACCAAAACACTTTTTTATGAAATGCTGAGAAACGATCCCGAAATATCTATAGAAATTAACCGTAGTTTGGCACGTCGTTTATTTTATAAATCAATCATGGCACCTGAACTTTCATCGCAAAGTCCTGAAAAGCGTCTGCTTAAATTGTTACATTACCTTAAAGAACAGCAAAACGATATTAACAAAGCGTTTATGGTTGAATTATCGCGCCAGCAATTGGCCGATTTAACAGGTTTACGCGTGGAAACAGTAATCAGAACCATAAAGCAATTAGAAAAGCAAAAAGAACTTACTATTGTAGAAGGGAAAATTTATTTGTGAGGCAGTTTTTTTAACGATAAATCGTTTTTTTAGTTGATGAATAAATTTCTGGACGACTAATTTCATCCGGAGTTTTTTATAAATGAAATGTTATTTTTTTACAATCTTTTCAAAATAAAATAGGAATTTTAAAGTTATTATAGTTTATTTGAACCCAAAATCAAACTTTACTATCAATGAAATCGTATTCCGTTTTTGAAATTAACGACATTTTGAAGGGAACCATTATTGGAACAACTTCTCAAAATATCACAGCAACCGAAGAACTTACCCGAGCAAAACAGTCACACATTTCTTTTATAGGAAACAAGAAATACGAAAAACTATGGGAAACATCAGCAGCAAGTGTAGCCGTTGTAAATAAAGATATTTCTATTGAACCGGGCGAAAACCGAGCGTTTATTCAAGTAGATAATGCCGATTTGGCTATGAGTCAGGTTTTAGAATTATTTGCTTCGCCAATGCCCGAGTTTTCTGTTGATATTCATCCTACCGCGGTAATTGATGATTCGGCTAAAATTGGTAACGGAGTAAAAATAGGAGCTGGTTGTTACGTTGGCCCGCGTACCGAAATTGGCGACGGAACTATTCTGTACCCCAACGTAACTGTTTTAGACGATTGTATTATTGGCAAGCAAACCACCATTTGGTCGGGAACCGTAGTGCGCGAACGCAGTAAAATTGGTCATCAGTGCATCATCCATCCAAACGCAACTATTGGAGCCGATGGTTTTGGATTTCGTCCGTGTGCCGAACGTGGATTGGTAAAAATCCCGCAAATCGGTGATGTAGTTATTGGCAATCAGGTCGAAATAGGAGCAAATGCTTGTGTAGATCGCGGTAAATTCAGCTCAACCATTATTGGCGATGGCTGTAAAATAGACAACTTAGTACAAATTGGTCACAACAGCGAATTAGGTATGTTTTGTATTATGGCTGGTAACAGCGGTTTGGCAGGATCGGTTAAATTAGGTAACGGTGTAATTATTGGCGGCAGTGCATCAATTAAAGACCATACAACCATTGGCGACCGTGCCGTTATTGGTGCAGGTTCCGGTGTAACAGGTGATGTAGCTGCCGGTAAAACCATGTTGGGTTACCCAGCGTTAGAAGCCCGCGATACCCTAAAACAATGGGCTTTTATGAAACGTTTGTTAAAGGAAAGTAAGCAATGATTTAATTATGTATAGGAAAGGTTTTTTATTTATATTATTAATCTTTTTTATTGGGTGTAAAGCTTACCAAGTTGCATTTGATTCAGATAAAATGCGTTACTATGATAAAAATAATTACGATGTATATGTAAATGAAATTCCTTGTAAAGTTTATGATTTATCTTTTTTAGATAAATCTATTATTAAAAAAGTTAAGGTTAATAAAAGCAATAAAACATTACAAATAGAAACCTATAATAATGTTGTGCTTATTCAAGGAAAAGAAATCTCTGATAAATTAAGTTTTAAATTTGATATGGTTTTTATTAATGGAATGCCATTCTCTAATAATAAATTTAATAACAGTTTTTATTTAAAGAACTCAATAAGAATTATTAAGAAGGTTAACAAGGATACAATTCAACCTACAATTCATCGATATTTAGAGAATGATGTATTATGGTTTGAATATGATTATTGAAGAAGTTTTTGTAAGAATAAATCATATGATCAAATTAATAAACAGAGATTTAGCTTTAGTAAAATATAGAAACTTTCCTTTGTTAGCATACGATGAAACTTTAGATGATTATTTTTCTTATTGTCCTGAATATGTAGGTTTTTATTGGATAAAGTTAAAAGAGGAAAACAATACCGTTTTAATAGATGAGTTATTGAAATTATTGAATTTTTTTGAAACTAAAGAGTTAATATTTTTAGGACAGATTGATAAAACTTGGATTTCAAAACTAATGTCTAAACGGTTTAGTTCTGTTATTTACAATAAAGCTATTAAGTTTTTCAAAAGCAGTGCTATTTGGACAAAGTTTAACTTAGCTGCATACTAAAAAAAGATTTTACCTCGTTAATTAAATAAATCGCAAATGATATAATTATGAAAAAATCATTTTTAAACATTTTATCCGTGGCTTTCGTACTGACTACCATTGGTATTGTAATGGACGGCGACGTTGTAAAAACAACAATGCTTGTCCGCCTTTCGGAGTTTTTTTTAATGTGGGGAATTATTAGTTTGATTGTGGTATTATTCTATTTCCCGATTAAGTATTTGTTACGTAGTAAGAAAATAGTATAAATGAAATTCTACCGAATCTCTCCTGTAAATAGGAGAGATTTTTTATTACAAAAACTACTTTTTCTTAAGAATCCCTTTTTTGAGTAATTTTTCTACATACTTCCAGAATAATTGTTATGTTATTATATACTCAGAAATTTTTTTAACGGATTACGTAATAATGTGTTCATCTTTTATAAAACGTAGGTTTAACTATTTTATCTGGTCCTATTTATAAATAAAACCGGGCTCATTTAATATTGTTTGGGTTGGTTCTTGTATTTCTTGGTTGAAGACTTACAATATTCAATTAAAAAATAATTATATGCGTTTTATTATCATTTTACTCTTTTTTATTCTACAATTTAATGTTACACAGGCACAACGATTTAATAATTTTTCAATAGAATTAGGTGGAGGAGCTCATTTCCCGTTTAATCCAAAAGATTCAAAAAATAAGGCAAATCTTTCTAATTTTAATTCTCTTAAACAATTTCAAGTTTCGGGGCGGTATATGTTCAATGAAAAAATTGGACTGAAGGGACAGTATGGTTACTTTTATTTTCAGGATAAAGAAAATCATTTGAACAAGTCAACAATGCACAAAATTACTTTGGAAGCTGTTTATAATTTAGGCGAAGCACTGAATTTTAATTTACAAGAGCGTTTTACATTATTGATGCATGGTGGAGCAGGAATTTCGTTATTAGAACCCAAAGACCGCGATGTTTATGAGAAGATTGGTAATTTACAACTTGGAGTTACTCCTTTGGTAAAAATAAGCGATCAGGTTGCTTTTTATCTGGATGTAACACCTGTTTTAAATTTAATGCAGCATTATTCTTACGGAGGTGACCTTCTTGATCCTGATTACAAGGCTCAAACCGGATTTTTTCTAACAGCAAATGCAGGTTTTGTATTTTATTTAGGAAATAGAAACCATCACGCAGATTGGTATTAAGAAGAACCTGATTAAAAAACTAAAAACTCCCGAAGAAATTCGGGAGTTTTGTTTTACACACAGAATATTATCAATTAAATATCTGTTTGTACATATACATCTATACAATATACATTGTACTAAAATTAAGCCTCCATATAAGCTTCAATAGGTGCACAAGAACAAACCAGGTTTCTGTCGCCATACGCATCGTCAACTCTGCGTACGCTTGGCCAGAATTTGTTTTCTGCTACATATTCTAACGGATACGCTGCTTTTTCACGAGAATATGGTTGTTCCCAAGTTTCGGCAGTTAACATAGCTAACGTATGCGGTGCGTTTTTCAATACGTTATTGGTATCTTCTGCTGTTACCGCTTCAATTTCTTTACGAATTGAAAGCATCGCATCACAAAAACGGTCTAATTCTGCTACGTCTTCCGATTCGGTTGGTTCAATCATTAATGTTCCTGCAACCGGGAAAGAAACCGTAGGTGCGTGGAAACCGTAATCCATTAAACGTTTTGCAATATCGGTAACTTCAATACCTTTTGCTTTAAACATACGGCAATCGATAATCATTTCGTGAGCCGCACGTCCGCGTTCTCCTGAATACAATACGTCGTAACCTTCGCTTAAACGCGCTTTCATATAGTTCGCATTTAAGATAGCTGTCATGGTAGATTGTTTCAAACCATCGGCACCTAACATCGAAATATATCCGTAAGAAATCAAACAAACCAAAGCCGAACCGTACGGAGCTGCCGAAATTGCCGTGATCGCGTGATCGCCACCAACTTTTATAACAGGGTTTGTAGGTAAAAACGGTACTAAATGTTGAGCCACACAGATTGGACCCACACCAGGACCACCACCACCGTGAGGAATTGCAAAGGTTTTGTGTAAGTTTAAGTGACAAACATCGGCACCAATTCTCGCAGGGTTAGTCAAGCCAACCTGAGCGTTCATATTGGCACCATCCATATAAACCTGTCCGCCGTTTGCGTGGATCAAATCAGTAATTTCAATGATCGATGATTCGTAAACACCGTGCGTAGAAGGGTAAGTAATCATTACACAAGATAAATTGTCTTTGTGTAATTCTGCTTTTGCTCTTAAATCATCCACATCAATATTTCCTTCTGCTGTTGTTTTGGTAACAACCACTTTCATACCCGCCATTGCTGCCGATGCAGGGTTTGTTCCGTGAGCCGATGCAGGAATCAATGCAATGTTTCTGTGCCCTTCGCCACGAGATTCATGATACGCGCGAATAACCATTAAACCGGCATATTCACCTTGTGCACCAGAGTTTGGCTGTAACGTAGTTCCTGCAAAACCGGTAATTACGTTTAATTGTTGCTCTAATTTATGCAACATGGTTAAATATCCTTTGGTTTGATCTGCCGGAGCAAAAGGGTGGATGTTGTTCCAATTAGGGTTGCTTAAAGGCAACATTTCTGCTGCTGCATTCAACTTCATGGTACAAGACCCCAATGAAATCATTGAATGATTTAAAGAAAGGTCTTTACGCTCTAATTTTTTGATGTAACGCATCAATTGTGATTCTGAATGATATGTATTGAATACATCGTGTTCCAAGAATGTTGAAGTTCTTTCTAATTTAACCGGAATTAAAGCCTCTTGGGAAAATTCTGTAATCGCCTCGAATGATTTTCCTGCAACTTCAGCAAAAATAGAAATGACCGAATTAACATCTGCTAAAGAAATCGTTTCGTTTACAGAAATTGAAACAGTATTTGTATCAACATAATAAAAGTTAAATTCTTTAGCTTCGGCAATGGCTTTTACTTTAGCAGTATCGGCTTTTACTAAAATGGTATCGAAATAAGAATTGTTTAATTGTTCAAAACCTAACTTCGTTAATTCGGTTTCGATAGTAACTGCTTTAGCGTGTGCTTCGTTTGCAATGCGGCGTAAACCTTGTGGCCCGTGATACACAGCGTACATACCTGCCATAACAGCCAATAAAACCTGCGCGGTACAAATGTTAGAAGTTGCTTTTTCGCGTTTAATGTGTTGCTCGCGTGTCTGCAATGCCATACGCAAAGCACGGTTGCCGTTCGCATCCTGAGAAACCCCAATGATACGGCCCGGCATAGAACGTTTGTATTCTTCTTTTGTAGCGAAGAAACCAGCGTGTGGTCCACCAAAGCCTAACGGAATACCAAAACGTTGTGTGGTTCCTACTACCACATCAGCACCCATTTCTCCTGGAGATTTTAAACGCACTAATGATAAAATGTCAGCGGCAACTGCTACTGTAATACTTTTTGAATGTGCTTGATTAATGAAATCTTCATAATCAAAAACTTGTCCGTATTTACCCGGATATTGTAAAATAGCACCAAAGAATTCTTCAGAAAAATCAAAATTTTCGTGGTTTCCTACAACTAATTCAACACCAATTGGCGTAGAACGTGTTTGTAATACTGATAACGTCTGAGGTAGAATTTCTTCAGAAACGAAGAATTTATTTACATTATTTTTCTTTTGATCTCTTGTACGAACATCAAACAACAATGCCATAGCTTCGGCAGCTGCGGTAGATTCGTCTAACAAAGAAGCATTTGCAATTTCCATTCCTGTTAATTCAATAACCGTTGTTTGGAAATTTAATAAAGCTTCTAAACGCCCTTGCGCAATTTCAGCCTGATAAGGCGTGTAAGCAGTGTACCATCCCGGGTTTTCAAAAATGTTTCGTTGGATTACAGCCGGAACGATTGCCTCGTTATATCCTAAACCAATCATTGATTTGAATACTTTGTTTTGTGCACCTAAAGCGGTTGCGTGTGCCAAATATTCGTATTCTGTCATTGCCGGATCTAAAACGATGTCTTTCTCTAAACGAATTTTGTCGGGAAAAGTTTCGTATAATAACTGATCCATATCTTTTACACCCACAGTATCAAACATGTGTTGTAAATCGGTTGCTCGTGGACCAATATGTCTTAAAGCAAAAGCGTTTGTTTTCATCTGCTGCTAATAAAAATTATAGTTGTGTTTAAAGCAAGCAAAAATACAACTAAAATTTGATTAATTTTATCGAAAATAAAAAATAAAGTGTTGTGAATAGCAACAAGTTATGAAGCAATGAAGTAAGCGTAATTTTAAAAATAAAGCCGATCCCTAAAGACCGGCTTTAACACACGTAAAAATGAATAAAACCTATTCGGTTATCTTAAATATTGTTTCGCCATAATGTACTTTTCCGTACATGTCAGTGGCTTTTACTTTAATGGTATGTTCGCCTGTATTAAGACTGGTTGGTAATTTTGCAGACCATAAATGCGTTGATGACATGGATTTTGATGGTCGGCGGCCTTTTACGGCTGTTTCTGAAACGTCCCATTTATAAAAAGTGCTTTCGTATGCCGGGTCACCTTCATTGGCGAAGCCCATTTTTTTCCATTCGCCACCGTCCACGCTGTATAAAACTTCGTTTTCAGACGATCCCATAAATACGTTGGCGTAAAATGAATGACGACTTTTTTCTGCTTTAAACACTTCTTTTGGTGCAAATACATTGATTTGATATGTTGCCGGTTTTCCTGCTACTTTGTAATCTACTTCATATTTGTTGCCGTTAAAATGAATCAGTGCATAGCCTTTCGGTGTACCGTCACGCATGGTTGAAACAGGCACTCCCTGTTCGTTCATTTCGCCAGAATACCAATCGCCCGATGTGGTTCCTACATTGTATTCGTGATGCGGTTTTTTTTGTTTCCAACCTTTATCTTTTCCGTAAAAAATTTGTTGCTGAATGTGTGTATGTGCAGAAAGAGATAAGGTATTCGGAAACTCTTTTAACAGCTCAAACAAGCGTTCGCGGTCAGTAGCTCTGAACCATTCGTTGTTATTATCTTCTAACGGAATATGGAAAGAAAGTACTACTAAATGATCTTTAGGTACAAACTTTAAATCGTTTTCAACAAATTTTAACTGATCTTCTCGCAAACCACCCCAATAACTTTTGCCATCACGCGGATCGGGATACAATATGTTATCTAAAATAATAAAGTGTACTTTTCCGTAATTGAACGAAAAATTATTCGGACCAAAATTTGATTCGTACGTTTCGTCAGAAAGTTCGTCTGTTTTTGCGTCGTAATTCATATCGTGGTTTCCCATTACATTGTACCATGGCAAGCCAATTTGCTTTATGGCATTTTTATAATCTGGATGCAATGATAAATCGTCGCCCACCAAATCACCTAAACTGATACCAAAAACAGCTTTGCTTTTATCTATTTCGTTAACAACGTCGGTGATGAAATACTGAACTTCTTCTTTGGTATAAGCTTGCGGGTCACCAAAAGTGAAAGCTGTAAACTGAGAAGATTCTTTAGACGAAACCAAAGCAAAATCTAATGATTCAGGTAATTTACCAGATGGTTGAACGCCTTGATATTTACTTTGTGGCGAGCCTTGCGGTTTATGCAGATAGTAAAATTTTGGCAAGTTGTAATTATCTAAATGAAACTGATAACCCGATGGTTTAATCACAAATATTGGAGAATCGTTGGTAACATCTAATTCGTAATTTCCGTTTTTATCGGTTGGTACCACATCTATTCCGTTACTTACCAAAACATTTGCAATTCCTTTTTCTTTTTTGTCTTTTTTACCATTATTGTTTACATCTTCATAAACAATTCCTTTTACTTTTTCTTGTGCGTGTGCAATACTTGTTAAAGCTAAAAGAACAAATGAAGCACAAAATAATTTTTTCATAGTTGTATAAAAATTTGTTGTTTGCAAAAGAACTGCACACAGTTAACTTTTCAAATTTTCTGCATTTAAGAAATTATTAATAAAAATCTGCTGTGCTGTGTTTTTCGTAACACTTGGTACACATTTAAATAAATTTTTGTTAACTGCAGCAAATACGGGGCTTTCAAAAAATCAAACGTACTTTGTGGAGCTTAAAAAACAAACACATTAACCATTTTAATCAACAAAATTTAACTAATCTTTAGTAAAAGAAGAAATGAAAAAAAATCCGCGTACGGCAGCTCATTTTCTAAAAATGATGTTATTTGCCTCGGCAACATTAAGTACATCGTACATTTGGTCATCGCCCACCCATTCACAAAATGTTATTGCATTACAACAAACAGGTAAAATTATTACGGGAAAGGTTGTAGATAAAAATAACCAACCATTAGAAGGTGTAACAGTTTATGTGAAAGGAGCAGATTATGGTACAGAAACAAACGCATCGGGAGTGTTTGAACTTGAAGTTCCTGAAAACGCCACTCTGGTTTTTTCTTATTTAGGATATGACGATGTAACACAGACCATTACTGGTGCTAATTTTCTAAACATTGTTCTTCATGAAGATACAGAAGGACAATTAGATGAAATTGTAATTACAGCACTTGGAATTGCCCGTGAAGAAAAGCAATTGGGCTATTCACAACAAAAACTTTCAAATGAAACCTTCACCGATGCCCGTTCGAACAATTGGGTAGATAACATGAAAGGAAAAGTTCCGGGAATGAGTTTTACTTCGTCAAGCTCAGGACCAATGGGATCTACACAAGTGGTTTTACGTGGAAACCGTTCGGTTGATTCTAACAAAAACGGAGCTTTAATCGTAGTAGATGGTATCCCAATTAATTCCGGAATGTCTTCTTCGGGCGAAGGAAACGGTTATTTATCATCAGATTCTCCGGTAGATTTTGGTAACGGTATGTCAGACATCAATCCGGAAGATATCGAATCGGTAACGGTTCTGAAAGGTGCAGGGGCAACGGCTTTGTACGGATCTCGTGCTGCTAACGGAGCAATCATGATTACCACAAAATCAGGTAAAAAAAATCAAGGATTGGGCATTACCTTTAATTCTAACATAAGTATCGATGTTATTCAACACTGGCCAGACTGGCAAACACAGTACGGGTCAGGTACGGGAAAGGCTTTTAACAGCAACGGCGAACTGTACTATTCTTATCAGGCAAGTGAAGACGGTGCGGCCACACAAAGTAATTTAGGCTTTGGACCGCGTTTTAACGGACAGTATTATTATCAGTACGATCCTACAACAGGAACAATGGGTACCCAACGTACGCTTTGGCAAAATTATGACAATGCCCGCAAAGGTTTCTGGAGAACCGGAACCACATTAACCAACAGTTTGTCTTTCGCTGCCGGTAATGATAAAGGCTCTATGCGTGCATCGGTAACTTATTCCGATAACGAATGGATCATGCCTAATACGGGGTTTGAACGCGTAGCAATATCAACCAAAGGAGACTACGAGATAGCTAAAGGCATTAAATTAAATTCTACAATGAATTACTACAACCGCAGCAGCGGTAATCTGCCTTCAACAGGATATAACAACCACACTATATCATACTTTATGATTCTTACCAATGCCAATAACAATATAGACTGGTATCGAAAAATGTGGTTAGATGAAGGAAAAACCCAATTAAACAGTCCGTTTAGTACGTATTTGGACAACCCTTTTGCTTTGGTAAACGAGGTAATTAACAGTACCAACAGTGACACTTTTACAGGGAATTTAAGTTTAGACATAGATTTTTCTAAGAATTTAAAATTAATGATGCGCTCGGGAATCAACTCTCAAAACGAATTCAGAGAATTAAAACGTCCGTACGATTTAGTGAAATTTGCTACTGGATATTATGAGCGTCAAATGATTAAATCTCAGGAAATCAACACCGATTTCTTATTGACTTATAAAGGCAATGAAACCGATCATTTTAATTACAGCTTATCTGCCGGAGGAAACATCATGAGCAATAAATACCGCCGTATGGACGCCTCTGCAAACGGTTTAGCAGTGCCTGATGTGTATAAATTATCAAACGCCAGTAGTAATGTTTATACAGAATCGGCAGATGCAAATAAAAAGGTAAACAGTATATATGCTTTAGGATCATTCTCTTACCGTAATTTGTTATTCTTGGATCTTACTGCGCGTAATGACTGGTCATCTACCTTGCCACAAGGAAACAATAGTTATTTCTACCCTTCGGCAAACTTGAGTTTTATTTTAAGCGATGCCGTGGCAATGCCTCTTTGGATTGATTTTACCAAATTGCGTGCATCTTGGGCACAGGTAGGTAACGATTCACAACCTTACATTATAAGCAAGTATTATGACAACAGTCCGTTTGTGGGATCAGCCATTACAGATAATCAATTGTTTAATGCTGATTTAAAACCAGAAGAAACTACTTCAACAGAATTTGGTATCGATGCCCGTTTGTTTGGAGATCGTTTAGGGTTTGATGTTGCTTACTACAATACCGTATCAGACAACCAGATTTTGAGTGTACCGTTAGATTATGCCACAGGATATTCAAGTCAGTACATCAATGCTGGTAAAGTTCAAAACCGCGGTATCGAAGCAATGTTATACCTTTCACCCATTAAAACTAAAAACTTTCAGTGGAAAACCACTTTTACGTACGCTAAAAACAAAAACGAAATCTTAGAACTGGCAGCAGGTATTGAAGGAGGAGAAGAGCAGGTATTGGCAACATCGGGTACCGTGTCAATTATTGGTAAAGTAGGTGGTTCTACCGGAGATATGTACGGTTACGGATTTGTTCGTAACGAAGAAGGAAAAATCATTTATGATGCCAATACAGGTTTACCTGTGCGTCCAGAAGAAGAGACCTATCAAGGGAACGCGTATGCTGATTGGAAAGGCGGATGGATGAACAACTTTACTTATAAAGGCTGGAGTTTAGGTGTTACTTTAGACGGATCTTTTGGCGGAAAATTATATTCGCAATCATACCACAAAATGATGGAGCACGGGCACTTAAACGGATCACTGCCTGGTCGTGAAGATGGTTACATTATTGGTGACGGCGTGGTACAAAACGCCGATGGTTCTTACTCGCCAAATACCAAAAAAGTAGCAGTACCCGATTATTATTCAGAATATTACCGCCGTGCCAATGTAGAGGCCAATACGTTTGATGCCACCTGGGTAAAACTTCGTGAGATCAGTATTTCTTACAGCTTCCCTAAATCGTTTTTAGAACGCCATAAATTAAAAGGATTAACGGTAAGCGCATTTGGTAGAAATCTTTACACATGGAGCGATTTCCCAATTTATGATCCTGAAACAGCAGCCTTAAACGGGGCAAATATGGTTCCCGGAGTTGAAATGGGGCAATTGCCATCGCCTGCAACTTATGGCTTTAATTTAAAAGTAAGTTTATAATATCATGAGAAAAATAAAATACAGCATATTAGCATTCATTGCAGCTACAACATTATATAACTGTACTGCTGAATTCGAAGAAATCAATACCGATCCCAACCGATTAGAAACCATTAGTCCGGCATCGTTGCTTAACCCTATTTTATACGGATTGACCAATCACAACTCTTATTCGGCATGGCATAACCGTACGGCGCACTTTATGCAGGGTATTGTACCTTATCCATCTAACGACGCGTTGGGTTATCACCGTTACTGGATTAGTGATGCTATTGGTCAAACCATGTGGAACAACCACTACCGCTGGTTAAAAAACATCGATGAAATGGAAAAAGCTTCTATTGAAGCAGGCGATGTAAATTATCAGGCAATTGCCCTTACTTTAAAAGCGTGGAGTTTTGCCAATCTTACCGATGTTTTTGGTGACATTCCGTTTGAAGAAGCATTAAAAGGTGACGAAGGTATTGTAAAGCCAAAATTTCAACGCCAACAGGTAATTTACCAGGCGGTTTTAGAATATCTGGAACAAGCAAACAGTTTGTACGATACATCGAAATCCTTAATTTATGCTCCCGATTTATTGTATGGAGACAGAGGAGCATCAACCGTTGCAAGCTGGCAAAAACTGACCAATTCATTGCATTTACGTATGCTATTGCGTTTAAGCGATGTGCAACCTGCTGAATCAATTGCAAAAATAAATACCATTTTAAATGATCCGGCAACATATCCGGTGTTCAGCTCATCTGCCGATGATGCCATTTTGATCAATACCGGTGTTTCGCCTAATACCACGCCTTGGCCCCGTATTCAGGATTATGCAGCCGATAAAAAACTTTCTACCTTTTTTGTAGACCAGTTACTGGAATGGAACGATCCGCGTTTACCGTTCTGGGCAACAAAAGCAACCGATAAAGACAAAAACGATATTGGTTACAAAGGGATTCCGTCTGGCTATTCATTCAACGAAGGCGCTATTGATTACAATCCTTCTGCACCAAATAATAACACGGCAGTTGCTCCAATGAAAAACATTATTATGACGTATGCTGAAATTGAATTTATCAAGGCAGAATTGTCATTTAAAGGATTGATTACAGGAGCTGCTGAAACGCATTTTAAACAAGGTACAGAAGCCGCTATGGATATTTGGAACATTGCCATGCCAACCAATTATTTCGATAACGAAAAAACAGCGTATAAAAATACGTTAGAACAAATCATGCTTCAAAAATATTTTGCTTTGTATTTTACAGATAACCAGCAGTGGTTAGAATTCCGCAGAACAGGTTATCCTGAATTACCGTTGCAACCCGGGTTGTATAACGATGGTAAAATGCCGGTTCGTTACCCGTATCCGCAAGATGTTAAACGTCAAAATACCGAGAATTATCAAGATGCCGTAAACAATATGGGAGGTTCTGATGATGCAAATACCCGTGTTTGGTGGGATGTGAAATAATGCGTGCTAATTTTAATATTTCTAAAGCGGTCTTTTATAAAAGACCGCTTTTTATTTAAAGTACTATTTTAACTGATTAAAGATATTCTGTTAAATTTGTAATACTTTTTTAGGTTAGTTTTTTATCACAAACTTAAAAGTGCTTATCTTCAAAAAAAGCAGCTACATGTTATTATTGAAAAAAATATTCGATTTTTACTTAAATGCAAGCATCCACGTTGCGGTTGCAACAGCAGCATTAGTACAGATGACCTTTTATTTTTGCAGGCTTCCGTTTGATGCAACAGTAACAGCATTTGTTTTTTTTGGCACTGTTTTTAGTTATAATTTTATAAAATATGCTTCGTTTGTCGCAAAGCAAAAAACATTCAGTCTCTCATTAAAAAGCATCATTTTTTTTAGCATTTTAAGTTTAATAATAACCGTTTATTGCTTTTTTTGTTTAGAGTTAAAAACGCAGCTGGTTAGTGTTTTATTTGGTGTTTTATGTGTTTTATACGTAATTCCCGTAACAAAATCAAAAACCAATTTGCGCAATTTCGCCGGAATCAAAATTTATATTGTATCTCTTTGCTGGGCTGGTGTTACCACGTTAATTCCAATTATAAATGCCGACTTGCCTATAGAAATAGATGTCATTTATAAATTTCTACAACGATTTCTACTAACATTGATTCTTATTCTTATTTTTGAAATTAACGATTTAAAGTATGATGATGCCCGTTTAAGAACCGTTCCGCAAACCATTGGGGTAACAAAAACCAAACTCTTTATTTACTGCCTGCTTATTCCGTTCTTTTTTCTTGAATTTTTAAAAGTGAATTATTACCCCAATCAATGGATTATCAATTTAATATTGGTTATAACAATTACTTTCTTTACTTATTTTGCTTCTTCAAAACGATCAAAATATTACACCTTGTTCTGGGTTGAAAGTGTACCCATTTTTTGGTTGTTGCTTATAATGTCTTTTAGATTTTAAAAAAGCGGAGAACTTATTGTTTTTCTTTGTGCAGATAGAAATATCTATATTTGTGAAATAAGACTGTACTATGGATTTATTCTCATGCCCGCAATCAGACCAAAATCTTTTACCTTTTGACGGCGAAGTGATCTATCACGGAATTTTGTTAGATGCCAATGAATCTGAACGTTTCTTTAATGTTTTAATGGAAAAGATTGATTGGTATAATGACAGATCGGTTATTTACGGAAAAGAAATCATTACCAAACGCAAAGTTGCGTGGTACGGATCTAAAGATTTTTCGTACACTTATTCCGGATTTACCCGCGTTGCAACTCCGTGGATTGAAGAATTGCTGACCTTAAAACAATTGGTAGAATTGTACACTGACAGTATGTATAATTCATGTCTATTAAACTTATATCATAGTGGAGAAGAAGGTATGGCGTGGCACAGTGATGGCGAAAAAGATTTGGTTGATAACGGATCCATAGCTTGTTTAAGTTTGGGAGCTCAACGCCGTTTTGATTTTAAACACAAACAATCGGGCGATAAAAAAGGTTTTGAACTAGCAAATGGCTCGTTAATAGAAATGAAAGGCGAAACACAAAAGCATTGGTTGCACAGAATTGCTCCGACAAAAAAAGTAACCGAACCAAGAATCAGTTTAACTTTCAGACAGATGAAGTGATTTTTGCTGGGGGCTAGGTGTTTGATGTGGGGTGCTTGATGTGGGGTGTTTGTAAGTGTACGAATTTTCGTCACTTCGAGTAGCGTAACGTAGTGAAGCGTATCGAGAAGTTTTTATGAAAAGTTCTCAAGAAGATCAAACTGACGAGGTGTAACAAGACTTATAAAACTATGTTTCTATGTGGTTTATAAAAAAAATATCTGTGGCAAATCAAATTTAAGGTTGAAAAATATTTAAATGGAATTTTTTCGAAAAATCTAAAATCATTTGATAGCCAGCTACCGAATTTCCGTGAGTATCTAAAGGTGCACTAAAAATGCCAATGCCCATTTTACCGGGAACACTTACGGTAATTCCGCCACCAACGCCCGATTTACTTGGTAAACCAATTCTGCGGGCATATTCGCCACTAAATTCGTACATACCGGCTGTTAACATTTGCGATTGAATCAGGTTAGATAAATCGGTATTTTTGTAAGTGGAATCACCATCAAAACGTACACATTCATTGGCAAAAAAGTAACCAATTTTAGCCAAATCTTCGGCAGTAACTTCTATCGAACATTGTTTAAAATAATTATCTAATTGGTCTTCGGTTCCGGTAATCAATCCGCTGTTTTTCATAATATAAAACATTCCACGGTTGCGGTGTCCGGTTTCTTTTTCAGATTGATACACCGCTGTATTGTAATTTATGCTTTCGTTTTTAGTAATAAATCGAACCATTTTTAAAATCTTTTCAAAAGCAATTTCGCCATCGCCTTTAATCATAGAAGTTGTTAAAATGGCTCCGGCATTCATCATTGGGTTTAATGGTTTGCCTGTAATTTCCAGATTTCCAAAATGATTAAAAGGTTTGTCTGATCCAAAATAGCCCATATTTTTAAAAACAGCTTCTTCGCCATTTTCCTGAACAGCTACCATCAACGCAATAATTTTAGAAATACTCTGAATAGTAAATTTTTTAGAAACATCGCCCACGCTGATTACTTTTCCGTTGGTATCAACTACCGACAATGCAATGGCATCAGCATTTATCTTTCCTAATTCAGGAATATAATCAGCAACTTTTCCTTGTGTAGCAAAATGTTTGTTTTGTTGTAAAATTTCCTGTAAAACTTTTTCGGTAATTTTATTATCGGTTGCTATTGTTGATTTTTTCTGAGCATTTAAAGAAAAGCAACTCATATTTACTGTAACAAATAGTACAAACAGTTTTAAGAAAAGTGATTTTTGCATGATGGAAATTTAAATAGAATCAAAGATAAAAGTTATATTTACTCAAAGAAATAATTTATGAGAAAGTATTTTTTTATTTTAATAGCATTGTGTTTCTGTTTTAATTCTTACGCACATAAAGATAAACAAAAGACAGAAACATTTGGCAATATTAAAACGGCTTGCAAGGCTACTTTTCATTATTCTGTTTTTGAGAAAGTTACTGCTATTGGTATATTGTCTGAAAAATTAGCCAAAGAATTAAATTTCAAAGACACATTGCTTATAGAAGTCCGTAAGCCGCACTCGGAAAGTTTTGAAAATGACAACTATCAATTTGATGTAAGTAATTCCGCTTATCAGTTTATTTTTGAGTCATATTACGAAAATTTATATCAAGTAGATGGAATGGCAATTAGAATTCAGGCAAAAGATATAAATGTAACACACGTTCTAAAATTAGTTGAATATGCTATTTTAAATAAGAAGAAATTAGATAAAATGCAGTTAACTGAAAAGGTTTATGATTTTATTGGCAATGAATATTTGGGAGAGTATAAATATATTCCAAAAGAAGAACTTACTAAAATATGGGATAATCAATCAGATTTGATTACAAAGATTATAAATGAGAAAATTCCTTTATCAATTGAAGATGAGTCGGGTTTAGGTATTTATTGGCAAAATAATAATTTCATATTTGGGCGTAATTATAGAAAGGGAGAAATAGATAATAAAACATTGCTAATTCCAAATTACTACTATTTCACTTCAAAAGGCTCAAGCGGATTGATTTTTTTAAACAACACGCAATTTTACCATATGGGTTATTATCAAAATTTGTTTATAGAGAATGCTGAACCGATAAATCTACCGGTTTTAATTGATAGTGAATTATTTAATAAGCTGATTTTTTATAATAGCAGACAATTGTTCTTGTTGCTGATAGATAAAAAGAAAGTAATAAGTGATTTTGAAAATTGTCAATAAACATTCCTTTTTCGTACTTTTGAAAATCAAAATAAAAAACAATGTTACAATTAACCGAACAATTTAAAGGAAACGCTTTTGTTTATGTTGTAAACGGGCAAACAACTATTAATCCGGAAACGCCGGCGTATATTCAAGAAGCTTTTAAAACATTTCAAGCAACTGAAACCAAAGAAGATTTTATAAAAATAGGCAGTCAGTTTTACTTTTTTGTAAAAGAAACTACCGATTTGGAAAAAATGCGTGTGGCGGGTTTCCACATCCGTCAGAAATTAGACAAAAAAGCAACCGATATTACCATTGTTGGTAATGGTGAAATAACATTGGCATTGGCAGAAGGTTTGGCATTGTCAAACTATCAGTTTTTAAAATATTTTAAAGATGCCGACGAACGCGAATATACGTTAGAAAACATTTTTATGCTGGGAGATCTTTCTGCCGAAGAAATTCAGCGTATGAATAATGTGATCAAAGCGGTTTTTTGGGCACGCGATATGGTCAACGAACCCAATTCGTTTTTAACGGCAACCCAACTGTCAAAAGAAATTCAGGAAATTGCCGACGAAGCTCAGTTTCATGTAGAAGTATTCCGCAAAGCAGAAATCGAAGCCTTAAAAATGGGCGGATTATTAGCCGTAAATAAAGGATCAATTCAACCGCCAACCTTTACTGTGATGGAATACAAACCTGCAAATCCGCTCAACGAAAAACCAATCGTTCTGGTTGGTAAAGGTGTGGTTTATGATACGGGTGGATTGTCGTTAAAGCCCACACCAAACTCTATGGATTTAATGAAATCGGATATGGGTGGTGCCGCCATGATGGCAGGAACAATCTACGCAACCGCATTGAATAAGTTAAATCTTCACATTATTGGATTAATTCCGGCAACAGATAACCGTCCGGGGGGCGATGCGTACGCGCCGGGTGATATTGTTACCATGATGGACGGAACAACGGTTGAGGTGTTGAATACCGATGCTGAAGGACGAATGATTTTGGCCGATGCCATTAGTTATGCCACAAAATACACTCCCGAATTAATCATCAACTCGGCAACACTGACCGGAGCCGCTTTAATTGCCGCAGGCTCGCGTGCCGCTTGTATGATGAGTAACGCTTCTGAAGAAGTGAATCAGTCGTTGTTAAACGCAGGAACAAAAGTATATGAACGGATGGTGCATTTGCCTTTGTGGGATGATTATAAAGAACAGTTGAAGTCGAGTTGTGCCGATTTAAAAAACATTGGCGGACGCATGGCAGGAACCATCACTGCAGGGAAGTTTTTAGAACATTTTGCGAAAGCTCCGTTTGTACACATTGATATCGCCGGACCAGCATTTACCGAAGCTCCAGAAAATTATAAAGGTTTGGGTGGAACAGGGACAGGAATCCGTACGCTGCACGAATTTTTTGTGAATTATAAAAAGTAATTCCAAAATCCGTTATCGTTTGGTAACGGATTTTTTTGTATTTAGGTGTTGTGTAAATGTTGGGTTTTTCACTAAATCTTTTGTTCTGCAAATAAAAAAATACCGCTGTACCCAAAGCTTAAGTCAAATTGACCGAAGGTGTAATCCCTAACACCAATTAAAATTCGAAATATATAAGATAATTAAAATTTTGTTAAATATTTCTAACAACTGTTTTTATGGCATGGTATAACCGCTACACTTTGAGAGTCTGTTCCACGTAATGATATACTTATTTTCTTAAATAATAGCTTTTTTTTGTTAAAATAAGCGGTGGTATAAATATTGACTTTAGTTAGGTAGATAAACTTTTAAGTGTTAATTAAAAGTAAAAATAACCCGATTAATAATATTCAATTATATGTCCACAATCTCAACATCTCTGAAAAAAGAAAAATTTTCGGAACAAAAAAACAGCATTCCAACACTCAAAGTAGTTCGGAACGATTTAGAAACGCAAAAAGCAGAACGATCACTCTACTTAAATGCACTCTCATTAAATTCTTTACAAAAAAAGGATTATTTGGTTATTGCAGCTACTTTTCTGTTAATGTTGTTATCCATTGGGTTTTTTATCAAATTTCAGCCCGAATTAGAAAAATTGCATTTTGAACGAATGAGTACCTGGTGGGGTGCATCAATCAATTATATCGCTGTTGGATTACTGGCAATACAGTTGTTTTTTCTAACATATCTTATCGTTTTATATACCAGATATAAAGTAGTGAAATCAGTTTCAGATGATTTTTTACCAACTTGTACCGTTATCGTACCGGCATATAACGAAGGAAAATTGGTTTACGAAACCCTTTTAAGTTTGTCAGAAAGCGATTATCCGCAAAATAAATTACAGATTTTGTCCATTGACGATGGCAGTAAAGACGATACCTGGCAGTGGATGTTAAAAGCAAAAGATAAATTAGGTGACCGTTTGACCATTTATCAACAACCGAAAAATAGGGGTAAACGCCACGCTTTGTACCGTGGCTTTAAACAAGGAACAGGTGATGTTTTTGTAACTGTTGACAGTGATTCTATTGTAAAAGAAGATACATTGCGCAACCTGGTAAGTCCGTTTGTTGTAAATAAAGAATGTGGTGCAGTAGCAGGAAATGTACGTGTTTTAAACAAAGAAAAAGGATTGATTCCTAAAATGCTTAATGTAAGTTTTGTTTTTAGTTTTGAGTTTGTTCGTTCGGCACAAAGTGCCATAGGGTCTGTTTTATGTACACCCGGAGCATTGGCTGCATACCGCCGTGATGCCGTGATGAACTGTTTAGAAAACTGGATCAACCAAACTTTTAACGGGCAACCGAGTGATATTGGCGAAGACCGTGCAATGACTAATATGATTTTAAAACAGGGATTGCATGTGCTTTTTCAGAAAAACGCCTATGTATATACCAACATTCCCGAAAAATATAAGAGTTTGTACAAAATGTTTATCCGCTGGGAACGAAGTAACGTGCGTGAAAATATCATGATGAGTAAGTTTGCTTTTAAAAAATTCCGCAAAGGATCTACCACAGGATCCCGTATATTGTTAAGTATGCAGTGGCTTAAGGTAATAATGGCTTATCCGTTATTGTTATTGCTGGTATTTGTGGTGGTAACGCATCCTATATTGTTTGTGTGTAGTAGTTTGGCAGGGATCTTTGTTTTTTCGAGTATACAAATGTTCTTTTACGCAAAAAAATACAATCTGGCAGAAGCCTTTTTAGCTTATACTTACAGTGTATTTTATTTGTTTACTTTATTTTGGATCACGCCGTATGCCATTGCAACTGCAAGCCGCAGAGGGTGGTTAACAAGAGATTTACCGGCAACAACAGTCTAAATTAATTAACCAACTATATATTTGTAAAAGCAGTATGTTTTTTAGCATGCTGCTTTTTTTATCGTTTTTATGTAAAGAAAACTTTACTATTTGAAAACTTTGTTTATATTTGTTGCAAATAAACTTAACTAAAAATGAAAACAAAAAAAATTTTGATTCCGAAAGGAAAAATATGGATTAGTTTATCCCTTATCTTATTCCCAGTTTTGATTTTAATATCTCTGAAAATATTCAATTGGATAAATTTTCAGCAATATGGAGGGATTGTTACAAACCTAATAGTAACAACAATTTTGCTTGGAATGTTGCTTCTATTTATGACCCAATGGACAAAAGACGATGGTGATGAAATGTATTTTAATTTTCGGTTGATTGCATCATTAAGTAGTGTGTTTGTTGGAGTTGGTCTTTTATTTATAAATTCTATTTTTGATCTTGTAACGCTATCTGTGGTAGAGTTTGGAATTCATAACAGTTTCTTTCTTATGTTTATGATATTATGGTGGCAATTATTTGTTTTTGGCAGCCAGATTTATAGATTGAAAAGAGAGCTAAAAAATGAAAAATAGTATTAAAATAGAACGTGCACGGCATAATCTTACTCAAGGCGATTTAGCGGGGAAAGTAGGGGTGTCGCGGCAAACAATCAATTCCATAGAAACAAAAAAATACATTCCCTCTACCGTTTTGGCATTGAAAATCGCAAAGGTCTTTAATATGACGTTAGATGCCCTTTTTGAATTGGAAGATGATGATTAAAAAAAAAACCAGAAACTAAAAGCTTCTGGTTTTTTTATTACATTACTTTACTTTCTTGTAATTGTAATGTTCTTTTAACGCTCCGTCTATTTCATTTCCGCTGGTGTCTAATCCCACCAAACCGTTTTCTACAACTTTAAGTTTAACGTCAGTATCTTTGTCTTTTAAATGAACCACAGAACCGTTGTCATGCCACATGATTTTTCCGGTGCTGTTAATAGTTAAATTTCTTTCCTGATATTCGGCGGTGTACTGATAGGTACCGTCGTTATTTAAAACAATGGTTGTTTTAATTCCGGGACAATCGGCACAAGGCAACACGGCTTCGTATGTTCCTGCCCAATCTAACGAATTTTGAGCATTGTGACCATCGGTCATTTCATTTAGAGTATCTGTTTCTGTTGAAACGCTTTGTTCAATGGTATCGTTAATAAGGGTATCTGTAGTTGTTTGTGCCTCTTTTTTGCAGGAAATTAGTACCATTCCTAAAGCAAAAGATGTAAAAATGATCTTTTTCATATTTTTTAATTTAATATTTTGTTTAATCATACAATAAAAATGCCAAATTATTCATTTTTAATAAAATAAGTTAACCAATAGAAATCTATCTTCTGTGTATGGAACTTATTTTTTTGATAGGTCAATCAGTTTGTAAATGGTATTTAGATTGCGTCCGGTAGCAGTTACTTTCAATTTTTTTTCAAAGAAATTGTTGTTCATTTTAGATTTTCCCATGCCATCAGGAACATAAAAATAGAGCAGTTTGTCGGTTATTTTAAATTGCTCGTTGCCAAAAGCGATCAAATTTAATTTCCCGATTAAATCAGGCTGAGGCATCTGGTTTAGAAATGTTACAAATACCTTGTTTGGCTCGGAATCAATGGGGAACGGATTGTTTGCTAATGCTTGTTCCATATCTGAAACAGTCAAACAAAAAACGGAAACACTGCAATTAAAATGTTCTAAAATCAGTTTATGTACCGTTTCTTCGATAGCTGTTTTTTCTAATGCACTTTTTAAAAGGATGTTTCCGCTTTGGATATAGGTACTTACATTTGAAAAACCTGCATTTGACAAAGCTTCTTTCAATTCAGACATTTTTATAAGGTTTTTGCCCGAAACGTTCACGCCTCTTAAAAGAACAATATATGTTTTCATTGAATTATATTTTTTTAACCACGTAATCACTTTCATTACCCAAGCGGTCAACAGCTTTTAAGGCAATAGTGTTGCATTTTTTGCCGTTTTGTGTACGATTTAACCGTTTACCGCGTTCGTTTTTAGGTAAAATTTCAATTTGCCATTCATTTTCATATTTTGTATATAAAATCCATTGAAAAACATCTTTTTCAGAACCATCGTTCCATTTTATAGAAAGTTGCGAATGCTCATCTGTGATCTGTAAATCAGGTTTGTTTAGTTTGCTGGCAGTAATCCAGGGACTACGGGGAATTAATGCTTTTTCTTTATACGGGCCATTTTTTAATGCCTGCACCATTTCGTAATTATTCGTTAAACCTGCTATGCTGTAATGAACGGCACCAATGCTGTTTTTGTCTAAAACTTTCTCGGTAACTTTAATTTGGTTGACGATTTCGGTTGCACGATTGGGAGCTTTTACTTCTACAGTGTTCAATCCCGGCCAAAGATGACGATTCATGGTATTCTCATCTTGCCACCATTCTAACAAATCCTGAAAATTCTGACGCTGCGAATTAATCGGCCAATACAATTGAGGCGAGAAATAATCAACCCAGCCTTTGTTCAGCCATAATTTAGCATCGGCAAACAATTCGTCGTATTGTGAAGAGCCCACAACGCCCGAAGGATAGCCCGATTTCCAGATGCCGAACGGACTGATGCCAAATTTTACATACGGTTTTTCTTGTTTGATTTCTTTGTTGATGCGCTCAATGAATTTATTTACCTGCTCTCTGCGCCAATCGGCTTTTGAAAGATTTCCGCCATTGTTTTTATAAGTGTTCCACGAAGCGTTGTCAGGAAAATCGGCTCCTCCGTTATAAGAAGCATACGGATAAAAATAATCGTCGAAATGAACGGCATCAATGTCATAACGCGATACAATGTCTTTCACCACATTTGAAACGTGATCCTGGGTTTTGATACTTGCCGGATCAAACCAATACATACCGTTTTTAAGTTTTACGATATTACTGGGCGATTTCCGGACCATTGATTCACTGCTTACAGATCCCCCACTTAAATGATGTGCCCGATAAGGATTTAACCATACATGTAGCTCCATTCCGCGTTTATGTGCTTCATCAATCCAGAATTCTAACGGATCGTAATAAGGATAAGGTTCTTTACCGGTTTCGCCCGTTAAATAATACGACCAGGGTTCGTAATTGCTTTTATATAAAGCATCGGCAGCCGGACGAACTTGGAAAATGACCGCGTTAAAATGGGCATCTTGTAATAAATCTAACAGTTTAATGGCTTCGTTTTTCTGTTCCTGTGTAGATAAGTTTTTACTGCTTGGCCAGTTAATGTTGGCAACAGTGGCTACCCAGGCAGCACGAAATTCTCGTTTTACTTCAGGTAGATCTACTTTTACACTTTCAGTTACTTTTGGCGTAGTAGGTGCCGGAGTAACCGCTGCAGGAACTGGTTTTGTTCCGATGGATATCGGGGCTGTTTCCGATTTTTTGACTACAGTAATTTCCGGTTTTTGCTGCTGCTGAACCGCACACGAAATTAGAGACAGGGAAACAATTCCTAAAGTTGTCAGGTATTTATTAATTGATTTTTTCATAGTAACGCAATACCTTACAAAAATAGTAAGATATTGCTATATATGAACATTATTTAGGGAAATCGGTATTTGTTTTTATTTCCTCAATCTGCAAGGTGTGTCTTGCTGTATGTGCTGCAAGAAAAAGTAACGATTGGTATGCATCTGTTGCACCCGCCGGTGAATCGTTTACCCGGTTTCGTAAATCGTCTATCGAAGTATTTTTAATAAAAGAATAAATGTCTTCTCTTTGTACTTTCAAGTCGTTCATGGCAGTTTCAGGATCGTCGTATTTTCCTTTAGTAATAAGCATTTCAGGAGCTTTGTACTTTGTACTTCTATCGGTAGCCATTGCTATGATTTCGCTGTCGGAAAATTTAATCTCTTGTCTGCGTTCTGGGTTCAAAGGTTTTTCCATATTTTCTTTTACCATTTTGAAAATCATATTTTCTGTAAGGATGATATGCTCCAGACATTGACTAATGCTCCATGCTTCTTTAGATGGTTTAAAGTGCAGTTGTTCATTGGTTAATCCTGAAACACTTTTTTTTAGAGTATTAAAGGTTTCGTCATAATAATCTAAAGCAAATGCATAGGGGCTTTCCTGAGCTTCCAAAACTTCTTTCAGGTTTTGAACGCCTTGTTCAAAATCTTTATTCATGTTGTAGCAAAGACTAATCAAATTAAATGGATAAGGCGTTTTACCATCAACCACCCAGCTTACTTTGGTTTGATTATCTGCAACAGCTTCCGTTTTAAAATATGATTTTGCTGGTTCTGTTCCATCCATTAAAAATAGATCAATGGTTATGCGTTGGTTTTCTTCAATTCCGGTAATAACCTGTGAACCGTTGCCCACTTCATCGCTTGTCCATTTGTATTTATAGCCCACGGTTCCGTCTGTTCCTTCTTCGGTTACTTTAATGTTGGGATCCATTTTAAACCAAACACCAAAATTTTCCTGATTTTTAACGTGTTTTACATAGTTAAAAACTTCTGCATTGGGTTTATTGATAACGGTGGTTCCTTCTGCATGAAATGTTTTTGGAACAAACAAAGCTACAATTAGTAGCAAAGCGATAATGCCTAAAATGGTAAAAAGGGTGTATTTTAAAAATTTCATAGCTTATGGTTTTATTGCATTCTTTTATTTCCTTCAAAGTGAATCATCCAGCAAATACCGAATTGATCTTGAAAAGAAGCGTACAATTCTGCCCAAAACTGCTCGCCTAAAGGCATTTCGATATTTAGGGCATTTTCACTTAACGCCTGATACAAGTCTTTTGCTTCCTGAGCTGTTTCGGTATCAAGCATGATGTACGTTGAAGTGCCGTTGGTAATTTTCTGACCTAATCCTTCGATACAATCCGAACCCATTAACATGGTACTGTCATTGATCATAATTGCCGTGTGCATGATTTTCTGCTTGTCTTCATTGTTCACTGGAAATTCCGGATTTTCGGGCATATCTCCAAAACGATATGTTCCTATGCTTTGCGTGTTAAATACTTTTTCGTAAAAGGTAAAAGCCTCTTCACAATTTCCGTTAAAATTTAAATAAGCGTGAATTTTTGCCATAATTTCTGGTTTTTTAGTATTTACTTTCAAAAGTAAAAATAGCGAAAACAAAATATCTTGCCATAAGACAAGTTTTATTTTAAATCTTTCCTGATTCTGCTTAAAGAGGTGTCTGTGATGCCTAAATAGGAAGCGATATATTTTAAAGGAACGGTTTGGAAAATATGAGGTTTCTGTTCCAAAAGTTTTTCGTAGCGTTCTGTAGCCGATAAAGTTAACATTTCAATACTGCGTTCTTTTAATTCAAAAAGAGCGTTTGCCATCCAGGTGCGTCCCCATTCCCTGAAACCATAAATGTTGTGAAACAATTCCTGAAAATCGTCAAACGAAATGCAGAGTAAAGTACAATTGGTGAGGCATTGCCAGTTTTCGACCGTTTTTTTCTTCTGAAACAACGCGTTTACGTCAATAACCACTTCGGGACTGGTATATAAATTTATCGTGATCTGGGTTCCGTTAGAATCATTTACAAAACCATGTACTGTTCCATCAATTAAGATATAATAGCCGTTTAAAAAGTGAGATTGTTGCAACAAAAAAGCACCTTTTTCATGTGATATGATATGGTGTTTGTTTAAAATGGTTTCGTAATCTTGTTCTGTTAAATGTTCGTTCTGATAGCACTTTTTTATAACGGATAGCAACATAATTTTTTAGTAATTTAAAACTTTGAAGATAGAATAAAAAAATAAATACAACTTGTTAAAAATAGGATTTTAAATCCTTTTAACGATTAAAAAAAAGTAAAAAAGATGTAATTTAGCAAAAATCAATTATTTTATGGAATTATACTACACGTTTTCAGTTTTAATCGTACTCGCCTCGTTTTTTGCTTATTTAAATTTACGTTTTTTAAAATTACCAGGAACCATAGGTATCATGATTATTGCTATGTTGGTGTCGGTAGCGATACGTTTGGTGGGCGATCAATATTTTCCTGAAACAACTCAAGAATTCTTTCAACTAATCCGCGAGTTTGATTTTACCGAAATTCTTATGGGGGCCATGCTTAACTTCCTGTTATTTGCCGGTGCTTTGCATATTAATATTTCGGATCTGCGTGAGCACAAATGGCCCATTTTAACCTACGCATCGGTCAGCGTGGTGTTGTCGGCATTTATTATAGCAGGTTTGTTTTATACCGTTGCACCAATGCTGGGGCTCGAAATACCTTTTATTTATTGTTTGTTGTTTGGAACGTTAATTTCACCAACCGATCCTATCGTTGTATTGGGAATTTTGAAAGAAGCCAAAGTTCCAAAAATGATCGAAACAAAAATTACCGGAGAATCGCTTTTTAACGATGGTGTAGCCGTGGTAATGTTTGCCGTGGTGTTAAAAATGGCAACAGATACCAGCTTTGATGCCACGTTTGGCTCTGTTTCAAAATTGTTTTTGCTTGAAGCCGGTGGCGGAATTCTGTTAGGTGCTTTGTTAGGATTTACAGCCAGTAACGTAATGAAAAAAATTGATGATTATAAAGTATCGGTTCTTATCACGCTGTCTATTGTAATGGGCGGATTTTTAATTGCCAAACAATTACATTTTTCATCGCCACTTGCCATGGTAATTGCCGGGTTGATTATCGGTAATTATGGAAAATCGGTTGCAATGAGCGAAACCACCCGCGATTATTTAAGCAAATTCTGGGAACTGATTGATGAGATTTTAAACGCAATCTTATTCCTTTTTATAGGTTTTGAATTATTAATGCTACCCGATTTACAAGAACAATTATTGTTAGGTGTTGTTGCCATTTTTATTTGCTTGTTGGCACGCACTCTGGCAATTTTTATACCGGCAAGTACCATACTGCGTAGAAATACCTATTCTAAAGGTTCGTTAACCACAATGGTTTGGGGCGGAATCCGGGGCGGTGTATCTATTGCATTAGTAATGAGCATACCCAATTCTGTTGGCGATATAAAAGATATTTTGCTGGAAGTTACCTATATTGTAGTTCTGTTTTCAATTGTTGTGCAGGGATTAACCGTTGGTAAAGTAGCCAAAAAGGTTTTAAAAAACGATGAACCTTCTAATGTAAAAGAAGCAGCATAAAAACAAAACAGCAACCATTTTCGGTTGCTGTTTTGTTTTATTTATACTAATCCGGCACGTTTTAATAACGCCTCGGGCGAAGGTTCTTGTCCGCGGAATTTTTTATACAACGTCATTGGGTGGTCTGTGCCGCCTTGCGATAATACATTTTCCTTAAATTTTGTAGCAATTTCTTTATTGAAGATTCCATTTTGTTTAAAATAATAAAATGCATCGGCATCTAAAACTTCAGCCCATTTGTAAGAGTAATATCCTGCAGCATATCCACCTGCAAAAATATGCGAAAAAGCGGTACTCATAGCATTTTCTGCTACATCAGGATACAATTGAGTAGAGGCAAATTGTTCGTTTTCAAACTCTTTTAAACTTTTGATAGCTGATGGATTGGTTGTGTGCCAGCCCAGATCCAGCAAACCAAAACTTAATTGGCGTACGGTGGCTAATCCTTCTAAGAAATTTGCACTTTCTTTTATCTTCTCAATATATTCTTGCGGAATGGTTTCGCCGGTTTGATAATGTTTTGCAAACAACGCCAATGTTTCGGGTTCATATACCCAGTTTTCCATAATCTGGCTTGGCAGTTCTACAAAATCCCAATAAACCGATGTGCCTGATAATGATGGATACGTGGTATTTGCTAACATTCCGTGCAAAGCGTGACCAAATTCGTGAAACAAAGTGGTTACTTCATTAAACGTTAGCAACGATGGTTTTGACGGAGTGGGAGGTGTGAAGTTGCATACAATAGAAATATGCGGACGTTCGTTTTTGCCATCTTTAATCCATTGTGATTTGTACGATGTCATCCATGCTCCGTTGCGTTTGCCTTTTCTCGGAAAAAAATCAGTATAGAAAACAGCGACTAAATTTCCAGATTCATCAGTCACTTCAAAGGTTTGAACATCTTCGTGGTATTTGTCAATGTTGTGAACTTCGGTAAATGTTAGTCCGTATAATTTGTTAGCCACTTCAAACGCACCGTACAATACATTTTCTAATTGAAAATAAGGTTTCAGCAGTTCATCATCTAAATTAAAACGCTCTTGTTTTAATTTTTCACTATAATAACTGCCGTCCCATTTTTGCAATTGATCAATAGCATCTAATTTTTTTGAATAAGTAGATAATTCGTCAAATTCTTTATCGGCAGCAGGTTTTGCTTTTTCCAATAATTCATTAAGAAAATTAAAAACGTTTTCCGGATTTTGTGCCATTCGTTCTTCCAAGACAAAAGCGGCGTGGTTTTGATAACCTAATAATTGTGCCCGTTCATTTCGCAAACGTACAATGTCTAAAACAATTTGTTCGTTGTTGAAATCATTGTCCTGAAAACCTTTTTTACCGTTTGCAACAGCGATTTCCTTACGAAGTTCTCGATTTTTTGCATAGGTTATAAAAGGCAGGTAACTTGGATAATCTAACGTAAAAACCCAGCCTTCTTTTTTTTCTTGTTCGGCTAAATTTTTGGCAGCTTCAATAACACCTTCGGGTAATCCGGCTAAATCTTCTTCATTGGTAATGTGTAACTGATAGGCGTTGGTTTCTGCCAGAACGTTTTCGTTGAACTGCAGTGATAAAACAGCCAATTGTCCATCAATTTCACGAAGTTTGGTTTTGTTGGTTTCGTTTAATAAAGCTCCGTTGCGTACAAAGCCTTTGTATGTCTTGTCTAACAACGTTTTTTGCTCGGTAGTTAGTGTGTTTGTGCCAACAGTGTCATGAACAGCTTTTACCCGAGCGAATAAATCCGGATTTAAAGAAATATCGTTGCTAAAAGCAGACAGTTTCGGTGCTATGATTTGGGCAATTTTTTGTAGATCTTCATTGGTTTCAGCTGAATTCAGGTTAAAGAAAATATTTGAAATCCGGTCTAACTGCATTCCGGAAAAAGCCATGGCTTCAATGGTGTTTTTGAAATCGGCAGTATCTTTGTTTTCTATAATCTGTTGGATTTCCTGTTTGGCATCGGCAATCGCCTGATTAAAAGCTGGTTCGTAATCTTGCGTATTAATTTGAGAAAACGGAGCCGTATCAAAAGCCGACAATAATATATTTTCCATAATTTGTTTAAAAGTTAAAACCTAAAATTAAGTATTATATCGTTAACGAAGTATTAAAAAAGTATAGAAAATTGCTTATATTCGATTTTAAAAACTTTACTTATGAAGAAGTATATAAAGGTAGTTTTGTTTTACTGTTTTTGTTTGGTTAGTTGCGGTCAAAATAAATTGGAAGATCAAACAAGTAACCAATTCAATTCAGAAAAATCTGAAGAACAAATCATTAATCAATTCAATCCAGAAAAATATTACACAACTAAAGATTCTGTTTTGCTGGCTTCGTTTGAAGAAGATATGGTATATGTTTTAAAAGATGATTTTAATAAAGTAATAAGTAAACATCCCGAGTTTTTTGTTGAATATCCAACTGACCCAGAAAGAACTTATGATAAAAATTCAGATGAACAATTTATGAGTGAAGTAGGACAGGATGATTATTATTTATATTATGCATACTTCTTAAGGAACACAAACGAAATGTATAAGATTGATGATGACTTTGATCATCAACGTAACAAAATAATAATCATTTACACACGATTAAACAGAATATTTAGTTTGCTTGATGGTGGGGGTACGGGATACATGCATTCATATAGGCGCACTTTTGGCGAAGCAGAATATGCTGTTTATTTATATGCTTTAACGCGAAAAGATTTTACGGTGAAATACGATATTACTAATCAGAAAAATTTGTTTAAGCAAACATTAGAACAAGTTGTTAATGACAGGTTAGGGAATACATTTGATATTCATGAAACCGAAAAACCTGCTTTGAAAGAGGAAATATTTGCTTTAATCAACGAAATAGACTCTCAAATAACAAATTCATTTTACCTTACACAAGCACAACAATTTTATTACAATAATTATGCAACTTGGTAAAACATCTCGACTACGCTTGATGTGACAACTTTTCGTGATTATTATCAGTTCGTAGTCGAGAACTAAAAGATATTGATTTTTATTTATGGTAATGTACTGAAAAATAGTTGGTGGATTTTATCAAAATAGTTGTTATATTCCGCCAGTTAATCTGAAGAGGAAGTTGGCGCTGCTGGAGAGCAACCAACCAGCAATAAGATTAATGCTTA
>Ga0164243_10001990_pt1 | contig 34251 bp, 30 predicted proteins | sample OricompcompostOP_FD_108781 | JGI IMG/M metagenome (GOLD analysis project Ga0164243, IMG submission 108781) | Organic Plus compost microbial communities from Emeryville, California, USA - Original compost - Organic plus compost (OP) | ecosystem: Engineered > Solid waste > Mixed feedstock >...
ATCAACGCCGTGAAAGTAAACAACGATCCACTGCTGCGTAAACGTATCAACTCCCTGTTCTTTGCTGCCAGCTTCAGCTACAACAACGAACTGTTCCTGGATGTAACCGGCCGTAACGACTGGTCTTCCGCGCTGACTTATCCTAAAGGCAGCCTCGGTACTACATCCAACAGCTACTTCTACCCATCTGTAAGCGCTGCCTGGGAGTTCACCCAAACACTGAAAGACGCGATGCCTTCCTGGGTAACCTACGGTAAACTCCGTGGTTCTTACGCCATGGTAGGTGGTGATACTGATCCTTTCACGATCAACTCCGGTTACTATAACTCAGATTACTTCAATGGCGCCACTACCAACGGCGGTAGCCCGTTACCACTGATTACCTTCTATCCGAATGGCCAGCTGCCTAACCTGGCACTGAAACCATCCATCGCGAAAAGCTGGGAATTTGGTGCAAACGTACGTTTCCTCAACAACCGTTTGGGAATCGACGCTGCCTGGTACCGCACTGTAGTATCTAACCAGATCATTCCGCTGGCAACCACCTCCGAAAGCGGCGTAACCAGCCGTTGGGTAAATGCCGGTGCAATGCTCAACAGAGGTATTGAAATCGCCATCAACGGTACGCCTGTCCAAAGCAAAAACTTTACCTGGGATGTAACACTGAACGGTAGCCGCAACAGAAACAAAATCCAGGATCTCGTGGAAGGAGTTTCTACTTTCACCCTCGGTGAAGACCAGGGCGTAAGAGCGGTAGCAAGAGTAGGTGGCGCATATGGCGACCTCGAAACTGACTACGGTTTCACCCGCAACGCAGCCGGTCAGCCTATCATCAACCTCAACGAAGAAGGTAATGACTTCCCTGCACAATACAAACGCGGTTATGCTGTAATCGGTAACATTCAGCCGGACTGGAACCTGGGTCTGCAGAACCAGTTCAATTACAAAAACTGGTCACTGGGTATCCTCGTTCAGGCACGTATCGGCGGCGACTTCTTCTCTGCTTCTCATCAATACGGTACTGGTCGTGGTACAACCGCCAACACCGTGTATGGTCGTGATAAAGAACATGGCGGTATTACCTGGACAGACGACAAAGGCGTTACGCACAACGATGGTATGATCCCTACCGGCGTAATTGCCGACGGTACGACCGTTAAAGTGAACGGACAGGATGTTAACGTAGGTGGACTCACTTACCAGGAAGCATACGAAAAAGGATATGTTAAACCACTGAACCCATTACAGTACTATGGTATGCTGGGCGACTGGGGTATCGGTATCCGCGAAACTTCTGTATTCGACGCTTCTTACGTTGCGCTCCGCGAGGTTTCTATCGGTTATTCCCTGCCAACAGAACTGGTTAACCGCTGGAAAATGCAAAGCCTCCGCGTTTCCCTGGTAGGCCGCAACCTCGGTTACCTGTTTAACAACCTGCCTAACCACATCAATCCTGAAGCAGTACGTAACAACGCAACCTTCGCATTCTCTGAATACGGTGGTGTGCCATTCATCCGTAACATCGGTGCTACTATTCAGATTGGATTCTAATCGTGTTGTTTAACATCTAACAAAAAAGAAAATGAAATCATTATATAAACTTGGAATCGGTGCGGCATTGGTAGGTCTGTCCCTGGCTTCCTGTACTAAAGGATTTGAAGATCTTAACCAAAATCCTAAAGTAAGCCCTACCACCTCTCCTGAGCTGCTGCTTACCCTGCCTGGTAAAGCAATCGTTGACCGCGATTTCGACTGGTTCTATGACTGCTACCAATACCAGATGCAATGGATGCAATTTGGTGTACCTGCTCCGGGATCCTCTATTGGCCGCCTGTTCAGCCCATCAAATACAAACGACTTCTATTCCGCTTTTTATAAAAACATCGGTCCAAACCTGGTGGATATCGATACCATTATCGCCAGGATGCCGGAAGCAACCCGCAATAACTTTGCGGAAGTAGGCGCTATCGCCCGCATCATGAAAGTATATGCTGCGTGGAGAGTATCCGATGCCAACGGTAGCATCCCTTACTCAAAAGCGTTTGGCGCACGTTACGGCGGTACTTTCACACCAACGTATGATACGCAGGATCAACTGTTTGATACCTGGGAAACGGAACTGAAAAAGTCCATTACAGCCATCACCAGCAAACTGCCTAACCAGCAGAGCGCTGCTAACTTTGACATTTATTATAATGGTAAAGTAGCTAACTGGGCTAAAGCAGCTAACGTACTGCGTATGAAACTGGCTATGCGCCAGCTGAAAAGGAACGCAGCCAAAGCAACCGCTATCATCCAGGATGTAATGACCAACAGTGCAGGCTTGTTCGCCGGTAACGACGAAGAATGGAAGTTTGTTTCTGCTGCCAACACATTCGCTAAGAGCGGTAACTGGAACATGGCTAACACGCCGCTGGTAGCTTCCAAAAACATGATCGACTACATGGTCGCCAATAAAGATCCTCGCCTGGGTCTGTTCTTTGAAAAGAACGGTTATACCAAAGAAGCATTCGACAGCCTGAAAGCTGGCGGCGTATTCGATGCAGGCGCAACTTTTGTAGACCAGCGTTATGTAGGTGCGCCGGCCTCTCCGGATAAACGTAAAGATGCTGCATATGAAGGCTACTTCGCCGTTCGTAACTATAAAATGGGCTTCGCCGGTAAAGACTCCGTAAGCAGAAAAATTGATACGGTATCTTACCTGCAGCAACGCCTGTTCAACGCAGAAGCGGAGAACCGTACAGCGGGCGCCTATACGCAGCCTATCCTCACTTATGCGGAACAGTGCTTCATGATCGCTGAACTGGCAGTTCGTGGTATCATCACCGGCCAGGATGCAAAAACCTGGTACGAAAACGGTATCAAAGCATCTGTAAAAGCTTATGATGATATGGGCCGCATTGCCGACATCCAGGATTACGCAACAGTGTCAGAAAGCGCTGTAGCTGCGTACCTCGCTCAGCCTAATGTACAGCTGACCGGCAACCAGGCAACAGATCTCGAAAAAATCAACATCCAGATGTTCCTGAACCACTTCAAATCTCCATGGGAAGCGTGGGGTTCCTGGAAACGTACTGGCATTCCTAAAGTAGGCGGTATCCTGAATTATGAGCCAATGGTTTCAGCAGGAGCCACTATGACTATCCCACGCCGTTGGGCGCTGCCTCAGCCAACTGTGGTAGAGCAGGTGCAGAACTGGCGCGATGCCGTTACTGAAATGCAGAAAACCGGTGAATACGGCGCTGATGTGAATACCTTCACCGGCCGCGTATGGTGGGACATGCAATAAGTAATCATTTGTGATGATTAGATAGTACAGTAAAGAGTGAAAAAGAAAAGCCTCCGCAATTGCGGAGGCTTTCTTTTTTTCTATAGCACAACATTAATTAATCATATCCTTTATCTCGCTCAGCTTCAACAGCGCTTCCACCGGCGTCAGCCGGTTGATGTCCACATTTTCCAGCTTCTGCCGGATGCCCTGGAATGTATCGCTGTGCGCGTCAAAAATATTCAACTGCAGTTTTTGGGTAGGGGTGGAGAGATTTTTTACCTGCCCCTGCAACGCCCCGTCGATATGCTTTTCTTCCAGCTGTGCCAGCACCTCGTTGGCACGGTCAATAAGTTCCGGCGGCATGCCGGCCATCTTCGCTACATGAATACCGAAGCTATGACGGCTGCCTCCCGGCGCCAGCTTGCGCAGGAAGATGATCTTGTTGCCGCTTTCCATATTGGTGATATGGTAGTTCTTCACCCGGCTATGCTTGTTCTCCAGCTCATTCAGCTCATGATAGTGCGTGGCAAACAGCGTTTTCGGCTGATGCCCGCTCATGTCGTGCAGGTATTCCACAATACTCCAGGCAATGGAAATACCGTCGTAAGTGCTGGTACCGCGGCCGATCTCATCCAGTATCACCAGGCTTCTCGGCGTAATGCTGTTGATAATACTCGCCGTTTCGTTCATCTCCACCATGAAGGTTGACTCCCCGCCGCTCAGGTTATCGGAAGCGCCTACACGGGTAAAGATCTTATCCGTCAACCCAATTTCCGCACGGGTGGCCGGCACAAAGCTGCCCATATGCGCCATCAGCGTAATCAGCGCCGTTTGGCGGAGCAGGGCGGATTTACCGCTCATGTTAGGCCCCGTGAGGATGATGATCTGCTGGGTTTCTTTATCCAGGGTAATGTCGTTGGCGACGTAGGTTTCGCCTGGAGGCAGGCCCCGTTCAATCACGGGGTGGCGCCCTTCCACAATCCGCAGGTCATAACCGTCGTTGATTTCAGGGCGGCGGTATTTGTACTGCACCGCGTTGTGCGCAAAGCAGAGGAGGCAATCCAGCCGCGCAAAAATCTGCGCATCCTGCTGTATAGGCTCTATAAAGTCCTGCAGGGCCGCCAGCAGTTCGTCGAACAGGCGGGTTTCCAGCGCCAGGATTTTATCCTCCGCGCCAACAATCTTTTCTTCGTACTCCTTGAGTTCAGGCGTAATATAACGTTCCGCGTTGGCCAGCGTTTGTTTGCGGATCCAGGTAGCGGGTACTTTGTTTTTGTGGGTATTGGTTACTTCCAGGTAATAACCGAATACGTTGTTAAAGGCAATTTTCAGGCTCGGGATACCCGTAGCTTCCGATTCCTTTTGCTGTATCTGCAACAGGTAATCCTTGCCTTTGGTGGCAATGCCGCGCAGTTCGTCCAGCTCGGGATGCACGCCGTCTTTGATCACGCCGCCCTTGTTTACCAGCACGGGTGGCGTTTCCATCATCTCGTTGAGGATGCGGTTCATAATCGGCGCACATACATCCAGCTTTTCGTTGAGGCGTTGCAGGTAGTCGTTGGTATTTTTGCCGAGGATGGTTTTCACGGCCTCCACCTGTTGCAGCGCCCTTGCCAGCTGCATGACTTCCCTCGGGTTAATTTTTTTCAGGGGTATTTTGGATACCAGCCTTTCCAGGTCGCCGGTTTGTTGCAGGTGCTGCCGCAGGCCATTGGCCAGGTCTGTTTCTTTGATCAGGTATTCCACCGTATCCAGTCTTTCATTGATGCGGTCCTTATGGCGGAGCGGGAATACCAGCCAGCGTTTCAGCAGGCGGGCGCCCATAGGGGTAACGGTATTGTCCAGCGTTTTTAGCAGGGTATGCCCGTTTTCCACACTGCTGTTAAGCAGTTCCAGGTTACGCACGGTAAAGCGGTCCATCCAGAGGAAATCTTCCTGGTTGATGCGCTGCATGCGGGTGATATGCTGGAGGTTCGGATGTTCTGTATCCTTCAGGTAATGGAGGGTAGCGCCGGCAGCTACAATGGCGGCAGGCATATTTTCTACCCCGAAACCCTTGAGGGAATGCGTCTGGAATTGTTTCAGGAGGATTTCTTCGGCATAGGTAGTGGTAAAGATCCACTCTTCCATGGTATAGGTATAAAACCTGGTACCAAAGGTGGCCTTGAAGTTCTTTTGTTGCTGGCGGGCAAAGAGGACTTCCGCAGGGCGGAAGCTTTGCAGGAGTTTATCCACATATTCAATGCTGCCTTCCGCTACAAAAAATTCCCCGGTGGAAATATCCAGGAACGACACCCCGGTAACATCGCCGCCAAAGTGCACGGCCGCCAGGAAGTTGTTGCTGGAATTTTCCAGTATCTTATCGTTAACGGCTACACCGGGCGTTACCAGCTCGGTTACCCCGCGTTTTACTATGCCTTTGGCAGTTTTAGGGTCTTCCAGCTGGTCGCACACCGCTACGCGGTAGCCGGCTTTAACCAGTTTATGAAGGTAGGTGTCCAGCGCATGATGCGGGAACCCTGCAAGGTCGCCATTGGAAGAGCCGTTAGCCCTTTTGGTCAATACAACGCCAAGCACCTGTGCGGCGATCACCGCGTCTTCGTTGAATGTTTCGTAAAAGTCGCCCACGCGGAACAATAGCACGGCATCCGGATACTTTTCCTTGATGGCCTTGTGCTGTTGCATAAGCGGGGTTTCTGCCGATTTGCTTTTTGCCATGGCGCAAATATATAAAACTCAACCCATCATGTTATCTTTGCAGGTAATGAGAAAACTAAGTATGGATGAACTGGGCCGTAAAACGGTGGAGGAATTCAAAGCCGCCGATAAAACGCCCATCGTATTGGTGCTGGATAACATCCGGAGCATGCACAACGTAGGTTCCGTTTTTCGTACAGCCGACGCGTTTTTGATCCAGGGGATCATCCTCTGTGGCTATACGCCCGTTCCCCCGCACCGGGATATTCACAAAACAGCCCTGGGCGCTACTGAAACCGTGGAATGGCAATATGCTTCCACCACTATGGAAGCGGTAATCAGCCTCCGGGCTGCCGGCTACCAGGTAATGGCCATCGAACAGGCAGTGAACAGCGTGCCACTTGATAAATTTACCCCGCCTCCGGGCCAGCCCCTGGCGTTGGTCTTCGGCAATGAAGTCAGCGGTGTGGACGGGGAGGTGATGAAAGTCGTGGATGGCTGCATCGAAATCCCCCAGTTGGGCATGAAACACTCCCTGAACATTTCTGTTAGCACCGGTATTGTAGTTTGGGATATCTTTGTGAAGCTCAAAGGCAACCATTAAATTATTTTATTTATATATGTTTACGACTATAAATAAGTATCTGTCGCTGGTAAAGTTTGCGCACACCATCTTTGCCATGCCGTTTGCACTCATCGGGTATTGCATGGCGGTAACCATTGGGGGAGGGGCTTTCAGCTGGCTCACCTTCGGCCTGGTGATCCTCTGCATGGTGTTTGCCCGCAGCGCAGCCATGGCATTTAACCGCTGGCTGGATGTGGATATCGACAAACTGAACCCCCGCACGGCCAAAAGGGAAATCCCGGCGGGCATTATTTCCAAAAGCAACGCCATGGTGTTCATCATCGCCAATTGCGTGCTGTTTGTAGCTACTACCTGGTTTATCAATAAGATCTGCTTTTTCCTGTCGCCCATCGCACTGCTGGTAGTGCTGGGATACAGCTATACCAAGCGTTTCACGGCATTATGCCACATGGTGCTGGGCGTGGGCCTCTCCCTGGCTCCTATAGGCGCTTACCTGGCTGTAACCGGCCAGTTTGCCACCCTGCCGGTGCTGGTATCCTGCCTGGTGCTTTGCTGGGTGTCAGGGTTTGATATTATCTATTCCCTGCAGGACGAGGCTTTTGATAAAAGTCAGCATCTGAACTCCATCCCTGCCTGGCTGGGGCTCCGCGGCGCCCTGCACTTTTCCGAAGCGCTGCACGTGATTGCGGCAGCTCTGGTGATCACCATCGGTATCTACGGCCGTTTTCACTGGCTGTACTGGATAGGGGCCGTAGTATTTATGAGCATGCTGGTATCCCAGCACATGCTGGTAAAACCAAACGACCTGAGCCGTATCAACATTATGTTCATGACCACCAATGGCATTGCCAGCGTGGTATTTGCCGTATTCGCCATTGCTGACATGCTGGTGCTGGCTTAATTAAAATCAAATAGATTATGCCACGTATCATGGCCATTGATTATGGGAAGAAGAGAACAGGCATAGCGGTGACCGATCCGCTGAAACTCATTGCCAGTGGCCTTACTACGGTGGGTACACATGAACTGATCCCTTTCCTGAAAAAATATTTTGCTTCGGAAGAAGTAGAGCAGATCGTTATCGGAGAGCCTAAGAACCTGGATGGCAACGCAACGGATGCAACCGCCCTGGTCAACGAGTGTGTGCGGATTCTGAAAAAGAATTTCCCCGACCTGCCGGTCGTGAAAATAGATGAACGCTTCACTTCAAAGATTGCCTTCCAGAGTATGATCGACAGCGGCCTGAAGAAGAAGGACCGCCAGAACAAAGCCCTGGTAGACGAGATCAGCGCCACCATCATCCTGCAGGAATACCTCCAGCGGATATAGTTGCCAGACCCTCGCAGCGCCTTATCAACCGGCCTTTCCGGCAGGTAAAACAGGCACCGTGGAAACCCAAACCCGCCGGTACAGGAGCGTTTCCCCGAAAAAACAATTAAATTCGCATTTTTAAACCAAGTCACAACAATCATGATATTGCCAATAGTAGCTTACGGACATCCGGTACTGAGAAAAGTTGCGGAAGATATTACCCCGGATTATCCAGAGTTAAAGGAATTGATCGCTAACATGTGGCAAACCATGTACGCTTCCAATGGCGTGGGTATTGCCGCTCCACAGATTAATAAATCCATCCGCCTGTTTGTAGTCGACAGCAAGCAGATTATCGACAACCTGGAAGATGATGAAAAGAACGACTACCCGGGTGATGAAGGTATCAAAGAAGTGTTCATCAACGCCCACATCGTGGAAACCGGCGGTAAAGAGTGGCCTTACAACGAAGGATGCCTCAGCATTCCTAAAGTAAGGGAAGATGTAGACCGCCCGGAAACTGTTACCCTCCGCTATGTAGACGAAAACTTCCAGCCAAAGGAAAAAACATTCACCGGCGTTACCGCCCGCGTGATCCAGCACGAATACGATCATATTGACGGCATCCTGTTCATCGATCACCTGAAGCCATTGAAACGCAGAATGTTGAAAAGTAAACTGGACGATATCACCAAAGGTAAGATCAGGGTGGATTACAAAATGTCTTTTCCGAAATAGGAAAATATTTTGTAATGTAAAATAAACCTGTTATTTTGGACATAACATCCACATCCATCAAAGTTTAACATCCATATCCTTTTGGCCGCTGCATCTACATACACGGAAGCTGAACTCGTTCAGGGCCTCAAAGCGAGGAATGAAAAGATTTTCAGTTATTTGTACGACCATTATTCACCCGCATTATATGGTGTGGCCCTTAAGGTCATTGCAGATGAAACTACTGCCGGCGATGTGCTGCAGGAGGTATTTGTAAAGATCTGGCGAAGTATTGATAAATACGACGCTACCAAGGGCCGCCTCTTTACCTGGATGTTGAACATCGCCAGGAATACCGCTATCGACAGCCTAAGATCAAAAGCCTATAAACTCGATCAGAAAATAACCGATGTTGACAACCTTGCTATCCTCAATGAACCACAACTAGCCATATATTTGCAGGTGGATCACCTGGGCCTTAGTAAGGCAGTTGAACGACTCCAGAAAGAACAGCGCACCATCATTGATCTGGCTTATTATAAGGGCTGTACCCACGAAGAAATTTCCAAAGCACTGGACATACCGCTTGGCACCGTGAAAACCCGGATGCGCAATGCTATCATGCAATTAAGAGGTCTTTTAAAACAATAATTGTAATCCACGTGGACATAAACCATTACATATCATCAGGTGTCCTGGAAAGTTACGTTTATGGCTTGCTTCCAGAAGATGAAGTCGCAGAAGTGGAAGCAATCGCACAGCAATACCCTGAAGTCAGAGAAATCGTCGAAGACCTGCAGCTTCAGAAGGAAGAATTTGTGAAATGCTATGCTGTTACGCCTCCACCCGAAATTAAAGCAAGGTTGATGCTCATCATCCGGAATGAAAGCACACCCGAAGGCGAACTGGCGCTTCCCCAGGAACTCCGGCTGAATAACCCTGTTCCCCAGCCGCTCCTGACCACTCCGGCCGTAAAGATGAAAGCCGTAACCGGTAAAAAGCAGGAACGCATCTGGAAAATTATCGCCGCTGCCGTGATCGGCATCCTGATCATCAGCGCCGGTATTAACTTCTTTCTGGCTACGGACAGTAAGGATTATAAAGCCAGGTATGAAAGACTCATCGCCTCCCAAAAGAAAATCGACGAGAATAAAAACCTGGAATCCAATCAAACGGCCAGCGTACAGGAAAGCGATGAGGACAAAAAACTCCTTAAGGACCCGAACGTGATCTGGATCAAAGCCAGCGGCTACGGCCCGCACCCGGACGGCGCGGTGACCATCGGCTGGAATAAGGCTTCCAAAGAGGTGTACCTCGTCAACTGGCGGCTACCCATACCCCCGGAAGACAAGCAGTACCATCTCCGCACCATCACCGATGGCAAGCCGGCAGATGCAGGAATACTCGTGATCACACCGTCTTCCAACGGAAAGATTCAACACCTCAAAACGACCACCATTCCGCAATCGTTTGTAGTAACCCTGGAGCCCATCGGGAGTAAAGGAGCAAACGGCAAAACCGAAATTTACCAGGTCGCCGAAATGAACCTGTAGGATTTTGAAAGTTCAAAGAAATGCGTATATTGCTGTAGATAATACGACCCCGCGTTACGCCATTATAAGATACTTCACTTTTGTTATTCACAACCCTGCTGACTGATCATCGCCTGGTCAACGTGCGTTTGCATTTTCTCGATTTTATTCACTGTTTTAATCACATCCATTTTTTTGGACTCGTCTTCAACATATACCGAGCAGGAACTGGTGAACGGCTTACGCAACCGTAACCAGAAGATCTTCAGCTATCTCTACGACCAGTACTCCTCCACCTTATACGGCGTAGTGGTAAAAGTGCTGAACGACCACGCTTCCGCCGGGGACGTATTGCAGGACGTATTCCTTAAAATCTGGAAAAACATCGACCAGTACGATGAAGAGCGGGGCCGCCTCTTCACCTGGATGCTCAACATCTGCCGGAATACCGCCATCGATGTACTCCGCTCCAAAGCGCATAAGCTGGACCAGAAAATCCAGAATATCACGGACGATGTACATATTGGCAACGAACCGCTGATAGTACACATGCAGGTAGATCACCTCGGCTTCTCCAAAATGCTCGAACGCCTTAGCAAAGACCAGCGGAACCTCATTGATTTAGCATACTATAAAGGCTGCACACAGGAAGAGATCGCCCGCGTGCTGGACATACCCCTCGGCACGGTGAAAACGCGCATGCGGACAGCCCTCAACCACCTGAAACAAATAGTAAAGAACATCGACAAGTAATCAAAAATGTATCGTTAGTGGACGCACAAAAAGTCATATCGTCCGGCATTATTGAACTGTATGTTACAGGCATGGCCACCGAACAGGAAGTCCGGGAGCTGGAAGCCGCTATGTTACAGTCCCCGGAAGTATTGGCTGCTGTTGAAGAATACCGGAGATCCCTCGAATACTATGTCGCGGCACAGGTCCTGCCCCCTGATCATGCCATCAAAGACAGCTTACTTAACCAAATCAATAACCTCGAAGCTTCCGGCTCGGCGCAAACATTTATGTCGTCCACCTTGCCGGGGCATCCCAAAGCGACACTAATGGAAGAAACACTCATCCCCGAAAAACGCCTATCCTGGAAAGTCGTTGCCGCAGCAGCATTTATCCTGCTCATCGGCAGTATCATCATGAACTTTTTCTACTATAAAAAGTGGAAAGACTTCCGTGAGTATAAAGACAAATACCAGGCGCTCCTGCTGTCACAGAACTCGATCATGTCCACCAACGACAAGTACAAGGCCCGGCTGGAAGAGCTGGAACAAACCCTGAACGTCATGGAAGATCCTGCAGTACTCAAAGTGAACATGCCAGGTACCAAACTCAAACCGGATGCGGTAGCTACCGTATTCTGGAACACGCAGAACAAACAGGTGTACCTCAAGGTGAATAACCTGCCTGAACCTGCCGCCGGCAAACAATACCAACTCTGGGCCATCGTAGATGGTAAGCCGGTAGATATGGGTGTGTTTGAAATGGGTGATACCGCCAAACTGCTCCAGAAAATGAAGGTAACCGACAAAGTACAGATGTTCGCTGTCACCCTCGAAAACAAAGGAGGAGCCGCACAGCCAACGCTTGAACAAATGTATGTTGCCGGTAAAATACCGGGTTGATAAGGACAGGCGGCACTGACGTCTCCCCAGTACCAAAAAAACAAAAAGCTGGTAAGAGCGCCCTTCAGGCGCTTTTGCCAGCTTTCTCTTTGTTACTTGCTGCATTTCATTAAATTGCAGCATGTCCGGAATTCTTAAACATATAACCGTCACCGTTATAGCATCCGCCTGCATGCTCACCCTCAAAGCCCAGGATACTGCCCACTACCGGGGCATGACCATCAACCTGGATGAGGTCACCGTGGCCGCGCAAAAAATTGGCTTCGACGTAAACAGCTTTATCAAACGGGTGGAAGATGATACCACCTTCTACCGCGCCTTCAAAAACCTCCGCCTCGTTGGCTTCAACGGCGATAACGATATCCGCATATACGATAAGAAAGGACAGGTGCAGGCCTCCCTGAAAAGTACGACCACGCAGGAAATGAAAGGGCGCTGCCGCACGATGAAAGTGGAGGAGGAAAAAGTTACGGGCGACTTCTACGATAAAAAAGGCCGGTACAATTACTACACCGCGGAACTCTACGCCAACCTGTTTTTTACCACCGGCACCGTTTGTGTGGACGAAAACGGGAACACGCCGGAGCGCTCCAACGGCTCCCTCGCCAAACATAAAGCCCAGCTCAAACAACTGATATTCAACCCCGGTAAACCCGTCCGGGGCGTGCCGGTAGTGGGCAACAAGGTCGCCATTTTCAACAGCGACGTAATGCGTTATTACGACTTCTCCATCAAATCCGAAAACTATGTAAACGGCATCCCCTGCTACGTTTTCACGGCAAAGGCCAAACCCGGGCTGAGCCGGATCGACCGGGCAGAAATTGTGATCGATGAGCTGATCACCTGGTTCAATAAGGAGAACTTTGAAATAGTAGGAAGGAAGTACGCACTGTCCTATAAAACCATGCTGTTCGACTTCAATGTGCAGATGAATGTACAAATGACGAAGGTGAACGACCTGCTGATCCCCGCGCTGGTAACCTACGCCGGCTCCTGGGATGTTGCCTTCAAAAAGAGGGAAACTGCCGCTTTTATCGCGAAATTCCACGATTTCCGCAGCGGAAACTAATATACCACGCTCACGGCGCCGGTCATATGCACCGGCGTCATCGTGTTACCGTCGATATAATCCACGATGTACACATAGGTGGCCATCTGCACCGGCTCGCCCTGGAAAGTCCCCCGCCAGCCTACCTGCGGGTCGGTCGTATAGAAGATCCTTTCCCCCCAGCGGTTATAAATACTCATCTGGAACTGGTTGACCGGGCATTTGTACACCGGCCTGAAATAATCGTTGCGGCCATCTCCGTTCGGGGTAAAGGCGTTGGGGAAATACATGGTGCAGCTACACTCCTTGTAGTTCACTACCACGCTGTCCACCGTCCGGCCGCATTCGTTATAACCGGTAATGCTGTATAATCCTGCTTTGGTGACCGTATAAAAAGGCACGCTGGTGCTGTCCTGCCATTTGTAATTGGCGCCGGCGCCGCGGGGGTAAAGGGTATAAGCCTCTCCCCGGCACAACACCGTATCCATTCCCAGGTTCGCCCGGAGTGTATCCGTAAACGTTACGGAAATAGTATCCCAGGATTCGCAGCGGCCAATTTTCGCATGTACGTAATAGTTACCGGGTTTGGTAACGTAGTAGGTCGCCTGGTCGGAATTATCCTGCCAGGTGTACACGCCATTGCCAAAATCAGCGGTCAGTACCAGGAAGTTTCCTTTGCAGATGGTTGTATCGTTGCCGAGGTTAATCTTGCGTAAGCGGTTGTAATCCAGCAGTATGGTATCCACTACGCTGCAGGTATGGTTGATTTCCACGAGCGCCCATACCGGCCCTTCTCCCTGTACCGTTACGGACGGGGTAGTGGCGCCGTTGCTCCATAACCAGCGGGTAGCCTGGGGTACATTCGGCGCGAGGGTTACGGACTCGCCCGGGCACAGCAAAGTATCAGCCCCTAACGAGAACGGATATTCCGGCCCTGTGAAAGTCACGGTTTTCTGGAAAAACATAGGCGGGCAGCCTTCCGGGCTCACCGTTACAGAGTAGGTGCCGCTGGTACGCACGTCCAGCGTGGGTTCTGTGCTGCCGGTGTTCCAGAGGTAGGTGCAGTTTTGCGCAGTAGCGTCCAGCTGGATATTTTCGTTGGTACACAACACGAGGTCGGGCCCCAGGTCAATTTCAGGAATGGGGGTGAAGAAGACGTTCACCGAATCCGGCACCAGGCAGCCGTCGATCTTCAGTTTATAGGTAGCGCTGGTATCCGCCAGGATGGAGGATTGCGTGGAGCTATCCTGCCAGAGGTAGTTTGCCCCGGGTATCACCGGCCCCTGTATCAGCATGCTGCCGCCTTCGCAAAGCGTAACATCCTGCGGGCCAAAGTCATAGATCACCGGCGTAACGATGGTGATCGGTTGCTGGGTAGTGGTGGGTACGCCCGCCCGGTAAGCTACAAGGGTCACGTTATAGGTACCGGTGGCGCGGTAGATATGCCAGGCCCTTCTGTTGGCGGAGGAATCCAGGTTGCCGCTGCCGGGATCGCCAAAGTACCATTTCATGGAATCCACGCCGGTAGCGTTTTTCATCACGAAGTACACGCTGTCGTTCACACAGGTGGAAGAAGCAGTGAATTCCTGCGCATGGCCAATACCGGGAAGTAAAATGAACAGTAATACCACCAGTTGGGGCAGTAGCTTGAAATAGTTTGGACGATCAGCAACGTATAGGTTCCTCATGTTTGGGACATGGATAAATATCTGTCGCCTAAATTATGAAAAAAAATTATGTGATTACAGTAAATAATATTAAGAAAATAGCATTTAAGGGAGGGATAGCTTAAAAGCGTCGCCCCGCGGGGTATCGGGGCGACAGATTATTTTATTGTGTTTAGTCTTCCCATTTTTGGCCGGGTTCCTCCTTTTCTTCCAGCGGCCGTGCGGCGGTATAGCGTTTCCATTTTTCCAGCACGGTGGTAAAGTCCTCCGGAAGCTGACTTTCAAAGTACATCTGTTTGCGGGTGCGGGGGTGGATAAAGCCCAGTTGCTGTGCGTGGAGCGCATGACGGGGCATGATCTCGAAGCAGTTTTCCACAAACTGTTTGTATTTGGCGAAGATGGTACCTTTTACGATGCGGTTGCCGCCGTAGGTATCATCGTTGAAGAGGGAGTGCCCGATGTGCTGCATATGTACCCTGATCTGGTGGGTGCGGCCGGTTTCCAGGCGGCATTCCACCAGGGTTACGTAGTTGAAGCGTTGCAATACGCGGTAATGGGTGATGGCTTCTTTACCATGTTCCCCATCCGGGTAGGCGTCCATGATCTTGCGGAAGCGCTGATGGCGGCCTACGTGGGCGATGATGGTGCCTTCGTCCTCTTTCAGGTCGCCCCAGACGAGGGCAATATAGCGGCGGTGAACGGTGTGGTCAAAAAACTGTTTGGCCAGGTCGTTCATTGCCTTGTCGGACTTCGCTACCACGAGCAGTCCGGATGTATTTTTATCGATGCGGTGTACCAGCCCGAAGCGAGGCAGCGCGGGCTCCGTGGCCTGAGTTTTATCGCCCAGGTACCAGGAGAGGCCATTGACGAGGGTCCCGGTGTAATTCCCGCAACCAGGGTGTACCACCATGCCGGCAGGTTTATCGATCACCATTACATCATCGTCTTCGTACACGATATTCAACGGCATTTCCTCCGGTACCACTTCCGTGCTTTCCGGGCTTTTGTTTGAATACACGACGATGTGGTCCAGCGGGCGGATCTTATAGTTCGATTTTACCGGCTTATCGTTTACCAGTACCATTTCCCCGTCCAGGGCTTGTTGTATTTTATTGCGGGTGGCGCCTTCAATACGGGCGGTGAGGAATTTGTCAATACGGACAGGCTCCTGGCCTTTGTCCACTACCATATTGATTTTTTCGTATAATTCCTCGCTGCCATCACCGTTTTCCAGCTCATCTTCCAGTTCCAGCAATTCTTCAGCCATTGATTCAAATTTTTGCAAAGGTACGTATCTTTGCGGGCTAAAAGCCAGGGGCTAAAGGCAAAAGCTATGAGTAAGCAACAGATTGTAGTTAAGGATCTTGGGAAGATAGACTATCAGCAGGCATGGGACTACCAGGAGCAGCTGCTGAAAGCGAACGTGGAGATTAAGTCAAAGGCCGGCGCTGTAAGCCCCAAGCCTACTACCAATTACCTGCTGTTCTGCGAGCATCCGCCTGTTTACACCCTGGGAAAAAGCGGCCACCTCGAAAACCTGTTGCTCACCGAAGCGCAGCTCCAGGAACAGGGGATCGGCTTTGTAAATACCAATCGCGGCGGGGATATCACCTTCCACGGCCCCGGGCAGATTGTAGGTTACCCCATCCTTGACCTCGAAAATTTCTTCACGGACATTGGCAAGTATTTACGGTTGTTGGAAGAAGTCATCATCCACACCATCGGCGATTATGGCGTAACCGGCGATCGTTCCCCCGGTGAAACCGGCGTTTGGCTGGACCCTGCCGTAAAGGCCAGCGCGCGCAAGATCTGCGCGATGGGCGTGCGTTGCAGCCGCTGGGTAACTATGCACGGCTTTGCGCTGAACGTCAACACCCCGTTGTCTTACTTTGGCAATATTATCCCTTGCGGCATACAAGACAAGCAGGTAGCAAGTTTAAACCGGGAGCTGGGCCGCGATGTAGATGTGGAAGAGGTGAAAGCGCGGCTGGTAAAGCATTTCGCGGATGTGTTCGAAGCGGAGATGGTTTCCTGAGCCCACTCACGGAAACGACTATACGTTAATCAAAGTATTTATTGCATAGTATAACCCTGCTGATACCGCTGGTATCGGTAGGGGAAGGCATGTCCGATGGGTGTTGGAGATTGGCAGCGCCCTGGCGGGAACGTGGGATTAAACGGAAAAATATCAAATTGATAAGATTATAATCAACTTAAAACCAAATATTTAAATATTATTTTTTAACCAGTTATTAACAATCTGTTTTAAATGTTTTTTGTTACTTCGGGTAGAAAAAGATAATATTGTTATGTGTAATGTTACACACCCCCCCATTTCTTCATTTTTAGCTGCGCGAATCCCCATTCATACGCCAACGGGATTGATTTAACGGCTGTTTGTCAACAGCCGGAACACATGAAACCGGATCAATGGTAAGATCAATGCATTCACTGCATGGATTTATTGTATAATCATTTAAATCACATTTTATGGAAAACGCTCCCGGCAAAAAACATCCGGAGCCACTGGCTCCGCCACGCCCCCGATCTGAAATGAACCCAATCGAAGTGATGATCTCTGATCAGCGCAGAATTTTTCACGCTATTGCAAATGGAATTCCCTTGTCAATGCTTACAGACATTAAGTTTGCTGATGTGAGCCATGTAAAATTTGATCCTTATGAAGGCCCCGAAGACTTACTACGTAAGTACGACCTCTAATACGCATTGTTTTTCACACGGTGGTTTTCAGTGAATTTGAATTAACGGATTACCATCAGAATAAGGTGCCGGCCTGGTTGTTGAATATATCCAGGGAGCCGCCTGCTATCAGGGGAGAAGGGAGTAATCATAGGGATTCCCTTGTTGGGCCAACGATTCAGGCTATCATTATCAGGTTTCTGAAAGAAAGGTCAACGGATGCCCTGTGTTACATCTGTGATGCGGCAGGCGGGTTGGCATCCGGCAGGCATCGGCTATTTCAGAGATGGTTCAGGCAGGGGCAGACAAAAATGGTGAAATATGATTCTAAACCATATCATCAGCAGCAGGACATCTACGCCTCCATTGTTATGCATACCAGCCATCCGAACCGGCTATATGTGATGGATGCATTTTACAAAACACTTGATTATCATTATCCGGAGGAGGTGCTTTATCCTATACCGGATGAAGATTGGCAGCTTGGTAGATTTTCAACCGCCCCTGTCACCCCAACCCTCATTTCCAAATAAAAAAGCCGGCCATTACGCCGGCTTTTCTCCATATCCTTTACATCTTATAATTCAACGGTATAAAAAAGTTCCATTTCTCCTTCAGCTTCCCATCCTCAAACAACTCAAAATTAAACCAGCCCGCATGCAAAAAAATAGCCTTTTCCAATACCAGGAAAGGCGCTTTCACCTTTTCAATATCGAAGATAAACGCGCCGTTTGATTCATAAAACTTAATACTGTAGTGCTTCTTCGGCGCTTCCGGCAGGCGGATGTTCACATTCCCGTCCGCAGTGGTGTAAATATAATTGGAGGGGTGCCATACTACTCTTTCCGGCTCTTTGTTTTCCTGTTCCTTGCCGCGCATGCCTTTTGCCGCGTCCTTGATATCAGCGTATTGCAGCTTCATATCCGCCCGGAAAGAGCTGTCTGTCTGGGCCAGTATGGTTTTACTATAAAAGAAGCGGCCGTTGTTGAACACTACCAGCAAGCGGTAGTAGTTAGTGCCCGGCAGCGGCTTGCTGTCCTGGAAGGTACCGCGGGTATCTTTGTTGGCATATCCGATGGTGCTGAAGTTGATGACGCTGTCCAGCGAGCGCTGTACGCCAATTTCCTTTACATCCCGAAATCCTGAAATCCAGTCCAGGGATATTTTCCCGGTTTTGATGATGGCAGAGAACTCAGGTAATACCGGCGGCATAATTTCTTCCTGGCTCTGCGCGCTCACACGGATGGTGGTCAATAAAACTATTCCAATAGCAATTGAAAATTGCACGATCTGCTTCATACTTGATACCCTATCTCTTAAAGTTGGCAAAAATACACTACCCGTCAAATATAAAGAACACTTTTTAAAATGCGAGCGTGCCCGGCGGAAGCGAGCTATTGCCCTGAAGTCCGCCAGTATGGATCAACAGCACGTTACTGCCCTCGGGGAAGTAATTCCTTTTTAACAAAGTATTAAATGCCATGATAAGCTTGCCGGTATAAATAATATCCGTGGGGATGCGGGTTTCCTCGTAGAATTCGTTCATGGCGGCCAGTTGCGCGGGCGCGAACTTCCCATAGCCGCCGCCGTGGTGATCCGCCAGCAGCTCCCAGCGCGCGGTGTGGCCGGGCTGAAGGAGAGCGGCTATGTCATCTTTAAGGCCGGCGGCGCCTTTGAGTACGCTGATTCCCAGCACCTGCTGATGGGGCAGCGCGCTGTTGATAAGTCCGGCCAGGGTGGTTCCTGTGCCTACGGCACATAATATATGGGTATAGGGAAAAGTTGGCTGCGCGTGGAGAATCTCCCCGGCGCCGCTGGCCCCTTCGCTGTTGTGCCCGCCTTCGGGTACAATCCAGGCGTTTTTCCACCCTTCCTCCATACGTGCGCCGGAAGCGTGCTGCAAGGATTTGTAATCTTCCCGGGTGACGAAGCGCAGCTCCATGCCGTTGGCAGCGGCTGCGCGGAGGGTGGCGTTGCTGTCCGCCTGTATTTCCTGGCCGCGGATGATGCCGATGGCGCGCAGGCCGGCGTCCCGGCAGGCGGCGGCCGTTGCGGCGATGTGGTTGGAGTAGGCGCCGCCGAAGGTGACGATGGTGTCTTTGCCGGCGGCCCTGGCGGCTGCCAGGTTGTATTTTAATTTGAACCACTTGTTGCCCGAAATCTCCGGATCCAGCAGGTCCAGGCGCAGCATGGCAGCGCTGATGCCCGCCGGCATGGCGGCGGTGCGGATGGCGTCCAGTGTGATGTTGCTGTAATCGGGCATGGGTGCGAAGGTACGATATGTAAAAGTTTCAGTGCAATACCCCTAAAAAGCAGCGGCGCAACGGGTATCCCGCTGCGCCGCCGTATCGTTCCTCATAAAATTTATTCCCCTGTCAGGAAGCCGCCTTTGCCTCTGTACAGCTTCACCGGCTTATCCAGTTTTACTTTCAGTACGGTTACATACTTATCCTGTACGTGCGCCGGTACGTCGATGTACACCAGCCCCGGTACAGGGCTCCAGGAAATTTTACCCACTACTTTATGTGTCAGCCGGGTGCCGTTCCCCACTACGGAGATGTCCTGGATGTTGTTGTCCAGTCCTTTGATCACTACCTGGCCGCTGGTTTTACCCGGCAGGAAGAGGTAGAGGGTGGTGGAATCCTTTGAGAGGGTGGTAGGGCCGTAGAAGTGCCCCAGTGGCAGGCCGCCGATGGTGTTGAACACCGCTTCGCCGTTCTTCTTATTCCATGCGCCCAGCTCTTTGAGCACGTGTACCTGTTCGGCCGGAATGGTGCCATCCGCTTTCGGACCGATGTCCAGCAGGAGGTTACCGCCATTGCTCACCGCATCCACGAAGATGGTGATGATTTCAAAAGGCGTTTTCCAGTTGGTATCCTGCGGCTGCCAGCCCCAGTTGTTGTTGATGGTCATGCAGAGTTCCCACCAGTGGTAGGCGGGGCGGGTCACGGGGAAGTTCTGTTCCGGCGTGTCATAGTCCCCGTAGCCCTGCAGGCGGCCATTGATAATGGTTTTCGGGTTGTGGGTGGTAAGCATGTTGCGCATTTTCGCGGCTTCCCACTCTTCGGCGGAATGTTCCCAGTCGCCATCAAACCACCACAGATCGGGGTTGAATTTATTCATGACCTCGGCCATTTGCCCTTCGTAGAACTGCAGGAATTTCTGCCATCTGGCCGGGTCTTTCTTTGCGTCATAGCGGCTGCTGTCCTTCAAAAATCCCGGGTAATCCGGGTAGGACCAGTCGATCAGCGAAAAATAGGCACCACATTTGATGCTATCGCGGCGCAATTCGGCGTAAAGGGGAGTAAGTACGTCTCTTTTTGCCGGTGTACTGTTTACCACATCCAGTTTGCTTAATTTACTATCCCAGAGCGCAACGCCGTCATGGTGTTTGGTGGTCATGACCGCGTACCTGGCGCCGGATTCCCTGATCAGGTCCGCCCATTCGCGGGGATTATATTTTTCAGCAGTAAATCCTTTTAGCTGAGCCATATAATCAGGATAGGAGATTTTCTTATTGTGGAACGACCAGGATTCGTCAACGCCTTTAACGGAATAAATACCCCAGTGGATAAAGATGCCCAGTTTGGCATCGGCAAACCACTGCATTTTTTCATTAATGTCGGCCGGATTCGTTTTCTGTTGTGCGTTTGCGCTGAGGCAAAGCTGCATGGCACAGGCGCCGAGCAAGATCAGTCTCTTCATTGTCCCTTATTAAATTAGTCTTTGAAATATGTGTTAAACACAAAAAGAACTGTGAAAATAGGAAGTATTGATTAAATTTAGCGCCGATTATTTCAGGTAAATAATTGAAAATTATAAATCTAAAACAAACAAATGCAACCGACTTTATTGATTTTGGCGGCCGGTATGGCCAGTCGTTATGGCAGTTTGAAGCAAATCCAGCAATTTGGCCCCAGCGGTGAAACTATCATTGATTACTCTATTTATGATGCAATACGCGCAGGATTTGGTAAAATAGTATTTATCATCCGCGAGAGCTTTGCAGCAGAATTCAAGGAGATATTCGAGCCTAAGCTGAAAGGGCGTGTGGCTACTGATTACGTGTACCAGGATATGGATTCTTTTGTGGGTAAATATGAAGTACCTGCGGACAGGACCAAACCATGGGGTACCGCACATGCAATTTTATGTGCAAAGAATGCGATCAACGAACCATTTGCGGTAATCAACGCGGATGACTTCTATGGCGCAGATGCATTTGTGAAAATGGCCAACTTCCTGAAAGGGGAAGCAAAAGCCGATATATACAGCGTAGTGGGTTATGAACTGGGCAAAACGATCAGTGAGCACGGTTCCGTATCCCGCGGCGTGTGCGCGGTGGATGGCGCCGGCTTCCTGTCGGCCATCAACGAGCGTACGAAAATCTATTCCGAAAATGGCGCTATTGTTTACGAAGAAGCCGATGGCAGCAAACATCCGCTTTCTCCTGAAACGCCGGTGTCCATGAATTTCTGGGGCTTTGATCCCAGCGTATTCGATTTGAGCCAGGACCTGTTCTATGAGTTCCTGGAAAACAATCGGAGCAATCCAAAAGCAGAGTTTTTCATTCCGATCGTTGCCGACGAGTTTATCAAACGCGGTAAAGGTAAGGTGAAAGTGCTGCCTACCAGCTCTCAATGGTTTGGCGTAACCTACAAAGAGGATGCGCCAGGCGTACAGGCTAGCCTGAATGAGCTGGTTGCCAAAGGAGCATATCCCAACAATTTATGGAAATAATGCCCAACAAGCTAATCCTTCAGGCTTTCGGACTTGAGCCTGAAGGATTAAATGTCCGACGATTTGGATCAGGACACATCAACAACACTTTTCTGCTCGAAAAGAAAGAGGATGGCAGCAGGTACGTTCTACAGAAAATCAATGTGAACGTATTCAGGGAACCAGGAATTATCGCCGCAAACCAAAGAATGGCAGCTGATTATCTGGCAATTCATCATCCGGGGTATCTGTTCATCACGCCTATCCCCACCGTAACCGGCGATGAGCTGTATGTGATGAACAACGAATACTGGCGAATGATCCCCTTTATTGCTGATTCCGTGACGGTGGATCAGGCAGATAACCCGAAGCAGGCTTATGAGGCAGCCAAACAATTTGGACGCCTAGCCAATTACCTTACGGGCATCGACCTTAAACCGTTTAAAGCTTCAATTCCGAACTTCCACAATCTGACGCTGCGTTACGCCGCTTTCCAGGAAGCCATACGCAACGCCGCTGAAGAAAGGAAGGCAGCAGCAGAAGAGATGATTGAAGAGTTCCTCCGCTACTCCGACATCGCAGTGACTTACGAGCAGCTGAAAACAAATCCGGAATTCAGGGACCACCTGATGCACCACGACACCAAGATCAACAACGTATTACTCAACAAGGATACATTCGAAGGTATATGTGTGTGCGACCTGGATACCCTGATGCCCGGTAAAATTATCTCCGACCTGGGGGACATGATCCGAACTTATGTTTGCCCGGTTTCAGAAGAGGAGAGGGATTTCAGCCAGATCGTTATCCGCGAAGAGTATTTCGAAGCGCTTATGCAGGGATACCTCGAAGAGATAGGCGGCGCCTTAACAAAGGTGGAAAAAGAACAACTGTTCTTCGCAGGAAAGTTCATGATCTACATGCAGGGTATCAGATTCCTCACAGATTATCTCAACGGGGACGTCTACTACCCAATCAAGTATCCGACAAACAATTTTGACCGTGCAAAGAACCAGCTGATCCTATTGCAGCGGTTAATCGAAAAACAGGATGTGTTGCAGGCCATCATCGACAAATGCCTGCACGTCAGTGAACAGGTTTAGAAAAGTGAACAAAAGAAATGAAGCTATTTTAAAGCCGTTTCCGCAATGGAAACGGCTTTCCTGTTTCCAGGAAGGCAGGCCGGCGCAATTTCAGTGATTCCACCCCTCCGGCAGGCCCCTTTCCCCCAATTTCCCGTCCCTTTTACACAAAAATCTTACTGCTATATGTCTACCGATTTTGTGATTTGTTTAGAATATGCCTAACAAATCGACTTCTTTTTTGAATATTTTCAAAAACCTTTATAGCAATTAATTTTTGACGAAATATTTGGCCCTTTGTTGTTTTTTATTTTAACCACCCATACTTTTGTATTGATAGAAAAAAATATCACCAGCCTCCATGTGGGTATATAAAGACAATATCAAACTTAATCACATCGTTGCACAGTTGAACTGGGCTATCACGAAGGTCGTGATTATTGTCGTTGTCATTATTAGCCACCAGTATGGAGGATAGGTCCACGTGCATATAACACACTTAAATACGCCTTCCTCCGCAAAGAGGAAGGCTTTTTTTTTGGGATCATATTTGACGACGCTAATAATTTCAATTTTATGTATAGCTATTACAACGACAACACCATTCTTTACATCGACGGTGAATACCGTAAAGCAGCCGAATCTACTACAGACCTGTACGGCCAGTCGCTCCACTATGGATATGCAGTATTTGAAGGTATCCGCGCCTACAAAACTGCCAGCGGCGAAGTGAAGATCTTCAAGGCCAAAGAACACTACGACCGTCTCCGTCGCTCCTGCGAATTAATCCACATCCCATTCAAATGGACCAATGAAGAACTCATTGAAGCTACTTACAAGGTGTTGGAACTGAACAACATGGAAGAAGCTTACATCCGTCCGCTGGTTTTCTGTCCGCCAAACATGACCCTCAAAGCCGCATCAGAAGCACATATCCTGATCTGCGCATGGGAATGGGGCGCGTACCTCGGCGAAAAACTGCTCAAGATCATGACCTCCTCCTACGAGCGTCCTAATCCTAAAGCATTCAAAATCGAGTCTAAATCAGCCGGCCTGTATGTAAACTCGATCCTCGCCTCACAGGAAGCAAAGGAAAAAGGCTACGACGAAGGACTGCTCCTGGATCAGCAGGGATTTGTAGCAGAAGGCCCCGGCGCCAACGTTTTCTTTGAAAAAGACGGCAAAGTGTACACTCCTCCTCCAGGCTCCATCCTCCCAGGCATCACCCGCGCCACCGTTATTGAGCTGTGCCACGAACTCAACATTCCCATCGAAGAAAAACTCTTTACCATCGACGAACTGAAAAAAGCTGACGCAGCATGGTTCTGCGGTACCGCTGCAGAAGTAGTTGGTCTGGAATCCCTCGATGGTCAGCCTTTCGGCAAACCATGGGCCCAATCCCTCGGTAAAGTGCTGCAACAGGCTTATAAAGCAAGGGTGCTGGAAAAAGAATTCGAACGCGCTGAACAATTAGCATAAATCTCTCTACAGAAGGCATTGAGTATGAACACACCGGAGTTTTAACGGCCGCCATACTGTTAACTGCGCTTCAGTCAATGTAATTAGCTTTATGATTCGTACTGAATGCCTTCTGTTTTTTTTGAAGACCGTAAAACCGAAAAGTGAAAATCCCTGTCCAGAAAGGGTTTGCGGGCAAGAAGGCCAAATTTGAAGACCGGTATTAGATGAATTCTTAGTTTGACTATCACACATTCACCTTCTAATTTTAAACCAACTTTTAAAATAGGATTACTATAAACCGTTGGTAATCACCACTAACAAAACAACAGCAATGGAATTGAACAAGTACAGCAAAACGATCACGCAGGATCCTACGCAACCAGCTGCACAAGCGCAGCTGCACGCTATCGGGCTGACAGACGAAGATCTGAAAAAAGCTCAGGTAGGCGTGGTGAGCATGGGCTATGATGGCAATCCCTGTAATATGCACCTCAACGACCTCGCTAAAGTAGTCAAAGCCGCCGTCTGGGAAAACGGACTGGTCGGACTCAACTTCCACACCATTGGCGTGAGCGATGGTATTAGCAACGGTACCGCAGGTATGCGTTACTCCCTCGTTAGCCGCGATCTGATTGCTGACTCTATTGAAACCGTTGTTGGCGCACAATATTATGATGCGGTAATCACCGTTCCCGGCTGCGATAAAAACATGCCCGGTTCCCTCATGGCCATGGGCCGCCTCAACCGCCCCGGCATCATGATCTACGGCGGTACTACCGCTCCCGGTAAATGGAAAGGCCAGGACCTCAACATCATCTCCGCCTTCGAAGCGCTGGGCCAGAAAATGGCCGGAACCATCGCCGAAGAAGACTTTAAAGGCATCATCCACAACGCCTGCCCGGGCGCCGGCGCCTGCGGAGGTATGTACACCGCCAATACCATGTCTTCCGCTGCTGAAGCACTCGGTATGAGCCTGCCTTACAGCTCATCCAACCCCGCGTTGAGCCAGGAGAAAAAGGACGAATGCCAGGCCGCTGGTAAATACATCCGCCTGCTCCTCGAAAAAGATATTAAACCACGCGATATCATGACCAAGGAAGCATTCGAAAATGCTATCACCGTCGTAATCGCACTGGGTGGAAGTACCAACGCCGTACTGCACCTCATCGCCGTTGCCAAATCCGTAGGCGTGCAATTAACGCTGGAAGATTTCCAACGCATCAGCGATGCCACCCCGCTGATCGGAGACCTCAAGCCAAGCGGTAAATACCTCATGGAAGACCTCCACAACATCGGCGGCGTGCCCCTGGTGATGAAATACCTGCTGAAAGCCGGTCGCCTCCATGGCCACTGCATCACCGTAACAGGTAAAACCATCGCCGAAAACCTGGAATCAATCCCCGATATTGATTTCAGCTCCCAGGATATCATTGTTCCGCTGGAAAAACCACTCAAAGAGTCCGGTCATATCCAGATATTATACGGCAACCTCGCCACACAGGGCTCCGTTGCCAAAATCACCGGTAAGGAAGGCGAACGTTTCAAAGGTCCTGCCCGCGTATTCGACGGGGAGTTTGAACTGATCGCCGGCATCCAGTCCGGCCGCGTTAAATCCGGCGACGTGGTGGTGATCCGCCAGGTAGGCCCCAAAGGCGCGCCAGGCATGCCTGAAATGCTGAAACCTACCTCCGCTATCATGGGCGTAGGCCTCGGCAAAAGCGTTGCCCTCATCACCGACGGCCGCTTCTCCGGAGGTACCCACGGTTTCGTGGTAGGCCACATTACCCCGGAAGCTTTTGAAGGAGGTACGATCGCCCTCGTTCAGGACGACGATATAATCGAAATAGATGCAGTGAACAACACCATCAATGTAGAAGTGAGCGATGAAGAACTAGCCGCACGCCGCGCCAAGTGGGTACAGCCTGCATTGAAAGCATCCAATGGAATCTTATTTAAGTACGCAAAACTTGTAAAAAATGCAACAGAAGGATGTGTTACCGATGAAGGCTGAGACAGAAGCCGATAAGCGGTCAGCCGTTAAACCTGTAATCACCGGATCAGAAGCGGTTATCCGCTCGCTGATAGCGGAAGGGGTAGATACCATCTTCGGTTATCCCGGTGGTGCAATCATGCCAATCTATGACGCCCTGTACGACTTCCAGGATCAGGTGCATCATATCCTGGTGAGGCACGAACAAGGTGCGACACACGCCGCACAGGGATATTCCCGCGCTTCCGGCAAGGTAGGTGTGGCGTTTGCTACATCCGGCCCCGGCGCTACCAACCTGGTAACAGGGCTGGCAGATGCTTATATGGACAGTACGCCGCTGGTCTGCATCACCGGTCAGGTGGCAGCCTCCTTACTGGGTACTGACGCTTTTCAGGAAACAGACGTGATCGGCATTACCATGCCTATCACTAAATGGAATATACAGGTTACCCGGCAGGAAGATATTCCCGCCGCCATCGCCAAAGCCTTCTATATCGCCCGCAGCGGCCGCCCCGGCCCGGTGCTGGTGGATATTACCAAGAACGCCCAGGTAGGTACCTTCGAATTTGAATACAACAAATGCGAATTTATCCGCAGCTACCAGCCGGTACCTGAACTGGATAAGGAAGCAGTAACCGCTGCCGCCGCACTGATCAACAGCGCCAAAAAACCTTACATCTTCTGCGGCCACGGCGTATTGCTCGCCGGCGCGGAAAATGAACTGATCGCACTGGCCGAAAAAGCGCAGATACCTGTCGCCTCCACGCTGCTGGGCCTCTCCGCCGTTCCGGTGGATCACCCCCTCTACGGCGGATTGTTAGGAATGCATGGTAACTACGCGCCGAATATGCTTACCTGCGAATGCGATGTGGTAATCGCCGTAGGGATGCGCTTCGACGACCGTGTAACCGGCGACGTGAGTACTTTTATCAGCCAGGCAAAAGTAATCCACATCGAAATCGATGCGGCCGAAATCAATAAAATCATCCACGCGGACGTAGCCATCCATGCAGATGCCAAAGAGGCGCTCACCGCCCTCAACCAGCTGATAATGCCGGCTAAGCACGACGCATGGCTGGAAGAATTCCGCTTCGGTCATAAAAAAGAATACGATAAGGTACAGCACCGCGAACTCTATCCTGAATCAGGAGAGATCAAAATGGCGGAAACCGTTCGCCTGCTGTCCGAAAAAACCAACGGCGAGGCTATCCTCGTAACGGACGTAGGACAGCACCAGATGATCGCTTCCCGCTACTACCGCTTCAAAAATCCGAATACCAATATCACCTCCGGCGGTATGGGTACCATGGGCTTCTCCATCCCTGCCGCTATGGGAGCCAAGATGGGAGCGCCGGACAAACAGGTAGTAGCCGTAGTAGGGGACGGATGTTTCCAGATGACCTTACAGGAACTCGGTACCATCTACCAGTCGCAGATCGGCGTGAAAATCGTCATCCTGAACAACAACTTCCTCGGGATGGTAAGACAGTGGCAGCAACTGTTCTTTGATAAGAGATACTCTTCCACCGAAATGGTGAATCCTGATTTCATACAGATTGCCAAAGGGTTCTTTATCCCCGGCAAAAAAGTTACCGCAAGGGAAGACCTGGCTGCCGCCATCGATGAGATGCTCGCGCACGACGGCGCTTACCTGCTGGAAGTAGTGGTGGAAAAAGAAGACAACGTATTCCCAATGGTGCCTGCGGGAACGCCGGTCTCCACTATTCGCCTCGAGTAGTACCACGCAGTAACACCCGTATTGTTTATCAGAAATTCACAACAACATTATGCAAAAGGAATATACAGTTACGGTATATACGGAAGATCGTATAGGGATCACCAACCGTATCACCATCATATTCACCCGCCGGGGGATCAATATCACCAGTCTTACCACTGCTGAAACGGAGATTCCGGGCGTCTACAAGTTCGTAATAACGGTAATGTCTACACGCGAAAAACTGGACAAGGTAGTTGGCCAGATCGAGCGGCTGATTGAGATTCACCGGGCCTTTGTACACGAAGAAGACGAGGTGGTGTACCAGGAACTGGCACTTTATAAAATATCTACCAAAGCCCTGCATACCGCAGGGGATGTAGAAAGGCTGATCCGCGAGAATAATGCGCGCATTCTCACCATCACTGCCGACTACTTCGTGATCGAAAAAACAGGCCACCAGCAGGAGCTGATTGATTTCATCAAAAAGCTCGAGCCGTATGGACTGATAGAATATACTAAGAGCGGGCGCGTAGCGATTGTCAAGTGGAGCCGTCGATTCCACGAACATCTCAAAGAACTGGATAAAACAGTAGCCAGCTATTAATCGGAAAAAATAATATTCATTCACAATTCACAACCGGCCTATCGCATTAGCTGAAGGCCAATGCAAAAAAAACACAACATGGCAACCATCAATTTTGGCGGCGTACTCGAAGAAGTAGTAACCAGAGAAGAATTCCCTATGGAAAAAGCTAGGGAAGTGCTGAAAAACGAAGTGATTGCAGTTATCGGTTACGGTGTGCAGGGCCCAGGCCAGGCACTGAACCTGAAAGATAACGGCTTCAACGTAATCGTTGGTCAACGTAAAAACTCTGCAACCTGGGATAAAGCTGTTGCTGACGGCTGGGTACCAGGCGAAACACTGTTTGACATTGAAGAAGCAGCTGCGAAAGGTACTATCATTCAGTTCCTCCTGTCTGATGCTGGTCAGATCACCCTGTGGCCTACGCTGAAAAAACACCTGACTCCGGGTAAAGCGCTGTACTTCTCTCACGGTTTTGGTATCACTTACAAAGAGCAGACCGGTATCATTCCTCCTGCTGATGTAGATGTGATCCTCGTAGCTCCTAAAGGTTCCGGTACTTCCCTGCGCCGCCTGTTCCTGGCTGGTCAGGGTCTGAACTCCAGCTACGCGATCTTCCAGGACGCTACCGGCCGCGCTAAAGAACGCGTTGTAGCACTGGGTATCGGCGTTGGTTCCGGCTACCTGTTCGAAACAGATTTCAAAAAAGAAGTTTACTCCGACCTCACCGGCGAACGCGGTTCCCTGATGGGTTGTATCCAGGGTATCTTCGCTGCCCAATACGAAACACTGCGTAAAAATGGTCACTCTCCATCTGAAGCTTTCAACGAAACCGTTGAAGAGCTGACGCAGTCCCTCATGCCACTGGTGGCTGAAAACGGTATGGACTGGATGTACGCTAACTGCTCTACTACTGCTCAGCGCGGTGCGCTCGACTGGTGGAAGAAGTTCAAAGAAGCTACCCAGCCTGTATTCGATGAACTGTACAAATCAGTTGCCGAAGGTAAAGAAGCTGCCCGTTCTATCGCTTCCAACAGTACTCCTGACTACCGCGAGAAACTGAACGAAGAACTGAAAGAACTGCGCGAAAGCGAAATGTGGCAGGCAGGCGCCGCTGTACGCAAGCTGCGCCCTAATGCGTAATATACTATAACAGGTTGCGGAACTTTCCGCAACCTGTTTTCAAATCTTTTCTATTTTATGTCCACCAATACTTCCCCGGGCGTCAGCCCGCTTAACATACTGGATGCGGCTGTCAAACTCAAGCCGGTTGTTAACCGCACTCCGCTCACTTATTCTGCAACCCTCTCCCGCCGTTATAACTGCGATGTGTACCTGAAAAGAGAGGATATGCAAATTGTACGTTCTTATAAATTGCGTGGGGCATATAACCTGATTAGCAGCCTTCCGGCCGAATTGCTGGCCAAAGGCGTTACCTGCGCCAGCGCCGGTAACCATGCACAGGGCTTTGCCTATGCATGTAAAGCAATGAACATTAAAGGCGTGGTATTCATGCCTATCATCACACCCAAACAAAAAGTTACACAGGTGCGTATGTTCGGTGGGGATAACATCGAAATACGCCTCGTAGGAGATACCTTCGATGACTGCTCCGCCGAAGCGCAGGCATTCACCAAAGCAGAAGGTATGACCTTTATCCCCCCATTCGATAACCCAAAAATTATTGAAGGCCAGGGAACGGTAGCCGTGGAAATACTGGAAGACCAGCAAAACATCGACTTCCTCTTTGTACCCGTAGGCGGTGGCGGCCTCGCTGCCGGCGTGGGAACCTATTTCCAGACCTACAGCCCGCAAACCCGCATCATCGGTGTAGAGCCGGAAGGCGCGCCCTCCATGCTCCGCGCACTGGAAAACGGCAGCCCCGTTACCCTCAACGAAATCGAAAGATTTGTAGACGGCGCAGCGGTAAAACGCGTAGGCACACTCAACTATGACATCTGTAAGGAAGTGCTGGAAAAAATGCACCTCGTCAACGAAGGTAAAGTTTGCTCCACCATCCTCAAATTATACAACGAAGACGCCATCGTGGTAGAACCGGCCGGCGCTTTGTCCATCGCGGCGCTCGACGATTTTGCCGGCGAAATCCGCGGCAAGAAAGTCGTATGCGTCATCAGCGGCAGCAACAACGATATCGACCGCATGCAGGAAATCAAGGAAAGATCCCTCCTGTACGAAGGCCTGAAACACTACTTTATTGTACGTTTCGCCCAGCGCCCCGGCGCCCTGAAAGACTTCCTGAATCACGTGCTCGGCCCCAACGATGATATCACCCGCTTCGAATACATCCAGAAGCACAACAAGGAATCCGGTCCGGCCCTCATCGGCATTGAGCTCGGCAGGAAGGAAGACTACGATGTACTCATCGCCAACTTCCGCAAGTACAACCTGAACTTTACCGAACTGAATAAAGACGATAACCTCTTCGGTTACCTCGTATAAGAGATTTTTTTTACTGCTGATTGATCAAAAGAGATGGCTGCTTTCGGGCAGCCATTTTTTTTCAGCGCGACAAGAGCAGCTGCCGCATTTAGCCTCACCGGCTTTTCCCCCGGCGCCATCCCTCGGAAACAGGAAATTTTTTACTAGCTTAGAATATCATCTCTCAAAATCCTAATCATATGGACCTCAAGTTAAACGGAAAAGTAGCCATCGTTACCGGTGGCAGCAAAGGCATCGGGAAAGCCATCGCGGAAGCGCTGCTGAAGGAAGGAGCCAAAGTGGTGATCAGCGCCCGCAATGCGGATGAAGTAGAAGATACCGCCGCCACGCTGCGCCTCTCCGGTTACGATGTAACAGCTGTAGCGGCGGACATGAGCAAAAAAGCAGACCTGGAACAGCTGGTGGCCGCAGCCCTGCACCGCTACGGCCGTATCGATATCCTCGTCAACAATGCCGGCACCATCGATACATTCGCCCCCATAGCGGATATTACGCTGGACCAGTGGCGCTATATCTTCGAAGTGAATTTCTTTGGCGTGGTGGAACTCACCAACCTCGTAATCCCCGTGATGCTGAAGGAAAACGGCGGACGCATCATCAACATCTCCTCGGAAAACGCCGTACAGCCGGATCCGATGATGGGGCATTACAACGCTACCAAAGCCGCCCTGAACAATTATTCCAAAACCTTGTCCATGGCTTACGGCAAGGATAACATCCTCGTAAACACCGTTTCCCCCGCCTTCATCCGCACGCCGCTGCTGGATAACATGCTGGATAAAATGGCCGAAGAAGCCGGCACTACCCGGGAAGAAGCTGCCCGTAAATTCCTGAAGGAAAACCGGCCGTACCAGTCGCTGGGCCGCGCCGGGACCATGGAAGAAACGGCCGGTATCGTGGCTTTCCTGGCGTCCGGACAGGCGTCGTTTATCACCGGCGCCGTCTTCCGGGTGGACGGTGGTTCTGTAGGTACGGTATAAATTCAATCTCATGCTCAGCTACTGGGAAAAACAGTCCCTCCTCCAATACGATTACATCATCGTCGGCAGCGGCATCGTCGGCCTGTCCACCGCCATCAGTCTGAAAGAGGCAAACGAAAATGCAAGGGTACTGGTGCTGGAAAGGGCCATACTGCCCACCGGCGCCAGTACTAAAAATGCAGGCTTTGCCTGCATCGGCAGCCTCACTGAAATATTGGCGGACCTGCAAACTATGCCGGAGCAGGAAGTACTACACCTCGTCAAACTCCGCTACGAAGGGCTGCAGCTGCTGCGCCAGCGCCTGGGGGATCACGCCATCGCCTACACGGAAAACGGCAGCTATGAACTCATTACCCCGCACGACGAATGGGCGCTCCGGCAAATGGATACCGTCAATAGCCTCCTGGGCAACTTCTTCCCGCAAAAAGCTTTTACCCTGGCCAACAATAAACTACATACCTTCGGATTCAATACCAACGTGGTAAAAGCCGTTGTCAGCAATACCTACGAGGGAGAACTGCATACCGGGAAAATGATGCGCAGCCTCATCGACCTTTGCCTGCGTGTAGGCGTGGAAGTAAAAACAGGCGCCGAAGTAGCCCGGGTAGAAGACCTGGGAACAAGTGTAAACGTGGTAGTGCCGCATGTACTGCTGAAAGAAGAACTGGTTTTCTCCGCACGCAAACTGATCATTTGCACCAACGCTTTCACCAAACAACTGTTGCCCGCTACAGAAGATATAATGCCGGGTCGCGGACAGGTGCTGCTCACCAATCCTATTCCCAACCTCCGCTTCAAAGGCATTTTCCATTTTGAAGAAGGATACTATTATTTCCGGGAGCTGGAAGGGCGGGTACTCTTTGGTGGCGGCCGGCAGCTGGACTTCCAGGGTGAAAGCACCACGGATTTTGAATACAACAACCGTATTCAGCATCAGTTAGAAGAATTGCTGCGCACCGTTATCCTACCGGATACGCCTTTCACTATTGCTGACCGCTGGACGGGTATAATGGCATTTGGTAAAACCAAACAGCCAATCATTCAACACCATTCACCCAACGTAATTGTAGGCGTAAGAATGGGTGGAATGGGGGTAGCCATTGGGTCTAAGGTAGGGGAGATGCTGGCGGAGATGGCCGTGCGGTAGCCAAATGATCTTGTATAGATTTTGCATGCCAAAAGCAGATCAACTTTTTATATTTGCGGCAATAGAATCTCTGTACCATGATAAAAAAATGGCTCTTATGCCTGATGTTGGTTGGCCCGCTGTGGGCGGCTGCACAATCGCAGATTTATGAAACGCCTGAAGGAAATGTTGGGATAGGCGTACCAAATCCCACCCAGAAATTTATGGTGAACGGGGAAATATATTCCATAGGAGGTCTTACTTCTGCAATTGATTCACCGGAAGGAGGAAAGCTTTCGCTGGTAAATTATATGAAAAGCAACGCCGGTACCGCCAGAACATGGACCATTTATAACATGACGGGCGTATATGGTAACAGCCTGCAATTCTGGATGTATGAAACGCCGCCGGGATCAAACGCATCCGGACCCAAATTCGTCATTCAGGACAATGGTTTTGTAGGTATTGGTAATCCTTTTCCACAGTCCGAATTGGCTGTAGCAGGTACCATTACCACTAAAAAAGTGAAGGTGACCAATACTGGATGGGCCGATTTCGTATTCGACCCCAACTATACCTTACCTTCTCTAGGTGCCCTGGAGGCTTTCATAAAGGAGCACAAACATCTCCCCGAAATACCCTCCGAACAAACGATCAGTAAGGAAGGACTCGACCTTTCAGAAATGGCGAAACTGCAAATGCAGAAGATAGAAGAGCTTACTCTCTATATCATCCGGCAACAAAAAGAAATTGACGAGTTGAAAACTGCCATGAAAAACATGCAGCAAAAGCTGGATAAACAATAAAACCCGGAGGCTGACTGCTTTCCGGTCGGCCTCTGATCCTATCCTCCCTCATCCTGATACCCTTTTCACCCGCTATTGCACTGGCTTTTTATTTTGCCTATTTTGTTAGCAAGATATTATTAGCCACTAATGAAAAAGATACTATTTATTGCCCTGTTGGC